>Ga0187851_10004731_pt1 | contig 11042 bp, 10 predicted proteins | sample June2016WEW_6_10_FD_132997 | JGI IMG/M metagenome (GOLD analysis project Ga0187851, IMG submission 132997) | Peatland microbial communities from SPRUCE experiment site at the Marcell Experimental Forest, Minnesota, USA - June2016WEW_6_10 | ecosystem: Environmental > Terrestrial > Soil >... | reverse complement strand
GCACCTGCACTTCGCCACGCACGAGAAGCTGGCCTCCTGGGTCACGCTGTGCCCGGGGAACAACATCAGCGCCCGCAAGCGCAAGCACGGCCGCACCGGGGACGCCGGGACCTACATCAAGCCGATGCTGATCCAGGCCGCCTGGGCCGCGATCCGGGTCCGGGGCCGGCTCCAGGCCCGGTACAGCCGGCTGGTCCGCCGGTTCGGCGGGGAGAAGAACCCGGCCGCGAAGAAGAAGGCGATCACCGCGATCGCGCACACCCTGCTCAAGATCGCCTACCAGGTGCTCAAGAGCGGGATGCCCTACCAGGAGCCGGGCGCGGACTTCTACACCCGGCGGGAATCACCCGAGCAGAAGCAGGCCTGGCTGGAACGCCAGATGCAGAAGCTCCACCCGGGCTGCGCTATCACCATCACCATCGGCCCGCCGGAGGCCGCCTTACCACCCGGCGGTTAACCACGAGCCCTCGTCCCGCCCAGCCCCGGAGCCGCCGCCAGCCCGGCATCCCGGCCCTCCCGCCGGACAAGCCAGCGTCGCTGCCCAGCCCTCGCCACCGCCCAGGTCAGGGATCACACCCTCAGCTCACCTCCTCCCGCACCACCCGCTGGGCCTCCACCGACATGCTCGCTGGCCGGGTCCAGGTTCTGTCGTGCCTGGTGGGCCGGAAGCCCGCGACGGGACGCAAGGGAAGACGCTGGGCGCGTGGCGCGCGCCGGACCAACGAACCACAGGAGCCGTACATGCCATGATTTCGCCAACGACGAGCCGGGCTGCGGGTCAGGCACCGTCTCGCCATAGTCGCCGCGACGATCGCCGCCCTGGCCTTCGCGGGGGCCGGCGCCGCAGTGGCCGCGCCGGCCGCCAGCACGACCGCCAACGCATCTGGCGCCACCGACGCCGGAGAGCCCGGCGTCTGCGCGGGCTGTACACCGCCGCTGATCTATAAGGGCGGAGCCGTGATGGGCACCACGGCCCAGACCGGCGAGGTCACGATCACGCCGATCTACTGGGCTCCGACCGGCTACGGCTACCCGGAATCCAACGGCTCGACGGGCCCCACCTATCAGGCGGCCATCAACCAGTACATCACCGATATCGCCGCCGACAGCGGCAAGAACACCAACATCTACCAGGTCAACACCCAGTACACCCAGACGGTCAACTCGGTGACCACCAACATCAAGTACCTCATCCACGCCGGCACCCCGATGACCGACACCGACGTCTACCCGACGACCGGGCAGTGCACCGCCACCGCGATCGTATATACCGCCTGCATCACCCAGGCCCAGTACCGGGCCGAACTCGAGACGTACACCAAGGCGCAGGGCCTCCCGGTCGACCTCGGTCACATGTACGTCCTGTTCTTCCCGTTGAACGTCCAGGAACAGGTCCCCGGGACCCCTCCGATGTACTCGAACCAGTACTACTGCGGCATCCACGGCGCCTTCACCACCAAGGCCGGCGGGACCCTCGTGTACGCGGACATGCCCTTCGACACCACGAGCTGCGGCAGCGGCAACGACACCACCGGCAACATCGACGCCGACTCAGCGATCAACACCCTGAGCCACGAGATCAGCGAAGCCATTACCGACCCGCTCCCTTCCCCCAACCGCGCCTGGAACGACAGCTCGGGCTGGGAGAACGAAGACGAGTGCGCCGGGAACTACGGGGCCGCCCTCGGCACGGTCAACTCCGGGGTCGGCTACCCGGCCGGGTCGTACAACCAGGTCATCAACGGTCACGACTACTACACCCAGACCAACTTCGACAACGGCGCCTACGCGGCGCTCGGCAAGGGTAACGGCTGCGATCAGAAGCTCTATGTAGCCTCGGGCTCCTCGACGACCGCCGCCGCGCTCCACGGCGCGACCCTGCACGCCAACGCCAACCCCCGCGGATCTGGGCTCGGACTCGGGCACCGTCACCGTGGATGCCAGCCCGTCGGACCTCCCCGCTGACGGGACCTCGACCTCGACGGTCACCGTCACCGTCCTGGACAGCGACGGCGACCCGGTGGTCGGCGACACCATCGCGTTTTCCGCGCGGCTCGACGATTCCACGAACGGCGCCTGCGGCACCCTCGGCGGCCAGCGGCTCACCCTGGGCGAGACCCTCCCGGTGACGAACGCCGCCGGCCAGGCCACGGCCACCTACACCGCCGGCACCAGCAGCGCTGAGTGCTACGTGGAAGCCACCGACCTCACCCAGGGCAACACCAACGAGGCCATCATCTACCAGGGAGCCGACACGTCTGACGCCCCGTCGGTCACCCAGACGCTACCGGCCTCCCTGGCGGCAGGCGGTGCCATGTCGACGTTCACGGCGACCGCAACCAACCCGTCGAGCACCGATATCGCCGACGCCCGCTTCGACCTGTACATCACGGGCGACAGCAACGGGTCTGCCGGAGTGGACGCCAGCCAGCTCCAACTGTCCTACAAGGACGACGCCACCGGCGGCGACTTCGTCAACGTGCCGCTCACCGGGTCCACCGCGAACGGCGGAGTGATCGACGGGTCCATCATCCCCGACACCGCCGAATCCCTGGGCGCCGGGGCCACCAGGACGGCCACGTTCGAGCTGTCCCTCGCCGCCGGAGCCCCGGACACCGCCACCACCGGAGCCCCGCTGCAGATTGAAACCGACCTCGACAATTTCAACTCGGCCGACGCCTCCCAGGCCAACCTGGACCGGGCCGGCCCGGCCGCCGTGCCTGTCGTGCAGGCCCCCGGTGACACCGTCACCTTCTCCGGCAAGTTCTCCGACCCTGACCGGAGGCACCCTGACCAGGTTCATCTCCACCGACGACGGCACCGGCAGCGCCGACAGAACCGTCTCGTTCACAGAAAACTTCACCTACACAGGTTCGAACTCAGCCAGCGGAACCGGCACGGCCGAAGTGACCTACTTCGACAACGGCAACACCTCAGAGCAGAACCTCACCGCCTCGGACACCACCGCACCCACCAAAACGCCGAACGTCGTGACAGAAACGGGCACCATCATCTTGACTAACCCCGCACCGTAAGGTTCACCTCGGACCATCAAGACGGTCCGTCAGTAACAAACGACCAGACGAACCGACGGTGACCGGCCACCCGGCAGGTCGCCGTCGGTTCGCCGCGCCGCCCCTCCAAGTCCCAGCCCAGCCAGGCCAGCTGGCTGGCGTGCCGCGCGCCGCCCCGGGGCCCGATTATCCTTCCGGGCCAGCTGATCAAGGTCGACGCGCATCCCGTCAGGCTGGTTCGCCAGTCGGGTCCCGCCGGTATCGCGCTGTGCGCGATGGCCAGCTCCGCGGTGATGCCGGTGTGGTTCGTGGTGCACCAGCGTCCCACTGTGCACCGAGCCCTGGGAAGATCGTGGAATATCCGGCTTGTACGGAAGATTTGGTACCCAATAGGGCACCAAATTCGACACGGAAGCCTAATCTTCCGCGAAAATGTATCTCGGATCGTACAGGTAATCGATTAGTGGGATGAGACGTGCTGGTGAGGCAGCTCGGGCGGGATCAAGTCGGGCGAGCCGTTCATCAACCGCTCGATTAGTCCCGAGCCCCGCGCCGGGCATCCGTCCAGGGTGGAAGCAGCCCGGTCAGGATGCGGGTCATCGCGCGGTCGAACAGCTGCTCCCGCCCGTGCGAGCCGCCCCCAGCGCTAGCGTCCGCCGTCCCGCCCGTCCCGCCCGTCCCGCCCGTCCCGTCAGACCCGCCGGTGTCCGCGGCCTCGGCCAGCGCGGCGGCGAGCTGCGGGTGCCGGCCGGCGGCGGCTACCTGGAGGAGGTAGCTGGCCAGCGAGCCCTGCCACTGAGCGGTACCGCCTACGCGCCGTGGTCGACCATCGAGACGATGGCGAGCCAGGGCTGGATAATCCAGTTCCACGCCGGGGAATGCGGCATGCCTTCATGCCGTACGCCCCGGCCTCGTGCCTGGCCGGGCTTGACCAGTCGCTCATGACGGCCAATGAGTACGAGTACTACATCTGGAACTTCGGCCAGACGGACGCGCAGTATGAGGCGCGCGTGACGGCGGAAACCACAGCCGGGCTCGCCGCGATCCAGCAGGAACTCGGCTACCCGGCCGGATGGCAGTCCACCGTGTTCGCGGCCCCGTTCGGCGCCTGGGGCAACGGGGAAAATTCCTGGCTGCTGTCCTACTGGGACAGCATCTTCAGCGTGGTTTTCGTCCAGCAGATCCCAGCTGCCGACCAGGTAATAGCCCAAGCGGATCATGTCCGCTATCGGCTGGAGCTTGGCTACGGCGCGCAGACGGCATCTTATCTCGCGGCGAACATCGCCAACGCGGCATTCACCCGTGCTGGCGCGGGCAGCGGCGTGACAACCGGCTCGATTCAGAATGCGCTCAATGGCGCCTCTTAAATGCGCAGAAGAGGTCTGATCATAGCGGCTGCCGCTACCACGGTAGTGGCAGCCGCGGGTTATCCAGGGATGAAGTCAGAGCAGCTGGTGAGTTACGTGTTCACCGATGATTTCAATGGCCCGGCGGGGTCGCCGCCTGACCCCTTGAAGTGGAATCACGAGACCGGCCGGTGGACCGACAACAATGAGCTGGAGACCTACACCGACAGCACCGAGAACGCCTACCTTGACGGCTAGGGCCACCTGGTCATCAAGGCCCTCAAGGGAACGAGGCCGCACAGTGGCTACACCTCGGCCCGGCTGACCACCCAGGGCCTGTTCGCCAGGAATCACGGGAACTTCGAGGCGCGGATCAAGGTCGATCTCGCGACCGGAGCCTGGCCCGCCTGGTGGATGCTCGGCTCGGACTACCCCACGGCCGGCTGGCCGCAGTGCGGCGAGATCGACATGATCGAGGTCTACGGCCAGCCGGGCTGGTCTCCGGACTCGACCGTCCATACCGCCGACGACCACGGGAACGACACGACCAGCCGGCTGCCGGTTCCGGGCGGCGTCGACGCCGGCTGGCACGTCTGGCGCCTGCGCTGGGACGGCGATACCGGGCAGATCCAGTTCTCGAAGGATGCGCGATCTACCTGACCGTCCATCCGGGCGACCTGCCCAATTGGCCGTTCGGCAGGCCGGGGGCTCGCGGCGGGAACGCGTTCATGGTCCTCAACCTGGCGATAGGCGGTGACGGCGGCGGCCAGGTGCCCGAGAGCTTCACCGAGTCGACCATGACCGTCGATTACGTCCGAGTCTGGTAAAGCAACCCCGGTGCCCCGCTTCGATGGGCGGGAAGCGCCCTGGGAGGGGGGAGCCATGAGAGTGGCGAGGAAACCGATCTTCTTGATCGCGCTGGCCTGCATACTGGCCGGCGTCATGGTCATCGTGGTGTCGGCGGTGAAGGTGCTCGACCCGTTCGCGGGAAGCCGTCAGCATGCCGCCGAGGAGCAGCTCTACAAGAGCTGGGCTGGTCAGCCCAAGCATCCGCTGCTGGCTCAAGGCTGTCAGGTGGCATCTGCGCCCCGGACCGGGCAGGTCTTCGCCATCATCCAGATTCCGGCGCTCGGCAGGGACTGGAAGTTCACGGTGATCGAGGGCACGGGCCTTCCGCAGCTGGCCACCGGGCCGGGCCATGTTCCGGGGACGGCTCTGCCGGGTGCTGCGGGCAACGTGGGCATCGCCGCGCACGACGTGACGGCCGGGAACCCATTTCTCCACCTGGCCTCGCTCAAGCCGGGAGACACGGTGACCATCACGACCCGGCACTGCGTGGTGACCTACACCGTGACCAGGCTGCCGTACCGCGTCCTGTACACCGACGTCGGTGTCCTGCGGCCGGCGGGCACGGAGCACACGCTGACGATGATCACTTGCTGGCCGGTCTACGTTCTGTACTTCGTCCCGCACCGGACTATTGTTTCGGCCATCGAAGTATCTTCCCGGTCGATTTCCTGATCGACTCCCGGTCACCGGGTCAGGCTGGACGACCTGCACGCCCGCCGAGCCCAGGCCGATGACCAGCCGTCGCCGGGATCGGGGCCCAGATGGTGGTGCGCTTGACGTCGGCATCCTCCACCGCGGCCAGGCCGGGCACGTCGTACGTGGCCAGCGGGCTCAGCCGGTCCCTGGGCAGGTAGGCCCGCCCGAGGTCGCCGACAAGGACGTCAGCCCCGCGGGCCTGGCCGCGTTCGATGAACCGGGTCACCCGGCCGGCCAGGGCGCGTTCGTAGAAGGCGTCGGCCACCAGCAGCACCTCCGTGCCCGCGACCTCGTCCGCCAGGATGTCGGCGCCGACGGCCAGCACCGTCACGTCGTTGGCCGCGGCGTTCAGCGCGATCGCCGCGACCGCGAGCGGATCGATGTCGTAGGCGGTCACCGCCGCCGCCCCGGCCCTGGCCGCCGCGATGGCCACCAGCCCGGAGCCGGAGGCCATGTCGATCACCGGCCGGCCGCGGACCGTCTCCGGGTGGTCGAGCAGGTAGCGGGCCAGCGCCTGGCCGCCCGCCCAGGCGAACGCCCAGAACGGCGGGTCGAGCCCGGTCCGGCCGGTGGCCGTCTCGGTACGCTGCCACACGCTGATCGGCTCGCTGGCCTGGTACAGCCGGATCTCCGGTACCAAGGCCACCGAACGAAGCCTGGTGCTGGCCCGGACGATATCCCGGGCCGCCCGCGGGGCGTCGAGCATGGCACCCATTTCATCACCGCCCCAAGGGCTAGCTACCCTACTCCCTGCGGATAAGCCCTGGTAGGGCTAAAGTCCTGACCATTAGCCATCCCATGGACGCGGAAAGAGGCTGGACGTGAGCATCACGGTTGAGGGGGGCCAGCTCCGTATCCCCTTCTCACTTCGCGGCCTCGACGGGCACGTCGATGTATCGCTGACCCGGAACACCGATCCCGGCTCACTCGGCTACTTGCTGCTCAGCGGCGGCGAGCCGGTCGATTTCGCCAGGGATTTCCCGGTGTGCCGCGCCACGGTCAGCTACCCGGCCGATGGGTACGCGGCGATTTTCGGCTGGACGCAGGTGGTCCGTTCCACCGACAGCGCGGACACCGGTTTTGAGATGGATCCCATTGCCATCTACCGCGATGTCCCCACTCCGTACGCGTGGTACGGCCTCAAGCCCGAGTTTTTCGACGCGCCGTCCCGGGGGGACAGATATGACATGGACTGGGAAGCGCACGCCTTCCTGTGCGTCTCGCCCGATGCCGTGGTGACTCCTGTCGTGCAGGCGGTCGCGGGTTTCAGCTGGGGCTTCACGGTCACCGGGGCAGGCATCGCCTTCGTCCCGCCGATGGCGCTCGGCCCGCAAGCGTGGGACGCGCACCTGGACCTGCTGCGGGCTAGCTATCCGGCCTGGGCCTTCGACGCCGGATACGGCTGACCCCGGCTGGCCGGGAGCGTCCGGAACGCTCCCGGCCAGCCGGGCCGCGAACTCGCCTGCACCGCCAGACGCACGATCTCGGCCTTTGTTGAGGGGGAGCAGCCGTGTCCCTATCCGGCGTGCTGGGCCGGATGATGAGTGACCTCGATTCCGGACGTCGGGAAGAACACGCTTTCGTGCTTGTCGCGCCAGCGGACCACGTACGGCGGCGCGCCGTCCGCCCCGTCGACCCGGATGATCTCGCCGTGGCGATCCTCGTCACCCTGGTGACGGCCCTTGACCGTCAGTTCGTCTCCCACTTCTGCTCGCATGGCTGACCTCCTCATGAGTGTCGTGGCAGTTAGCCTGGAATTCGGCGAACGCCGACGCTAGGGTCGAAGGGCCCGGCGGGACTCACCGCGTGAAATGGCTGGTGGCGGGCCGGTACTCGTGCGGCGTCACGGTCGGCCTGTAGCCCCGGGGTCAGGGCTCGGTCCTTGCGCCCGGCCGCGATGCAGCCAGGCCCTGAGCCGCCCACCGGAGCGGTGCGTGTCCTGGCCCGCTTCGCCCTTGGCGCCGCCGTCTTCCGCCCGGAGCTGCTCGTAGAGCTGGCGCTGGCGCGGGCTGAGTTGCCGGGGGATGTCGACGAGCACGGCGACGTCCAGGCGGCCCCGGCCGTGCCCAGGATAGCGTGGCAGACCCTTGCCCTCGATGCGCAGCACGGTACCGGTCTGAGTGCCCGGCGGGACCCGGACCCGTGTCGGCCCGTCGGGTGCCGGGACGGTTACGGTGGTGCCGAGCGTGGCGTCGGGTACCTGGATGTTCAGGTCGTACCGCAGGTCGGCACCGACCCGGGTGAACCGGGGGTCGGGACGAACGCGGATAGTGACGTACGCGTCGCCCGGCGGAACGCCGGGAGCGGGACCGGACGAGCCGCGGCCGGCCAGTCGCAGCGTGGTTCCGTCGTCGATGCCCGGCGGGATGCGAATGGTCACCGTATCCTGCTGGACGGCTCGCCCGGTGCCCTGGCAGGCCCGGCACGGCTGGTCGATAACGCGTCCGTGCCCCCCGCAGGCGGGGCAGGTGGTCACCTGGCGGACCATCAGCGGGCCGCGGTGGCCGACCATGATCCGCTGGCCCGTCCCACCGCACTCGCGGCAGCCACGAGGGACGGTGCCGGGCCGCGATCCGCTGCCCGCGCACTGCGGGCAGTGGCCCGGGCGGTCGATCCTCACCGTCTGCTTTCCGCCGGTCAGCACCTGTTCCAGGGAGAGGGCCAGGTCCACATGCGCGTCCTCGCCGGGTGGCGGGGCCGCCGCGGACGATCCGAACAGTCGCTCGAACAGGTCGCCGAACACGGGCACGCCGGGTCCGAAGATGTCAGCGAAGTCAATGCCGCCCCAGAGGTCTTCCGCAGTGGCGCCGGCTACGCCGGCGAAGCCCTGCGCGTCGTAGCTCGCGCGCTTGGCCGGGTCGGACAGCACGCCGTAGGCCTCGGCGATTTCCTTGAACCGCTCCTCCGCGTCCGGTTCGCTGCATGTATCCGGGTGGTAGCGGCGGGCCAGGCGGCGGAACGTGTTCTTGATGGTCTTGTCGTCAGCATCGCGCTCCAAGCCGAGCACCTGATAGTAGTCACGCTGGGCGATCATGCTTTCACCTTCGCCGTAAGCCATCCGGCTGCGCTACGGTCGATGGGTCACCCGTCATGGGACTTTCGCCCCGGAGATAGCGGGGGCGAGACCGGGGGACTAAAGGCACTACGCGGAATCCGCTGTAACCAGAGAACCTGGTGTTAACGGAACGCTGGTGCTGCACCATAACCTGCTGGAGGTGATCAGGTTGGCCGCGCTGACCGGCGCCGGGCAGTCCTATGCGCTGCTGGCCGACGGCAGCACCATGACCATCCGGCCGGCCGCCCCGGGGGACTATGAGCCGGTCAGGCAGCTGCACGAGGCCATGTCGCCGGGCAACCTGTACTTCCGTTTCTTCAGCGCGAGCAGGGTATCGGCCGAACGAGAGGCCCGGCGGGTGTGCCTCGGGGACGGTCCGGGCCGGGTCGCGTTGCTCGGGCTGCTGGGCGATGCGGTCGTGGGAGTGGCCAGCTACGAGGTCACCGCCGATCCGGCGGCCGCGGAGATCGCGCTGGCGGTCGCCGACGACATGCACCGGCATGGCATCGCCACGCTGCTGCTCGAGCACCTGGTGTCGCTGGCCCGCGCCCGCAGCATCCAGGTCCTGGTGGCCGACGTGCTGCCGGACAACCACGCGGTGCTGCGGGTGCTCAGCGACGCAGGGCTGGCGGTACACCGCAGGTTCGATAACGGCGTGGTCGAGCTTTCCATGCCGGTCCCGCGCAACACGGCCCTGAGCGAGGCAAGCACCTGGCTGGACGCGATGGCCGGCCGGGAGAAACAAGCGAACGTGGCCAGCCTGGAGCCCTTGCTGGCGCCCCGGTCGGCCGCGGTAGTCGGCGCCGGCCGCCGCCCAGGATCGGCTGGCCGCACGATCCTGCTCAATATCCGCGACGCCGGCTTCGCCGGATCCCTCTATGCGGTCAGCCCGCACGGCGGTGACATCGAGGGCATCCCGTGCGTACCCTCGATCGCCGAGCTGCCCGAGGTCCCCGATCTGGCCGTGCTGGCGGTACCCGCGGCAGGCGTCGTGGCGGCGGCGCAGGAGTGCGGCCGGCGCGGAGTCGGGTCCTTGATCGTCGTGACCTCGGGCTTGACTCCATCGCAGGAGTCGGACCTGCTGGCGGCGACCCGGCGCGGCAGCATGCGGCTGGTCGGCCCGGGGTCCTTCGGCGTCGCGGTGCCAGGGATCGGCCTGGCGGCCACGTTCGGAGTCCCGCGCCCTTCGCCCGGGCGCGCGGGCCTGGTGGTCCAGTCAGGAGCGGTCGGCGCGGCGCTGATCGACCAGTTCTCCCGGCTGGGCATCGGCATCTCCTCGGTCGTCTCGATCGGCGACAAGCTGGATGTATCGGGCACTGACCTGCTGCTGTGGTGGGAGGGTGACGGCACCACCAAGCTGGCCGTGCTGTACCTGGGATCCTTCGGTCACCCGCGCCGGTTCGCCCGCACCGCGCGCCGGGTGACGGCCAAGTTTCCCGTCCTGACCGTCCACGCCGGGCGGTCGGCCCCGGGTCAGCGCGCCACCGCCTCGCACACCGCGGCGGCGGTCGCGCCGCTGATCACCCGGCAGGCGCTGTTCGAGCAGGCTGGCGTCATCGCCACCACGGGCTTCGGTGAACTGCTCGACGCGGCCGCCCTGGTGGCGTCCCAGCCCATCCCGGCGGGCCGGGTCATGGCCATCGTGTCTAACGGGCGCGGTGCGGGCGTCCTGGCCGCCGACGCATGCGCGGAAGCCGGCCTGGCCGTGGCGACGACGGACCAGCAGACCCGCGACCGCCTGCGGGAGGTGCTGCCGGCCGGCTCGGCCCTGAACGGCCCGGTGGACAGCACCGACGCCGTCAGCGCGGAGGCCTTCAGGAAGGCGCTGCAGCTGGCCGCCGCCCAGGACGGTGTCGACGCGGTGATCGCCCTGGTGGTCCGGCGCGGCCCGGCTGACCTGATCCCGGTGCTCACCGCCGACCGGCTGCCTGTCCCCATCGCGGCGGTCGTGCTAGGACAGCCCGAGGCCGTCCGGCTGCTGCCCGGCGACGACGCGGGCGGCCGGTCCGTGCCTGCCTACGCCTACCCGGAAGCGGCCGCCCGGGCGCTGGCCCGGGCCGCCCGCTACGGCGCATGGCGGTC
>Ga0187851_10004729_pt1 | contig 11045 bp, 10 predicted proteins | sample June2016WEW_6_10_FD_132997 | JGI IMG/M metagenome (GOLD analysis project Ga0187851, IMG submission 132997) | Peatland microbial communities from SPRUCE experiment site at the Marcell Experimental Forest, Minnesota, USA - June2016WEW_6_10 | ecosystem: Environmental > Terrestrial > Soil >... | reverse complement strand
ATAAGTTCAACCTTTTTTTCCCCTTCCAGAATCGGAACAAGTAGGGAAAGAGCCTGGGCCCTTAAATCTCCATATTGAATATTACAAGCAAAATCAAGGGCTTTTTCTATAAATTCTTCTTTTTTTGGCCCCTTCAGTTGCGAGATGGTTGTAACTCTCTGATCAAATTGATTATGCATATTCTGTCCCTGCAGCTTTTCGGTGCAAGTACTATTTTTTGTTACTTTGTTGTCAAAGGAAATTTTTTCAGTTCCTAAGGTTTCAAAATGCTCTAGATCCTGAGCATTACTACTTTTTTTTCTGAAATCCGCAAACAACTTATTGAATTCTTCAATCACTTTATCTCTGTCATTTGTATTTTGTTTTATATCAACAGAACGATTTTCTACCATAAATTTCTCACTCCAATATAAAATTTTAAAATTAATTATTTATTACTTTTTTCATAAATTCTGACCTTTAGACCCATTCTAAGAACTATAAATTTTGATCTAAAATATATATTATCTTATTCAGATATATACAGGTGATAGTAAAACAATATAGTATATTAATGTATTCTAACTGAATATATATTATAATTATAAACGATGATGGATATCAATTAGTTCCATAAAAAGCTTTCAAGTGCTTACAAGTCCAGTGAATTCAAAGGAAATATTAAAAACACATAAGTAAATTTCAATAAGTTTTCTTGATATCTATTTTTAATGACAGTGTACCAAAAGTCCTATAAATTAAAATTTACTTTGCACCCTTTTCGTCACAATAAAAAACAGGATTTATCTATTCTGTGGATGCATAGGTTTTCACACAAAAACTGTGCATGGCGTAAATAAAAAATAATGAGAATTTGGATAAATCTGAATTTTAAGAAGTGCTGCATTCTGGAGAACCTTGTGATTTGCCACCGATCTATCTCACTGTCTCTACTATCTCAATGTCACCGGTATTAATGCCATTAGGTGATTCGAGAAATACAGGGACACTTCTATCCCAATATATAGGAGTATCAGTGGTAACAATGTAACCGGATTGTCCCGCATAGTATATATGATAATTATTGCCGGCATAGTAGCCTTGTGCACTGACTGTCACACATGTCAACGATGCTATAAAAAGGACGATTAGTAAAATAGCCAGTGTCTGTTTTGTCTGGCTGAATGTCGGTTTTCTCATTTAGCTAAACTCCAAAATTTACTTATACATACAGCTAGAAATATATTTTGTAATTAATAAATGTTGGCATAATTAATAGTTTGAATTTGTTAGGCTATTCTTAGAATGTTTTTAACTCAGTAAGTTGAAAGTGCATTGTTTTACTCTTTGCATAGTCATTTTGGTGTGAAACTCATTTATCTTTAAAAATCTACAAAAATTTACCAATCACATTTCAATGGATACAACAAATGGAAACAAATGGAAACATTCTTTTAATATGTTTCCAAATTACCGTAATATGCCGGAAACAAAGAGAAAAATTTGTGTATGGGTTTCTACTGATATGTATGATAATGTAGTAAAAGCAGGTTATGATAGTCCTACAATTGCCGTAATAAAGGGTTTTGAACTATTAATAGGGGAAGCAGAATACCGGCAAAACGTCGGTAATTTGGAGCAAGCCGCCGCACAAATTACGGCAGACAATAATAACTTAAAAAATGAAGTCCAGAGACTTACTTTAGTCCTGCAAAACACACCAGATCCTATTGAACTCGCACAACTACGAGCTAAGTATGAAGAGTTAGAAAAGCATAATGAAACTTTGAAAGCAGATCTTGAGAAGGCAGAGAGAGATAAAGAAGACCTTAAAACCACGTATAATAAGCTACAGGATACCTACAACAACTACATGGCACAAATGCAGACTTTGATTAAGCAAAAGTCTATAGAAGCACCTGGAGTTAAAAAACCATGGTGGAGATTCTGGTAGTCCGGTTGCACTTTATACCACATAATCAAATAAGCAAGGAATAATATTTTATTTAAATAGGCTAAGTTAGAATAAAAATCATAAATGATTGAATGCTTTTAACTTTTTCGACCCAAATCAAATTTTTCTAGAATTTGTGCCCTAATGCCATCTGCATCATTGATTGCTATATCAACAATCACATTCTTATTCTCAGATACAATATTTGTTTTCTTATATACCCGACGTCCAAAGTCTTCACTGAAGCGGCGTTCGAGTATCCAAGTACACATTCGCGTGTTACCATTTTTGGCTGCTTCGTTTATGCGTTCCAAAATAACTTTACTTTTTGTTTTTTCTCTAAAAACCTATCCGAAAAGTTAATAATGACATGTTGTAAAAAGTTACCATCCGTCTTCGATTAAGTGATGAATAATGGTCATGTCACGAAACGAAAAAAACGTGGATGGAAGGATGGTAAACCAGATACTTTAACAGCAGCATTATATCTGATTAGTTTTATAACATATTGCTGTTTTTATAATAAAATATTTTATAATATTTTAAACATTTTACGCTTATGCGCAGTTTTTAGGCCTAAACCTATGTATTTCCTAGATGCCAGCAATTATCTGAAAACATTGTTTGATCTTAACTCTTGGAGCTGCTGGAACTATTAGAGTTGTTGTAGCTCATCGAAAATATGAATTCTATGGAATACTTGAAACTAATTAGCTCACTTATTTCCTGTTGTCTAGTTTATTTATATCAGTGGAAACTTTTTTATCAAATTTGAGTATATAGTACTAAACTAGTTAAAATATTATCAAAATTAATAAAAAGAAGTGAATAAATGTTGAAACAATCACCTACTAAAATGAAAAAGGTACTGGTAATTTTGTTAGTAGTCCTTTTTGTTGCATCGTTGACAGCAGTGGCAGCTAGTGCTGCACGCCATAATGGACATCATGCCAGTGGACATCATGGGCATGGTCATCATAAAGGTGGGCATCACAGTACGCACCACGGTAACCATGGCGGACACAGTGGATCTCATCACGGTGGGTATCATTTCCACAATTTGCATGACCACAAGCATCACGGTAATCATGATCACTACTATGGTGGCGTATACTACGGGGACTATGAATGGGTATATAATCCCGCAACTCTAGTGTGGGATTGGATCTACATGCCCAGTGTTGTAGCAGAACAACCAGTCGTTGAACAACCTGTTGTAGTAGAGCAACCAATCGTTGAACAACCAGTTGAAGTAGTTACTACCCCAGAAGTTGTTGATTATGGAGCATACCCTAATGGGGGCTATGAACAATCTTATAATGGAGACTACGAACAATCTCACAATGGGTTCCATGAACAACATCACAATGGGTTCCATGAACAATCTCACAATGGGTTCCATGAACAACCTCACAATGGGTTCCATGAACAATCTCACAATGGGTTCCATGAACAACCTCACAATGGATTTCCGAATCAATCCCACAACGGATCTCCCAATCAATCTCATAATGTATCCCCCAATCGATCTCAAAATGATTTCCACCATGAACACAGATAAGTAGCAAAAAGTTAAATTGACGTATTTTGTAAGAAAACTGTAAAAACGATAAAAACGGATAACTATTCAAGTAGCCCTGTAAAGGCTACACTTTTTCCCTATTTCAAGGGATTGCATATATATTAATTCATATTTTGTTTCGCTATTATGCTTACATTTGAAGAGATTCTTATATCTATGAAAGTTGTTCTTGACGCCGTAAATTTTGAAATAAAGAGACTTGAGTGTATCATGGAATAATAAGCTATTTGAGATACTGAACTCGAAAAAATGAACCCACATAGGGATCTCGCTAAAATCAGAATGCAATGACATTGTATCAAAGGTTCTGTAAATAATATTTTATTTATCACAAAAACAGAATTGATACTTTTACTGATTCATATGTGTTGTGTCAAAATATTTGCATTTTTGGGTTATGAAACTGGCCAAACTTTAACTACCTAACACACTCAAATTTAATTTATTTTTATATAGTTATATATTATATCCCTAATTATTATTTATCTGGTGGGTGTCTCATTGTCCTTTTCCCTGCCCCTATAATTGGGGTAAAAGTGTTGCACCAGCGACTATATATTCCCCTGGACTTCACTCCATCCAGGGGATATATTTTGATACAGAGTTTTTTTGTGCCAAAATCTCTGCATTTGTGCCACTGTTAACCTAAAATTGAGAGCATTCTTTACTCAAATTAATGCAAAACACATCTATTTTATTATTACATGTGCATCAAGATAGGCCAAAGGGTAATATTTGCTTAGATTAGGTTCCAGCTTGATATTGGATAAAATAGGAGCTAGAAGCCTTGTTGCTAAAGTAGAAATTGAGACACCCCTAAAATGACATGAATGACATGTAAATCAAGAAGTAACAATAATTTCTTTATATACCCCCTCTCCCCTTTTAGTGACATGAATGACATGTTAATTTATAAACAAATGGTTGTTAAGGAAGTAATATTTATTTATAACAAGATTATTTTTTTACTTTGATTGAATACTTATAAATACCAATAATTAAACAATAACAATGTTACTATTTTCATTTTTTAATTCTGATATTCTCCCCCTATCCTTATCAGTCATAATATTGTTGTCAATATCGGTTAGTGAAAGACAAATTAATTTATTAACTGCTTTTCGTTTTTTAAAAAACATATCATCTAACGTATAATAAAAGTCCTGACGTGCGATTGTTACAAGGAATATAAAATACATTAATATGGTTGGAACAATCGTTAATACTAACACATATAAATTCTTTTATATGTAAATCGTTGAAGAAGGTGAATTAGGTAAACTTTGTATTATGGTTGTGTACTGCTTATCAAAATAAAGAATTATAAGTAAGAAAGTAAAGAAGGTCAACGTTTTTATACTATCTTTTCGATGTGTATCTCTTAATGTTTGAAAATCTGGGGACATCTCTTGATATGTAAACTCTTGTATACAAAACCATTATGGTTTCGTTGCAAAAAATCCTCTCTAATGAACAATAGAATAAAAAGAAAACCAAAAAAGGAATTGAAGCTATGAATATGGTTCTGTTGCAAAAAGAATTTTACTGCGGAAATGTGAAATATTCTTCATTGGTGAACCAAAATCTACAGTCCTAAACTAATTAATTTTTTTATCAAAGAGACACTAAACAGGAACTTATCTGATTTTAATTGTTGCAATGCATTCAATTTATCATAAAACGTCTGAGTGTCACTTTTGTTGGGGAATTCGTCAATTAAAGTTTTCATTTCATTCAAACGGTCGAGAATATCCCTATTCAACTCATTAAATTTATCAGCATTGTTAGAATCTAAATTTTTTATAGATTAAGTGTTCTAATTTGCAATTTCATTAATTTTGTTCAATTCTTTTTTCATATCTTCAAGGTTCGAGATAACATTATACGAATTAAGTTTGTTTTTTCGTTATTTAATAATTCTGTGTGAATAGGACAGGCTTCATCACCGTTTTTTTGTATTAGCCTGTCCTGCACGTCACTACGGATTTGTATACCGGCCCACATAGTAATTTTTTTACTGCAGTTACTTCCTGGCACGTTTTCACGGTAATTTTCATATCCAAGTTTTTTAAGCTCTTTGGCAAATTGGTTATCTTTAATTTTATTTTTGCCGTAGTACTTGACCCATGAAATATACGTGCTGTATAGTGCCACTGCGTCTATGTCTACGTCCCCTTGTTCTGCGCATTCATCCATAAAAACAACGATTGGATTACTGTTAAGCTCATATTCCTTTTGAGTTTCTTCAATGGACTTACTATTTGTGAACTCACCTTTCTGATTTAGTCTTTTTAATGCACCTAAAACTAAGTTCAGAAAACCAGATAATTCATTTGGTGCCTGCAATTTTTGAATTAATAACCGGTCTTCTGATCCCCCTTCAAAATTATTAGGGAACTGGATCAATTGCCAACGGCGATAATAAGCCTTGTCTCGCTTGACTTCAGGTAGAACATTGGCAGAAAAAACCAATTTAGCTGTGTTTTTAAATACAAATGAGTCTTGATATTTGTTCTCGCCATCTATCAAATCTAGTCCGCTTGTCAACTTCTTAAAAATTTCTGTTTTATGCATCTTAGAGTCAGGAATATCACCGCAGATATTGACTCGCTTTCCATATAATTTGGCAGTTCGATACTTATCATGTTCCAACTTATGCAGGCTTTCTGCTGATGTATTATCCTTACAAACAAGCGATTCTAAAAGTGCAAGGAATACACTCTTGCCATTTACACTATTTGCAAAGGCAGGGATGTATTGAATTTATTCCACCGCAGAAAACAAGGCTTAGAAATTATTGGAACATCAAAACACGCACGAACTTGAAAAACATTAAACTTGAATTCCCCGGAATCAAATTGAACAAGCACGATAAAGCTCTAGGGATAATCATTACGGAACTTGAGCAGGATATAAATAACTATTACATTGACTGGTTAAAAATTTACATTTATCTCTTTATATCCGTTTCTTTTTTCAATACATACATCGAAGCAGATATTAAAATATTCCATCAAGGAAATTGGAACTCTTACACAACTATCAACGATAAATTAAGACATAAGCGCATCACAGACCTTTTAAAAATATGTTATCTTATGTGTGCTAAATACTATCCTGATTTTAAATTATCGGAAGACATGTTTACAGATATCCTAACCAAAACTCCTTGGGACATTTTCAGATTTGATCCCACTGGAAACCTTGTAAGATTATTTGAAGATTATTTGCCAGGCTTGCCAAAAGAAATACCCTTGCAAATTTCAAAAACAAAATTATCCAAAATAGAACAAATACCTGAGAAGACACCGGAAGAAATAGATGAAAAAGATCTTTTAAAATATATACTTACTACATTACAGTTAATAATGGAGCAACTGTTAGATTATGAGTCATTAATACATGATTTACTTTTAGAACACTTCTTCAATCATGATATTTTAATTGGAGTTGATTCCAAAGAAGAACACGAATTTGTGAAAAAAAATACTTGAGAACCGTACTTTACCTAAAGGATCAACTGACCCACCTTATATGAATCTACGAAAAGCCACATTAGCTGATGCAAGATTAATCACAGAAACTCTAATCAAATATAACCAATCAGCAAAACTTAGTTGCATTTCTAATAATTTTGATGAAGAATACCAGACCGACTTTTTTGCAGCAGAATAAATTTTATTCATATCCCTTTGGAGCCTTCGTATCGCCTATATGAGATGGCATATGCCATTCCCACTCCCAATAACTAACATTGTTATCCTGATTGCTACTATTAGATCCTGAAGAAGTATGAGCATAAATAACAGCCGAAGATGAATGATTAGGCTCTACAGCAACAGATCCTACTAAAAGGAGTATGACAACCAAAAATCTCACTGGCCCAGATATTGAAATATTCAAGTCTGATTCAAGCAAGTTTGAAATCGGCGGAAATGATACAAAAGCTGCCACGAATACAAATACTGCTGGAAAATATTCGCGTTCTGTAACCATCCCTGCAGCGATTACTATAAAAAATAATCCAAATACCCAACGGATCATTCCACTTAATGTTATTTTTACTGGTTCCTTTTGACCCATTTGTATACCCCAATTCAAATTTTTCTTGTAATATACAAAATTAATGATATTAATGTTCATACTAATGTATAATCTTTTATTCTGTTTGTCGCAAAGTGAATTCTTGGTTTAATCTCTTATGATTACATATTCTCGGAATTTAATCCAGAAATGGTACGTGGATATTATCAAAAAAGTTGTAGTGAAACAAAAAAGAAGGCAACATAAGTCAGAATGCATAGAATCAAGAAAAATGTCAGGACAGAGACACCATTTCGAACGTTAAACACATAATTTTTATTATTGTATTTTCTCTAAAAATAAGTCATTTATTGACTTAAAATCAAAAAAGTCATGTTGTTTTGTTATTTTTTTTCTTCTATATATAGTTGTTTAATTTGTTCTTTTAAACTTAGTCAAATGAATAGATTACTTTAACGTTCGAAATGGTGTCTGTGTCTAGATGGAAATATAACATTTGTTTTAGTGCAAATCTACAAAAGCATGTATATATACCTACTCAAACGTTAGATCATTATGCACAGCGGAGAAGATATAGTTAATAATTTTTCAGAAATATTTGGTGAAGAGCAATCTATAATCCTAAAGAATTCTCAGGTTTTGTCTCCTGATTACGTCCCTTCTCAGTTGATAGGAAGAAAAAAGGAAATCACTGAACTTGCAAGAATTTTTAAACCGCTTGATTCAAAGGGGTATCCGTCGAATGCATTGGTTTTAGGTTATCCAGGCTCAGGGAAAACAGTAGTAACAAAATTTTTGCTTCAAAAGTTGATAGAACGCTTAGAAAGTAAAAAAATAATGGATCATACCTTAAAATGGATTTACATTTCGTGTAAAATTCAGCACACTGAGAACAGTATTTTATATGAAATGATTAAACAGGTAGATCCAAAAACAAAAGTCCCAATGAAAGGATTTTCGTTAGATTATTATTATTCTGTATTATGGAAAGTTATCAAAGAGAACAATGTCTCCCTTGTGGTAGTTTTAGATGAAATAGATTACCTAAAAAAAGACGATTTTCTTTACAATATTAGCCGAGCAGGAGAATCTAAATTTCTGAATACCGGTCACTTTATCTCAACTATAGGTATTTCTAATGATCTTCACTATGGCGAAAATTTAGATCCACGAGTAAAATCTTCTATGAATTTTAAGGATTTTATTTTTCCTTTATATGATACATATCAAATACGAATGATTTTGTGTGACCGTGTTAAATTGGCATTTAATGAAGGATCTATTATTGAAGAAACTATTAATCTATGTGCTGCAATCTCAGCTAAATCACATGGGGATGCTAGGAAAGCAATTGAACTTTTAAGAGCTTCTGCGATATATGCTGAAGAAAATGGGTTTTCACAAGTTCTTCCAGAACATATAGATAAAGTGTTTGATACAGTTGATGCGGATAGATTTGAAAAATTAGTTCCAGGAATGGCATTCCACAAAAAGATAGTACTACTCGCGATTTTAAAATTGATAAATCATAATAAGAAGACTACCACTGCAACCGAAATTAAAGATACGTACACCCAAATAAGTAAAGTGATTGGAGAAAACTGTAGGGCTAGGACAACTGTAGCAAACTCTATAGCCGAATTAATTATGATTGGTATGATTAAAGAAGTCGCTCTTCGAAAAGGGCAAGGTGCTTCAGGAAGAGAGATAGAATTAGACATTCCTTCGAAAGAAAGACTAGAAGAGTTGCTGTATCAAGACTATAGATTGGAAGATGCTAGGAACGTGAAACCTGCACCGTTTATGTGATTACATCACTAGTTAAGGGCAATTGCTGAAGACTCAAAAAAGAAATAGGACAATATTGTTTACCTTGAGAGATGTCATTATTAACCTAAAAATTAGGCGACAAACAATTTTAAATTATACTTGGAGTTAACATCTCTCAACATGAAATTAACAACAATAAAAAATTATTTGTGTAGTTAGTGAGATGATCAACTCGATACTTTAAAGCTGATTTTTCCCTAACTGTTTAACTCGTTTTGGCGATAGACTAAGCAATTTCTGTTTTTAGGCGTGTTGTATATTCATTCCAAATAAACTCTACTTACCGAACTTGATTTCTTACAGAATTAATTATATCATTCGCTGCATCAATCAATATATGCCATTTTTTTGATGAAAGTTGACCACTTTTGATGCACTCGTTTACCTTACCAGTAAAAGTATTAAGTTCAGCAATTAATATCATCATATCTTCCGTTGGATCGCGTTCTGTTTCATTTATACTTTTTTCTGAAGCTTGGAGCATCGCTGTTAATTCATCAGATGATCCTTCATCCAGCTCATTAGGAGTGATTATACTTTGTACAAAAGTAATCATTTGATTGATTTTCTGTGTAGGGGGTCAGGACATTGATCAAAGCGGTTGCTGATGCTGTTGTATAGTTTGCAGTATCAGTTGGTGTGACAGCAGTACCCAATGTATGCGTACCCACACTTAGTATGGTTCTTGATTGGTGGATTCTAAACAAAGTTCCTAGTTACTGCAGCAGTTCTGGCAGCCCATATTTTTACACCTGTGGATGCTCTCACCTTCACTGCTATAATGAAAAAAGCATAATGTTTTGACTACTTCACAAATGCTAAAAGATAATTACCCACAATTATTTGTTTTTTGATTACAAAAAATCTTATGCGGGATTATTTTTTGTTTAGAAGCAAATTTTCATACAATTAATTTAAAATAACTATGCAGATAATTATGTATTGTACCAGAGTAGCAGAAAAGAATATACCGAAAAGAGTGTAATATAAAGGGCATAATGGAACGATATAAGGGCGGAATGGAACGAGACAATATAGTAGGGTTACTTGGGAGATGTTGATCTGATTTCGAATTAACTGTATATGGGAACAGTAAATACAGCTCTTCCAAGGTATCCTTCTATCATTAACCAATATTGTAATAACTCTCTTTTTTATATTAATTCGTTTTGATGGCAATGGTGATTATGTCAGAGATTGTGATAGAGATCATGACATAGACAATGATTGTTTCCATGAAATATTGGATCGTAGTGATTTGTTTAATGATTACTCATTAGCGATAGCTCTTTTATATTGATCATTTAGCATATTTCAGTGTCATTTGACACTTTAATCGAACAACTTAAAGTTATTTTGGGATTCCTATAGTAATTTATAGCGGAACTTGGTAAATTTTTGACTATAAACAAGTAAGCTTTTATTAAACCTAATTAACTGTTCAACAGTCAAATAGCCGATAGCCAATCAGATCTTTTTTAGAAGGTTTAATTTACGCACTTTAACCAAGTTCAAAGTGTATTTACCATAGAAACAATTTGAATCGACAAACAAACACCCCTAAAGTTCTATTAATTCCAATAAAAAAGGAGTGAAACTAATGTTGAAACAGTCATTTAGTAAAGCAAAAAAAGTATTGACTATTTTGCTAGCAGT
>Ga0187851_10004727_pt1 | contig 11047 bp, 9 predicted proteins | sample June2016WEW_6_10_FD_132997 | JGI IMG/M metagenome (GOLD analysis project Ga0187851, IMG submission 132997) | Peatland microbial communities from SPRUCE experiment site at the Marcell Experimental Forest, Minnesota, USA - June2016WEW_6_10 | ecosystem: Environmental > Terrestrial > Soil > Wetlands... | reverse complement strand
TGTCGTCCAAATGTTGTTGTACGGAATCAAGTGGTGGAACGTGGTGTCCGGCGACACGCCTCCTTCGACGGGCGTGCCCTGCGCCGTCTTTTTCCAATCCTCCCGGTCGTTATTTGTCCGTTTATTATCGGCTTTGCCCGATTCACCTACAGACATGGCGCTTCCCTCTTGTAGTTTCCTGGATTGTCATGCAGCATATCGCAAATTCCCAAGCCCTGATATCCTCCGAAGTGTATTTTTTCCCCCGGCCCTCGCCCGCTTCGAACGCCGGTCCGGCGGGCGAGCCGGGGGGGCACGGCGCGTGCCAGGCTGCGGGTCAGGGACCCGCCTCACGTGAATCGCTTGTGATCCGAAACTGTCACTGTATCAGGCGAAACTCACCAGTTGACCCGCGGCGGGCGATCTGCATCTCCGTTTCGCGGATCAACTGCGGCCACAGCGCGTCCGGTTCGGAATCGAACACCGCCTTGGCGCTCCCCGGGAAAATGTACCACGCGCCCAGATCCAATTCGTGCTGCAACTGCGGCGCCGTCCATCCCGAGTACCCTAGATAGACGTGTACCGAATCGGCGTCCGTCGCGGAGGCGAATGTCTTTTCGAGGCCCTCCTTGGTCGAAACCAGAAAGACGTCCCCCAACACCCGCTTGGCGTCGCCGGGCGCACGGCGCGAACGCACCAGCGCCAGCACGTCGCTCCTCTCCACCGGGCCGCCTGCATAGACCGGGTCCGGCCGGTCTTTGGCGCCGGCCAGCCCGTCCAATACGCGCGAAATCGGAACCTTCGAACGGCGATTGAGAATCAGCCCAAGCACGCCGTCTGCGTCGTATTGAACCAGCAGAACAACCGTCTTGGCGAAGTTAGGATCGGGCAGGTCCGGGCTCGCCACCAGCAACTTCCCGGCGGCGAGGTCCGCCGGCCGGGTGGATTGCGCCCCCGCCAACCGCACGCCGGCTTCCAGGCACAACACCATCGCCGCGGTGCCCATCCATCGCATGCCTTCCATTCTACGCGGGTGCGCGACATAAAAGTGGAGATTCCGGCAACGCCACTTGAGCCGCCGGATCACGGCACCTCAGGGTTATCGGCGTTCATCGGCGTTCATCAGCGGCCAGATGTTTTTTTCCCGGTCCAACGAGAATACGAAAACCCCTTATGGGCCGCCGATGAACGCCGATGAACGCCGATAAAAACGAGCTAGACGCAATACTGTTCACTTTGGTGGGGCAGACCATCGCACTTCGTGGTCTGCCGCCTTCGGGGAGCGCTGGCAGACGACATAAAACGATCGTCTGCCTCACCGAAACATCTTTAAGTGAACAGCATTGGAGCTAGACGGAAGTTTTCCTGAGTGGACGAAGTGATCTTGCGGCTTTCTCTGAGTTTTCCCCGCCTACGCCGCCTACGCCTAACCGGCCGGATTCGACGTCCCCTGACCTTATAATGAAACTATGTCCCGCTCACCGGCGACTGCCGCGGCTGCGGTCGAGCGATTCTTTCAATTCGCCCTGTGGGGACTGGTGGTCAGCGGCTATCTGGCCGTGGCTGGCTCCGGTTACCTGGATGCGCCCACCGTGATCCTCACCGGCGCCGGACTGCTGTTGCGCGCGCTGCTGATCTCCGGCGCGTTGCGCTTCTATATTTCGCCGAAGCTGGTAGTGGCGCTCACGCTCGCCTATGTGGGCTTCTTCCCGCTGGATTACTTCTTCCTTTCCCGCGCATTCATCCAAGCTACCGTGCACCTGGTGTTCTTCCTGGCGGTGATCCAGATCCTGACCTCGCGCACCAATCGCGATTACTTCTTCATGGGTATGATCGCGTTTCTGGAACTGCTGGCCGCCGCCATCCTTTCCTCCAATTCGAACTTCTTCCTCTTCCTGGCGCTGTATCTTTTGTTCGCCATGGCCGCCTTCACCAGCGCCGAGATCCGCCGCTCCATGCAGAAGCGGGTGACCGTGGCGCGCAGCGGATTGCGTAGCTTCCACCCGCGCCTGGCGGCGCTGACCGCCGTCGTCACCATAGGCATTCTGGGGCTTACCGCGGGGCTCTTCTTCATGCTGCCGCGCACCGCCGATGCGGCCCTTCGGCGGCTGGTCTCCCGGCGCTTCTACCTGCCGGGATTCTCCAACCAGGTCACGCTGGGCGAGATTGGGGAAATCAAGGCCACCTCCCGCCCCGTGATGCACGTGCGCTTCGCCGATAGCCACGCTCCCGCCAACCTGAAATGGCGCGGAGCGACATTGAGCGATTTCAACGGCCACGCATGGTTCGAACCTTTCGGCGAACCGCGCTGGATTCCGGCCGTCCCCAAAGGCGTCTTTCAGCTTGCCGACAATCGGCAGCGCAGGCGCCTGCCGCGCAGCGTCAACTACCGCGTCAGCTTGAACGGCATCGATTCGGATGTTCTCTTCTTCGCTGGCCGCCCCGAGTTCGTGTACCTGAAGCAACCCATGATCACGGCCCGTGACGACGGCAGCTACCGGCTGGGGCGCCCGCCTGTCGACGGCTTCTTCTACGAGGTTTACGGCTGGCTGGGCGATACCGGAGCCGCCGACGACTTTCTGGGTAAGCGCGAACGGAAAGAATATCTGAGCCTGCCGCAGCTCGATCCGCGCATTCCGGAACTGGCGCGCAACGCCGTGCTTGGTCTCGATAACGATGCCGACCGTGCCGCCGCCGTAGCCCGGTACCTGCGCGGCGCCTACGGCTACACGCTCGAACTGCCTTCTCACGAGGTCGCCGACCCGCTGGCCCACTTCCTGTTCGTCCGCAAGAAAGGCCACTGCGAGTATTTCGCCTCGGCCATGGCGGTGATGCTGCGCACGCTGGGCATTCCGTCGCGTCTGGTCACCGGCTTCCAGAGTGGCATATTCAATCCGTTGACGGGGCTGTATGTAATCCGCGCGTCCGATGCGCACAGTTGGGTCGAGGCATGGCTGCCCGGCCGCGGCTGGGTGACATTTGATCCGACGCCGCCCGATCCCTCGCCCGGCGCCAACGCGCTGCTCGTCAAGCTGGCGCTCTATGCCGACGCGATCGAGACGTTCTGGCAGGAGTGGGTGGTCAGCTACGACCTGGGCCATCAGGCCACCCTGGCCGATCGTATGGAACAGGCCGGCCGGCGCGTCAGTCTGCGATGGCTCGATCGCATGTTCGAGATGGGGGATAACTGGCCATCCACGCGATCCTGGCTGGTGCACACTGGCCTGTGGTGGCTGCTGGCGCTGGCTGGCGGAGTCGTCGGCACGTGGCTGGCGCCCAAGCTCTGGAAGGCGTGGCGCGTGCGGCTGGGAGTGCGCCGGCTGCGGCGCGGGCAGGGGAGCGTCGCCGATGCCACGCTGCTCTATCGGCGCATGCTGAAGCTATTGCGGCGGCGCGGCTATGAGAAGCCCGCCTGGTTCACCCCTTACGAATTCGCCTGCTCCCTGCCGCCTTCGGAAATGGGGATGCTGGTGCTGCAATTCACTTCCGCCTATAACGCCCTCCGCTTCGGCGGGCAAGCCGATGCGGCCCCGCAGCTCTCCGCACTCCTCGACGACCTGGAAAAAGAGCGCCGGTAAAGTGGGGCAGGCTCTCAGCCTGCGGCGGCCTCTCAGGCCGCCCCAGGCGCACGTATAACTTCAGACATTATCTCCGAAGAATAAAGTTGCGGTCTCGGAATCTGGTGTTATACTGGCGAAAGTCTGAGTCCAAGAGTTGGGAGTATTGGGTCCGCTTGCCGATACCGGACAAATCCAAAAGAAGGAAATCATGATGCGAAAACTAAATACATCTTTCTTGCTGGCGATCGCCGCGCTTGCGCCGATCGGGAGCGTCCTTTGCCAGGCGCAGGCGCAGTCGCTGCCTTCGTTGACGCATCACGTGCGCGATGCAGTCGCCAATGGGCAGGCCCAGCGCATCGGGCAGTTGCCCCTGAACCAGACCATGCGCCTGGACGTTGTTCTGAAATTGCGCGATCAGGCGGCACTGGATTCATTTCTGAAGGAACTCTACGATCCTGCCAGCCTCTCCTACCGGCATTTTCTCACCCCGCCCGAGTTCACCGAACGGTTTGGACCCAGCCAGGCAGACTATGACGCCGTGGTTCGCTTTGCGCAAGCCAATGGCTTCGCGGTCGTCGGCGGCACGCGCGATGGCATGGAAGTGCAGATCGAGGGCCCCGTTTCGGCCATCCAGACTGCGTTCCATGTAACCATGAGCACCTACCAGCACCCCACCGAGAGCCGCACTTTTTACGCGCCGGACCGCGAGCCCACCACGGACCTGCCCTTCCCGCTTTGGCACGTCTCCGGTTTGGACGACTACTCCATCCCGCATCCCATGTTCGTCAAGAAGAGCGATTACGCGAAGGCCCATGGCATGGCGGTGGAGGGCGTGGTGCCCTATGCCACTACCGGCTCCGGCCCTTCCGCCTCCTTTTTGGGCAGCGACATGCGCGCCGCCTACTACGGCGGAACCGCCCTCAACGGCGCCGGCCAGAACCTCGGACTGTTCGAGTATTTAGGCACCGACTTGACCGACTTGACCACCTATTACACGAACGTCGGTCAAACCAACAATGTGCCGATCACGCTGCTCTCCACCGACGGGACCAGTACATCCTGCGTGGATTCGAGAGCCGGCGGCAAATGCGACGACACCGAACAGACCCTCGACATGACCCAGGCGCTCGGCATGGCTCCGGGGCTGGCCAGCCTGGTGATGTACGTCGGGTCCACCGATACCGCCATCATCAGCGCCATGACCACGCACAACCCGCTGCCCACCACCATTGGCTGTTCGTGGGGCTGGACACCGGCGGATCCCACCACGCTCGACCCCTACTTCCAGAGGATGTCGGTTCAAGGCCAGAACTTCTTTGCGGCTTCCGGCGACTCTTCTACCTGGTCGGCGAGCAATGAGGCCTGGCCCGCGGACGATGCGAATGTCGTTTCCGTCGGCGGCACAGACTTGATCACCGCCAGCGCGGCCGGCCCCTGGAAGTCGGAAACCGCCTGGTCCGACAGCGGCGGCGGCATATCTCCGGACGGAATCGCAATTCCCGCCTGGCAGCAACTCGCCGGCGTGATCAACTCCAGCAACAAGGGTTCCACGACCCTGCGCAACGGCCCGGACGTGTCGGCAAACGCGAACTTCACATTTTATGTCTGCGCCGACCAAACCACCTGCACGGCAAACGATTACGGCGGCACCAGCTTCGCCGCGCCTATGTGGGCCGGCTACATTGCCCTGGTCAACCAGCAGTTGGCTTCCAAAGGCGAATCGCCCATCGGCTTCATCAACCCCACCATCTACGCCCAGAATGTGACGTCCGCCTATGCCACGGACTTCCACGATATTACCAGTGGTACATCCGGCAGCTTTTCGGCTGTGGTCGGTTACGATCTGGTGACCGGCTGGGGCAGCCCCAACGGGACCGGGCTGATCAACGCACTTGCCGGGTCGGTGGCTCCTGGCTTCAGTCTTTCCGCCTCACCCACTTCGGTCTCCGTGGTGCAGGGTAGCTCGGGAACCTCCACCATCACCAGTACGGTGACGGGCGGCTTCGATTCTGCCGTTGCCTTAACTGCGAGCGGCCAGCCAACGGGCGTGACCATCGGGTTCATCCCAACCTCGATCACCGGGACTGGAACTTCGACCATGACGATGACCGTGGCCTCATCCACAGTCACCGGCACGTATCCCATTACGGTGACCGGAACCTCCGGCAGCACCACCGAAACCACCACGGTTTCGCTTACCGTGACCAACCCGGCGACTCCTGCCTTCACCATCTCCGCCTCGCCCACCTCGGTCTCCGTGGTACAGGGTAACAGCGGCACTTCTACGATCACCACTGCCGTATCCGGCGGCTTTAATTCGGCGATTGGCTTGACCGCGGGCGGCCAGCCGACAGGCGTGACCGTCAGCTTCAATCCCACGTCCATCGCTGCGCCGGGCTCCGGCACGTCCACGATGACCATGACAGTGGCGTCCACAACTGCGACCGGCACTTATACGATCACCGTCACCGGTACGGGCGGCGGACTTACGCACACGGCCACCGTATCGCTCACGGTGACCGCGCCGGCCAGTGGTAACTTCACTATCTCCGTCTCGCCCACGTCGGGATACTTGTATCGGGGCCAAAGCGGCTATGCCGTCGTCACTACGACTGTCTCCGGCGGCTTTGACTCGGCCATTGCCTTGTCCGCGACGGGCCAGCCGACGGGCGTCACCGTCAGCTTCAGCCCTGCCTCCATCGCCGCGCCGGGTTCCGGCACGTCCGAGATGCTCCTGACCGTGTCCAGGACAGCCGCGTACGGCACCTACCCGATCACCATCAAGGGCACCGGCGGAGGCCTTACCCATACCACCGTCCTCAGTTTCGAGGTCGCACCCCGGTAACTCGTGGGTAACTCGTGGGGCAGCGGCCTCTCAGGCCGCCTCTTTTGTGCTGCTGCCTGACCGTGGGGCAGACCATCGTACTTTGTGGTCTGCCGCCTTCGGGGAGCGTGGGCAGGCGATATAAGACGATCGTCTGCCCCATCGAAACATCGCTAAGTGAACAACATTGGTGCTAGAAGCTATCGCGCTTCTCAGCGTGCAGCATCACGATGGGCGCAGGTGCCGCGCAGGACTGACTCCGCGGCGCCGTAACTGCGCATATCGACGTGCATCTCGAATGTTTGCGACGCCAGCTATCGCACCTCGATCGCGAAACCGGCGGCGCGCGCAGCGCCAGCCTGCTCAAAAGCGATGCCACTTCCGAGCGTGGTGTCAAACGCGCGACTGATGCGGCGTTCGATATGGTCCGCGTGAACCCTTCGAACAGACGGTTGACGTGTCCGCGAACGGCGCGGGGCGGCGGCGCGACCATCGGCATTGAAGAAATCGACGCCGAAGCCTGAAACTGGAAACGCTGTGTATTTGCCACCCCCCGGGGGACCGGTGACAATGAATATTCTCGCGCGGCATCAGCCGTCAAAGTCGCGGTCGGCGCCTTCCCGCATGTCCTCGGGCACGTCGGTGCGAATCCGCGTGCCGTCGTGACGCGCAATACTCAGACACTCCAACTCCTCTGCCGCCGCCTTGACGCGCTCGCCGGCAGCTTGCAGGTGTGGATCGACCGTAGCCACGATTTGATGCTACTCCGCCCGCGGAGTCCATGGATAGTCGCCAATGCTACCCTGACTACCGAGCCGCGACCGTCAGGGAGCGGTTTCCCTCAACCGGAGTCTCCAAAAACCGTTAAGTACTTCAATGCCATGCGCTGGTAGCCGGGCGTAACTTACGATTACTTGTCATAATAGAGCAATGGCTGAACGCGTCGTCATGGAGCGCTTGGTCCGAGGCCAAGCGCCTGGACGGGACTTCGATGTGCAATTCTGGCAGGCGCTCGGACCGAGCCGAATCCTGGAGGCTGCGTGGGATCTGGTGGTGACGGCAGCGTCGGCAAAGGGTGTTCATGAAGATCAGCTCCGATTACAAAGATCTGTTGAGCATTTTCAACGCGGCCGGCGTGCGCTACCTGATCGTCGGCGGATACGCCGTGATGATCCACACGGAGCCGCGCTACACCAAAGATCTTGACATCTGGATCGACCGGGCTCCTACCAATGCGCAGGCGCTGTTCCAGGCTTTGGCTCGGTTCGGCGCTCCGCTTAAAGATCTCCAGCCAGCCGACTTCACCGAGCCGCAGGTGTTCTACCAGATCGGCATGGAGCCGGTTCGCATCGATATCATGACCTCCGTTTCCGGGCTGGAATTTGAATCCGCTTGGGAACGCAAGTTGATCGTGGACTTCGATGGCGAGTCCGCTGGGGTGCTCTCGCGGGAAGATCTGCTGTTATCCAAGAAGGCGGCTGACAGGCTGCGCGACCGCAAGCACATTCGAAGGCTGCAAAAACCGCGCAAGCTGAAATAAACGCCTGAGGCGGCCCTGGCATTGGCCCGCCCGCACCAGGGACTTGACATTCCTCTAGAGTAGCGCCGCGGTGAGCCAAGCCGGCGTCCGGTCGGCGCGATAGATGATTTCACCCTTCTCGGCCTGCAGCATCACGGCAGGCGCTGCTCCAAAATGGCTGTTGTCGTACACGTGGATGAAGTCCATTTCGCAGACGGCGCGGCCAAGGTTGGCGAGGCTCGAATCGTAGATGTCGCGCAGGATTGACTCCGGGGCGCTGTGACCGCCCATGTCGGCCCGCATCTTGATTCTTTCCAGGTGCTTTTCGAACGTTTGCAAGGCCAGATATCGCATCTCGATCGCGAAACCGGCAATGTGCGCGGCGGCAGCCTGCTCAAAAGTAATGCCGCTTCGCAGGGTGGTCTCAAATGCGCAACTGACGCGGCGTTCGATGTGATCTTCGACGAACGCTTCGAACAGACGGCTGACTTGTCCGCGGATGGCGCGCGGGATGTTCAGGTAAGATCCCTGGTTCAGGGCGGCGCGATCATCGGCATTGAAGAAATCGACGCCGAAACCCGAAACTGGAAACGCTGTGGATTTGCCACTCCCCCGGGGGACCGGCCAATGAACACTCTGGGCGGCATCAGCCGCCAAAGTCGCGGTCGGCACCTTCCCGCATGTCCTCGGGCACGTCAGTGCGAATTCGCGTGCCGTCGTGACGGGCGATACCCTGTCGCTGTAGTTCGTCTGCAGCCGCCCTAACGCGCTCGCCGGCAGCATGCAGGTGTGGATCGACCTTAGGCATCTTCAACTGCGGAGTTTCGATTGTGGCCACGCGTTCATTCTACTCCGCCCGCGAGATCGACGGGCTCAAGCAACGCCATGCGTCGATCCGGCCACGCCCGCGCTGCTCCGCGAGCCGGGGCTGACCGGACATTTTGGCTGGATCTCCTCCACCCGGCCTCCAGCGCGATCTGCCGCCGAACCAGCAGAAGGCTAATGCGGCGACACGCCCCGTTTGCCTGCTGCGGACCTGGGCAGTGTGCGTTACGAAGGCACATCGACGAGGGCCGATTTGACCGCCCGCCCTGCCAGCCACTAAAACGATCCGGGCTGCGTCCGCCCGGCCCGTTGACTGTATATACAATTGCTGTATATACTAAAGCCGTGCTGGACCAACTCGATGGTTTCGATTGGGACGCTGCCAACGTGGATCACATCATGCGTCACGCCGTCACGCCGTTCGAGGTTAAAAGGCGAGAAACGCTGGAAGCTTTTCGGCGAGACCGGAATCGGCCGCTACTTGGTCGCCGTGTTTACCATCCGCCGGAAGCGATTTCGGACGGTGACCGCTTACGAGATGAATGCCGCTGAGAGGAACAAGTATGGCTCGCAAATTGGCTGATACAGGAAAAACCAAGTCCGAGGCCGCCGAAGCCGGCTGGTACACCACCCCGGAAGGGCGCCGCCAGACACGCCGCGAGTTTGCCCGCGCCGTCAAAGAGGGCACTCTGATGCGTTCGCGCGGGTCGAGAATTTCGAAGACAGATCCGAAGGTGATTGAGAAGCTCATGGAGCAGGCCAAGCGGAATGCTACCCGCCCCATCTCGATTCGCGTCCCGATCGCCGACCTCGAACGCGCCCAGCGCATCGCAGCGGCGGTCGGCGTGGGCTACCAGACCGTGCTCAAGGAAGCCATCCGCCTCGGCCTGAGAGAGCGGGGCTGAGAGCCCCGCGCAGGCCGAGGGCCTGCCCCACCCCCTACTGCATGGCGTAAGAGCTCAGCACCTTCATATAATTCGCCCGCTCAAACGCCTGCGGCTGCGGCACCGCATTGCGGCTCATACTCCCCTGCATCTGCTTGATTGAATCGTACTCGTGGTCGCCCAGCCAGATCAGTAACTCGGTCAGCATGGTATCCAAATAACTGATGCCCTTCTTCAGCAGCGCGGAAGTCATCATGGCGACTTTCGCGCCGGCCATCATGGCCTTCACCACGTCGGTCGCGGTGTGAACTCCGCCGGTCAGCGCCATGTCCGGCTTGATCTGGCCGTACAGCACCGCGATCCAGTGCAGCCGCAACAGCAGCTCGTACTGGTTGCTCAGAATAAGGTTAGGCACCACCTCCAGCGCTTCCAGGTCGAAGTCGGGCTGATAGAAGCGGTTGAACAGTACCAGTCCGTCCGCGCCCGCCGCCTCCAGCCGCTTGGCCATGTTCGCCAGCGCGCTGAAATACGGCCCCAGCTTCACCGCCACCGGAATGTGTACGGCGGCCTTCACCTCGCGCACCAGGTCGCAGTATTTCTGCTCCACCTGGTCGCCGGTGAATTCGGGGTCCACCGGAATGTAGTAGATGTTCAACTCCAGCGCGTCGGCGCCGGCCTGCTGCATCTCGATGGCGTACTTGAGCCAGCCGCCCACCGAGGTCCCGTTCAGGCTGGCGATCACCGGAATGCGCACCGCCTCCTTCACCTTGCGGATGTGCTTCAGGTAGCTCTCGGGTCCGCGGTTGTAGCCGAGCATGTCGGGAAAGTGGCTGATGCCTTCCGCACCGACATCTTCGCCGGCCGAGATGAAGCGGTCCAGTTCGAAGCTCTCCAGTTCGATCTGTTCTTCGAACAGCGACTGCAGAACCACGGCCGACGCGCCCGCATCTTCCATGCGGCGAATGTTGCCGATGTCCGCGCACATGGGCGAGGAGGAGGCCACCAGCGGATTCCTCAGTTTCAATCCCAGATAAGTGGTGGATAAATCGATGGTCTTGGATAGGTCGATCATTGCTTTACCTCCTGTGCGGGCTTTGCAGCAGGCGCGCCGGGCGCCCCAGGCGTGCCATTCATTGGCATGTGAACCATGTTTTCGTATATCCTCCAGCGGTCCAGCACATCCTGCTGCGCCAGTTCCAACAGGTGACTGGCCTGGTCCGGATTGCTCTTGGCCAGCATAATGTAGCGCGTCTCGTTGTAGACGTAATCCTTCAGCTTGATGCTGGGCGCGCGCGAATCGAGCTGGAACGGATTCTTCCCCTCGGCCGCCACGCGCGGGTCGTACCGGAACAGCGGCCAGTAACCCGATTGCACCGCGGCCTTCTGCTGATCCAATCCGTGTACCATGTCGTAACCGTGCGCGATGCAGTGACTATAGGCAATGATAATCGACGGC
>Ga0187851_10004723_pt1 | contig 11059 bp, 7 predicted proteins | sample June2016WEW_6_10_FD_132997 | JGI IMG/M metagenome (GOLD analysis project Ga0187851, IMG submission 132997) | Peatland microbial communities from SPRUCE experiment site at the Marcell Experimental Forest, Minnesota, USA - June2016WEW_6_10 | ecosystem: Environmental > Terrestrial > Soil > Wetlands... | reverse complement strand
GTTTGTATGACCATCCTCTTCCTTTTTGTGGGAGGGTGGGCCGTTGCCCAATCGCAGTCGGATCAAGATCAGGGCCAGCCCGGCCAGAATCAGGCTCCCCCACGATCAGCCGTGCCGACCGAAGCGGGCGAGAGTTCCAGCCGCGATACTCGCGTCGACATAAGCCCGCCGAAAGACGACGCCAAGAATCATCCCGACAGCGGTGTGGTCGATACCAATCCCGAAGACGAGCCTGCCGGCGACGTGCAGGAGATGCATCCCTGGAATCCTTACCGCGCGATGAAGGACGACGAGGTTGGAGACTATTACTTCAAACTCAAAAACTACAAGGCCGCCCTGGCGCGTTATCAGGATGCGCTGATCTGGAAAGAAAAAGATGCAGTCGCCAATTTCCGCATGGCGCAATGCTACGAGAAGCTGGATCAGACGGACCAGGCTATCCCGCATTATGAGGAGTATCTGAAGATTCTGCCCGGGGGCCCGTATGCCAAGGACGCGCGCAAGGCGCTGCAGAAACTAAAGCGGTCCGAAGCGAAGAATGAAACCTCGGCAAAGACCGAGTCCAAACCGTAAGCTTACTTTTCTACGCGGATGAATTCTCCCGTGGTGCCGTTCACGTCCACAATGAGTTTGGCATCGTCACGGCTGGCTCCGTAGATCACGTGCCAGATGAGCATGTTGGTAGCATGATTCCAGTCGAGCACGTAAAGGATGGGAGTGTCTGGAGCCTTTTCCAACAGCTTGTCGCCGCCGTGTTGTTGGGCGATTTCAAAGGCTTTATCCGAGTCGATCTTCAGGAAACCAATGTCGAAAATCTGCGTCGACGCGTTGCTCGGACTGTAGCTGTCTTCGTTGCCGGGAGAGATTCCGCGCGAGGGAGCATCTTGAGCGTCCGTGCCTGACCACACGTAGGGTTTCACGCCGCGTCCCGCCGGGGATGCGAATGAGGCGCGCCACACCGCCGACTTGCCGTCTTTCCCCTTGGAGTCCGCCGTGGGTTGCGATTCCAGCCGGAAGGGCTGAGCATCTCGCGCCCAGCCGCGAGCCGCGATGTAAAGTTTTTGAAAGGCATAGCGGCCGGTCTCGAGGTCTGCTGCTTTGGGTTGCGGTTTCTCGGTCTGGGCGGGCGTTGCGGGCTGCGACGAGCATCCCGCCACGCTCAATAACGCCAACGCCAGCATTGCCATCAGCAACTTGTTCATAGCACCATCCGTAGAGACGTGAAATTTTGCAACCGTCAACGCCGCCATTGATTCTACTAGAAGGTGGAAAGGGGTTTAGGGATGGATGCGTACCTACAAAGGTTACAGGAAGGTATCCAGTCTGCGACTCAGGGCATGAGTGGCGAAGACCTGCTGCGTCATCCGGAAGGGAAGTGGTGCGCGGCTGAAATTCTCGAGCACCTCTATCTGACTTACACGGGGACTACGAAAGCGTTCGAGCGTTGCCTGCAAGCAGGGCAACCGCAGGTGAGTGCGCGGGTGCTTCGGGATCGGATGAGGACCATTGTGGTCGTTGGATTGGGACACATGCCCAAGGGCCGACAATCTCCGAAACACGCTCTACCCCGCGGGATGACGCCGGAGCAAGTCACTCGCGAAATCGGACCACGCATCTCCGCCATGGACGCAGCCATTGCGCAGTGCGAATCCCGCTTTGGCAAGCAAAACCGATTGCTCGATCATCCTATTCTCGGACCCTTGACCGGACGCCAGTGGCGAAAATTCCATTGGGTGCACGGCCACCACCACCTCAAACAGATTCAAGGCCTCCGTCAACAAAGCTCGCAGTAAGAGAAGAGAGTAGACAACGGGACGGGGTGCGTCCCGGCACGGTCTGGTTTTTTGTCGAATTCTGAACTTCGAAGCCCAGGTGGCTGCACATATGCTGGTGTAGCAAAATATTGGAAACATTGGAGTTGTTGGAATTTCCCGCAGTTCAAGAGGATCTCGGTTACTGCAGAGGATTCGTGGTCTTTGGCGCTTGTGCCGCGCGATTGTATTCTGCAAGTGTTTCCGCGATTATTTCCGTCCGGCCGCCTTCGCCGGGCTGTTCGATGATGCTGATCACGTCCTGATTGCCCATCCACACGGCGTGGTGCGCTTCGTACTTTACGCCATAAGTGTTTAGCACCGGTTCGCTGTAGCTTTTCGACGGTGTTCCGTAGGCTTCCCGCAATCCGGCGAAGAGCTCGCCAAAGGTCTTCGGTCGATATCCTTCAATGTTCGCGCTCGGGGCAACATAGACCATGTCTATCTTGACCAGATGGCCGCTGTCGAAGGTGAACGTATCTGCCCTCATCGTCTCCTCGTCACCGCGGCCTTCGTATTGCAGACGTGTCCCGCTCGATGCTTGTTGCTTGGCGAGTATCTCTTTCGCACAATAATCCTTTGCATTGGCTTTTGACGCATTGCCCACGTTCTTGGACAACTTGTTCACACTCTTCCAGTCCCTGCCTTGACATGCTCGTACCATGTCCGCAGCGAATCCTTCGGAGAAGAACTGCCCGACGGTCTCGCCGAGCAAGTGGCCACCGCCCCTTAATTCGCGTGGCTGCTCCTGCGGGTATACCGAGGCGCATAGCATCAAGCACCCGACCACGGACATGATTTTGTTTTCCATTTTCTCCCGTCACCGTTTGACAACACAGGCACCGCCAATCTGGAAGGAGCCTTCGATCCACTGTCTACTTCACCCGCTTCAAAGAGCGATCGTTGTCGGAAGTTTACACCGTGATGTTTGCAATTTTGGACGTTCGGTTGGCAAACAGGAAGTACTCCGGGCAGCTAGCCGCTTTCGTTCTTGTTTCTTGGCCGTCCTAACGCCCGGTACGCATTGCTCTTAACGCAACTGGTTACTCGCAGGGTACTGAAGTGTTACCTGCGTGGTACGAAAGTGGAATTCACACCTCCGAAACCGACCGTTAGACTTTCTGCAGTTGTTTGGCAGGTACACTGCGCTGTCCTGACTCGGCAGTCAGCCCCCGACCCGCGAAGACGCCACCAATCTAAAAAGAAGTGAACTGCAAAAGGGAGTGCGATAACCAATGATCAGGCGAGTTGCTTGCCTTAGTGTTCTTCCGTTGCTGGTGCTCTTGTCCATCCTTAGCTCTGACAACCAAGCGAGTGCACAGAACCCCCGTGCATCTGGAGCACAAACGGCTCAGTCGTCCCAATCGCAAAAGCGTGCGATCACCCGCGCGGCGTTTGCGCGATGGGCGGCGCAGATGAACAATCCCGGGGCTCCCACGACTCACATTGGCTTTTTGAGCGCACCGCAAACGCCCACGGGCGGCGCGATTTTCGGAATCTTCCCGGCAGCGATGGGCGATTTCACGGGGACAGGGATCCTGGATGCTGTGACGGTCGCGAATACTGGAACCGCCATCCCGCAATACAACATTGTCGCCGCTATGGATAACGGGAGTGGGTCGTTTAACTCTGTGTTGACGCCGACGTTGGCACCCGAGCAGGATCCAGTTTTTGTTACGGACTTGAACGGGGACGGGAAAGATGACGTCGTACTCGTCCACCCCGCCGTCAATCCTGGCCAAACCGCCGTCGAGGCATTCATCAGCAACGGCGATGGAACTTTCACCTCCACCAAGGTAGGCGGAGTCCCGGTTACAACCAACGGCTTTGTGTGGGCGACGTTAGTGCCCAAAAATGGAAGTGTGTGCCCCTACGTTCTTCTCGCCGACGCTGCCTCGCCGAACGCCAACATTTGGACCGTCGAGACGGACTGCAGTGGTAATTTCCAAAAGGCAACTTCGGTCGCCATCACCGGCGCGCTGAATCCCTATTCTCCGAGCCAGCCCGCGCAGGGCGTACCCGGCAACCCGATGGTTTTCGCAGATTTGAACGGCGATACCTTCATTGACTTCGCGGGCCCAGCTGCTACCAGCAATCAGATCAACGTCTATCTGTGTACCAGCGGAACGAATCCCTGTACCAGCTACTCATCGCCGGTTGCGTTGACGACTATGGATAGCAAGTACGATTCCTGTTTCCTTGCCGGCGGCGTTTTGAACACAGGCGGAAAGGGCGACCTCGTCACCGCCAACTGCCTGGATGGCAACATCACAGTCTATGTAAACAATGGCACCGGCGGTTTCGCAAAAGGTCTCTATTACCCGTCGCTGAACAGCACCACGGAGGTCGGATTTTCAAATCCCGCCGCGGTCTCGATTGCGCAAACTACCACAAGCGGTCACAACGACATTGTCGTTACTGACTTCAACGCTGCAGACATCGAAGTCTTGCTCGGCAATGGAGATGGCACGGTCAATCTGCCAACCGTGGGCTACGCCACGGGCGGAGCACCTCTCGTGCCTGCGCTGGTGGGAAATTTCAATGGCTCATCCAACCCGGTAGACGTGGTTTTGCCCGACAACCAATTGAACTTTGTTTATCTCCAAGGCTACGGAGATGGAACCTTCCGCTCCGGCATCAACTATTACGCGGAGCACGGTACCGGCTTTCAATCCGAGGCTGTGGCTCTGGCCTCCGGCGACTTTAACGGCGACGGTATTCCCGATTTCGTGATCGGCAATTTTGCTTGCTTGACTTGCACGACAGGCATCACAGTGTTCCTCTCGAATGCGGATGGAACCCTGCAGCAAGGCGTCAACTACTTTCCTGCGAAGAGCACGGGCACAATGCAATATGTCGCAGTCGCCGACTTCAACGGTGATGGCAAACTCGACATTGCGGTCACGGACACTCAGAACGGAATTGTTCAGATCTTCACCGGCAACGGCGACGGTACATTTAACGCTGGCCCGACTTTTGCCACGGATACGGCTGCGAGCCCCAATCCTGTCGGAATTGTGACTGCCGACTTCAACGGTGACGGCAAACCCGACCTGGCCATCATTAACAATCACGGTTCGCCGGCCAGCACCGCTAATGTCGGCATATTGATCAACAACGGAACGGGCGGTTTCAATCCTGTTGTCACTTATCCGCTCTCGACAGTCGCAACTGAACTCACCGCTGCCGATGTGAATGCCGACAGCAAAGTCGACTTGGTGGTCCCGCTTTATGGCGTTTGTCAGCCCGGAAGTTGCACCGCGCCGGGCAGCGCTGTGGCGATCCTTCTGGGGAACGGCAACGGAACCTTCCAAAAAGAGTCGGACGTGGCCCTGGTCAATGGATCCAGCACGTACCTCAATCCCTATGCCGCAGCCATAGCCGATGTGAATGGCGACGGCAAAGTTGATCTGGTCGTGACTATTCAGGATCAGAAGAATTTCGATCAGGGAATCGTGGTGGCCTTCGGTAATGGTGACGGGACATTTCAAACCCCCACGTTACTGAGCAGCAGTTCACAGAATCCCCAATTCGCGCCGCCGCCGCTTCCTGGCTACGTGCAGATCGTCGACTTGAATAAGGACGGTATTCCGGACCTGGTGTACACCAACTCCCATTTGTCCACCGTGGGCGTGATGTACGGCGCGGGGAAGGGCACTTTTTACAGTCCCGTGGAATTCGCCGCCGATCGCTGGGCTTGGGGTCTGGCGGTCGTCGATATCAATGGGGACGGTGCAGCCGATGTGGTTGCAAGTGGAAACTCGATTGAGTTCTCAGGCGTTGCGGCCCTGCTGAATGATGGCGGAAGCAAAACCGCATTGATTTCCTCCGCCAATCCGTCGACGCCCGGAAGTTCGGTCACCTTCAGCGCGACTGTCGCATCCGACGTGAAAGGCGTTACCAATGTTCCGTCTGGCACGGTAACGTTCTTCGATGGCACCAACAAACTTGGATCCGGAATATTGAGCAGCGGCGTAGCGACTTTCGCAGCCACCAGTCTGGCCGATGGACCGCACGCAATAACCGCGCAATATAGCGGAGATACAAACTTTGTGCCCACGGTGTCGACGGTCCTGGATCAATCAGTGGGCAAGGCCGACGGCGTGGTCTCAGTCGCGCTGGTTTCGTCCGCCAATCCGTCAACCCCCGGACAATCGATCACGCTCACGGCGACCGTGACTGACACCGTAACCGGCGAACCGTTCGTTCCTACTGGGAAGGTCACATTCAACAACGGCACGACGGCTTTGGGTTCAGTCACGCTCAGCTCTACCGGAGTCGCGCCGTTCCCTGTGAGCACCTTGCCGGCCGGCAGCAACAGCATCACGGCTGCGTATAGTGGCGACGCTAATTTCGCCGCGAAAACGTCTGCTCCTGTGAACCAGGTGGTCACGGAGCCAGATTACGTGCTCGCGTCCAACCCGACCAGCCAAACCGTAAACCCGGGCACAGCGGGGACGTACAAGATCACAGTCGCGACAACCAACGGCTACAACGGAGTGGTCAGCTTCCCGGCTTCGGCTTGTTCCGCTCTTCCCACCGGAGCCACATGCAGCTTTAGCCCTTCGACTGCCACGGTTGGCCAGAGCACAACCCTTACGATCACTACGACCGCTCCCACAAGCGGGATGTTGATTCCGGCGGATGTGAATCCGAATGGCAGAACCGCTGGCTTGATGGCGAGCCTCACCGGTTTCGGATTGATGGGTATCGTCCTGGCGGGAGATCTGAGAAAACGTAAACGCAACGGCGCGCTTGTGCTTCTTAGCGTTCTGGCGCTGGCGCTCATTCTGAGCTTAGTCGGCTGCGGCGGCGGTAGTGTATCGGGCGGCGGCGGTGGAGGGGGCGGCACGCCGGCAGGAACCTACTCGGTCAAGCTCAATGTGACCGGAACGGCTGGCACAAACGGTGGCAATACCGCAGCTCATCCGCTGACCGTCACCCTGGTCGTAAACTGATTTTGTCGAAGAGGTTAGGATGGAGCCGACGACCAGAGTTGAACTGGTGACCTGCCGATTACGAATTATCGGCGAGTCCTACCGCTGCAACACCTAACCCTGTTGCAGCAAAAGACTTTAACAATTTTCAGCCCGCACGGAAGGAAGTTCTGGCGATGTTGATAATGTTGGAGTTGGTTGAACAGGGGTGAATGCTTGCGTCACAAATACGTCACAAAAAATTGCCGAAACTTGAGGGAGATATCCCAGCTCTGCCGGCTTCTTCCTCACATCACGTTCGTGATTCCAGGATCCGTCTCACTCCTGCTGCACCTTCCCCGGCAGCAACCTCATGAGCACATTCCCGATCACCAACGGCTGGTGCTCACCCGCGGTTCCCGCCAATGTGTACGATCGCTCAAACCCGTTCGGTCCCAAGACCCTCATGTCCCAGCTGTCGTTCTCGCGGGACCCCGGCAACGGTGAGCAAAATACCGCTTGTGACTATCCAGAGGAGATGTGGTCATGGACTCCCCTACCGTGTTGTGCATCGACGACCGTCCACAAGTGCTGGAGCTTCGCAAGGCAACGCTAGAATGTCATGGTTATCGCGTCGTGATAGCGTCGAGCGGCTACACGGCGATGAAGATGTTAGAGGAAACGTCAGTGGCTGCAGTTCTGCTGGAGTACAGACAGGAGGGCATGGACGCGGAAGGCGTCGCCTGCCATATCAAGCAAGGGCTTCCCAACCTGCCGATCATCCTGCTTTCCGCGGACGACTTCACGTGTCTTGAGATGAAAAGACGGCTAAGCGTACCCGGAAAGCGCACGCATCCATGCAAAGCCGCTCCATCCACCTTGTCGTGGATGCGATGGATACAATCCCAGCGCAAAGAGATGGGCATGAGAAAGCAATATTCTTTTCTCAGATTTTGGCGATGAAACCAAGCACAAGCAGGGCCCGATCAAAGGCAGTCTGAAGCCGGCCGAGGCGTCGGATGCCGGTATCTTCATGCGCTACGCCAAGAGTGTGATCATTGTGCCGGGTTACGGTCTTGCGGTCGCTCAGGCGCAGCAGAAGCTTTACGAATTTGTGAAGCTGCTGCAAGCTGCCGGTGTCACAGTCAGATTTGCCATCCATCCTGTAGCCGGACGTATGCCGGGACAGATGGACGTTCTACTGGCGGAAGCCGGAGTACCCTACGACCTGATCTTCCAACTCGCCGACATCAATCCCGACTTTGCCACCACCGACGTTGCCCTTGTCATCGGAGCCAATGATGTTGTCAATCCGGCGGCGCGTGATGACAAGAATTCTCCGATTTACGGTATGCCCATCCTGAATGCCGACAAGGCGAAGAAGGTCTATGTCGTCAAGCGGGGCCAGGGCAAAGGCTACGCCGGCATTGTCAACGCCCTTTTCTATGCCGAGAACTGCGACATGGTTTATGGCGACGCTCAGGCGGTGCTGGTGCAGATGATCGAGGCAGTGAGAGGACTAGGTGCGGCTGCAGCCTAGATGGCTGGTGTCTCACCACAACGAATTCACAACCTGAAAAGAGGACATCATGGCAGCAAAAAAGATGAACGCAGCAGTGGTTGAGCACTTCGGAAAGCCGCTTGTGCTTCGCGAGTGGGACATCCCCACACCGGGAGTTGGACAGATCGTGGTGAAGACCGAGGCGTGCGGCGTTTGCCACACCGATCTCCACGCCGCTGACGGAGATTGGCCGCTCAAGCCTGCACTTCCGTTCATTCCCGGTCACGAGGCCGTGGGCCTGGTTTCCGCCGTCGGAGCGGGCGTTACCATTGTGAAAGAAGGTGACCGCGTCGGGGTCCCGTGGCTCTACTCCGCGTGCGGTCATTGCGAGTACTGCCTGTCGGCCTGGGAGACAGTCTGCGCCGAAGCGCAGTTCGGAGGCTATACAAAGAACGGCGGTTTCGCCGAATACATCCTGGCCGATCCGGATTATGTGGCACATATCCCGAAAGGGCTCGCGCCCGCCGAAGCTGCGCCGCTCATTTGCGCCGGCATCACGACCTACAAGGGAATCAAGCAGACACAGGCGAAGCCCGGTCAATGGATCGCGATCTCGGGTTGCGGCGGGCTCGGGCATCTTGGCATTCAATACGCCAAGGCCATGAGTCTGCTTGTCTGCGCGGTTGATATTGACGACGGCAAATTAGCGCATGCGAAGAAGCTCGGGGCCGATCTCATCATCAACGCGAAACATGAGGATCCGGGGGCGGCGGTGAAGAAAGGTACCGATGGCGGAGCCCACGGTGTTCTGATTACGGCGCCGTCACTCATCGCATTCAAGCAAGGAATTGGCATGACCCGGAAGCTCGGTACGTGCGTCCTAGTCGGGCTGCCGCCGGGTGAGTTTCCCGTACCGCTCTTCGACGTCGTGGCCAACTGCATCACGGTTCGAGGTTCTTTCGTCGGAACGCGCGAGGATATGGCCGAATCGCTCGACTTCGCGGTCAAAGGCAAAGTCAAAGCAGATATCGAGCTTCAGCCGTTATCCGCGATCAACGACATTTTCAAGCGACTCGAACACGGCGACGTTGCCGCGCGCGTTGTCCTCGACTACAGTAGTGCAACGCAATCGACAACCCGCTCCACCGGAGCAAAAGAGCTCGTTCACGCTTAGTAAAGGAGCGAACTCTTTATCACAACTTTACGCTCTGAACCAATTCGGCCACGACTTGTGGGAACCAGCATCCGTCCGTAGCCAGTCTGCAATTCGGTTCCGCAGAAGTTCACGATAGCTCTCACCGTCTTGGCTAAGACTGATATCGGACGCCCATAATTTTAATTTGCGAGGTGCAGCTGTTCCCTTCATTGGGTCGAATTGAATCACGTAACAAACTCGATCACCCGCACCAGCAGGGTCTGGTTTATTGACCACGCGGGCGATCCAAACTGTGTCGGAGAATTGGCCGTTGGGTAGTGCCAACAACTTGATGTAATCGGTTGTAGCGGACATTGCTGGTCAAGAGTATAAGACAATCGGCCGACAAGGCGTAATACAACAACGGTGTGACTGCCGCTTACCGGGCAAACGGAGCACATCTGCATAAAAACGGAGGATTATATCTGGAAGCAATCGCCTACAATGCCATTGTTGGAATCATGAAAACCAAGAGTGTCCCCCGTCCCTCTCAGTACAACGCTCGGAAGCGGTCGAACGGCTCACGAGCGCTGAGCCAGCGCATCCCGCGTTTGTGCACTCCAGCTTCACATGCTGATGGAGCCTTCGGACTGTTTCAGTGCCCTTGCCACGCTGGTCCGTGAGATCTTGTGCCTGGCGACTTGTTGGGAGCGATCGACAGGATCACTCCCTATTTCCTACAGTCCGACTGGAACTCCCACAAGCCCGTTTCTAGAGAATTTCCGAGCTGCCGACAGACAGGGAATTAGCGAGGATAACGGCGTTTCCCGGTACGAATCCGCCGGGTCTAGCATCGCTCCGACACGCGAGCCATCGCCTGAAGCAAAAATCCAGATTTCCTGTCAGTATCGCGACCTCAGAATTACGATCTATCAGCCAGCTTTGTTTCCCTCCATGCAGCGATGCGCCTCGAGGATTTGGTCGAGGTGGAAAGTCATGCCAATCTGGACGTGCCGTGTGCCAGTTGGAGTTTGACCGACCAGTTCCTGAAGGGGCGTCCGCAAGAAGAACTTCCAATTCTCTACCATAAGTGGTCAGGCTGACCGCATTCGGGATAGCCCATTGGAGCGAAATTCTCGAACGATGAGGTACAAATCTCTAACGTGAGGCGCTCACCTTTGTGGGCGTCGAGCCGGCGTCCTCAAATGAAAACGCGATCGCAACATTGGGATATTCCTTTCCACCCATCTCCACGTATGGATAGACAAGATAGTTCAGCGGTGGGCCTTCCTGCGCGGGGGCGAGTCTCAGATCACGTCCTTCGGTGAACTGCACCCGGTTCACGTCGTGGGCTCCAAAAAAATAATCGTGTTTCTCCGGGTGCTTCCACGCCTCCGAAATATCGACCGGCACCCATCCGACTGAATCAAGATAGAACTCGGCCCAGCAGTGGTATCCGGGAATCTCGGCGGAGTGCTTGTCGGCCGGAAGGGGGAAGCCGATCTGAAAGCGCGCTGGAATCTTCTCCGCACGCGCCATGGAGATAAACACGGAGTGGAAATCCGTGCAGTTGCCGTGCTTCGCATCGCAGGCCCAGAGGGTGTCGCCGTGTCCCCAGCCGGTGCCGCTCTTGTCATACTTCATGGTGCGAAAAACGTATTCGTAGATGTCCTTCGCCTTTTCGAGGGGCGTCGTC
>Ga0187851_10004721_pt1 | contig 11060 bp, 8 predicted proteins | sample June2016WEW_6_10_FD_132997 | JGI IMG/M metagenome (GOLD analysis project Ga0187851, IMG submission 132997) | Peatland microbial communities from SPRUCE experiment site at the Marcell Experimental Forest, Minnesota, USA - June2016WEW_6_10 | ecosystem: Environmental > Terrestrial > Soil > Wetlands... | reverse complement strand
GCCGACGACCTTTGCGGTCCCGCCGGGACGTCCGCCGGAAAAGCAGTGGATGCGCTTTCGGGATTACAAACTGAGGCGTATTCCGAGAATCAAAGCTCCGCCAAGTATTTTTGAAGGCGCGGCGTACTTTCCATATATTCCCGCCGGCAGCGAACTGAAAGCGGACCTCGATTTGCGCTTCGATCGTCGCGGACGTTATCAGCAGAAAACCTTCGGCTTGGCTACCCGTTTCCCTTTCGCTTTCCTGACCAAAACTCGCCACGTGCCGCTGGCCCGCGAAATCATGGTGTATCCACGAGTGGAACCTGCGGACGAATTTTTCGAAGTTCTGCCGATGATCACGGGCGAGTTCGAAACCTTTTCTCGAGGCCGCGGAGACGACTTATATCTGATTCGGGAGTACACACCGGAAGATTCGGCTAGACATGTCGACTGGAAAGCGACGGCCAAGTCGGGCTCGCTCAAAGTGCGGGAGTTCAGCCGCGAAGACGAGCGCAAGCTGCGAATTGTCTTCGATAATCCAGGCCCGGGGGTAGTTTCGGAAAAAGCTTATGAGGATGCGGTCGCGCTGGCAGCGTCGCTGAGTTGGCACTTTGCCGGCCAGAATACGGAAGTCTCTTTCGTCTCTCAAGGCTACAGCGGTGAACCCGATATTTACCGATTTCTTTCCCATCTGGCCGTTGTCGAGCCGCAGGCGTTGCCGTCCGTGGTCGAAAGACTCCAGCCAACCGACGACTACAACATCATTCTCACCACCCGCGCGCGCGGCGGCATTCCCACGGCGCTGTGGGCCTGCTCGTATTTTCTTTTTTTGGGTCCAAAGTAGCTGGGCATTTTTCCCGTGGGCCGCCCAATTTGGGCATACGCGATGTTCCACCCTCTGAATACATGATTCTTTTTCTTTTCATTGGTGCCGTTTCGTCATATACTCGCGCCCGCGTTGCTTCTGGGTGAATTTTCCAGGGGGTGGTTCAATGCATGTTTACGATTTGATTAACACACAGGATACCTATCGGGCGGATGCCAATCAGATGGTGCTCGACGTAGCGCAGGCCATGGTCGACCGCAACATCGGCGCGGTGCCCGTGCTTAGCGACGGCCTGCTAGTCGGCATTTTTTCCGAGCGCGACCTGATGAAACGTGTTGTGGTCGAAGGACGCGATCCCGGCACTACCAGGGTTGAGACGGTCATGACCGACGACCCGCTCACGGTGAGTCCGGACGAAAGCCTGGAGACCTGCATGGTCCTCATGCGGCGCCACGGTTTCCGCCACCTGCCGGTGTGCGAAGGCAAGCAACTCCGGGGGATCGTCTCCCTGCGAGACATTCTTCTTCATGATTTGAATGAAAAAGATCATGAAGTCCGGATGATGCGAGCGTACATTCAGGCGTCTCCCGAACTGTAAGAGACGAGGCCGATGCAGCTTGTCGAGAGAGTTACCGGCTTGGCGGCTGTGGGACGAGTTTACCCTCTGGCGCCGCGTACCTCGAGTTCAGCGAGTAATCCAGAAAACTTTGGTCGAGGGTACCGCATCGGTCATCTTCACTGTGGAAGATTCATGCGACGAAGCAGATCCTCGAAGCGTGGATCGGAGCGCAGCGTATCCAGGGCAGGATCGACTTTCAAAAGAGTCACCAAGGGAGCCCGTTTCTCAAAGTTTCTTTCAAGCGAGACCATGGCCTGTTCTTTTTCACCGAGCCGTGCATAAGCTTGCGGAACGTCGAATTCTCCCACGTTCGGATAATCTCCTTCGTTCCACTTCCGAATTTCATGCCAGAACCCCGCGGCTCCCTGCGCTGCAACTGCCTTCCTGAGTGCCATCTCATCAGCAGCGACCTTTGCGTGATCGTCCCCTCGAAGTAGCCGTCCCTTGGTGAGTTCCGTAATTGCCTCCGGATATTGCCCGAGCTGGGAGTACAGCCAAGCCAGATGGAATGGCGCAATGAAAAAGTCAGGATCCAAGGTCAAGGTTTTGTTGAATTGCTGCAAAGCCTGATCATATTGTCGAGCGTAGTAGTAGGAGAGACCCAGGACAGTGTTGTAGATCCCGGATAAAGGATCAAGTTCCAGTGCTCTATTCATCTCGGCAATAGCTTCTTCCGACCTCCCAAGCGGCGTCAGCAGATACCACGAATAGTAAAAATGCGCGTCGGCGCAGTTTGCATTGAGTTCAATCGCCCGCTTGAATTCCTGTTCCGCGCCTGCCCAGTCATATTCGAAGCCTGCTTTTTCGGCTCCTAGCGCCGCATGGGCCTCGGCCAGCCCTTCGTCGAGCTCCAAGGCTCTGGAAGCCGCCGCCCTGGCCATCGGAAAAAAATCCTGTGGGGACGAGATCGTCAACGCAAGATACGAATCGGCAAGTCCGGCATATCCCAGCGCAAAACCGGGGTCTTTCTCGATCGACTGCTTGAAATACTCGATGCCCTTTTCGATTCCGTCGTCAGTCCTCTTACCTAAATAGAAACGGCCCTTGAGGTAAAGGTCGTACGCGTCAGGGTTGGTCGTATTCCTGTTTGAGGCCTCGCCGCTATGCAAGGGAGTGAGCTTTACCTGGATCTGCTGGGCAATGGCTCTGCCCAATTCGTTCTGCAATGCGAGAATCCCGCCAACCTCGCGCTCATAATTGTGCGCCCAGATGTGGGACTGATCGCTAACCCGAATCAACTGGGCTGTGATCCGGGCAGTTCCACCCTCGCGCCGAACGCTGCCTTCGAGAACGTAATCGGCACCCAGTTCATGCCCGATCTGATTCACCGTTTTGTTGGTGTTCTTGTACGCCATGGCGGACGTTCGCGCGATCACGCCCAGTCGTTGCGGGTTGAGCTCGCCCAAATCCGTAATGGTCTCTTCCGTCAAGCCATCGGTGAAGTACTCCTGTTCCGGATCGTTACTCAGGTTGGCGAAGGGCAAAACCGCCAGCATCACACGCTCTTGGCTGTACGCCGTTTTTGAACGAGCGCGAGATCGTAGAAAGTACGCTCCACCGGCAAGAATCAGCACCATGACGCCGACAAGCGGGAGGACCCAACTCGACCTCCGTGAGGCGACCTGCGATGGCGACGAACCTTGGGGCGTTTCCTCCGATCGAGACGTTTTCTCGAGTTCCACTTTTTTCTTGTCGAGCGGACGAAGATCATAGTTCTCCACGGGTGCGACAAACCGGTAGCCCTTTCCCGTGATCGTCTGCACGAAGAGCGGCCGCTCTGGATCGTCTTTTAAAGCCTGCCGGATCTTCCGGATCGCCGCATTGATACTGCTGTCGGTGTCCAGAAAGACATCCTTGCCCCAAATTCTCTCGATAATCGATTCTCTGGTTACCAGTTCCCCTCTGCGCTCCACCAACAGGAGCAGCAGTTCCATGGGAATTCGCTCCAGCTTTAGGGATCGGCCCGAACGGCGCAGTTCGTAGGCGCTCCGGTCTAGTTCCAACTCGTTGCCGAATCTGATTACGTCCGAGGGCATAAGAACCATCTCGCCAGAGAGGCTGCCATTCTACATCGCGTCCCGCCCGCGAGCGACAATGGGCACCGTTTCAATAGGTTACGAGTTCACGAAAAGAACAGCCAATCTTCACACGCACACCATTGCGAGCCGCCCTGGATTGCGGCAATCTGCCGCTCGACCGAGACAAGCAAGGCCTTCGGGCCCAAAAAAATCTTTCAGGAGGCAAGAAATGAAAACTTCGTTCTGCAAAACAACACTGGCGGCGGTTGCATGTCTGACACTTGGAGGTGCAACCCTTGTGCAAGCGGGCACATGCTCGAATGCTTCATTAAAAGGCAATTACGGACAAACTATCTCCGGCCAGCTTCTACCCGGTGGAGGCGCTGTACTACCCCAGAACGGGGTCGCCATGACTCATTTCGACGGAAACGGCAAGTTCACACAAGTAGATTCCATAGTAATCGACGGCGCACCCGCGGGATCGAAATTTCAGAGCGAAACGGGGACCTATGCGATTCACGGCGACTGCACGGGAAGCGCGACAATTAACTACACCAACGGATCGTGGATCGATCTGGAACTGGTGGTTGTTAACGAAGGACGGGAGTTTCGAACTGTTGTGTCAGCCCTGAATATGAACGGAAACATGGTGCCGGCAAACATCGGCAGCAGTGGCACGTTCATAGGCAATGCCGACGAACGCAGTGAGAAGCACAAGTAATCAAGGTTAGGGGCCTCACTTTTCCTATCAAGAGTCGTCTGTGTGTACCCCTGTCTCTCTGAGATTCGGAGAGACAGGGGTGTCGCCGGATGGCCGAGTTCAACTGTCCAAGCAAGGCAATTCCGGAGGCAGTGCAGCGAAGCCTCTGTTCTCGCCTGGATCCCTCGATTTCGCTGAGAGAAATCGGTCCCTGATAGTAACCACCTGAGAGTACGAAGTGCTGGCATGCCATTGTGGACCGCGAAATATCTTTTGGCGCAAGAACTATTTAGGAGAAATGACAGGGTAACTGTTACCTTTGGTTACTTTCGTCCATTGACCCTTTCGCCAGAAATGGTAAGGTCAAGAAGCGAGAAAGCGGGTGAAGGAGACCCACCCGGCAACTGCGGTAATGAGCTAAACCCCATGAGTTCACCCAATGTCCAGCTCGCATTGTGGATCGCCCATCCGGTCCTGGAGTTGTCCCTAGCGGGGATCATGTTCTGGCGCGGGCTGCATCGCAAGTTTCCGGTGTTTTTTGCCTACATCGTTTTTCAGGTTGTGAACTTTCTGGTCTTATTCCCGATTTACAAGCTCAGCTCCACCCCGTACGGAATGCAGCATCAGCTTTTGTATTTCTATGCCTACTGGATCAGCGCGGCGATTAGTCTGGCGATAGGGTTCAAGGTCATTCACGAAATCTTTCTCGATGTGCTCCGTCCTTATCCCAACCTGAAGGACCTGGGAACCTTGTTGTTTAAGTGGGCGGCGTTGGTGATGTTCCTGGTGGCGATGGTCGTGACGGCGGCAAGTCAATCGGGAACCGAGACGCCTTTGGGCCAGGCTGTGATTATCGTGCAACGGTGCGTGCGGGTGATTCAATGCGGCCTGATCTTGTTTCTTGTGTTTTTTTCCCGGCATCTCGGAGTTTCACGGAAGCAGTTCAGCTTCGGAATCGCTTTGGGATTTGGCAGTTTTGCGAGCATCGAATTGGTTGGTTTGGCGCTGGTCTCGGGCGGGCAAATTCATCCCCCTACCGTAAACCTGATCAATACCACGGCCTACAGTCTTTCTATCCTGACCTGGATGGGATACTCGTTGTTGAAGACGAGCTCCCGAGAAGAATCTGCCAACCTGCTGATGTCACAGCGCTGGGATTACGGTCTTAGCGAAGTTCGGCATCCGGCGACTGACGATTCCCTGATTCCGATGTTCGAAAGCATGGTGGACAGAGCTTTCTCGCGAACTCCAGCAGAGCCGGAGCATGAGGAACTGGAAAACAAGCGCATAGTCCATAAGATGTCAGTCACCAGCAAAGCTACATCTTCCTTTTCTGCCCGCGCTCTCGCCAAGAACCTGGTGCGCTAACCGGCGTTGTCTCAATTCCGGACAACATTTCCCGGCTCGGCGACAGTTCACAGACTTGATTATTCTTAATCCGCCGCCTTTATCTCCTTGAAAACTTGGACAGAAGCAGGTCCGTGAGCGCTTCGCTGTACTAAGTATTTGGTCAAACCGTTTGAGTTGAAGAATTTTTCCCTAGGGTACTTGACACGACCCTGTATAATCCGTGCCAAGTGAGGGTCGCCGCTCCCAGGGGACCCGCTAGGAGAACAACTCATGAAACGTGCGGTCAGGATGCTATTCCTGATGGTAGGTATGTTATGCGCGTACACCGCGCTTGCCGCTCCGGCAGTTCCAGCGCCGGAAGACGGCGCGCCGATCCCGGCGTGTACAGGACACTGCGGCTAAGACGTCTGAGGCAGGAACAAACTGCCTCTACGCAGTTTTAGAATTCAATGGGCTGGCGATTGTAAAAACAATCGTCAGCCTCTTTTTTTGTCCGCCGGAAGCTCCGCTGCAGATTCCCGGCTTTCAGATGAAAGGTCGCGCAAGCTTCGCGCCAGTTCATCGGGATCGGAGATCGGGGGCTGGCAGGTGAATCCAGAACAGACGATTGCTACGGTTTTTTCTTGCTGTATCGCCGGTAGTTGCGGAATGGTCTCGGCCAGCGCCGGTGGAAGATTCTGCGGAACCGCCTTGCTGGCGGCCAGCTTAAGGACGGCCTTCCCGACAGAATAAGGAGCTACCGCGACGGAATAGAGGCGCTCAGCCAGTTCATCGATTCCAACAACCACGATCTGAGTATGGGGATTCGACAGATGGACCGCGGCAATCCCATAGGTGGCGGCAAACAATCCATACTGCCCGGCCAATCCGGCAATCAGTTCGATGGTCTGCTCCGCCTTCTCGCGCAACCCGACGTCATTCGTGTAGGCGTGGAGTCGAAGCAGGGCGATCGCGGCGACCGAATTCCCTGCGGGAGTGGGTGAGTCCTGGAATGGCTTGCGGCGCGTGCCCAACACACCGAGCACTTTCTCATCGGCCGAGATTTTTCCGGTATCGAAGAAGCCTCCGGAAATCGGGTCGAAGAATTGCTCGACCATCGCATTCGCGATCCGCACAGCGAAATTGAAGTAGCTGATATCGGCGGTTGCCTCGTAAGCGTCGAGGCAGGCAACGGTCGTGAATGCGTAATCGTCCAGCACACCCGGAATTTGGCGGGGTTCCGCCTTGGCATCCGAATACGCGAGCACATGCAATAACCGGCCATCCTGCCATCCCTCGGCGAGGATGCGGTCCAGCGAGCGCAGAGCGAAGTGTTCAGCGGCTTCCAGCCTGAGTACCTTGGCCGCTTCCAGATAGGCCGAAACGCAGAGCGCGTTCCAGCCCGCATAAACGGTCTTATCTACGTAAGGAGTGGGACGCTTCAGGCGGGAAGCATACATCTTTTCCTTCGATGATTGCAGAAGAGTCAGGATGCGCTCCCGCGGCAGACTCAGGCGTTTGCCAATTTCTTCCACCGAGGCTCGCTGATACAACACATTCTTGGCAGGATTGTGGTGCATCTCGCCAATTTCGTTGATGTCGTAATGCAGACACGCCACGCGAGCTTCTTCCTCGGTGAGAACGGCCTGGGCTTCCTGCAAAGTCCAGGTGAAATAATCGCCGTCGTCGTCCATGGAGTAATCAGCATCCTGAGAGGCGTAGAAGCCGCCGTGCTCGCGGTCGCTCAGCCATTCATCCATCCAGCGAATGATGTCGCGGGCTACCGACGCGAAGAACTCCTGGCCTGTGGCTTGATAGGCGTGAACATAATTCTTCAGCAACTCGGAGTTGTCGTAGCACATTTTCTCGAAGTGGGGCACAATCCAGCGTTCGTCAACGGAGTAGCGGTGAAATCCGCCCGCCAGTTGGTCGTAGACGCCGCCGAGGGCCATCTTTTCGAGCGTGGTCACAAACACGCTGCGCAGTTTCTGGTCGCCGGTGCGCACGTATTGATCGATGAGCAGATCAAGTGCAGCGGAATGCGGGAACTTGGGAGCGCTGCCGAAGCCGCCGTTGTGCGGATCAAACATCTTCAGCGCGGATTTGACGATAGCGTCAATGACGGCGGGCGAAAACTCCGCGCTTTTTCCCGCAAAAGACTCCGCGTGCGAGATTGCGCCTTCGACCAGTTTTGCTTGTTCGACCACGTCGTCATTTTTTTCGCGATAGGCATTGGAGATGGAAAGCAACACACGTTTGAAACTGGGACGCCCGTAGTGATCGTCCGGAGGAAAATAAGTTCCGCCATAGAACGGCTTGCCATCGGGCGTAAGAAATGCGGTCAGCGGCCAGCCGCCTTGTCCGCTGATTGAACTGACGGCGACCTGATAGCGGCTGTCGATGTCGGGACGCTCGTCACGGTCGACTTTCACCGCGATGAAATGCTGGTTCACGATCTCCGCGATTTCGGGATTGTCGTAAGATTCGCGGTCCATCACGTGGCACCAGTGGCACCAGACCGCGCCGATGTCGAGCAGGATCGGTTTGTTCTCGCGTTGCGCGATGGCAAAGGCTTCCTCGCCCCATTCATGCCACTGAATGGGCTGGTGCATGGCGGAACGCAAGTAGGCGGAAGACGCCTTGGAGAGGGAGTTGAGCGTCTGGGTGGTCATGGTTTAAGTGTATCGCGATGGGAAACATTCATGAAGCTCGTCGCGCGAACGACTAGGCGTCCATTGCAAGTCGAATCCTTTGCGCAGCCGGGCCAAAGCGCGCTTTCGGGCACGCTCATGCGTCCTCCGCTGGCCCACCATCTGTTCGAGGTGAGCGGTTAGGAAGGCTGTGACCGATGTGCCGTCTTTCTCGGCGAGTGCCTGAATATCGCTGAGAAGAGCAGCGTCCAGCCTGAGCGTGATGTTGGCCTTCATGTTTTGCAAACAAACCTATGCTGCAGCATCATTTTACGTTCTAAGGGGCTGGTATGCTACCAAGGCGCGGGGGAACGAAAGTTCACGTTCAGTCGGCCAGCCTCTTCGCGATTGCACAATACAAATCCACCGCAGCGCTTAACTGCTTTTTCTCGATGTATTCGCCTTCGGTGTGGGCGACGTGGATTGATCCCGGGCCGATGAGCAGCGGCTGGCCCCAATTGGTGAGTGCGGGGATGTCTGTGGTGAAGGCGGCGACCATAGTAGGCAGGCCATCCAGCGTGCGCAGGCGGACGAACGGGATCTCCAGAAGGAATTCGACCTTCGCCAGTCCTGCAACCGCGCGCTCAATTTCCCGCCGTAATTCGTCCGTCGGACCTATGAGGCGATAAAGCAACTGCGCTCGCGCTTTATCCGGAATTACGTTTGGAGCGCGACCACCTTCGATGACGCCAATGTTCAAAGTGCATGGCCCAATTCCTTCCGCAGAAGGCAGTTCCATAGCTCGCAGCCGATTCAACGCTTCCAGCAGTTTGTCGATCGCCGATTCGCCCAGTTCCGGATAAGCGGAGTGGGCCATCCTTCCTTCGGCAATCAAATTTACACGTAACGTTCCCTTGGACGCCGTCGCCATTCGATTCTCGGTCGGCTCCCCGTTTACCAGGAACTTGCAGCCCGGGGATTGTTTGTTCGCCACCTGTGCGCCCAGGCTGTTCCGTTCTTCTCCGACGAGGAAAAGAAGTCCGACATAAACGCCCTCCGCTCGCAATCGTTCGGCCGCGGCGATCTGAGCGGCGATAATTCCCTTGGCATCGCACGATCCCCGTCCGTAGATCCGAGTGGCATCTTCGGAAGAGGGAATAAAAGGCGGAACTGTATCCATGTGGGTCGAGAAAACGATGTCAGGCTTGGGCTCTTGCGGCGAGGTTGCGTACACGTTGTAGCGCATGCCTTCCACGGGGAGCTTATTCGCGTAGTACCCCAGGCGGCTGAGTTCATTGTGAAGAACATCGCCGACCAAGGCTTCATTGCCGGTGATCGATTCAGTGTCTACAAGTTGACGGGTCAAAGCGGCGACATCCATGGCAAAAAGAATAACGCACGTGACGGGGCACAGTCTTTTCGGAGGCAAGATTAAGTTACAACCAAGGCGTAACTCGGCAACGCCTAGTCAAGATACGGAGTTCTGGACTGCTATTCTGTTTGATGAAAAATGACCGCACAGCCCAGTTCGATCCGCTCCCTATTCCTTGATGGCCCTGCTGGCCGGCTGGAAGCTTTACTCAACATGGGCGCCGAAGGGGCCACTCATGCCGCGCTGGTTTGCCATCCGCATCCTCTTTATGGCGGAACGCTACACAACAAAGTCGTTTTTCACACCATGAAGGCGCTCAACAGCTTTGGCTATCCTGTGCTCCGGTTTAATTTTCGGGGCGCGGGACTGAGCCAGGGCGAGCATGATCACGGCAATGGGGAACTCGAGGATGTACGCACTGCGCTGGACTGGCTGGATCGCGAGTTTCATCTGCCTTTGATCTTCGCCGGATTTTCATTTGGAGCCGCGGTGGGATTGCGAGTGGGGTGTTCCGACGCGCGGGTGAACGCAGTCATCGGGCTTGGTTTGCCGGTCAGCGCCATCGACGATCGAGTTTATGATTTCGAATTTCTGGCTAGTTGCGTAAAACCCAAGTTGTTCATAAGCGGCGATCGTGATCAGTTTGGACCGCGGGCGAAACTCCAGGGGCTCGTGCAAGCGCTTCCCGAGCCAAAGAAGTTAGTGATGATTCAGGGTGCGGATCACTTCTTTGAAGGGCGATTGCGGGAATTGCGGGATGCGATTGAAGTCTGGATAAAAGAGAGCATTCCTCAGTGATCACGCGAGCGAAACGTCAGCTTCTATAATCCTCGCATGTCTTCAACCGCAGCCACTCGCGAACGACTCGCCATCGAGATGCGAGTAACGGCGCGGCATCTTTTCGAACACGCCCTCGGTGAATCCAGCATTGATCGGGCCTTCGAGCGCCATGTTTGCTGTGAACGTGGCGTGTTCCGGGTCTGCGAAGACCTTTACGACCTTCATTCCTACAGCCGCGTATTCGTGGTCTCGATCGGCAAGGCTGCGCACACTATGGTCAACGCGCTGGAAATTCAGGCCGGAGGCAATTTCGAGGGCATTGTCGCCAGCTCAATCCAGCCGAATTCGCAAGTGCGCGGTTTCCGATATTTTCATGGCGGACATCCCACGCCGAATGAAGAATCGATTCACGCCGCCGAGGCAATGTTAAAGTCCGTGAGTGCGCAGAATGCGTCGTCGCTGGCGATCTTCCTGCTAAGCGGCGGCGGGTCTTCCATCGCCGAGAAGCCGATCGATGACGAGATTTCGTTAGAGGATCTGATCGCGACTTACCGCGCACTCGTTCACTCCGGCGCACCCATCGCGGAGATCAATGCCATTCGCAAACATCTTTCGGCGATCAAGGGAGGAAGATTGGCGCAGGCTGCGTTGCCGGCCCAGCAGGTTTCAATTCTGGTTTCTGATGTTCCCGACAACACGCCCGATGCTTTGGCGTCCGGTCCAACCATGCCTGACACGACCAGCGTCGAAGACTGTTACGCCATTGCCGCCAAGTACCGGCTCATAGAACAGTTCCCAGCTTCG
>Ga0187851_10004720_pt1 | contig 11060 bp, 9 predicted proteins | sample June2016WEW_6_10_FD_132997 | JGI IMG/M metagenome (GOLD analysis project Ga0187851, IMG submission 132997) | Peatland microbial communities from SPRUCE experiment site at the Marcell Experimental Forest, Minnesota, USA - June2016WEW_6_10 | ecosystem: Environmental > Terrestrial > Soil > Wetlands... | reverse complement strand
GTACCTACCGAGACGCGGATGGCGGTGGGCAGGCCCATCCAGCGCATGGGGCGTACTATTACCCCGCGCGTGAGGAGTTCTTCGCTGACGGGTTCGGCGTCGCGTCCGAATTCCACGAGCAGAAAATTCGCGAAGGATGGAACGAATTGGATCCCTAGTGATTTCAGGCCCACGGAGAGCTGCGCTAAGCCAGCGCGATTGGACTCGACGGTTCGGCGAACGTGCTCTAGGTCATCTAGTGCTGCGAGGGCAGCGGCTTGGGCGACGCCGGAAGTATTGAACGGGCCGCGTAGCTTGTTCATTTCACCGAGCAGGTCGGCCGGACCGATGCCGTAGCCGATGCGAAGGCCGGCGAGGCCGTACACTTTGGAAAAAGTGCGCAGGACGATGACGTTGCGGCGGCGCTGGGCCACGGCCACGGAGCGTGAATAATCGGAGCGCTCGACGTATTCGAAATAGGCTTCGTCTACCACAACGAGAACGGTTTCAGGGACGCGGGCGAGGAAGGAATCGAGTTCATCGGCGGTGAACATGGTGCCAGTGGGATTGTTCGGATTTGCCAGGTAAACAATTTTGGCGTCGGGCGGGAGGTTGCGCACGATCGCGTCGAGATCAAATGCGTAATTGCGCAGGGGAATTTCGAGCAGGCGTGCTCCGGCGGCGCGAATGGCGATGTAGTAAAGCGGGAAAGAGCCGTGCGAGGCCACACCGCAGTCGTTCGGGGTGAGCATGATGCGCGCGGCAAGGTCGATCAATTCCGTGGAGCCCGCCCCGAGAATTATATTTTCTACCGGGACTCCGTGTTTTTTCCCGAGGGCTTCGCGGACGTAGAAGCCGCTACCGTCAGGATAGCGGTTGGAATCGGCGAGAGCTTTTTGTGCGGCGGCGAGGGCGAGCGGCGAAGGGCCTAACGGATTTTCGTTCGATGCGAGTTTGATCGGGTGCATTTTTAGTTCGCGTTCGACCTCTTGGATTGGTTTTCCGGGGACGTAGGGAGCGAGCGCGCGAATGTGAGGTGGGACGAGATCATGAATCTGTTTGGTCATTCGCCGGGAAGCCTCAGCGCCTTCCCTTGGGTCCTGTGAAATTTCCTGGTTTTGGTCTGTGATGGCCTGGGCCGCTTCCGCCGCGCTTTGGTCCACCTGGGCGTGGCTTCATTCCGGCGGAGCGTCCCCCGGGTTTAGTGAATTTGCTTTTGGCGCGACCGAATGCGCCAGGTTCGGATGGCTTGCGAGATTTCCAGGGAGCGCCGGGCTTGCGGCTGCCCCCCGCGCCACCGCTGCCGCTGCGGAATTTCGCGCCCGGCCCTCCGCTCGGACGTCCGCTTGGTTGCGACAATTCGCTGCGGCGCCAGGGGGCTTCTGACTTTGGTTTGATCGGGCGATCGTAGTCGGAATCCTGCTCTGAGCGCTGGAACGAATCCGAGCGGAACTTCTGGAATGGTTTTGCGCCGTGGTGTGGCTTTGATCCGCCGCGGCCTTCCCTTCTGAACGGCGGGCGGAGCTTCCACGGGCCGCGCGGTTTTTCGTCGTGGGATTTCGATCCGTGTGATTTTGTGAATGACGGCTTAGACGGGCGTCCGCCCGCGGCTGCGGGGCGCGATTTGAAGTCGGGACGCGCGGGATGACCGGGGCGCGAATTCTGGAAGCTTTTTTGTGGCGGCGCGGAAAATGGAGCCGGGCGAGTTGGCGGTGGCGCTGTGCGATCTTGTGGCGCGTCCTGGAAATTCTGATGCGGGCGCGGTGTGTTATCGCGCGGGACCAACGATTGAGTGGGGCGCTTTGCTTCGCCTGGTTTAGGCTTGGGTTGATAGGGGCGGCGCTTTACGAACGGACGGCGCGGGATCGCCAGTGAAAACCCTGGCGTGGGTGATCCCGCCGCTGCAGGCGCCGCTGTTGCAGCGAAACCGGGTTGAGTGCGGTTGAGTATCGCTGGATGCGCCGTTGGGCTGGATTGTGTGGCGCCCGGTTGAACCATGCGGCGCAGGGTATTTACTTCGGCGTCTGAGAGCGGGCGATAGGTACCTACGGAAAGATCTTCAAGCGCCAGGTTGCCGATTTTGACGCGCTTGATTTTTTCCACGGGATGCCCGGTCTGGAAGAGGCGATTGCGCAGCTGGTCGCGGCGTGCTTCGGAGAGCGTGACTTCGTACCAGGGAGCGTCTTTGCCTTTGATGCGCGTGATGCGCGCGCCGGTGGATTGCGCGAGACTTTCGATTTCTTCGAAGGTGAGGAGAGTTTTCAGTTTTAAATTGTAGCTTTGCGGCAGGTGATGGGCTTTCAGCATCAGGTTCGCAAGTTCGCCGTCGTTGGTGAGGAAGACCAGGCCGAGCGAGTGATATTCCAGGCGGCCAACGGGAAAGACGCGTTGCGAGACCCCGTGGAGAAGATCGGTGAGGGAGCGGCGGCCTTCGGGATCGACCATGGTCGAGACTACTTCCGGCGGTTTATTCAGCAGCAGATAGACGCGCTCGGTTTCCGGGCGCAGGAGCTTGCCTTGAACTTTGATGTGGTCTTTGGACTCGTCGGCTTTCGAGCCTAGTTCCGTGATGGTCTGGCCGTTTACGGTGACCAGGCCGGATTTGATTAGTTCTTCAGCGTGGCGGCGGGAGGCGATGCCGGCGCGCGCAATAATTTTCTGTAGTCGTTCGAGCATGGGAAGGTTGAGTGGCTCCGTGGTGCTGGTATAGCTTAACGGAAAAGCGGGTTTGGCGCGAATCGGAAGGTTGGGCGAGAATAAAATCGTGGCTTGACGGGCCGGCACCTTCCGCGAAAAGCAGATCCCTCTGTTCGTCCCGCGCGTGCCACACTGCGGCGCGAAACAAAAGAGCGCGCGACTGCGTTCGGGATGACACGCATATTTATTTCTACGAGGTCACGGCGAAGGATTGACCGCAGAGACGCAGAGAACGCAGAGAAACCAATGTCAACGGCTGCCCGGTTCGGTGAACCTGAACCGGCCGCTACAACGTCGACTGCTGCGAGTATGCTAACTCTCGGGTTCGGGAGATCGGCTGGCGGAGCCTGCGCTGGCTGCGGCGGCGCGGGACTTATCGGCGTCGTCGTTAGAGTTTGTCGCTGCCGATTGTGACTGCGGCGGTGCGTCGGAGAATGCTTCGGCGGCGATTTGGGCTGGGCTTTCGGCGTACTCGGATTCGGCTTCTTGTTCGGCGGAGGCGTCGGAAACGGAGTCTTTGGCGTTCTCGGGCACGGTTTGGGCTTCCGAGGCAGCGTCGTCGGAGAAGTCATCGCCGACTGCGCCTGCCGCTTCGACGACAACTTCTACGTCGACGACTTCCGCGTCCAAAATTTCTGAGCCGATTGCTGCTGATTCTTCTGGCTCGGCTTCGGCTATGCCTTCGTCGGAGCCCAGGGCGGCTTGGGCCAGGGCTTCGAATTCCTTCAGGCTGGGGAGTTCGTCGAGATCGGAGAGGCCGAAGCGCATCATGAATTGTTTGGAGGTGCGATACAGGATGGGGCGGCCGATTACTTCTTTGCGCCCGGCGGTGGTGATCAGGCGCTTTTCGAGGAGCGTTTTAATTACTCCGCCTACATGGACGCCGCGGATTTCGTTAATTTCGGGAACGGTGACCGGTTGCTTGTAGGCGATCACCGCTAGAGTTTCCAGCGCGGGCATGGTTAGGCGCAGCGGTGGCTGCAGGCTCTTGATGAATTTGCGGACTACGTCGTGATGCTGGGCTTTGGTATAGAACTTCCAGCCGCCGGCGACTTTGCGGACTTCGATGCCGCGGTCTTCGGTCTGGTAGGCGGCGACGAGTTGTTCGAGCGCGGCGCGGGCTTCAGGTTTTTCGATGCCGAGGGCCTTGGAGATTTGGTCAAGCGTAGCCGGCTCGTCGGCGGCGTAGATGATAGCTTCGAGAGAGGCTTGGATTTCTTGTGGCGTCATTTGGTTTTGCCCTTTTCGGTGTTCGCTTCCGTCGATCGGCGGGCACGGCATGCCGTGCCCCTACACAAGCTCGTTTTCAGCCGTGCTAGTTTGGCACCATCACAGGTATTGCTCCTCGATTTGGGACATGGCGTCTGGGCCGGCGAAGACTGCGTCGAACATTTTGTGTTTGCGCAGGCGGATGTCTTCGAACAGGTCGGATTGCACCAGCAGGACCGCTTGCATGCGGACCATTTCGAGCACGGCTAGCAGCGCTACGATCATCGCGTTGCGCGTTTCGCATGTTTCAAAGAATGCAATCAGCGAAACGGGGTCGTCGGTGACGACCAGGCGCTGGCGCAGGCGGTCCATCATCTGCGCGATGGAGACGGTGTCGTGGCGCAGGCCGAATTGCGGGACTTCTTTGCGGCGCTCTAAAACCTGCTGGAACGTCTTGACCAGGTCCACCAGCGACACGACTAGTTCGCCTTGCACTTCGTCGCCGCCGTAGAGCGATTTGTCGGGATGCGACCAGACGTTCGATTCGACCTGTTGTTTTTGATAGAGCAGCTGTGCGGCGTTTTTGAATTTTTCGTGTTCCAGCAGGCGGTGGACTAGCTCGTCGCGCGGGTCATGTTCTTCGGCGGCTAGGAGCGGATCCACGGGCAGGAGCATCTTCGATTTGATGTGGATCAGCGTGGCAGCCATGTAAATGAAGTCGGCGGACACGTCGATGTCGAGTTTTTCGAGCTGGTGGAGGTAATCGAGATATTGCTCGGTGATTTTGGCGATGGGGATGTTGTGGATGTCCATCTCCTGCTTGCGGATCAGGTCAAGCAGCAGATCGAGCGGGCCTTCGTACGCCGGTAGATTGATGCGATAGGGTGATGCCATTATTCGCCTGTTGCCACCTTTCCTGCACGCGCCGGACGGGAGGACTGGCGCGCTTCGTCCCATTGGAAGATCGCGTTGCGCACGCGCTTCATGGTTTTGCGCGCGACCTTCTGGGCTTGCTTCGAGCCGGTGTCGAGGATATCCCAAACTTGCTGTGGATTGGCCTCAAATTGTTTGCGGCGTGCCTGGATAGGCTCGATCCACTTGACGAGGTTATCGGCCATTTCCTTTTTGCAGTCTACGCAGCCGATGGCGGCGGTGCGGCAGTCGCGGTCAATGCGGGCTACCGTGTCGGGCGGCGAAAATAATTTGTGATAGGCGAAGACCGGGCAGATTTCCGGGCGGCCGGGGTCGGTGCGACGGACGCGTTGCGGGTCGGTGAGCATGTTGCGGGTTTTGGTGCGGATTTCGTCGAAAGGATCGGTTAGCCAGATGGCGTTGCCGTAGGATTTGGCCATGCGACGGCCGTCGAGGCCGGGGAGGCGTGGCGTTTCGGCGGCAATATACGCGGGCTCTCGAAGGATCGATTCTTGCCCAATGAATTTATGAGCCTTTGGGTTTTGATCGAGGAAATTCTCGAAGCCGACGTCGGCTATGTATCGACGGATCTCGGGGACCATCGCCGTGGCGCTGGCAATGTCAGGAGCGCTTTCCCGTATGAATTGACCTGGCCGAAGCCGCAGAGCAAGAGACGCAACAATTTCGAGGTTCTTCGGCAAGATCATTTCCCGCGGATCAATCCTTAAACCGAAATGCGTGTTGAATCTGCGCACAACTTCGCGGGTCAGCTCCACGTGGGGCGCTTGGTCTTCACCTACTGGCACCAGCAAGTCTTGCTTCGGTTCGCCGTACATTACGATGTCGGCGGATTGGAGGAGCGGATAGCCCAGGAAGCCGTAGGTGCCCAGGTCGCGGCCTTTTAGGTTTTCGATTTGTTCTTTGTAGGTGGGGACGCGCTCGAGCCAACTGAGCGGAGTGATCATCGAAAGGAGGACGTGGAGTTCGGCGTGTTCCAGGACTTGGGATTGCACAAAGAGTGTGGATTTTTCTGGGTCGAGGCCCACCGCTAGCCAGTCCATGGCTACTTGCAGAGTGTTTTCGGCGATCGAGGAGGTGTCTTCGTAATGAGTGGTTAGGGCGTGCCAGTCGGCTACGAAGAAGTAGCAGTCGTATTCTTGCTGGAGTTTTAGCCAGTTCGAGAGAGCTCCGAAGAAATGGCCCAGGTGGAGGCGGCCGGTGGGGCGCATGCCGCTGAGGACTCGTTTGCGTTTAGCCAAGATTAGATCGTTCTCCTAAGTTTGCGCGTTTTGATCACGAGTCGGGTTGCGCGGCTGCGAACGCAATTCAAGGCCGGGCACGGCATGCCGTGCCCCTACGAGAGCACAGCTAAAACAGCCGGCGAGGCAACGGCGCTAGGAAACCTACAGCAACGGCTGCCCGGTTCGATGAAACTGAACCGGCCGCTACAAGAGCAACACTAACAGCAACGTCAACGACGCCCGCCAAAAAAACAAAAGCAGGCGGTCGCCACAAACTCAAAGTCTACGCACAGATCTCAGTGCCGCAGAAGGTCGCGGGCGATTACCATGCGCTGCATTTCGCTGGTGCCCTCGTAAATTGTCAGGACGCGGGCGTCGCGGTAATAGCGCTCGACGTCGGTTTCGCGCGAATAGCCGCTGCTGCCGTGGACTTGGACGGCTTTGTAGGCGACGCGGTTAGCCATTTCGCTGGCGTAGAGCTTGGCGCGTGAGGCTTGCGAGCCGCGCCGGCGCGCTGGCGTGTTGTCCGCTTCCCTGCTTTGCGACCGCTGATCACGCAAGTCCTTGTCACGTTGCCACGCGGCGTAGTGCGTCAGGACGCGGGCGGCGGAAACTTCCGTTTCCATGTCGGCTAGCATCCATTGGACGGCTTGATATTCGGCGATCGGATGGCCGAAAGTTTTTCTTTGCTTGGCGTAGCGCGTGGCGGCTTCGAGCGCGCCTTGCCCGACGCCCACGGACTGCGCGGCGATGCCGATGCGGCCGCCATCGAGCGATTCCAGGGCGATTCTGAGGCCCTGCCCCTCTTCGCCCAGGCGATTTTCGACGGGCACGCGGCAATCCTGCAGCGAAATTTCCGCTGAACGTGAGAGGCGCAGTCCCATTTTATCTTCGTAACGGCTGATGCGGAAGCCGGGAAAATCGGGCTCGACGAGGAAAGCCGTGACGCCGCGGCTGCCGGCGGCGGGATCGGTCTTAACGAAAACGATGTAGACACCGGAGACGCCCCCGTTGGTGACCCAAGCTTTCGTGCCATTCAGGACGTAATGCTCGCCATCGCGGACGGCGCGGGTTCGGATTCCGGCGGCGTCAGAGCCGGCTTGCGGCTCGGTGAGGCAGAAGGCACCGAGAATTTCGCCGCGGGAGAGGCGGGCGAGATATTTTTTCTTTTGCGCTTCGCTGCCGGACTTCCAGAGCGGGACAGCGACTACGGAATTGGTGACGCTCAGCGCTACGGCGGTGGAGGCGTCCACGCGCGCGACTTCTTCCAACATCAGGGCGTAGCTGACGGTGTCTGTGCCAGCCCCGCCCCATTCTTCGGGGACTAACATGCCGCAGCAGCCTAGTTCGCCTAGTTTTTTCAGTTGCTCGGCCGGGAATTTTTCTTCGCGTTCATATTCACGGAGGATGGGGCGCATCTCCGTCTCCATGAATTGCCGGACGGTGTCGCGGATCAGGATTTGGTCGCTGCTGAGTGAAAAATCCATCGAGAGGTGTAGTGAGGATGCTAGCACAGTGCGAACCCCAAAGGCACCACTGATGGGCTCAGATGAACACTGAAAAAGGCGAGGCGAAACCGGCAGCGTCGGCACGCGAGGCAAGCCTCGCTTAGCTTGACCTCGCTGAGGCTGAAGTTGTGGCGAGAGCGGCGGCAAGCCGCCGCACTCCAAAATAGGTTCGGCGTTGAGATCGACGCCAAGTGCGAATGATCAGATTGCGGGCAGCGCAAAGACGAAGGCGAGGTGCTACTCGACGTCGTGTTTCTTGTTGAGTTCTGGAGGTTTTAGGCGCTCGCTTACTTTGGATTTTTTGCCGGCTTTCACTTCTACGTTGTGGGTTTTCGTTACTAGACCTTTGGATTCGAAGACTACGGTGTAGTGGCCCGGCTTCAGGTCGTCGAAGCTGTAGCCGCCGGTGCCGTCGGTGGAACCGTTGCTGGATTCCTTGGTGCTGAGATTGGTCAGCGTGACTTGAGCGCCGGCTAGCGGGGAGCCTTGGTGATCGGAGACATTGCCGGAGATGGAGCCGGTGGTAGACGGGGCGTGGGACGGGGTGTGCGCTTGGCTTTTTGTTTGCGCCGGCGCGGCCGGCGTGACGAGCAAGATCGAGATGATGCCGGTTGCTGCTGCGAGAAAGAGATCGCGTTTAGCGCGCGCCACGGTGCCTCCTGAAAACTTATGATGCTGCGGCAGAGTCGCCCGGGTTGCTTGCAGGTTGCTAGAGCTTTAGCAACTCGCGCAGGCGTTTGGTTTGTGCGCGCGAGACGGGAATTTCGCTGGCGCGCTTGTCGTTCATTTTCAGCATGTAGCTCGACTTGAACCAGGGGACGACTTCCTTGATGTGATTGATGTTGACGAGGTAGGAGCGGTGCGCGCGCCAGAATTGATCGGCGTCGAGCGAGGAGGAAAGCTCCTCGATGGTGCGATAGTTGGAGACGCCTTCGAAGTCGCGCGTGAAAATGGTGATGGTGCCGTCCTGGATCGAGGAATAGATCATGTCGTCGGCATCCACCAGGAACATGCGTTCCTGCGACTTTACCAGGAGCTTCACCGGTTGCGCGGATTTCGCGTTTGCGGCAGGGGCGGTGAGCTGGCCCATGAGGGTTTCCAGGCGTTCCACGGGCGACGTGTGGGCGTCCACCATTTTTTTCGCGCGTTGCAAGGCTTTCGCGATGCGGGCTTTGTCGAAGGGCTTCAGGACATAGTCAACCGCGTTTACGTCGAAGGCTTGGATGGCGTAGTTGTCGAAGGCTGTGGCGAATACGATTTGCGGGACTGGCAGCTTGCGCTCGAGGAGTTTCTTGATTACACCGAAGCCGTCCAGGCCGGGCATCTGGACGTCTAGGAAGACCAGGTCGGGCTCGTGTTCTTTGATCAGGCTGACGGCTTCCAGGCCGTTTTTGCCCAGGGCCACCACGTTCACTTCGGGGAAACCTTTTAGCAGGTAGAGTAGTTCGTCGCGGGCTGGGCGCTCGTCATCGACTATGACTGTATTTATGGGCATGGGGTTTACAGGAAGCAGTATATGACAGACCGAGTTAACAGTTGACAGTTAAGAGCGAACGTCGAGAACGGGATTCTACCGCGGAGACGCAGCGGGCGCAGAGAAAGGCAAAAGATTTTACCCAGAGGGGACAGAGGAAGCTCGGAGGGAAATCGGAGAAAGATAAAGGCGTGAACCGCAGAGACGCCCCGACTGCGTGGGGGTAAACGTAGGGCGCAGAGAAAGGTAACGGCGAGTTCTTGGCGCGGGAGGATACGTTGGTTAGTATGTTTGTCGAGAGTGGAATAACTGGAGCGAATGTGGTGAAGAAAAATGCGACGGCGAAGGTTTTGAGCAGCGAGTTGGTGTTGCATACGCGGGTGTTTGACGTGCAGCGGGAGAAAGTGATTGAGCCGAGCGGCTTAGAGGCTACGCGGGACATTATTGTGCATCCGGGTTCGGTCGTCGTGCTGCCCGTGTTGCCGGACGGGCGTATTGTGCTGATTCGTCAGTACCGGCATAGCGTGCAGCAGTATCTGTGGGAGTTGGTGGCGGGGCGGCGCGATGGCGATGAGAGTTTTGTCTCGGGCGCGCGAAGGGAGCTGCAGGAGGAGACCGGTTATACGGCTGGGAAGATGCAGCTGTTGCTCGACCTGTTCCCCAGCCCCGGGTTTCTGCGCGAGAACATGGCGATCTTTTTGGCCACAAGGTTGAAGAAGGGCGCGGCGAATCCCGAGCCGGATGAGAAGATCACGCAGACGATTGTGACGTTGCGTGAAGCTGAGAAGTGGATTCGGGGCGGGAAAATACGGGATGGAAAGACCGTGGCGGGGATTTTGTATTACGCGAAATATTTTGCGAAGAAGAAATGAGGGGCGTGCAGCGGCAAGCCAACCGCGAGTCCCAGGAAAGGTTGACGCCTGGGCAAACTAGGGCGCGGCCCTTCGATTCCGCACCGCGGAATCTCAGGATGAATTGCGCTGCAGCGCAATTCACAGGCAGCGCCCCTACCGAGGTGCATCGGGCGTGACGAAAATATGCAACCGTGAAAGGGCCGGCGGGACGCGGGCGCTACGAAAGGCAGCGGCGCACTGCCAGGAGTGCCCGGCTGCTGCGGGCAGGGCTGTGCCACGGCGCCGATCGGGGGATTGGCGTTCCCAAGCGTGGGCTGTACCTTGGTTCAATGGGTGATTGAGCACTGCCGCTTGCGTGTAAACCTTTGGTTTCCTTCCTTGCTGCTATGCTGGGATTTCTGTGTTTATTGGCGCGCTTTTGCGGCATAGGAGCTGGGTTATGGCTGATCCGAACCTATTGAGCAAACTTTACAAAATATTGAGCTGGAGCAGTCTGGCGGCTTTGCTCTTGACGATTGTGCTCGTTCTGCACAAATCGCCGGCGCCGAATATTCCGGTTGATCCGGGGGCGGCGGCACGGGCGGAGCAGAAATTTGCGGCGGCGGACCAGGCAAAGGCGGCGGGACAGCCGGGGAAAGTGGCGCTCGATAGTAGCGAGCTGAATTCTTATCTGGCGCAGAGTTTGCAGACGGAGGGGCCGGCTCCGGCGGGGACTTCGACTGGAGCTGTTAGCAGCGGTACAGGCGGCGTTCCGGTTGGTGCGCCCGGTGCTGCTCCCCCGACGGATGGCGGCGGGAATGCTGCGAATGATCCTAGCGCGGCTTTGGCGGCTGGGGATCCGCGGTCGTTGGAGGATGTGCAGTCTACGGTAAAGGATGTGAAGGTGGACATGGTGGGGGATTTGGTGAAGGCTTATGTGATTTTCGATTTTCATGGGAAGGATATTTCGCTGGAGCTGGATGGGCACTTGAGCGCGGAGAATGGATTTATGAAATTCGACCCGGTCAGCGGGAAGCTGGGGTCGTTGCCTTTGCCGCAATCCACGTTGAATGCGGCTGTGGAGAAGATGATGGCTTCGCCGGAGAATCGGGATAAGTTGAGGCTTCCGGCGGACGTTAGCGATATCAAGATTGTGGATGGGAAGGCTGTCATTCAGTACAAGCAGTAGGTGCCTCGCGTCGCGCGT
>Ga0187851_10004718_pt1 | contig 11062 bp, 9 predicted proteins | sample June2016WEW_6_10_FD_132997 | JGI IMG/M metagenome (GOLD analysis project Ga0187851, IMG submission 132997) | Peatland microbial communities from SPRUCE experiment site at the Marcell Experimental Forest, Minnesota, USA - June2016WEW_6_10 | ecosystem: Environmental > Terrestrial > Soil > Wetlands... | reverse complement strand
TTGGTTGGTCGAATGGAAGAGAAAAAGCAAGCGAGCCGGCTGTGGCTTTGGCTGGGTGCAGCCGTGGTGGTGATCATTGTTTTCTTCGCGGCGCGGTCGTTGACCCGCGAGCGCCTTCCCATCCGCGAAGCTCGCGTCGGCCGTGAATCGCTCGTCAACCAGATCAGCACGAATGGACTCGTCCAGCCCATCGTCAACTACGAGGTGCACAGCCCGCTTGCGACTACGGTCAAGGCGGTGTATGTGCAGCAAGGCGACGTTGTTCATGCCGGCAAGCCGCTTCTCGAGTTGGACGACGTGCAGGCCCGGGCCCGGGTTGCCGCCGCCCAAAGCGGAGTGAAAGCCGCCCAGGCCGCCCTAGAGTCTGCAAAGAACAATGGCTCGCTTCAGGAGCGCCAAGGCGCGGCGGCCGACCTGTCCAGGGCGCGCATCGACCGCGACCAAGCTCAGCGCAGCCTTGACGCTCTGACCAAGTTGAAAGCCACCGGCGCCGCATCGGCCAGTGAAGTCTCTGCCGCCCAGGAACGCCTCGACACCGCCGACGCTGCTCTGCATGCCGCTGAAACGACCTCCCAGGGCCGGTACGCACCAGCAGACCTCGCCCGCGCCCAGGCAGCCCTGGATGAAGCAGAAGCCGGCCTGGCCGCCGCCAACGAGATCGAGGACCAAACCCGACCAGTGGCTCCATTCGCCGGCACCGTCTACACCCTCAACGCCGGCCGCTCCGAGTTTGCCGAAGACGGCAAGCTCCTGCTGCAAATAGCCGACCTGCACAAGATGCACGTGGTTGCCTACTTCGACGAGCCCGATATTGGACAGCTCGCCGTGGGCGAAGCCGTCTCCATCACCTGGAACGCCCGGCCCGGGCAGGTCTGGCATGGCCACGTTACCCGCGTCCCCACCACCGTCTTTGAATACAAGTCGCGAACCGTGGGCGAAACCGTTGTCGATGTCGACGGCGGCGATGGCGAGTTGCTGCCCGATACCAACGTGACCGTCACCGTCACCACGGCCAGCCAGAAAAACGTGTTGACTGTCGCCCGCGACGCGCTTCACGTTGAAAACGGCAAGCCCTTCGTCTTCAAGGTCGTGGGCGATCGCCTGGTGCGCACGCCCGTCACCGTCGGCACCTCCAACCTGGTCCTGACGCCGGTCCTTGCCGGCTTGCAAGAGGGCGACGTGGTTGCCACCGGCACCACCAACGGGCTTCCCCTGCAAGAGGGTGAGCCGATCAGGAACATGCAGTGAAGCAACGGCGCCTTCTGTTTTCTCTCCTCGCGGCCTTGCTGTTCGCGTTGCCCTTGGTGTTTCGAGCCTTCGCCGCGCCGGCTCCACAGTCAAACTCGCCGCTCGATCTGGCCGCCGCAGCGTTGCAAGCCGGCGAAGCGGACAAGGCGCTGGCCCTCCTTGCCTCCCCACCGCCCGACGGCTCCAGCCTCGCACTCAGCCACAACCTCCTCTGCCGGGTCCGCTTCTCGCTTGGCCACTGGGACGCCGCCGCGACTGAATGCGCCGCAGCCGTTCACCTCGATCCGCAGAGCTCGGACTACCACATGTGGCTCGGCCGTGCCTTGGGCGAAAAGGCTGGCCACGCTTCATTTTTGACCGCCTTTTCCCTGGCCAAGCAGGCGCGCGCTGAATTCGAAACCGCGGTTCAGCTCAATCCGCACAACGCTCCCGCCCTCGCCGATCTGGGCGATTTCTATACCCAGGCACCCAGCGTCGTTGGCGGTGGCATCGATAAAGCCCGCCAGATTGCCGCATCGCTTCAGAAGGTCGACGGCGCCCGCGCTCACGAGCTTCTTGGCCACATCGCCGAGGATCAGAAGGACTTTTCGGCCGCCGAGCGCGAATACCGCCAGGCCATCGCCGCCGATACCCACCCCGCCCTTCGCTGGACGACCCTCGCCGGCTTCTTTGCCCGCCGCAAGCAGTTCGACGACATGGAGTCCGCTGTACACAGCGCACAATCGTTCGCCAGCCGGGATAAGTACGCGGCCGTTGCATTTTACGACGGAGCCGGAGTCCTGATTGAGGCCAAGGCCGACCCCGCCCTCGCTGCAAACCTGCTTCAGACGTACCTGGATAGCTCGTTCAAATCTGAAGAAGCTCCTGCCTTCAAGGCACTTGTCCGCCTCGCCCGTTTAAAAGCCGCGCTCGGCGACCCGGCTGCCGCCCAGCAGGAGCGCGCCGCCGCCCTCTCCCTGGCCCGCGATTACCGGCCTGCACAGGACTTCAAACTCCAGGACGCCGATCGCCGACGGACTCCGAACCCGGAATCACAGCAAGCGAACCTTTGACCGTGCATATGCCCGCGAAATCTGTCTCCAATCCGCGCACTGCCCGGTGGTTGCCGTGCCTCGCTCTTCTCGCGGCCCTCTGCGCGATCAGCTCTATCCCGCTCGGGGCGCAAGTTTCTCTGGCCACTGTTGTCGACCTGGCTCAGCGCAATTCCACTACTGTTCGCCTCGCTGAAACCGATGTTAAAAAAGCCCAGGCTGCCCTCGCCCAAACACAAGACGCCTACATCCCCAACTTTCAGATCGGTTCAAATGTCGGTTACTCGCACGGCTTCCCCACCGGTCAGCCCTCGGTAGGAAGCGCGAGCATGCAGTCGCTTGTTTTCAGCTACTCGCAGCGCCAGTACACGAAGGCCGCGCGTGCCGGAGTCGAGGCGGCGAACTTAAGCCTCAAGGATGCCAGAGAGCAAGTCGCCCTCGACACCTCCACCGCTTACATCGACCTCGATACGGTCACCGGCGAGCTGTCTGCGGCCCAGCAACAGGAATCTCTCACGGCCGCCCTGGTCCGCATTCAGCAGCAGCGCACTGAGGCCGGCGTCGATTCCGATCTCGACCTGCTGCAAACGCGCCTGAGAGCCGCGCAGCTCAAACTCCAGCGCGTTCATCTGGAATCCCGCGCGACTACGCTGGCCAAGCAACTCTCTGTGCTGACCGGCTTACCGCTCGGTTCTATTCTTCCGGATCATTCCAGCATTCCTGAGATTCCTGCAATCACCGCTGATCAAATTCCAGCCGATCTCCCCGGTATTGAGTCAGCAGGCGCACTTGCTCGGTCCAAGGCGTTCCAGGCCAAAGGAGACGACCTTGCCTGGAAGCGCCCGCTCATCGGATTCGGCGCCGTCTATAACTACGATTCCAACGAGCTGAACAGCTACAGCACCTACTACAAAAACTTCACGCCGAACAATGTCAGCTTCGGCCTTCAGATCACGATCCCATTCTTCGACTTCGCCCTCCGCGCCAAATCCCGCCTGACCGCCGCTGAAGCCCTCCGCGCCACCGTAGAAGCCGAACAAGCCCGCAAGCAGAATGACGTCCAGATCGCCACCCTTACCGGCAGCATCCGCGAGCTTGACGCACAAGCCGAAGTCGCCGGCCTCAAGCAACAGGTTGCCGATGCCCAGCTCAAAGCCGTCCTGACCCAGCTCGAATCGGGCAATGGCGCCGTCGGGCCCGGCTCTACCCCCCAGCTCAACCCGAAGAATGAGCAGCTTGCGCGCATCGACGAGCGCCAGAAATATGAGGACGCCCTTGATGCCTCCCTGGAACTTGCCAAGGCGCGTCTCGGCCTTCTCCGCGCCCTCGGCCACATGGACGACTGGCTGCATGAACTCCACGGAAAATAGAACCAAGGTGGTCCACGCTAAATAGAACCAAATTGGTCGGAATTAGTCTAAAAAACTAACCCAAATGGTAGAATTGAGGGGATGCCTATGCCTTTGAAAACGCTGTTTCTGAATCCCCCCTCGTTCGAAAACTTTGACGGAGGCGCAAGTTCGCGCTGGCCCGCTACCCGAGAAATCGAGTCCTATTGGTACCCTGTCTGGCTTGCTTATCCGGCTGGTCTGCTCGAAGGTTCACGCCTTCTCGACGCGCCACCGCACCACGTCTCCGCCGACGAAACCATCAAGATCGCCAAAGACTATCAGTTCCTGGTCCTGTTCACCTCAACCGTAGGCTGGGAAGGCGATCAGCGCCTTACTGAAACAATTAAAGCTAATAATCCGGCCATCAAGATCGCTTTCGTAGGCCCGCCCGTGACCACCGACCCGGACCGCGCCCTCAACGAGTGCTCTGCCCTCGACTTCATCTGCCGCCGCGAGTTTGACTACTCCGTTGTCGAGTTTGCCCAGGGAAAGCCACTCAATGAAATCCTCGGCATCAGCTACAAGCTCGACGGCAAGGTTGTGCACAATCCCGACCGTCCGCAGATCGAAGATCTGGACGCCATGCCCTGGGCGACCAAAATCTACAAGCGCGACATGGATGTGACGCGTTACAACGTTCCCTTCCTGCTGCATCCCTACATCGCGCTCTACTCCACCCGCGGCTGCCCGGCGCAGTGCACCTTCTGCCTGTGGCCACAGACGCTGAGCGGTCACGCCTGGCGCAAGCGCTCTACCGATGACGTTGCGGCCGAACTCAAGTGGGCCAAGGAAAACTTCCCCGAAGTGAAGGAGTTCTTCTTCGACGACGACACCTTCAACATCCAGAAGGCCCGTACGATCGAGCTGTGCTCCAAGCTGAAGCCGCTGGGCCTGACCTGGTCCTGCACCTCGCGCGTGACCACGGAATACGAGACGCTCAAGGCGATGAAGGAATCCGGTTGCCGCCTGCTGATTGTGGGCTTCGAGTCGGGCGATCCGCAAATCCTGAAGAACATCAAGAAGGGCGCTACGGTGGAGAAGGCGCGCCAGTTCGCGAAGGACTGCCACGACCTGGGACTCGTGATTCACGGCGACTTCATCCTTGGACTACCCGGCGAAACGAAGGAGTCGATCCGCAACACGATCAACTTCGCCAAGACACTGGACTGCGAGACCATCCAGGTCTCCATTGCACACGCGTATCCCGGCACTGAGTTTTACGACTTTGCCAAGGCCAACGGCTACATCACCAACGAGCGCATGGAAGATGGCGGCGGCCACCAGATGGCGCACATCGAATATCCCGGCCTGCCCGTTGACTACGTGATGGAGATGGTGCACCGCTTCTACGACGAGTACTACTTCCGCCCCAAGGCTGCATTCCGCGTGGTGTGGAAAGCCATTGTCAACCGCGATGTGCCACGTCTCTACGTAGAAGCCAAGGCCTTTCTGAAACTCCGCGCGCAGCGGAACAAGCAGGTCAAGGCAACCCGCGCAGCGCAAGCCAACGCCACGACCCCCGCCAAAGCCGGCGCCTAGCGTGGCGGTGGGTCGCAAGAACGAGGGCGGACGCACGGCGTCCGCCCTTTCAATTTTTCGCTTCTGCGTTGTCGCTACAAGGAATGGCCTCTTCGCTGGTAGGCAGGAAAAGCAGGTTCTTCGACTCACCACTCCCAGACTGAAAGACGTCTGGGGCCCCTTTCGCTCAGAATGACCGCATGCGTAATTGGAGCGCTTCCGACGAAACCTCCGATCACCCTCAATCATCAATAATCTATTCATGGCGCATCATCGTCTTTCACTTCGCCAATACCTCATTCTCGCCACGGTCGCGATCTGCGCTCCGCTGGGTGATACTTGCCTGTCGCGGGGAATGACCCATGTTCCTGCGATCTCGCTTGCCCATCCGGCAGCGCTCGTCACCGTGGTGTTTACTCCCTGGGTCGGTCTGGGAATCGCGCTGCTGATCGGCTTCTTTGCCAGCTATCTGACCGCGCTTTCCTGGGCCGACCTGACGTTCGTCCTTCCCGCGACGGCCTTCGGCAACGTGCTGGTCGCGCTCTTCGCGCGCTTCTGGCTGCACGAGACCATTTCAATCTGGCGATGGGCCGGCATCGCCCTCATCACCCTTGGCGTCGGCTTTGTCGCCCAGGGCCCCTCGCGAACCGAACGGGAGCCCGTCCAATGACAGCCCCCTGGTTCGCAACCGCCATCATCGCCGGCGTCGTGGTGCTCTCTACCACCGGCGAAGTCCTCACCGCCGCTGCCATGAAGTCCATCGGCGATCTCGACGACATCCGCGCTCAGTCGGGCCTCAAGGGCGCGATCAAAGCCGTCGTTACCTGCCCGCTCTTCTTTGGCGGCGTCGGCTTCCTCGCCATGGCTTTCTTCGCCCTGCTGTTCGCACTCAATCATCTGAACCTGTCGCTCGTCGCCCCCGCATGCGCGTCGCTCACCCTCGTCACGAATGCGGTGGCAGGCAAGATTTTTCTCAAAGAGAATGTCGATCGCCGGCGCTGGACGGCCGCCGTTTTCGTCTGTGTGGGTGTTTATTTGCTCGCGCATTGATTGGCGGGGAGCGGTGTCAGCAGAGCTGCGAATCAGCGCATAAGGCGCATGAGTCCACGGGGTTTCAAGTCCGGCTCCAGAAACTTCTGTGCACTACCTGCCGCCGCACAAACCGCTTCCGCGGCCTTGTGCCCCGAGCGCGCCGCGCTTTCCATTGTCGATGGCCAGCCTGTCCGTACCCAGTCGCCAGCGAGGTACATATGGGGCCACGGCGACTCCACTCCGGGGCGTGCCGCATCAATGCCCGGAGGCACACCAAACGTTGCGCGCATTTCCTTGATGAGCGCGACCTTCTCGACCTTTGCTTCCTTCACGCGCGGAAAAAACTCGGCCAACTCCCGCAACGCCTGGTCGATCGCCTCCTGCCGCGGCAGTGCCGCAAAGGCACGCGTCGCGCTCACCACCAGCTCAATGTAGTTTCCGCCGCGCCCCTGGAGTCGCGACTGGTTGTACATCCAGTGAATCTCGCGATCGAGCATCACTGCATGTTCAAGGTCAGTAATTTCGCGATCGAACCACAGATGCACGCTGCAAATGGGCCAGTGCTTGTGGCTCTCAAGCTGCCGCGCCAGCATCTGCGCTCCTTCCGCAGGAGGCAATGCCGGCAGCAGTTGCGCCGTGGCTTCAAACGGCAGTGCCAAGACGACAAAATCGGAGAGGACGTTTCCGCTCCGCGTGCGCACTGTCCATTGCGATGTCTCGTCGTTCCAATCCGCACCTTCAACAAACGTGTTGAGTGCGACACTTCCTGACCGCGACGCCAGAAACGGAGTGACCGGTTCGTAGAGTTCGCTCAGCGGCACCGTGCTCATTCCCATTGCGCCCGCGCCGGCGGACTCCATGAAAAGCCCGCGGATCACCATCGCCGCATACTGCACGCCGATCTCGTCCAAGTCTGCGTTCAGCGCGCTCGCAATTACCAGCCGCCAAAACCGCTCCATCGCTCCGGGTGTCTGTCCATGACGCTGCAACCAGTCGGCCAGATTCTCTGTGGAGTCTTGCGGGATGGGCCGCATCATCGCCGCAAACGCCCGAGCCAGCGCCCCCTTGTCAGCAAGCGTGAAGGCATGCGCGCGCATCAGGCGTGGCAACCCATGCAGCGGAGCCGGAAGCCAAGAAGGTCCGAGCTTCGACCTGCGTCCTCCCGGCTCGATCATCGTCATCTCGCGCGTCCAGTGAATCAAGTCTGCAACACCGATGCGCCGATAGAAGCCCAGCAGATTGGTATACGCGCCGATCAGCGCGTGCTGGCAGTTGTCGATTACCTCGCCCACGCCCGGATGCAAATAGGAAGAAGCGCGTCCGCCGAGGTAGGCGCGCCGCTCTATGAGTTGCGCGGCGAAACCGGCTTCCGCCAGCGCGCACGCAGCACTCATCCCAGCCACCCCCGCGCCGATCACGGTGACAGTCGATGTTCCCGCTCTATGTTCCAGAGATTTCAATTCAACCCGCCACCCGCATCCACATCATGCGCGTCAGCCCTGAAATCAGGATCGAGATCTTGGTCGCCGTCGGCACAGAGATGCGTCGCGAGTACACGTCGAAATCCGCAGCCTCGATCCGCTTCAGCAAAGCGTGGTAGATCGCAACCAGGACCCACAACGCCGGCCGGCTCTCCTTGTCGATCAGAGGCATAAGCTCCTGCGCGGACGCGTAGTAACGCTCGGCGCGGCGTCCAATCTCCCTCAAGATCGCGCGCTCATTCTCGGGTGGGCCCGTTCCCTTTTTGTGAAGCAGGACCGACTCGAGTGCCACCCCATGCGCAGCCAGATCTTCAAGTGGAAGATAAACACGCTTGCGCTCCGCATCCTCTTCAACATCACGCAAAATGTTGGTCAACTGAAAGGCAACACCCGTTTCTTCAGCAAGCTTTTCGGCGCGCGGGTCAGAGTAGCCGAAGATGCGAATGCACACCAGCCCCACCACCGACGCAACCAGATAGCAGTATCGATACAGATCGTTGAACGTCGCGTAGGTATCGGGCGCGCCAGACTTGGCCGCATCCACATCCATGGTCACGCCTGCGATCAGTTCATCGAGCAAAACTGCCGGAATGCGATAGCGCGTAGTGGCATCCCGCACGGCAACGAAAATCGGATCGGCCGTCTCACCACCGGCACTTGTCGCCTTCCACGCCGCTGTCCACGCATCCAGACGAACTCGGCGTTCTTCGATCGGCATGGCCTCGTCATCGGCGAGATCGTCGGCCTGCCGCATGAAAGCGTAGATCGCGCAGATCGCATTCCGCTTCGCCTTAGGCAACGCTACAAATGCATAATAGAAGTTCTTGGCTTCACGCCGGGCAATGACCCGGCACACGGCGTATGAAGCGTCCAGTTCCATCGATCCCGTCGTGCCTGAGGTCACTTGAAATTCCTGATTCAATCTGCAGGCTCGGTGCGAAGGCGGCTCTTACCGAGACTAAGTGCCGGAAACACTTTGGCGCATACCGCCCGCAACAGAAGACCAGCCTTGGAGAGTTTCGAAATGGAAGGCCGCGCCGATAGAACATCGTAATCTCGCCGTTCGATGGCGCGCAGAATCTCCATCCCGCCCCGGCTGAACAGATCGAGATCGAGCGCCAGTTCGCGATTCACCATCCCGATCAAGGGCAGCCCCTGCTTGAACAATCCCCGCGCGTATGCCACTTCCGTCCGCATCAGTCCGCGAAATCCAGGCGTGGCAAGGTGATCGGCGATCGTCTCGTCACTTACCTGAAAAAATTCCATATCGCGCTGCGGAAGATAGACGCGCCCGCGCGCAAAGTCTTCGCGCACATCCTGCCAGAAGTTTGCCAACTGCAACGCCGAGCAAGTTGCATCCGAGAGCCGGAACTTTTCTTCATCGGCTTCGCCACATGCGTAGAGAACCAGCCGGCCCACGGGGTTTGCCGAATAACGGCAATAGGCGAGCACGTCTTCCATGGTTTGGTAGCGCGTAACGGTTTGATCCTGGCGAAAAGCGATCAACAAATCGGCAAACGGCTGCTTCGGAATGGAACACTCGCGGATGGTCTCGGTGAGCGCAACGAACACTGGGTGACGAGCCGTTCCGGCGTAGCAGGCATCGAGTTCCTCGCCCCAAACTCCAAGAAGCGCAAGAGCCTCATCTCGGCCGCCTACTTCATCGCCAAGATCGTCTGAAATTCGACAATACGCGTAGATGGCATGAAAGTGCGGACGCAATGCCTTGGGAAGAAACCACGAGGCCACGTGGAAATTCTCGTAATGACTCTCGGCGAGACGCTGACAGTAGGCGCGCGCTTCTTCCAGTGTCGGCGCAGTCGGGGGGATTCGGTAGCTTTCAGGGAGCGCTGCCCAGCCACGCTCTAAAACTTCGGCGTTGGAAACAGTTCCGGGCTGCATGACACCCTGCGGCACTGTTCCGCCAATCGATGAATCTGGCGGTGTATAGTCGGCCGCTGCTGCTTCGGCGATCGGGGACTCGCTTCTTTCGCCGTGATCTGTCGATTCCTTCCAAACTGGCGACTGGACCAGCGATTGTAAGGTCTGCGCCAGTGTCGATCGTCCCAGCGGCAAGGGTGCGTCCACACGGCAATCCAACGTCTCCCGCTCCAGATCGTCCGCCTCTCGTTGTCGTTCGTGGATGGCCACCCTCATCATCGCTTCACCTTAGGGAACGATGGCCGTCTTGATCTCGCTGCTGCGGTTCATCAGCTTCTCAAAGACGCGGTTGAGCTCATACAGGTGTGCGTGTCCGGTGATGAAGGCCTGCGCCTGGAACCTGCCTCCGGCAATCAGATCGAGAGCCTTTCGGCAGATGGCCGGCGTATGGTGGAACGTGGCGCGGAGCGTGATGTCGCTGTAGTGGATGCGATTGGTGTCAAGCGTAATGTGCGTGCCCACGGCGCAACCGCCGAAGAAGTTGACGCAGCCGCCCTTGCGCACCAGCTCAACGGCCTCTTCCCAGGCATCGGGAACACCCACGGCCTCGATGGCAATATCGACCCCGCGATTTTTGGGCGTGAGAGCGCGCGTCTCTTTGATGGCTTTGCGGATATTGCTGGTCTGCACGACGTGCGTTGCGCCGAGTTGCCGCGCCGCTTCCATTTGCCCGTCGTGTTTCACGATGGCGATGGTCGTGCACCCGGCAAGCGCCGCCACGTGCAGAATCATAAGCCCCAGGGGACCTCCGCCGATCACGGCAACCGTGTCTCCGGGCCGCGGCCTCGAGTCTTCAAACCCATGCACCGCGCAGGCGAGCGGTTCCGTCAGAGCGGCATGTTCGAGCGGTACGTGATTGGGAACGTGCAGCGTGTTCTTGGCCACGATGCGGGCCGGAATCCGGATAAACTCCGCGTAAGCTCCATTATTGAAGAGCAGATCGTCGCAAAGGTTTTCCTGACCGCGATCGCAGAAGTAACAATGACCGCATGGAGCCGAGTTCAGCGCCACCACGCGGTCTCCGGGACTGAAGTCTGTGACGCCATCGCCTGACTGAACCACGGTGCCCGCGAGTTCGTGGCCGAACAGGGCGGGCGGGACAATCATGCGCGCATGATAGCCGCGGCGAAAGACCTTCAAATCGGTTCCACAGGTCAGCGCCGCGCCCACGCGCACAATCAGTTCGCCCTTTGCCGCCTCCGGCACAGGCACACGCTCGATGCGGATATCTTCCCGCCCGTGGAGGATCGCGGCCTTCATGGTTGTCGCCATCAAGTCCCTCCTACTCTGCCCCTGCTCCCAAAACCGGTTCGATCATGATCTTCATAGATGCCGGCCCCGGATGCGACGCTATCGCGATCGCTTCCACCGCGTCTTCCAGCGCAAAGCGGTGCGAGATCAGTTGCGTCAAATCGAATCC
>Ga0187851_10004717_pt1 | contig 11066 bp, 15 predicted proteins | sample June2016WEW_6_10_FD_132997 | JGI IMG/M metagenome (GOLD analysis project Ga0187851, IMG submission 132997) | Peatland microbial communities from SPRUCE experiment site at the Marcell Experimental Forest, Minnesota, USA - June2016WEW_6_10 | ecosystem: Environmental > Terrestrial > Soil >... | reverse complement strand
GGGCTGGGGCTCGAGGGCTTCATGAAGACCGTCACCGTCCAGCGCGTCACCAAGGAAGGACTCGAGCGCCTGGCGCCGACCATCGAAGCGTTGGCCGACCTCGAGGACATGCCCGCGCACAAGGCCACGGCGCGTCGATGACCACGCGCGAGGCGCTCGACGCCTACCAATGGCCGCCGTCGAACGAGCGAATCGCCGCCCAAGTCGACCTGGACGCGAGCCAGGTCATCCGCTTCGACGGCAACACGCCGGCCACACCGCCAGCGAGCGCGCGCCCGGCGACGCTCGCGCGCGCCCTCGCGGACGTCAATGAATACGATCGTGGTCGCTACGAATCGCTTCGCCGCGCGATCGCCGCAGTGCACGACGTGGGATTGGACCAGATCGCCCTGGGCGCAGGAAGCGACGAATTCATCGTCCTGCTTGCGCGAATCTTCGCCGAGAACGGCACGATCGCCACGGCGCCCGCTGATTCGTATTCCATGTACCGTTACGCGGCGCTGATGGCGCGAGCGAGCATCATCGACGACGTCGAGAAGGCTGACCTCGTCTTCGTATGCCGACCGAATAATCCCACGGGAGAACTCCCCGACATACCTCAGGTGTCGGGACAACTCGTGATTGACGAGGCTTACGCTCACTACGCGGGCGTGGACGCACTTGAGCAGGTGGCGAACGGCGCGATCATCCTGCGCACTTTCTCCAAGGCGTACGGTCTCGCGGGCGCGCGCGTTGGTTACGCCGTGGCGAGTCCAGAACTTACTGCGGTCATCACGTCGCGCCAGGCACCGTTGTCGGTGTCCTCGCTGTCGGCCGCCCTCGCGCTCGCCGCCCTCGCGACGCCGATCGACGTGAGCGACCAGATCGCCGAGCGCGAGCGGCTGGCCAAGGAACTGACCCTGCTGGGTCTCGAGCCAGTGCCGTCGTTCACGAACTTTCTGTTCATCCCGATGGAACACCCACAGGACCTCGTCGAACGACTCTTGCCCTACGGCATTGTGGTGCGCGCGTTCGCTCGAGGCCTGCGCATCAGCGTGCGCGACGAACTCGACGACAATGTGCTGCTTGACGCGCTGCGAGCGGAGTTGACTGGCTCGGCGAAGCCAGCGACTGGCGTGCGTCACCGGCGGGCCACCGCCGAGACGTTGTTGACGGCCCGGCTGCGCGTGCCCGGCGAGGGACGCGTCTACGTGCACACCGGTGAGGGCTTCTACGACCACATGCTGCAACAACTGGCTTTTCACGGAGGCATGGACCTTCGCCTCGAGGGTGTGGGCGATCTTGAGACGGGCGAGCACCACACCGTCGAGGACATGATGATCACCTTTGGCGAGGCACTCAATCAGGCGCTCGGGGACCGTCGGGGTCTCACCCGCTACGGCGAGGCTCGCGTACCAATGGACGAGGCACTCGCCTACGCGGTGGTGGATCTGTCGGGCCGTGCGACCGCCAACATCTCGATCACGCCTGACCCGGGGATGGCAGCGCACGCGTTCATCTCGCTGGCGCAAACCGCGCGCATCACGTTGCACGTGACCGCGACCGGCGAGAACGCCCACCACGTCGCCGAAGCTTCCTTCAAAGCGGTGGGCCGCGCGCTCGCCCAGGCGATGACCCGCGACGGCAGTCTCGTGCGATCCACCAAGGGATCATTGTGAGCGACGTCGTGATCGTTGATTACGGGGCGGGTAACACTCGTTCGGTGCGCGCAGCGATCACCCACGTCGGAAAGTCCAGCGAAGTGAGCGCAGACCCCGCAGCGATCATCGAGGCCCCCTACGTGGTCTTGCCGGGAGTCGGCTCAGCGCGTAGCGCGATGGAACATCTCAACGAGACCGGCGCGGCCGAGGCGTTACGCCAGCGCTATCGCGACGAGGGCCCGACCCTCGGCATCTGTTTGGGCATGCAACTCGCCCTCGAATCGAGCGAAGAGGACGGCGGCGTCAAGTGCCTCGGACTCTTGGAAGGGAAAGTTGTGCGGCTCGAGGCCGAGCGCGTACCTCGCCTTGGTTGGGCGATCGTCGATCCCTGGGGTGACGCGTACTACTTCGCCCACAGTTACGTCGCCGAAGCGCCCGACGTCGTCGCCACTTCGGACGGACTCACCGTGGCGTTGCGGCGAGGATCGTTTCTCGGGGTGCAGTTTCACCCCGAGAAGAGCGCCGACGCCGGTCTCAACTTTCTAGGTCAATGCCTCTCCCTCGTCTGATTCCGTGTTTGGACGTCGCGAACGGTCGCGTGGTCAAGGGCATAAGTTTCGTCGGCTTGCGCGACGTGGGCGATCCGGTCGAATTGGCCACGTACTACAGCGGCGGCGGTGCGGACGAGCTCGTCTTCCTCGACATCGCCGCAACGCCGGACGATACACAGACCATGACCTCGGTCGTCGCTGAGGTTGCTGACGTCCTGGAGATCCCCTTCACCGTGGGCGGGGGGGTGCGAAGTGTGGAGGACGCCTCGAGAATCATCGAATCCGGGGCGGACCGCGTCTCACTCAATTCAGCCGCTCTCGCCGAGCCGAGCTTGATCGGGGCCATTGCCGATCGCTACGGGAGCCAAGCCGTGGTGGTAGCGATCGACGCTGGTGAGGGCGTTGTCCACACCCACGGCGGACGAGTGGCGACGACGACCCCGACGTTGCAGTGGGCCGTCGAAGCCGCCGAACGCGGAGCAGGTGAGATTCTGCTCACCTCGATTCGTCAGGACGGTCAGCGATCGGGCTTCGATCTGGAGCTCACGGCAGCGGTGCGCGGTGCGATCTCGATCCCGGTTATCGCTTCGGGCGGCGCGGGATCGGCCCAGCACGTAGCCGATGCCCTTCGCGTGGCCGACGCGGCGCTCATCGCCTCGATCGTGCACGAGAATCCTTCCGGACTACCCGGATTGCGTCGTGAGATTGAAAGTCTCGGCGTTCACCTACGACCACTGAAGGGGCGAGCATGAGTGACCAACTGAAGGCCGCCATCATCCAAGACAACGCGACGGGCCGTGTGCTGATGCTCGGCTGGATGGATGACGAGGCGCTCGAGTTGACGCGCAGTTCCGGACTCGTGACGTTCTATTCGCGTTCCCGTCAGCAGCTCTGGGTCAAGGGAGAGACGTCGGGAAATTCCATGCACGTCGTCGAGGTGAACCTGGACTGTGACGAGGACGCAGTCCTGGTTCGAGTCGACGCTGACGGCCCGGCGTGTCACGTCGGATCCACCTCTTGTTTTACGCCATGGCTATGGCGAACGATCCTCCAGCGTGACGCTTCGGGTGAAGAGTCGTCCTACGTTGCTCGAACGTTGCGTGAAGGAACGCCTAGGGTCGCGCGCAAGGTCGGCGAGGAAGCCGTCGAAGTGGTCGTCGCGAGTCTGAGCGAGGACGACGAGCGCGTCGTGAGTGAGGTCGCCGATCTTTGGTTTCACTCCCTGCTGCTGTTGCGAAGTCGAGGACTGGACCCGGCCGCGGTCGAGGATGAACTTCGCCGTCGAGTCCGCTAGAGCTCACGACACCTAGAGTTAAGTTGACATGTTCGCACGCCGACATTCAATGAGAGGAAGAGGGCGTTGATCGGAACGACGGTATCCTCTGGCGTCGCCGTTCTCGTGGTGGCCGTCTTTCTGACCTCGTGTGTCGAGATGGTCGAGGCGCTCACGATCGTCCTCGCCGTTGGTCACACTCGTGGCTGGCGCTCATGCTTTGAAGGCGTCGCGGCTGCGCTGGCGGCACTCGTGGTGCTGGTCGCCTTCGTCGGTCCGGCGCTCGTGCGCGTGCCGCTTGCCACCCTGCACCTGGTGATCGGAACCATCCTGCTGATTTTCGGCATGCAGTGGCTGCGAAAGGCGATCCTGCGATCCAGTGGTCTCAAAGCGAAGAACGACGAGGACGTGCGATACCAGTCAACGGTGGCGCAACTCGAAAGCAGCGACTCGGCGCCACGTCGCGATCAGGTGGCTTTTGTCGTTGCGTTCAAAGGAGTCTTTCTCGAGGGTCTCGAAGTGGTTATCGCGGTCATCACCCTTGGCACTTCGGCGCATCGACTCGGTCTCGCGGCCATGGTCGCGGCGATTGCGGTGGTGCTGGTGGCCATCGTGGGTGCCGTCGTTTCAAAGCAGCTCACGAAGGTTCCCGAGAACGCGATGAAGATGGGCGTGGGAATCCTTCTGACGAGTTATGGCACTTTCTGGGCGGGCGAAGGACTCAAGATTCATTGGCCCGGTGGCGACGCAGGACTGCCCGTTCTCGTGGCCGTCTATCTAGTAGTGGCGTGGTCGTTCATCGTGGCCCTTCGCCGAAGCGCCACGGTCCTTGAGGCTGCGTCGTGAACAGTGACCGGACTCCGTGGATCTTTCGGGTGCTCAAGGGATTCGCGATGTTCTGGTGGGACTTCTTAGTGGGTGATACGCCAGAATTATTCGTGGCGATGCTCGTCGTCGTCGGATTCATTGCCTTGTGTCGCATTGTCTGGCAATTAAATGCACTGGCCCTCATCGCGCTTCCGGTCTTGTGTGTCGCGGCGCTCGGGATTTCGCTGCGTCGGGCCCAACGGGCCAATCGCAAATAGGGACTCAGGTCCCCGGGAGCTCGTAGGCGGTCATCGATAGCGAGCCCATCTCGTAGCCGTCGACGAGCGTGCGCGTCGGCGATGACGCTGCGGCACTAAGTCCCGCAAGGTAGGCGAGTGGCAGAAAGTGATCGGGCGTCGGCACCGCCAGGGTGTAGTCGCCGAGGTCTTCGCTCGACGCGAGTTGCGACGGATCGCTGGTCATGATCGTGCGCACGCCGTCGTCGAAGCGATGAGCCCAGTCGGTCCCTTGGCCAGGTTGACGCCAGTCGATGAGGCGAAGATTGTGCACGACGTTGCCACTGCCCAAGATGAACACACCCTGGGAGCGCAGTTCGTGCAACTTCACGCCGAGGTTGAAGTGGTAGTCGAAGGGTTGCTGCGCGTTGATCGACAACTGCAGCACCGGAACTTTCGCTTGAGGGAACATGTGCACCAGGACCGACCACGTGCCGTGATCGATGCCCCAACTGTCCTCGTCGAGCCCGACGTAGGTCGGCTCGACGACGTCGACGATTCGCTGGGCCAGTTCGGGGTCGCCGGGAGCCGGGTACTGCACTTCGAAGAGCTCCGTGGGGAAGCCGTAGAAGTCGTGGATCGTTCGGGGCACCTTCATGGCGGTGACGGCAGTGATGTTCACGTACCAGTGCGCCGAGACTACGAGAACGGCACTGGGCGTGGGCATCGTCGCGGCAAAAGTCGACCACGAGTCGGTGTAGCGATTGTGTTCGAGGGCGTTCATGGGGCTGCCGTGCCCGATGAAGGCGGCGGGCATCAGGTTGGTCATGGGTGTCTCACTTCGAGGGTCGTGGGTTCATCGTACCGGGGTCGAGGAATCAGCGACGCACGGGAAGTCACAGATAGTGCGGGGGAACCTCGTGATGCTCGCGCGCGAGCCGTCGCACTTCCTCTCGCAGTCGGGCGTTCTCCTCACGAAGCTGGTGCACGAGCTCCTCGAGTTCTTCCCGGGACGTTTCGTCACTTGTCACGTACTCAGGTTGGCACAGAAAAGACACGGTGGGCCCACTCTTGGCGCGTCGTTGAGTGAGTTTTCCCGTCGCCCTCGAGGGCCCGCTCGTTAGAATCACTCACTATGCGCTACGCCACCTCCGCTCACTCGTCACGGGGGGAGTGAGTCGTGGCGATCTGGGTGCGGGTGATCTCGGGGTGCGTGGGTTTGACCTTGCTCGTGCTCGTGCTCGACGCCGCAATTCGAACGTTCCTGCTGCCCCGGTCGGCTCGGGTTCGATTGAGCAGTCTGACGGCGCGCGCGGTGAGCAAGATCTTCCAGATGTTCGCTGGATCGAAGAGGTCCTACGCGAAGAGGGACCAGGTCCTTTCGCTCTTCCCGTCGATCGTCTTGCTCTCCTATCAGGCGCTCTGGCTCGCGCTTACCTTGATCGCCTTCGCCTTTGGCTTCGTCGCGGCGGGCGTCACGAACTTCGCCTCAGCCTTTGAGATCTCAGGCTCATCGATCTTTACCCTAGGCACCACCTCGGGTCACGGCGGCGCGCAGATCGCCCTGGGCTTCATCGAAGCAGGCACGGGTCTCACGCTGTTGGCGCTGTTGATCTCCTTCATCCCCACGCTCTACGCGGCATTCCAGCGTCGCGAGATCTCGGTCTCGCGGCTGTCGGTACGCGCCGGTGTGCCCGCGACCCCGTGGGGCATCCTCGAGATCGCCCAGAGTGTCAATGCCTACGACCTGCTCGATGAGCTGTGGCGCGAATGGGAGCAGTGGTTCATCGAGGTGGGCGAGACCCATTCCACGCTCACCATCTTGAATTTCTACCGGTCACCGACGCTGGACCAGACGTGGATCGGGTCGGCCGCCGCCGTGCTCGACGCGGCGGCGCTCTTCAACGCCGTCGTCGATCTCACGCCCTCTCCTACGGCCGGCTTGTGCATTCGCTCGGGCTGGCTGAACCTGCGGCGTGTCGCGGATTACTTCGAGGTCCGCTATCCCGAGAAAGTGCTTCGCAAGACGCCAATCGCGATCTCGCGCGAGGAGTTCGACATCGTCCTCGCCCGTCTCGAGCGTGGAGGTGTGCCGCTCATTGCCGACCGTGAGGCGGGCTGGCGCGATTTCGTGGGTTGGCGCATTAACTATGACGCCATCATCGAGGCCTCGTACAAACTCTTCAACTGTCCTCGCACCGATTGGCGCGCCGCGTCGATCGAGCCGCTGGTCGAGCCCTCGAACCGGCGCGGCCGGATCGTCGAGGACTGAACGCCGTCGCAGTGCGGTCGTTGAATCGATTGAGAGGCGTTTCTATGTTTCTTGGACGAAGGAGTTCACGTGCAGGACATGACTGACCACTGGGTACTCACAGTGGAATTCGAAACCTTCGTGATTGATCGCGAGAACCGTAGGGGAGGGCACCTCGACCAGTCGTGGTCCGAGAGCGACGAGGGTCAGCAAGGTGACTTCGATCTCCAGTCGTCGTTATGTTGACGATTCGACGCGGCGGCCCGGACGACGTGGTGCATCTGGCGTCGCTTCGCTTCGAGTGGCGTTCAGGTGAGCGTGGCGAGAAGGGACTCGACCAACTGAGTTTCGAGCAGGAATTCAAAGTATGGACGCGCGAGCACGAGAACTCGCACGTCCCTTTCCTGGCGTTCGAGACCGAGCGTCCCGTGGCGATAGCCTGGCTGGCCGTCGTCGATCGCATCCCGGGGCCAGAGTTCTTCGTTCGACGTTCGGGTTACGTCCAGAGCGTCTACGTGGTGCCCGATCGGCGATCGCAAGGTGTGGGGACCGCGCTCATGGAGCACTTGGTCGGATACGCTCGAAACGCTGAACTGGATTACTTGGCGGTGCACCCCAGTGAGAGGTCCTTCGAGTTCTATCGGCGACTCGGCTTTGCGCCTACGACGAAAGTGCTCGAACTTCGCTGAGTAAAGCCCGCTCGAGCAGCGAACACCTCGCCCACGTGCTTGAAGGCAATGGCGCCCGCAACTTCCAGACGTGCCGTTTTGCGGGTTTCCGGTCGCGCGGCCCTGATTTATGCCCGCCAATCCAGTAGAACGGTGGGGAGGGTTCGTTCGTATGGTCAGCGTGATCACGGCTATAAGTTGGACGAAGGTGACGAGGGGAGGGCACATGACAAGGCCACTTGATGAAGGCGGTGTCGCAAGCGCCGAACCCGTCAGTGACGAAGAACTGACCGCTCTGGCACTCGCGGCGGATCCCAAGGCACCACTCGACCCCGACGCGGTGCCCTGGCGCGCGGGGATGCTTCAAAGGGGGCTCTTGCCCGACTGGTACATGCCACGGCCGATCGCCACGGGTCGTGGACGCGGCACGCGCGTCGTCATTTTCGCGGTCGTCGCGGGTTTCCTCGTCATTGGCGCCTTTGGCTTGTGCATCACCTCGGGGTTCTTGTCCTTGGCCTGACGTGGCGTTTGCCTTGAAGGACTAAAGGCGCTCGAGGGTGTGCAAATAACACTTGAGAGCGACGAGGCCTTCAGCAAGGAATAAGCGGGATTGCTCGCCGAGTTCTTGGCTGACGTCCAGCATGGTCGCGGTCATCTCCACGAGGATTCGCGTCGCGGCACGTGCTCGCTCTTTGGAGATTCCGACAAAACGGACTCGAAGAAGCGTGGCGAGGAAATCCAAGTAGAGCTCGGTGTCCTGACGATCGATCGCGACCAGTTCAGGCACGGCGCGGAAGGCTCGGCGAAGATGTGCCGTCGCGGGACTCTCTTGGCGTAGATCAACGGCGAGGCTGAACATCTCGTCGGCCCAGCGGTCAAGGTCGGGCGCGTCGGAGATCTCATTTAACTTTTCGGTGAGAGGAGCGTTTCGACGTTCTTGGTCGATGCGAAAGAGTTCGACGAGTATTGCGGTCTTGTCGGGAAAGTAGTGGTAGACGGTGCCGATGTTGACACCGGCTCGTTCGGCGACGACGTTCGTGTTGAGGCCCTGGACGCCCCGTTCGACGATGATGTCGGTGGACGCTTGCAAGATTCCCGCGAAGGTGGCGATGGATCGCGCCTGGGAAGGTCTCTTCAACTGGGAACGGTATTCTGAGGAGACTTTTGCCATCTCACTAGTATTCACCGTAAATTCGATGAATCGCTGAACTTTTCCCGTGACTTTTCTTATTCAGCGCGGTAGGACTTCCCACGGCTGCCTTCGTCGCTAGGGAGCGAGGTGGTCACGCTCGATTCCAACCGGCCCGTGGCCGAATCCGTCGCAGAACAGAACCGAAAGGTATTGAATGAACGCGGTTACCAGTAGGTAACTGAAGTGCCGCGTGACACCGACAGCGTGACCACTTCGCAGTTCTCGACACGCTTCTCGTGCCCCGGTCCGTCAAGGCGAAGCCATCTCGACATGGAGCACGCTCTTGGTCAAGTGCCCTGGACCGGTGACGTCGACCGACCCCAGCGCGTCGCCACGATCGGATCGGCGCAGCTGCACTAGCGCGACGAGGGCCCTGGTTCGATCCACGGGGACGCGTCCGTCGATTGCACGGTCCCCAAGGTGACATCGCTGTCGGTCCACCGATTTCGAATCAAGGATGAAGAAGTGGACACCACCGAGGTCGCGCACGAATACTCACTAAGGAGGCGAAGCCGAAGGGTGGGTTCGGTTCGCGCGCCGTAGGTCCGCCAGACTAAGAATTGACTAAATACTCGGGAGCGTCATTTTCGGTTCGAAAATCGACGCCATTCTGGACCAAGGGCCTTATGCCGACAGTTTCGGGAGAGGTTTATGTCACTACCATTGGGGTAGACGGACGTTTCGATTCGGGCGCCCCGGTTAGTCAAGAAGTCAATGTGCCTGCTCTCAGCGTGAAGTCACTGCACAAGTCCTACGGGCAGTTGCACGCAGTGAACGACGTGAGTTTCGATGTGGTGCGCGGTGACGTGTTCGCATTGTTAGGTCCAAACGGCGCGGGTAAATCGACGACGATCGAGATCCTCGAAGGTTTCTTGAAACGCGACGGCGGTGACGTGCGCGTGCTCGGAGTCGATCCTGGCGATCGCAGCCAGCAGCGCTGGTTGCGATCGAGGATTGGCGTCGTACTACAAGAACTCACGGTTGAGCCGTTCTTCACGGTTCGCCAGGTGCTCGAAAGAAACGCGGGTTACTATCCGACTCCTCGCCGCGTGCACGACGTAATTGATCTGGTCGGGCTCCGAGAAAAAGCCGACGTCAAGGTGAAGAGGCTCTCGGGCGGCCAGCAGCGACGCCTCGACATCGGTCTGGGGATCATTGGCAATCCAGAGTTGCTCTTTCTCGACGAACCGACGACCGGACTGGACCCCGCTGCGCGGCGAATGACGTGGGAGTTGATTCGCGCGCTCTCCAGTGAAGGCACCACGGTCGTGCTCTCGAGCCACTACATGGACGAGGTCGAAGCGCTCGCTCGTCACGTCGTGGTGCTCACCCGGGGCCGCATCGCTGCTACCGGGACGCCGTCGTCGTTGGGTGGTCGTGACCTGGGCCACGTCGCTATCTCGTTTACGATGCCCGAAGGCGTCGCCGTGGCTGACTTGCCCGTGGTACCCAGTTGCTGTGAGGGCCTGCGTGTGGAATTCGACACGGACCGTGAACTCGAAGTACTGTCGCGACTGACCAATTGGGCGCTGGACGAGAAGGTCTCACTCGCTGGTCTCAGCGTGATGCGCCAGACTCTCGAGGACGTCTATCTCCGCTTGACCCATGAGACGTTGACGTCCAGCGACGAGGTTCGCTCGTGAGCGTCGTCGCTCCCGTCAAGGACCACACCGCGCGCGGTGATCTTCGTTTGGTGGTGCATCAGGTTCGCTACGAGCAGACGGCGTTTTGGATCAATAAGACCGGCGCGATGTTCACGATTGGCTTCTCGGTCATCTTCTTGGTCATGCTGGGTGCCACGAACGGGACCCAGACCATCTCCTATCTGGGCAACATCACTAATGACCAGTACTACGTGCCGGGTTTCATCGCCTACGGCATCATGGCCGCCTGTTTCAGCATGCTCACGAGCAATCTGGTGAGTCGCCGTGAGACCGGACTGCTCAAACGGCTACGGCTCACGCCACTACCGGCGTGGGCCTTGTTGACGTCGATCTTCTTGAGTACCGCGATCGTCGCCCTGGTCCAGGCGGCGGTGCTGCTCGTCATCGGCCGATTCGGCTACGGCGTTGCTTTTCCTCGCGAGTGGTTGGCGTTCCTCGTCGTGCTCGTGGTGGGCATTGCGTGTTTCACCGCCATGGGCGTCGCCATCAGTTCGGTCATCCCCAACCAGGAGACCGCGGGACCGGTGACGAGCGTGGCGTTCTTCGTGTTGCTGTTCTTGTCGGGTCTTTGGTTCCCGTTGCCTCCTCATTCAGGACTGGAGAAGTTCTCGACGTTCTTTCCCGTCCGTCACTTCCTGAACGCCGTGCGAGCGCCCTTCGAACAGCTGCCTGGTTCAAGTGCCTGGCCCTGGCGCGATCTGGCGGTCGTGGCTGTTTGGGGGATCGTCGCGGCGTTCATCGCGCTGCGCAAGTTCCGCTGGTCACCACACCACGGCTAGAGGTT
>Ga0187851_10004714_pt1 | contig 11069 bp, 12 predicted proteins | sample June2016WEW_6_10_FD_132997 | JGI IMG/M metagenome (GOLD analysis project Ga0187851, IMG submission 132997) | Peatland microbial communities from SPRUCE experiment site at the Marcell Experimental Forest, Minnesota, USA - June2016WEW_6_10 | ecosystem: Environmental > Terrestrial > Soil >... | reverse complement strand
GTTCAGTATGCCGTTAACGCTTTTGATACTCATCAAAGTGTATCCGCTTTAAATTTTATATATTCTAAAAACAGTAGCCTTGGACAAATCAATGCGTACTTAGGATTGGATGGCACAGATTCCAGCGGCGCCCAGCAATGTACCCAAGGCAGTTATACGCACGCTTTTTCTATCAATATTACTTATCAGCCTTTTTAATCGTGTTTAGGAAAAACAATTCTAGCTCGGTTAGCGGCTTTGTTTAATAAGTGCTTATTGCCATTCGCTAAAGCTCTTAAAATAATTGTGCTGGACAGCCGCTTATCGCTGGCTGGCATAAAGTCTGATGGTGTGACAACTTTAATTCTTCTGGGATCGTAGCTGTTATCAACTCTTTTGGAATGAGTGGTTTTTACTTGTACGCGGTAACGCCGCGGTTTTTGGCCGCCTTCCCGGAAGGAAATATCAAAACCATTGCGCCGGCCCTCTAAGGTGCCTTTGTCGTGCCGGCTACTTTCGAGATGGGCATAACTGTCTTCATGGAAGTAGCCATTGGCCACGCTCCACCACATCGCCCCTAGTACGCTGACTTCACTAAGTTTGCCGACGACTAGGTTACTTGGACATTCTGCTAAATTGGCACGTATAATTTCTTCGGCGACATCCTGCAGATTGTCGGTAACTTGGGTAGCTACTTCGTATGTGTGTTGTTTACCGCCGGCAGTTTGTTTTAAGCTTGGGACACAGGCTAACATCGCCGCACCATGCAAAGCTTCACTGGATACTAGTGGCGTGGCTTCTCCGTCGACTAAGAACAGTCGGACTAAGTAAGTACTTAACTCATCGATCCGACTATATCTTTCCGGCGTGCTGTGACCATCAAATCCAACCGAAGCATCAAGTAGGGCATCAGCTGTAACTAAATACGGATTTGACTCAATCGTATGAAACATGGGTATATTTTATAATAATTTTTACTATACACAACCATTACTATTATCTTTTAAGCCAGAATATTGCTGTGCGTTAAGCGTTCTTTAGCAATCTCACAATATTCCTGGGAGATATCGATCCCGATAAATTGACGGCCTAAGCGTTTAGCAGCTACCGTAGTTGAACCACTGCCTACCAGGGGATCGAGCACAATTCCATCAGTTGGGCAAAAACAGGTAATAAAATCTGTGGGAATCTGGTCAGGGAAGGTGGCTGGATGTTGGCGTTTTAATGGATTCTTGTCACCAGCGTTAAGATAATCCCATACCGTACCGCGGCATTTTAGCCGGTTAATCGGGCGGGTGACTGTTTGGCTAGTAGTGCCATCAGTTCGGCGATTGCCACTGCCAGTTAAGATTTCGCCACCGTGTTTAGAGGGTATCTTTAGTGGTTCTTTATTAAAATAAGCCGGGCGGACACCCTTTAAAAAGATTGGCATATACTCATGATCTACTCGGAAACGGTTTTGCCACCAAGCGCCTTCGGTTCCGTATTTACGGTAGATGACATTTTCAAATAGTTTAAAGCCGATATTGTCGCACCAATCAATGATTGTCCGGTAGGTAGTTAAGGACTTAGCGAATTTTTTAGTGGCATCTTGGATGACGACTACGGCAATGCCGCCGTCCTTTAGTACTCGGTATAGTTCACGGCCGATTCCTGGCATATCTAAAGAGAAGCCATGATAATCGCGAATATGATCATAAGGCGGTGATGTTACTACTAAATCGACAGAATTACTGGGAAAAGTTTTTAATATAGCTACGGCATCGCCACAGATAATTTGATTAACTGGCAAAGTTATCTTTTTAGATATGATTTCTTTTCTCATTACGTCTAATAATAAATGAAAATATTTTGAAATTCGATTTATCTAGGGTATTGGGCTTATGCTTGCTTATGTTATTTAACGACACTACTATTGACATAAAGGAGATGAATTAAGTAGATACTTAAATTATGGGCAAAGTTTTCTCTTATGAAGAAATAGCTAATGGAGCGATTCCTGACCACCGGTCTTTTAGCGTGGCATTAACTAGTTTTGAAGTATTGACTAAAGATGCAATGGAAGCCGGGGAAATTGATGGCAGTTTTGTTTATGGATCAGTCGCCCTCGGGGTAGTGAACCGGCGTAGTGATTTTGATAGTTTTATTGCACTGTCCTATGGCTCCCAGGCCAGTTATATATTAGTCAAAGATATCTATGCCGCGATTAACAGCCGGGCGCCAACCGTACCACTATCGCCGATGGTTTATTCAAAGCAAGCCTTAAGTGGGGCTCACCACGACATTGATCGGTTTTTCGGTCAACACTTAAATGGTAATTTCCGGATAGTCTTTGGTAAAGACCCGGCTAGTTATATGCGTTATGGCCAGCAACCGGCTGGCGATATCTTGGCGAATTACTTAGCTCATAAGAAACGGTCTCTAATAAATGCTTATATCTCACCAGAACCAATGGACTACCACGACGGCTGCGGCCTACAAAGAATGTTAGAATTACCGGCCGCGGTTGGACGGAAAGCTGTCCAGGCCCTGATTGAAGTCGGTGAGTTTAATGGGACATTGGATAATAGCGCTGATCGTTACGCTGTAATCCATGCCGCCAGAAAAATAATGGCCGAGGAATTGATTGAATCCAGATTTGATGAACTAGTCCGGTGTAATACTGATTACGACGATATTTTAGAAGCAACGTTGAACGATGAACTGTCTAAGAGTCAATACGAATCGGAAATTGTTGGTTTAATGGATAAATTACCAATGGCTGTTAAGTGGTTAAGTTCGGTTGAACAGTCCTTTTTACCCAGATTGCCTAGGTCAAGCAGTCAATAAATTACGTATTTTGTGTATGGTTATTTAAAGATAGCCAGAGATCATTAATAGCAATATACTCAACTAGAAAATTTAGCTCTTTGGGTAATTTATCGGATATAAATTCAGTTAAGATGTAAACTTTCTTGTTATTGAAATACTGAGCACAGGCGATTTCTTTCATGGCGCCCCAGGAATAGCCGACACAAACAAATACGTCACATTGCCGGTTAAATTCATCGGCCTGTCTATCCCAGGTTTGGCAGGAGATGACCTCGCCTAATTTAGTATTTAAGTAGTCCTCATGATCTGGTTCATCGGTTGGGATGACTAGCCAAACTTTTTTGCCGTCATATTGCTGGTATTTATCGGCAAAGTACTCCAACAAAGAGTTGCTGTCAGGGGTCAGTACGATGTCATTACCGGTTTTGGCGACAATTTCCGCAACCTTAGCCAGTAGTTCTTGGTGTTTAGCCAGTTTTTCCTCGGCAGCTTTATTGGGTCCGATAATACCTATGCGCATGATCTTATTATAGCTGATATACATTCCTATATTTAAAATAGTTGAATATATTACATAATTATTTCCAGAATTCGCTTATACTTAGCCAATCTTAAATTAGAGAGGAGGGTATAGTGAGAGGATTTAGAAAAATAAGCCCGCTGTTTCGGGCTATAGGGGTAATTAGTGCAGTCACGGCCGTGGTAACAGGGATAACATTTGCTCAGCTAAGTGGTTCAGCAACGTTAACTGGTACGTCTATAGATTCAGCCAGCGGTGGGCTTAATATATGGAACGGCACTACTTATGCGTCAACAGCTCCCGGCTTTGCGATCACCGGTCTAATCCCGGGGACCGGTGTGACAGAAAATGTTTATTTACAAAATAGCGGCGGAGTGCCGGAAGCAATTACAGCAACTATCCCAACTACGCCCACTAGTTCTGGTTTTAGCGGTTGGCAAAACGCTATAGTTAATATAACTGCTGAGAATACTTCCTGTAGCGATCCTTCGGGATTTGTCCAGAATACAGCCAATGCTACTAGTAGTGGTAGCCCGTATACTGTTAATACAGATATAGAAGATTTGATGTCAGGTGAAGTGACATTGCCTTGTATTATGAAAGCCGGAGATGCTGGTAATAGCGGCGTGACGGGAACATCTGGAAACTATGATTTTCATTTTGACATCGCTCCAACTTCTATAACAGGAAGCGGTCCGGCCAGCATTGGCCCATTCAACCTAGACTTTACCGGCACACAAGTTCTCTAGTTAATATAGATTAATTTTTAAATGTTTTGGCGTTATGTTAAGTTAGTCCTGAAAACCGCTGGGCTCCTGCTGATGGTGGGAGCCTGCGGTTTAGTAATTATCACCAGGTTTAATGGCGATAAGTTCTTGAGCATCCAAAGCAACAGCATGGTGCCGACATTTAGCCGCGGCGCATTAGTGATAGTAAAACCGGTACCCTCCAGCCAACTAGTGGTGGGCGATATCATTAATTATATTGACCCCAGTAATCATCAAATTACTTTAACGCACCGCATCGTCCAATTGCCCGGCACTCCAAACAATCATAAATTCGTGACTAAAGGTGACGCTAATAAATCGACAGATCCGCCAATTAATCCAGCGGCCATTATTGGTCAAGAAAAATTGGCTATTCCGGACTTAGGTTACCTAACTAATTTCATCAGCCAGCCAATCGGTTTAATCTTGCTTATTTACCTGCCGGCATTAGTTATTATCGGAGAAGAGATTCTGCGACTGACAGCTTATTACCGGGGGCTACAACCATATGTGGCTTTTGGCTACTCACCAAGATGTTTTACTACTCCTAAAAACCATCGTTGGCTAACGAAAGCTAGTTTAGTAACCTTATTGGCCGTAATAACGTCGGGTTTTTTCGTAGTCCCAGCTCAGGCCGCTCTGCAAGGCCAGGCCACGTTAACCAATATTACGATCAGTACGGCAGTTGTCAAACCGCCGCCCACAATTACGACTACCTGTGATAACAATACCGATATTAATATTAGTAATAGCTCTAGCCAGTCCGGTAATACCGGCAACGTTGACGGTTCGGATAATACCGTTGGCGGGTCAATTACCAGTGGAAACGTAAATAGTTCTGACTCAACAACGGACAATATTGATATTAATAATTGCTAAACCCTAAATATAGCGATATTTTGTTCTATCGATCGGGCCTCGACTAGACCGGGTTGGATAATATCCTGGACATCAACGAGCAAGGCAGCTAATTCATCGGCAGTTAATTCTTGGTGGTTTTGGCGATCAAAGGCACCGTTATCGCCAACAGATAACCAAAATTGGGAATCTTCTTGCAAATAATGTACTTCAAGTTCGTCTTCTGATTCACCCGCATATCTAGGAGTGATAAATAAATCTACTGGATTGTTAACTTCTCTACCAGATTCAAGTATGTCTGGTATTTGGCCTTCTGATTCAATTCTGGATAGGCTGACTTCCCAGCCTTGCCCCAAGTTAACATATGGTGTTTCTAAATTGTCATCGCCCTCAACAGCATGGCGGCCATAACGCTCTAATAAGTCTTTAAGTAATGGGTGCAACACCGACAATATTTCAAATCGTCTATTGATTTCAGCGATGCGTTTGTTTAGATAACTTTCAGTCATGAGAAACTATAATATAACATATTATATTAAATGTAAATTATAACGACTTAACAGATATATTAATTCGTCTTTAAGACTTCTGGGTAAGTGATATTCCTTTCTTGGATAGTAAGCTGTTAGATAGGTAATTTCAGAGTTATTGACAGGACAATATTTCAGCATAATATTAAGAAAAGAATACATTTTTAAAACAAGGGAGAAAATATGGCAAGGCCTATCAAGGACGAACGCGGCATCAGCCGTAAGTTTTTAGTGGGTGGAATTGTTATTGTGCTAATAGTTATCGGCGTTGTGGTTTGGCTCTTAACGAAAAGTAGTTCCAATAATACCAACTCGACTAGTACTAATACGTCAACAACTGTCAACAATAGCGTACTGACTGCCTGTATAAATGCCTATCATGACAGTGAGCTCTGTTCATATGCTGGTAATCTTAATATTTTTGGTACCGCTTGGACATCAACTGGTACCGCTTCCAATTCAAATGGTTCAGCTAATTTTGTTATGGAAAATGATGGTAAAGGTGACAACCAAATTAGCTATACGACAGCTAGTCGACAAGTAAGTGAAATTACGCTTGGCAATAATGAATATGTCCAAATCGGCGCCGGTACAACCTGGATAGAATATCCCGTCGGTAGTGCCAGCATACCCAGTGCGGTACTATCCAATCCGCAGTCTGATTTCAATCTTAGTATTGCCGGTAAAACAGCCAGTGATTACACCTTTACCAAAATCGGTAACGCGGCTTGCGGCAATCAAAGTTGTGTTGAATATAAATTGTTAGTCACAGCCAAGCCAAACTTAACTCAGTATGTTTATTTTAATCCTGCCACTCGTAAGTTAATGAAGTGGGTATACAGCAATTCGGCAACTAACGGTAGCATCAATATCACATTCACTTACGAACCGGTAAATATAACCGTGCCATCGCCAGTACAGCAAGCGACTACTTAAACTATTTGTCTTAGTCACGCTAGTGAATAGTTCATATCTGATATGTTGGCGCTATATACAACTTAGAGTATTTGCATTTTAGATGGTAGATATACCTTAACTTAAGATGGTATTTAGCTATTGCTTATGGTATAATATTGTTAAATGAAAGAGCGATGCTAATACGCACCGTTATTGTATATGATTGAAGACAGCAAAATCCGCAATATTATAATTATTGCCCACGTTGACCATGGTAAAACCACTTTAGTAGATGGTTTATTAAAGCAATCTAAAGCTTTTCGAGATAATCAGGCCGAAATGAGCCAAGATCTAATCATGGATAGTGGCGACCAAGAACGGGAGCGCGGCATAACTATTACTGCCAAGATTACATCAGTTAATCATGATGGTTACCGAATTAATATTATCGATACGCCGGGTCATGCCGATTTTAGCGGCGAGGTGGAGCGAACAATTAATATGGCTGATGGCTGTCTCTTAATTGTGGATGCCCAAGAAGGGCCGATGCCACAGACAAAATATGTACTAAGTAAGGCCTTAGCTAGTGACCTAAAACCGGTGGTTATCATAAATAAAATTGAGAAGCAGGGCGCCCGTTTGGCGCAAGTTAAAGATGAGCTCGATAATTTGTTTCTCGAGCTGGCGGTGCATGAAAGTCAGCTACATTACCCGACCTATTACGCCATTAGCCGCGAGGGTAAAGCTTGGATTTCGCCGCCTGATGATATTAATGCCGAAGCAGATTTATCGGTAATCTTTGAAGCAATTATTAAAGACATTCCGGCCCCCAAAGTAGATATTAATAAACCTTTGCAAATGTTGGTTTCGGCTTTGGCTTGGGACAGTTTTAATGGTAAATATGCTATCGGCCGAATTAATAGCGGCAGTTTGAAGGAAGGGGATATGGTCACGGTCTGCAAAAAGGATCATACCTTCTCCAAAGCTAAAATCGATAAAATATTAATAAGTAACGGGATCGGGAAAGTCCAGATTAAACAAGCGGCGGCTGGTGAAATTGTCCAAATTACCGGTATCTCTAATGTCCAAATTGGTGAGACTATCGCCGATAATCTTAACCCCGAGGCTTTACCAGTAATTGAAGTTGAAGAACCGACTCTTAAAATCTATCTTGGTCCAAACACCAGTCCCTTTAAGGGTCTGGAAGGTGTTTATTCAACTAGCCGCCAAATCGGCCAGCGCTTAGCCCAAGAATTAGAAACTAACGTCGGGTTACGAGTCGAAGAAGCCGGCATTGGCTTTATAGTTAGCGGCCGGGGAGAGCTACATTTAAGCGTTTTAATTGAGTCAATGCGCCGGGAAGGATATGAATTTGAAGTTGGCCGGCCGCAAGTTGTGACTAAGCAGGTAGACGGTCAAACCCACGAACCAATTGAAGAGTTAATAATAGAGGTGCCGGCCGAGTACGTCGGTGCCGCACAAATGGAACTGGGTCAACGTCGGGCTACATTCAAAGAACAATTTGCCAGCGATAAGGGTGTAACTAAATTGGTTTATGAATTGCCGACCAGAACTCTACTTGGACTGCGCAATACTTTAACTACAGCTACTAAAGGTTCGGTGGTGATGAATAATCTTTTGGTAGGTTTTAAACCGTTGAGTAAAGAACTGCCCAAGTTACGTAACGGGGCAATTGTGGCCTTTGAGTCTGGTACCACTACGCCATACGCCCTGGAAATGGCTGAGAGTCGGGGCACTTGTTTTGTTGGTCCAGCCGTCAAGGTTTACGTCGGGCAAGTAGTTGGATTAAATAAACGAAATGATGATTTGGAGATGAATGTCTGTAAAGCTAAACATTTAACTAACATGCGCAGTACATCGAGTGATGGGACTGTCCAACTAACCCCGCCGGTTATTCTTAGTCTAGAAGAATGTCTAGATTTTATTGAAAAAGATGAGCTGCTAGAAGTTACTCCTAAAGCTTTACGCTTGCGAAAGTCGGAGTTAGATCACACTAAGCGCAAACGACTACAGTTGTCTTCGGTTAAATAAACTGAGATTTAGTTAAATCTTATCCTTAAATTAGTTGTTGGGTTATTTATATAGTCCTCTGAATAAGCATTTACATTATTATTAAATAGTTATATAATAATATTAATTCTCAAGGGTGACAAGTTATCCTTGAGTTTTGTTTTTTGACAAAGGAAATTGCTAGAAATCCAGTTGTGCTAAATATTTTTATAAATTCTATAAAGTTACCTAGCACTACTGGATAATCAACCTACTCCAACCAACAGAAAGGCAAAATGAAGTGATTGTAACTATCGTTGATTGTATATTACTAGTCGCAACACTCATCATGATCGTCGTCGCGATAAAGATCGATCCGAAAAGTAAACCTACGGAAAAATGGTCAGATTCAGATGCCCGTGTCGCAGCCCTGATTATCACTCTCGTAGTTTTCGTTTTCTTCGTCATCGCGGCGTTGTGGTCTACATTTAACACTGTCTCCACCAAGAACGTCGGCGTTGAAACATCCTTCGGTGCAATCTCTGGAGAACTGAAACCAGGCATTCACTTTTTGTGGCCATGGGTCCAGGTCACCGAGATGGATGCAGCCATTCAGACTGATTCCTACACCGGCGGAAATTGTTTGAACGTCAGGATAGCTAACCAACAAACAGCTTGCGTTGATGTCAGCGTCCGTTGGCGAATAATCCAAAAGAAAGCCGACTACTTGTTCCAGAACTACCGTACGTTTGACAATGTCCGGGATTCACTGGTTACCCGCGAGTTGACTGCCGCCGTCAACAATCAACTGTCAACGTACAACCCGCTTAACTCCATTTCATTGGGCACACCAAGCACCGGCATCGGTAATCCGTCATTGTCAACAATTGCCAAACGGGTAACTGTTCAGATGAGATCTGAGATCGGTGACGATATCGAAGTGATGAACACCATCATACCGATCATCTCATTCGATGCTCAGACCCAGTCACGGATAAACCAGCTACAACAGCAAATCGCCCTCACGCGAATCGCCGAACAAGAGATCCTGACCAACCAGGCTCAAGCCAGAGCTAACCAAGCCTTGGCCGCTTCGGTCAGTCACAATCCCAATGTACTGGTATCAGAGTGCCTCGGAATTCTAAGCACCATGGTCAAGAACGGTGCCCAAGTACCAGCTGGTTTTTCCTGCTGGCCAGGCAGCAGTGTCGCGGCAGTAATTGCCGGCTCGACAACATCGAGTTCAGGAGTAACTAGCAGTAAGAGCTAGAGAAGTTGAGGTTCCCCGCAGGGCGACTGATTTTTTTGGTCGCCTTGCGGCAACCTCCTTTTCGCCTCCTTTGTCATTGCTCTCAGTAACTGTTAGGTTACTCCGATGAGTCCAAAAGGCCGAAAGAGCAAATTAACAACTAAATTTGTAATAATTAATATTCATACTTCAATACACTAAATGCCTGAATTTTGTTAGACCTGCTCAAACCGCGGTGATTGCACTGAACCGTTGCAATTACTGACTTTAGCTGTCGGCTGCTTTGGTCTAACCAGATATGTTAAAGCAAAAGTAAGAGCTCAAGAGCTAGACCAGCAATAATCCGCTGAGATAGTTAACGCTCAGTTTTAATCTGCTATAGCGTATAATGCACATATGAGCAAATCGCTAATGGCTTTTTTCTTTATTTGTGTAAGCGGTTTTTTAATGGGGCTTTGCGTCTGGGGCGTAGTATCCGGTTTGGTTAATCCGTTACTAGCTGTAATAGTGGTCGGCGGTGAATTCGCGTTAATTTATGTAAATTTAAAAAACCGTGGCAAGCAAATTGTGCTGCCGAAATTTTTAGATAACAAATCACTTATTCCTAAGAAAAAATCAAAGAAGACAGTAAAATAAACTTTACCGTTTGATCTTAGCTACTGTTTGGTAATCCTCTAGATCTATTTACGTAAATGATCTAAGCTGATCAATTAGCGATTCGGCTTGTTTGCGATTTAGGGGTGACGGCGTGCCATGACCGTTATTATATGAATCCGCAAACGGCGCCGCGAATTCATGTCTTTTACCAAAGTTAACAATTGATTCGTAAATTTTACTGTCGATAATTTCAAAATCTATAAAGTGTGGCCACCACCGGGCATAAATGGGGATTTTACCACTTTCAAAAAAAGTCCCTTTATCGCCAGTTAACACCATGTAATAAGGTTCCTTAACTTTAGTTATAAACCAACTGTTAATCATGAATTCTAAATTAGGGTTAGCGGACATGCCCATGCCTTCATTGGCTTTACCCAATATAAAAATGCAGGTATCGCCATTATCGATATTAAAAATGTTTTTTAGCGCTTTATCGTTTTGCTCAAATGCCCAGAATGGATTGGCGGGGAACTGCTTGACCATTTTATAGAAATTTTGGTGGGCTGTACCGCGCAGTAAGACGACCCAATATTGGTTACCGCCTGAGTTTGAGTCGTTAACTTGACTCGATATACTTTCCCTGGTTAGTTTAGTAATGTTTTTAGAAGTCCAATCGTAAAAATCTTCATAATTGATCTTAATATATTCAATTCCGTCCGGCTTAGTTGCTGGTGGATCACTAAATGAAACAACAAAGCCCTGATGCTGCCTAATATAGTTAACTTGATTGGGCTTAGTAAAAGCTTTGGCGACCCATTTAACTTCTACAGGAACAGGGCTAGCTATATCTT
>Ga0187851_10004712_pt1 | contig 11070 bp, 8 predicted proteins | sample June2016WEW_6_10_FD_132997 | JGI IMG/M metagenome (GOLD analysis project Ga0187851, IMG submission 132997) | Peatland microbial communities from SPRUCE experiment site at the Marcell Experimental Forest, Minnesota, USA - June2016WEW_6_10 | ecosystem: Environmental > Terrestrial > Soil > Wetlands... | reverse complement strand
GAACGACCAGAGATACGTCGGCGCGAACATTCTCGTCGCTGGTCCGCGTTTCGGCACCGGTTCTTCTCGCGAACACGCGGTCTGGGCCCTCATGGACTACGGCTTCGCCGCCGTGGTCGCGCCGTCCTTCGGGGACATCTTTCGTACTAACTCATCCAAGCAAGGACTCGTGATCGTCCAGTTGGCCCAAGATGACGTCGACGAACTGACCCAACTCGTTACGCAGGACTCGACGCGCCTGGTGATCATCGACGTTGAAGAGTTGAAGGTCGAGGTGCCCGAAACGGGCTGGCAGCGCACGTTCGTTCTCGATCCGATGATTCGCGAGAGGCTCCTGAACGGTTGGGACGATATCGGACTCACGATGCGCCGTGAAGCGTCCATCACCGCCTACGAGGGTCGCTCGACCGCTCCCACCGTCGACGGCGTCTTTGACGAGGCGGGCCACGTCATCGCCCATTGAAGTCTCGTTGGTCCTTCCGGTGACCTTGGTCACTGGCAAACTGCTCGCGCACGACCCATAATCAACCCATACTGGAAACTGAGGGACCCGTCGCCAGGGAAGGGGAACGATGACCGATGCCGTGAGCTCTCGAACGAACCCCGACATCGGCGGTGAGGTGACCAAACTTGGTGCCAAGCCCTACCCCGCCGAACTCGAATGCGACATCGTGACCGTGACCGGCGTGAAGTTGCACATGCGCCCCATTCGACCCGACGACGCGCAAAGTCTCGTGAACTTCCATCTCCTACTCTCCTCGGGCTCGATCTATCGGCGCTACTTCGCCGTGCACCCCGAACTCTCGCCCAAGGAAGTCGAGCACCTCACCACGGTGGACTACGCCGACCGATTCGCCTACATCATCGAAGACGGTGAGGAGTTAGTCGCCGTGGGCCGTTACGACCGGATCCCCAAGACGACTGACGCCGAGGTCGCGTTCCTCGTCACCGACCACTACCAACACCACGGCATAGGGATCCTCCTGCTCTGGCACCTCGCGCGCGCGGCGAGACCCAACGGCATCACGCACTTCGTCGCCGAGACCCAAGCGGATAATCGCGGCATGCTCGGGGTGTTTCGAGATTCGGGCTACCCACTCACGACGAGCATCGAAGACGAGATCGTCAGTCTGCGCTTCCCCATACAGTCCACCGAACAAAGTCACGCCCACTTCCTTCGACGCACGACGTTGTTCGAACCCGAAGAACCGGGCGACGAAGGTTCATCGTGATGCTGATCATCAACGGCAATACCGACGACGCCGGACACGAGGACCCTGGTCATCCCGAGCGGCCCGAACGTCTCGCCGCGGCCCTGGCGGGCGTCGAGGACCTTCACCTCGGCGACGATCTGCTGGCCGTCGCCCCGTACGCCGCCTCGCGGTCCGAACTCGTTCGCGTTCACGAGAGCACGTACCTCGACCAGTTGGGCGCGTTCTGCTACGAGGGCGGAGGTGACCTCGACGAGGACACCTACGCCACCTACGACTCGTGGTCGCTCGCTCAGTACGCCGCGGGCGCGGGACTGGCGGTCGTTCGGGAAATGCGGATCCGTAGTGACGGTGTCGGATTCGTCGCCGTGCGCCCTCCAGGACACCACGCCCTACGCGACCGCGCCATGGGATTTTGTCTCCTCAACAACATCGCGGTGACGGCCGCCGAACTCACGAGTCTGGGCGAACGCGTCCTGATCATCGATTGGGACGTGCACCACGGCAACGGGACCCAAGCAATCTTCTGGGAGGACCCCAACGTGCTGTACGTGTCGACGCACCAGTGGCCGCTGTTTCCCGGCAGTGGCGCGCCGTTCGAGGTTGGCGGTCTGAACGCCCTCGGCGCGACCGTGAACCTGCCGCTTCCGCCTGGTGCCACCGGTGACGTCCTGCGCCAGGCCCTCGAAGAGACGGCCGCCCCGGCGATTGACGAATTCAAACCCACCTGGGTGCTGGTCTCGGCGGGCTTTGACGCGCACCGGGCCGACCCGATGGCCGACCTCGCCCTGTCGAGCGGCGACTTCGCCCAGATGGCGACGTTCGCGGCGAGTCACGCGCCGGCACCCGGTCGCATCGCGTTATTCCTCGAAGGAGGCTACGACCTGGGCGCCCTTCGTTCGTCGGTCAACGCCACTCTCGGATCACTGTTGGGTGATGGCGTCGCGAGTGAAACCCCCACGAGCGGCGGACCGGGCGCCGACGTGGTGCGAAGTACCAGGGACACCCGTCTCGCAGCGCTGCGAATCGCCCACGACGCGGGTCAGTAAGGAGAGGGCATGAAACCGATTCACACCATCGCCGTCGGGTTCGACGGATCCGCGGACTCGAAGGTCGCCGTGCGTTGGGCCCTCACGCTCGCGCGTCACTACGACGCGCACGTCGTCGTCGCGCACGCGGTCGGTCTGCTCGGACGCTTTGACGCGAAAAACGTCGCGGTGGAACTCGAAGAGTCCCTCCTCGCGCTCTGTGACGAATGCGGGCTCGAGCACGCACGCGCACGCCTGGAAATCGCCGACGGCGACGCGTGCTCGGTGATGCTGCGAATGGCCGAACCCCCGATCAGTGCGGACCTGCTCGTCGTGGGGACCAGAGGACAAGGAGCGCACGCGGGACTACTGCTCGGCAGCACCAGCCTCGAACTCGCCGAACATTCACCAATACCTCTCGTGATCGTTCCCAGCTCCTAAATCGAGTAGGTCAGTCTTCGGCGACTTCACGCCACAAGTCGATGTGACCTTCGCGAGCGAACTGGTCTATCCGGTCGAGTTCGTCTCGGGTGAAACTGAGGTTGTCGAGCGCACCGAGATTCTCGTCGAGCTGGCGCACGCTGCTCGCGCCAAGCACCACCGAGGTCACGCGCGCATCACGCAGCGCCCACGCGATCGCCATCTGGGAGAGTTTCTGACCTCGGGCCTCGGCGATGGTCGCGAGCCCTCGGACCTTCTTCAGATTCTCCTCGCTCAACATGTCCGCGCTGAGCGAAGTGGCCTTTGACGCGCGTGATCCTTCGGGCACGCCATGTAGATAACGGTCGGTGAGGATACCTTGAGCGAGTGGCGAGAATGCGATGCAGCCCACGCCCTGCGCGGCCAAGACGTCGAGCAAGCGATCTTCGATCCAACGATTGAACATCGAGTAGGAAGGCTGATGAATCAACAGCGGCGTGCCGAGTTGGCGAAGGATCTCGACCGCCTCCCGGGTGCGCTCATCGGAGTAGGAGGATATCCCGACGTAGAGGGCCTTGCCCTGGCGCACCGCCGTGTCGAGAGCGCCCATGGACTCTTCGAGGGGAGTGTCCTTGTCGAAGTGGTGGTGATAGAAGATATCGACGTACTCGAGGCTCATCCGACGGAGACTCTGGTCGAGGCTCGCCAGCAAGTACTTGCGCGAACCGAGGTCACCGTAGGGCCCGGGCCACATGTCCCAACCCGCCTTGGTGGAGATGACGAGTTCGTCGCGCAAGCCGGTGAAGTCCTCGCGTAAGTGGCGCCCGAAGTTGATCTCCGCGCTTCCGTAGGGCGGTCCGTAATTGTTGGCGAGGTCGAAGTGGGTGATCCCCCTGTCGAACGCGCGACGAAGTATCGAACGCTGCACGTCAACGGGGACATCGTCACCGAAGTTATGCCAGAGACCGAGTGATATCACCGGCAGCAGCAGTCCGCTGCGTCCCGTTCGACGATACGTCATTGAGTCATAGCGAGTGGGGGAAGGTTTATACGTGCTCACGCGTTGATGGTACTTGAGTGAAGTTGCCCTCACAAGAGCACACTCCCTTCGCCATGGCGAAGGGAGTGTGCTCGATGACCAAAACTAAGGTCAACATGAACGGCCAAAACTGAACTATTTAACGATAGTCACATGACCAATGTACGCACGTGAGCTTCCTCCCGTGACCGTGACCGTTGCGGTGAACGGCGCGCGGTTCGGATTTAATACGAAGAACGCGCGGGCGGCACCAGCGATCGTAATGGTCAGATTCTTAGAGGAATTCGCAGCGAGAGTCACCGCAACGCGACCAAGGAGAATCGTCGCACGCGTGATGGCGCGGCTATTGGCCTTCATACGTCCGGTCACTACTGCCGTGACCGTTGCGGTGTCGCGGCACGAAGCCGCTGCGCACGTGAAGTGTATGAGCAAGCCCTTCTGATTAGCTGCGATTGCGGCCCTCTTTGTCGCCACCTGGGCGATACCGTTGCCAACACTGAAAGTCACGGTCGTTGCGGCTGACGAAGCGGGGACGTACGTTGTGTCACCGGCCTTGGTAGCGGTGACGCTACACGTACCCACCGTCGAAGCCGACAGAGAACTACCACTCACGGCACAACCAGTGGCGGTGCCGTTAGCCACCGTGTAAGAAACTGCTCCCGTGCCTGAGCCGCCGCTCGTTACAAGCGTGAGTGGCGTACCGACCGAGCCGGTAACGCTCGTTAGCGAAAGCGCGGCCTGAGCCGTACCCACGTAGAGCGTGAAGGTCCACGTACCCGAGTCACCCGAGACGTCAGAGTCGGTGCCCGAGATGGTGTACGTCCCGACGGCCAGCGTGGTCGTACTGGTCACCAAGCCCGTGGGCGAGATACTCAATCCGGTCACGGGCGCCGAGGACTCAACGAAGTTCGTCGTGCCGTTGTTGCCGGTCACGACGAGTTGCGTGCTCGCGGCAGTACCTGGTGCGACGACAGCCGAAGTGGGAGTTGCTTGGGTTATTGGACCGAGCGCCGCACTGAAGTCGAAGGACGCGTCAATCCATGTCCTACCGGGGGGAGCTGTCCCACAGTCACCGACCGCGTTCGCGTCGTTGCTGGGATAGGCCGTGAAGTTCAACTCGCAAAGATACGCCTTATAGGCCGTACCCAGCTTGAGCGAGCCAGGAACGGTGATTGTACCCCCGAGGACCGGCGCGTGCAGCGTCGTGCCGTCGTAGCAGTCATTGGAGATCGTCACACCCGCAGCACTACCAGCAATGGGGATGGTTGTACCCGAAACGAACCAGTTCACCGCAAGGAAAGGCGTCGGCACATCGCCGTAGCCACCGGTTGAGGCGCAGGTGGTAGGAGGGGCCTGGGGCGTAGTTGGGACGGCGAGGGCCTGGATCTCCTGAATAGCATCTGCCCACCAATAACCGGAGTTGCCCGTCGCGTCACTCACCTTGATAGTGCTTCCCGGCACGCCACTTGCGGCGGAGGTCGAGATTGTTGGCGCATTCGGGGGCGTGGCCTGGGTGGCGAAATTCAACAGGTACTGCGCGCCGGCGATTGGCGAAAGCGCGGAACTCGCGACAGCAATGTCGCATCCAAACAGACCTTCATTTATTTGCGTCTGCGTTGGCGCGCAGGCCGCCTGGGAGTCTGTCGCGACAAAAGATGCGGGCACCGTGAAGACACTGATCGTGCATTGGCCGGCCATAGCGGCTGGACAGTTGGTATCCGCGGGGCTCGCGGTGAACGAACCAATGGCGTTCGTGTCTGCTTCGGTCTGTTGATTGACCGTCGTGGTCACCACGGCCGCGAGAAGTGACGCTTCGGCGACGAACGCAGGATTCAGTGCCGGGGTCCCCGAGATGTTGCAGTCAAGGGTGATCTTGGTCGTTCCAGGCGTGACGCCGTAGATTAAGGTTCCAGCGACCGCACCGGTGCCCGCCGTGACGCTCACGTTACAGGGAGCATTGACGACTCGAGGCAACGAGCTCGCCGAGGCCGGCGCGATCGAGCCCGCGACGAAGCCACCTATAAGCGCCACCGAAGCGGACGCCACCACGAGCAACGACGTGAACCGGGAGCGGAATGACCGCGAGTCCCTGCTGTTTCTGTTCAATATCTTCATATTTTCTACCCTTACTTGTTGGAGGAAGATACAACGCACTTCATTAAGTTGGATGATCCATTGGAGACGATCGAGATCGAATCGATCATCGTGTTCACTCGCTGCACAGGAAGTAGTTCTGTTGTACGAACCTGCTCCCATCAGCGATACTTCGCGTCGTGTGCTGGTCACCCCAGCGTACTTGGGTGACAATTGACAGCGCAACGACACTTCGTGTCCTTACCCACGAGTAGGCGGCGCAGAAAACCAAGGGGACTAAAGCATCCCCGCGGGTTTCCCGATATCTTGTCCACGAGTTCTTCGCATTGACAAGGCGCCAGATGTTCAACGGCTCACCACCGGTACTTTGCCGTCCTCGGTCGCACCGAAGACTTCACCGGGAGCGCTCGTCTCCTCGCGAACCACGGTATTGGTCGTCACGACGTTATTGCCGTTGCTGATGTCGCGACGCTGGTGGCGCCCGTAGAGAAGTCCGTCCACGCCGATCCAACCCGAAGTCCGCCACATCGCGAGGATCACGATCGCGAACAACGCGTAGAAAGCACAGACGCTCGCCGTTCCCGACATCACGTAGGTGAAAAGCAGGGCCAAACTTCCCAATGCCGCCAGCGGCGTCAAGAATCCAATGGCCAGGCAAGCCCCTATTGCGAGTTCGCCAAAGGCGATCAAAACGCCGATCCAGCCCGCGTTCGGCACGACGAAACTATGTAGGAAACTCCCCCACCAGCTATACGCGGCGACACCGTGCGAGGCGAACCCCGCGACGCCAGCGCCGTGATTATGGAGAAACGAAGGATTCTCTGCTCCCCATACCTTCGCGATGCCCGCCTGAAGCCACATGACGCCGAGCCAGACACGCATAGCGGTCCATACGAGGGCCGCGCTTTTCGATCGTTTCAGCCAGTGCCAGTAGCGTGGGGCGTGAATCTGGGATGGATTGCCTAACAGCAATTCAGTGGTTTGCATGAGGCGACCAACTTTCTTCTCTCCTTGACGAACGGTTCGCCAGGGATCCTTGAAAAGCACTTCGGTAATCGACACAACATGATGAAAAGTTCCAAATGCTTGGCTCGTGACTCAGGGCGTCATGACGACTTTCAGGGCACCGGTCTTCGATGCGTTGGCGAAGGTGTCGTACGCCTCGATGACCTGATCCATGCGAAAGCGATGGGTCACGAAATCCGAGACGTCCAGTTTCTTGCTTTCGACGAGACCGAGCAGATTAGGGATAGTTCGAGTGTCGACGAGGCCAGCGGTGATGGTCACGTCCCTGCCCCAGAGTTTCTCGAGGTGCAACGTGACGGGCGCGCCGTGGACCCCGATGTTGGCGATGTGCCCACACGGACGGATCAGTGTGGTGGCGAGTTCAAACGTTGTTTCGAGTCCTACGGCCTCGATGGCGACGTCAGCGCCGAGACCGCCGGTCAGCTTCATGATCTGCTCGAGCGGGTCACTCGTGCCGTTGTTGACCGTGAAGTCCGCTCCGAATTTCTTCGCTTGGTCGAGACGCTTGTTGTCCAGGTCAATCGCTACGATGGCTCGCGGATTGAACAAGCGCGCGGTCTTGATCGCCGAAAGGCCAACGGGGCCCGCCCCGACTACCGCGACGACGTCACCGGGCGCCACGCAACCGTTCAGGACACCAATCTCGTAACCTGTCGGAACGATGTCGGTGAGCATCAGTAGTTCCTCGTCCGACACGCCCTTAGGAAGCGGGTACGTCGAGGTGTCGCAGAACGGCACACGAACGAATTCCGCCTGGGTGCCGTCGATGAGGTGTCCCAGGATCCAACCTCCGCCGTTGAGACACTGGCCGAAGTGACCCTCGCGACAGTACCGACAGATGCTGCACGACGTGATGCACGAGACCACCACGCGGTCACCTGCCTTCACCTGTTTGACCGCCGAACCCACCGATTCCACGGTACCGATGGCCTCGTGGCCCAGGATGAGCCCGACACTGACCTCGGGTACGTCGCCCTTCAATATGTGCAGGTCCGAGCCACAGATCGTCGTGATGTCCACCTTGACGATGGCGTCCGTATCGTGCAGCAACTGGGGCTTAGGAACTTCGGACCACTTCTTTTGGTCCGGGCCGCCGTAGACGAGCGCGTGCATTGTGGACTTGCCCGACCTGGCGTGTTGGCCGTCAAGGACCGCGGTGCTGTTCGACATTGATTCCTCCTGGGTAAGGAGGCGTCGAGCCCGACCGAGCGACAATCGTCTGGATCGTCCAACCCGAACTGGCGTCTCACGCGCGCCGCAATGGCGCACTTATGCCAACCTTACTCGCCCTAGAGGCTGACGTGTCCTCGAACATTCATTCTCGCTCGATTGGCGACCCGTCCGTGGTCCGCAAGTATCGTTCTACTCTTAGTCAGTTATCGAACGGAGCAGCAATGAGCGACTTCCCCTACGCCGACACCTTCGCAGTACACCGAATGTTGCCCGAAGAAGGTACCGCGAAGGAGACCATCCTCGCGGCGTTGGCGACCATGTCAGAAACAGAGAACAAGGTGTGGGAATCGGGTCAGTGCTCGGGCACAATGTACTGCGGCGACCACGACCACTACGACTTTCTGAACGAGGCGTTCGCTCACTTCTCCTACGTCAACTCGCTCCAGCGCGACATGTGCCCGAGTGCCACCAAGTTCGAAGCCGAGATCATTGCGATGACTCTGGACATGCTTCACGCCGCAGCGCGACCGGACTCGACGCCAGTGGGACTGGTCACGAGTGGCGGCAGCGGCTCGATCGCCCACGCCATGCTCGCCTATCGCGAGTTCAACGCCCGAAGAGTCGAGCGACCCAACGTGATCAAGCCCGAAACGGCCCACCCCGCATTCGACAAGGCGTGTCACCTCTTCGGCATCGAACTTCGCATCGCTCCCGTCGACCCCCTCACGACTCAAGTTGACCTGGACTGGGTGACGACGCACGTCGACGCGAACACCGTCGCTCTCGTTGGTTCGGCGTGCAACTACGGTTACGGCACCATCGATCCCATCACTGAACTGGGCCAGATCGCGCTGGAACACGAGGTCGGGCTCCACGTGGACGGCTGCCTGGGTGGGTTCATCTTGCCCTTCGGCCGTGAACTTGGCTACGACATCGAGCCCTTTGATTTCGAGGTCCCCGGCGTCACCAGCATCTCGGCGGACACGCATAAATATGGCTACGCGCTGAAGGGTACGAGCGTGCTCAGTTTCGCCGATCAGGCACTTCGCAACAGTCAGTACTTCTACCAGCCCGACTGGTCGGGCGGGAAGTACTGCTCGCCCGGCATGGACGGATCACGCTCGGCGGGACTGCTCGCCGCGACGTGGGCGGCGATGGTCCACCTCGGACGCAGCGGCTACCGGCGCTACGCGCAAGCGATCTTCTCGACCTCCGCTCAGATGCAAGAGGCCGTCACGAGCCACGATTCGCTTCGACTGATGGGAAAGCCGAGTTTCCTCTTTTCGTTTACCTCGGACGTGTTTGACATCTATCACGTCAATGACTATCTGCGTACCAAGGGCTGGCGGATGAATGGTCAGCAGTACCCCAACGCGATCCACATGGCCGTCACCCGACCCCAGACCCAGCCGGGCACCGTCGAACGCTGGACGGCGGACCTCGCTGACGCCGTCAATTACGCGAAGGCGCACGCTGGCGAGAAACCAAAGTCCGGAGCGATCTACGGGGGCGTCGAAGGGGGACCCAACGAAGAGGCGGACGAGTTCATAAAGATGTTCATGGCAATCATGATGGATCAGCAGTCCTCGATTCCGGCGTGACGACGAACGAGCTCTGTCTCAGTGTCGATCTCGGCACGGGAGGTCCCAAGGTGGGCGTGGTGACCCTGGACGGTGAAGTCATCGCCCACGAACTTCACCACGTACCCACTCACCACGACGAGCGAGGTGGCGCGACCCAGGACGCGTCGCTGTGGTGGAACCTGATCAAGGATTCCGCTACGAGACTCTTACGAGACCCCCGCGTCGATTCTTCGGCACTGAAGGTCGTCGCGATCACTGGTCAGTACGCCTCGACCGTACCCGTGGACGAGCGCGGCGAGCCGGTTGGCGAGTGCGTCACCTGGCTCGACACGCGAGGCGGCGTCTACAGTCGCCGCGCGGTAGGCGGCTCCGTGCAGGGTTACAGCGCACTCAAGCTCCAACGATTCATCCGTCGTACTGGCGGTGCTCCCTCCACCTCCGGCGCCGATCCGGTAGGCCAGATCCTGTTCCTCTTGCACGAGCGGCCCGACCTCTGTGCGGCGACGCGCTGGTTCATGGAACCGATTGACTACCTCGCCATGCGATTTTGCGGCATCGCCTCGGCGACGCACGCGTCGCGCCTAGCCATGTGGATGACCGACAACCGCGACCTGCGCCGATTCGCCTATGACCAGAAATTGTTGGCTTCGGTGGGACTCACGAGTGAGAAGTTGCCGGATCTCGTCGGCGCACACAGTGTTCTGGGCCCCGTTCTCGCCGACGTGGCCAGCGAACTCGGTTTGCCCCACGACACGCTCGTCGTCTCGTCGATACCCGACCTGCACGCGGCGGCCTACGGGTCGGGCGCGACGCGACCCTTCGCTACGCACCTAGCGCTGTCGACGACGTCGTGGATCAGTTGTCCAGTGCCGAGCAAGAAAACCGACGTGCGGCACTCCATCGCCGCGGTCCCCGGGCTGACGAACGATTCCTACGTGGTCATCGACAATCAGGAGACCGGCGCGAAGTCCCTTGAGTGGTTGCAAGCCGTTCTGGCGAGCGGCGGCGAGAAGATGAGTTTCGACGACATGACCGCCCTCGCCGCGACCTCGCCGCCCGGCGCCCGGGGCGTCTTGTTCTCGCCCTGGCTCGCGGGCGAACGTTCACCGGTCGACGACAAGCGATTGCGCGGTGGCTTCTCGAACCTCTCGATCACCACGACCAGCGCGGACATGATCCGCGCGGTCCTCGAGGGCGTCGCCGCCAACAGCGCTTGGTTGTTCGGGTACGTGGAGAAGTTCGTGGGCCAAACGCTCTCTCCGATTCGTCTGATCGGCGGCGGAGCCCAGAGCGAACTCTGGTGCCAGATCTTTGCTGACACCCTCGGTCGTGAGGTACACCAGATCAAGAACCCGATGACCGCCCAACTTCGCGGCGCCGCTCTCGCGGCCTCGGTCGCGCTCGGTCGACGCTCACTCGACGAGCTGGATTCACTGCCGACACCGGCCGCCGTTCTCTCGCCCGACCCCGACGCAGCTCGCACCTACCAACGCCGG
>Ga0187851_10004711_pt1 | contig 11072 bp, 6 predicted proteins | sample June2016WEW_6_10_FD_132997 | JGI IMG/M metagenome (GOLD analysis project Ga0187851, IMG submission 132997) | Peatland microbial communities from SPRUCE experiment site at the Marcell Experimental Forest, Minnesota, USA - June2016WEW_6_10 | ecosystem: Environmental > Terrestrial > Soil > Wetlands... | reverse complement strand
GGATGGCTTCGTCGATGCGGCTGATGAAGATTTTGCCGTCGCCGATGCGGCCGGTGCGGGCGGCGCCCACGATCGCCTGAATGGCCTTCTCTTTGAGATCGTCGTGAATCACCATCTCGATCTTGACTTTGGGCAAAAGGTCGACCGTGTATTCACGGCCGCGATAGAACTCGGTGTGACCCTTTTGGCGGCCATGGCCGCGGGCTTCGAGTATCGTCATGCCTTCGATGCCTGCTTCGAGCAGTGCATCCTTGACGGCATCCAGTTTGGACGGTTGCAAGACGGCTTCAATCTTCACCATAAGCGGAACTTCCTCGTTCGATAGCCTATCAGGCGGGGCGGGTAGTTGACCGCCTTGGTTTCTGAAAAACAGCTTTGTGCCTTCAGCTCTCGGCTCTCAGCTTTTGGTTTGAAATCTGATCGCATCTCCCGCCTCGCAAGCGGCTGAAAGCCGATCGCCAGCTAGCTATTGAAATCGTAACCTTCTTCGCCGTGCTGCGACAGATCGAGGCCGGCCACTTCCTGTTCCGGAGCAACGCGAAGACCCATGACTTTGTCGACGGCGAAGAGCAGAATCGGGGTACCCACGATGGAGAGTCCCCAGGCCGCGCCTACGGCGGCAAATTGATGACCGATTTGACTCCAGTTTCCGTCAATCGCGCCGGTCGGTTTGCCCGGGCCGTAAACCGGATTGATGAGATAGGTGGCGAAGACCCCGGTCAGCACTGCTCCCAGTGTTCCCCCTGCGCCGTGAACTCCGAATGCGTCGAGCGAGTCGTCGTAGCCGAAGCGTGACTTTACCTGGAACACCATGAACGAGCAGAAGAATCCTGCCGCAAGTCCGATGGCCAGCGACGACATGGGCTGCACGAAGCCCGATGCCGGAGTAATTGCGACCAGCCCGGCGACCGCGCCGGAGATAGCGCCCAATGCCGTCGGCTTGCCGTTGTGGATCCATTCAAAGATGGTCCAACCGAGTGCCGCTGCGGCGGTTGCGAAGTGCGTGTTGACGAAGGCGCTGGTGGCGAGGGAGTTGGCGGCCACGGCGCTGCCCGCGTTGAAACCGAACCATCCCACCCACAGCAAGCATGCGCCGATAAAACTCAGCACCAATGAGTGCGGCGGCATGGCGGTGTGCGGATAGCCAATGCGCTTGCCCATGTAAAGCGCGCAGATGAGCGCCGAGACTCCGCTGGTAATATGGACCACCGTGCCGCCGGCGAAATCGAGGCTGGGAATGTGATTCCCGGCTGAGTTGAACAAACCACCCACGCCCCAGACCATGTGGGCCATGGGGCAATAAATGAACAAGGACCACAACGAGAGAAAGACCGCCATGGAGCTGAACTTCATGCGCTCGGCAAACGCACCGCAGATCAGCGCGGGAGTGATGATGGCGAACATGAGCTGGTAGACCATATAGGTTTGCTCGGGAATGGTCGCCGCATAATCGGGATTTGGAGTGAGCGAAACGCCGCGAAGGAACAGGTGCTCAAAGCCGCCAATAAAGACGTTTCCATGTCCGAATGCCAGCGAGTATCCCACGATCGCCCAAAGAATCGTCACCAGGCACATCATGGCGAAGCTTTGCATCATGGTGGCGAGAATGTTTTTCTTGCGCACCAGTCCGCCATAGAAAAGAGCCAGTCCCGGGCCAGTCATCAAAAGCACCAGTGCCGCCGAGGTCAGCATCCAGGCGTTATCGCCGGCCGACTGAGCATTCTGTACCGCCTGCTGCAGGGCGGCGATTTGAGCTTGGGTCGCCGGCGCCTGTGCTGGCGGAGTTGTTGCGGGCGATTGAGCCAGGACCAAAGTCGGGGATGCGAGCAGAGAGAGCAGGAAAAATAGCTTCGAGAATCGACGGGACATGAAAATTCCGCTCCGAAACACGTTCGCGCGCCAAGCGCAGAGAAAGGGTTTGAGGTTCAGATAACTGGTCGGGCGGCCAGGGCGCAACGCGGGTATTGACAGACCAGCGGAAGCACCCCAGAGGCAGCCACCGCAAAAATGATATACAAGCGTGGTTTGTGCTTTCCTATCATTTTTATAAAGATCGAGCGTATTGTCCAGCAGAGCCAAACCCCGCGCCCAGGGCGCAGCTAACCATCTGGCCAGGTGTCCAGCGGTGACCACCGTCGTGAGCGGGCAGCCGCTAAATCCAAACCAAAGACACTCAATGTTCGAGAAGCAAGAAAAGTACCACGCCGACTGGCGCCACAAATCCGGCGAGCGCCTTATCCCGGTAGGATGTCAGTCTGGATTGAAAAGTTAAGCCTTCGAATAGAGCAATATTGCACAGATCAGCAGCGTTGATGTGGATAGCCTGTGGGCAAATCCCTAGTGGATGAGAGGGGCATGAGATTCTCAAACAGCTAAAACCCGGCTTCCCGCATCGACACAACGCCAACGGGACTCACGATTCAATTTGCACTGTGTGTTTGGCTACGGTAGCTACGGTCCAGGACGAAGGCGAACTGGCTGGCCTCGAATCGGCCCACGTATGTGAGCCGATAAACCTCTATCGAGTCGGTCAAGGTTTGTCACCAGGGCCGAGCCCGAGCGTTGATTTGTAGTTAAGGCTTCGAATTGTTCTATCGAATACGCGCGTTCTGGTGCACGGCCTGGACAGAGGGGAACCCGCGAAGACTATCGGGTTCCAGTGCGGCTTCCCGAGAGTACAGGCCGCCAAAACTCACGGAGGTACCAGAGTAGATGATTGCCATCGCAGGATTCATCCTGATTTTTGTTTCTTTGCTCGGAATCGCTTTCGCGCTGGAAAGAATTTACGCGAAGCGGCAGGCAAGGCTAGGGCGCTTGATTTGCATGTACAACAACTACGAGACAGCGCACAGGGTTTTGCGGCGGGAAATCTGGCAAGGCCAGACCGAAGCGCAGCTACTCCATTCGCGAGGTGACCCGGCGATGAAGAATCGGCTGCTGGCGATCCCCGAGCGCGAGGAATGGACCTACACCCCGCGAAGACCGACCCGCTGCCGCCTGCGGGTCATATTGGAGAATGGGTCGGTGACCGCGTGGGACTCCGATCGATGAGCCCTGCGAAATGCGTGTGAGACAGACAGGCGCTCGCGCTTGTGCCTAAACTGCACGATTGCCTGGCTACGCTCCGCCGAGGGAACTCGCCGGGTTAGCGAAGGCAAAAGAAAGAGAAAGAATGAGCTTTGCTATCTTTGTCCTCCAGTTGACTCAGGGAGATGTGCTGCAGCCGACTCAGGATTATTCCGATGGGTCCATCCTGACCGTCGTGCTCGTCACCTTGGTCGCGGTCACGGCCATGATCATGTGCGGTCTTTGGTATGGACGACCCAAACGGCAAAGGAGTCGCCATCGCTAGACTGATAGATTCCGCAGGGCAAAAGTCAGCAACTCGGGTATAGTTGAGTTATGTCGCCAACCGCCGAGCGCGACCACTATCTATTCGGAGCGCTGGAGAGCAGCGCAAAGAACCGCACAAAATTGAACGAAGTAAGCTACGGCTACGAACAGCCGGAAGGCGTGCTTCTTACTTCGCTGGATTTTGCGGTGAACTGGGTGCGCAAGAGCTCGGTCTGGCCCATGACCTTTGGGCTGGCGTGCTGCGCAATCGAAATGATGTCGATGGGAGCCGCGCGCTTCGATATTGCGCGCTTCGGCGCCGAGGTGTTCCGGCCGTCGCCGCGGCAGTCCGATCTGATGATCGTGGCGGGCAGAGTTTCGCAAAAGATGGCGCCAGTGCTGCGCAGACTGTACGACCAGATGCCTGAACCTAAATGGGTCATCTCGATGGGTGCATGCGCTACCTCGGGCGGAGTATTCAATAATTACGCGCTTGTGCAAGGCGTCAATCAGGTGGTTCCGGTCGATGTCTACGTCCCCGGATGTCCTCCACGCCCCGAGCAGCTCATCTACGCCATTTCGCTTTTGCAAGAGAAAATCCAGCGCGAGCCGCGCAGCCTGCTGAAGACTTTGAATGCCGGTTGAGGATGGGCGCTCTCGAACGCTTCCCGAATCGTCGAAGCGAATCTTCTTGGAGTGCAGCGGCGATTTGTTCCCTGATTTCTGACGCCTGAATTGCAAGAGCCTCATCCCGCATCAAGCAACTAATCTTAGTCATCAGGCCTCTACTTGAGGAAACAGCGCGCAACCCTGAAATGAGCCCTGCATCCAAGAGCTAGAAGGCATAGTGACCAAACTGCGGCGGCAAGAGCCGGACTTTTGGGGTTCGCTTTGGAAAGTTTTTTCTTTACTTGCTGCCGGTTGTGCGCGTATTCTTTCGCCGGGATTTCTAGCATAAGCTGTTGGATCAAAAGCAATAAACCGAGCGATTGGGTGGCTCGGCACCCATCCTAAGCAGGGGGATCGATACCAACCGTTTCTAGGGCTCTGGGATTTCTTTGCTCTGCGATGAGCGGCTCGCCCCTATAATGGAATGTTGCATTTAACACAGTCTTCAAGCAACCATGAGTCGTATGACTTTTTAGTCAAAGTTTTGGAGGTATTGCTGATGTACGCGAAAGATCTCAAATGGATTTGCCTGTTGGTTCTTACGGTTCTGGCGACGCTTGCTCCCGCTGACGTCAAGGCGCAGAATGCGAACGGCCAGCCATCCCGCTGGGACATCTTTGCCGGCTACAGCTATCTGGCGCCGAAAGGGAACTTCAACGGGAACTCCGCGACTGCCGTCAACTACGGCGAGATTGCAAGCGTATCCGGGTACTTCAACAAGTACGTCGGTATCCAAGGCGAGGGCGATGTTCACATTGACAACAATGAGAGCGTCGCGACCGTGGGCCAGGAGGGTAAAGATGATTTCTCCGGAGGATCGGGCGGCTTAATCTTCCGCTTTCCCACCGAGAACATCACGCCCTTCGTGCACGCTCTGATCGGTGTGGAGAACGTCGGCAGCACCTACTTTAATAACAAGTGGGGTGTAGCGCTGACGGTTGGCGGCGGCATGGATTATGAGACGCCATGGTTCAATCACCATTTGGCGATTCGAATTTTCCAGGCGGACTACCAATACACTCACGAGGACTTCGGTCCGAATTACACCGGCTCGTCGGTGCTGGGCAACTTCAATATGGCGCGTCTGAGCGCAGGCATTGTCATTCATGCCGGCTCCATCGCGCCGCCTCCTCCTGTCACGCTGGCTTGCTCTGCAAGCCCAACTTCGGTCTTCCCGGGCGAGCCCGTGACCGTGACTGCGACAGCGGGCGGGCTGAATCCGAAAGACCACGTGATCTATAGCTGGACAGGACAGGGCGTGACCGGAAACGGAACCACCGCAACGGTCGCAACTGCGGACCTGGCGCCCGGCCAGTACACCGTGCAATGCAACGTAAAAGAAGGCAAGCCAGGCAAGGAAGGTTTGAAGCCCTGGGAGACGGCAACCGGCTCGGCGACGTTCACGGTCAAGGACTTTGAGCCGCCGACCATCAGCTGCTCGGCCAGTCCCAGCACCATCAAGCCCGGCGACACAGCAACCATCACATCGGTTGGCGTGAGCCCGCAAAACCGGCCTCTGACCTACAGCTACACAGCAACAGCCGGCACAGTAAACGGCAGTGGTACCACTGCGGAATACTCTTCTGCCGGCGCCCCCACGGGCGCGGTCGGTATCACATGCAACGTCTCTGACGACAAGAGCCATTCGGCCAGCGGATCGACGAACCTGACGATCACCGCCCCGTATGTGCCGCCGCCGCCGAAGACGCAGGCGTTGTGCACCATCAGCTTCGCCACCGATAAGAAGCGGCCCGAGCGCGTCGACAACGAGGCCAAGGCCTGCCTGGACCAGGTCGCTCTCGACCTGAAACAGCAGACCGATGCCAAGGCCGTGGTGGTGGGCGAGCAATCGTCGGACGAAGCCGCCAAGGTGGCCAAACAGCAGGCTTATGCCGCCAAGCACAAGCGTGCCAAGGTGGATCTGGTTGCTTCGCAGCGCGCGGTCAACGCCAAGGACTACCTGGTGACGGAGCAGGGCATCGATGCTTCGCGCATCAGCGTAGCCACCGGCGCCACCGACGGACAAACCGAAGAGAACTACCTGGTGCCTGCGGGCGCGACTTTCGCCAACGACGTAACCGGAACGACGCCGGTCGACGAAACCGCGGTGAAGCCGCAGGAACGCAAACCGCTGGCTGAGAAGCATCACAAAGCAGCCAAGGCATCACAATAGCTCGCTAACCGTTCCGCGACCCTCGAGGGTCCGATCTCCAGGTTCGCGGAACCGGCAACCATCTTTATACCGACGAGAGGCTAACCAGCGAACCTGGTTGGCCTTTCGTGTTTATGGGCCTCGTTTTCCATAGCGCAGCCGACACCTGCCCCGGATTGTGGTTCAGGAGACGCGTTGAACCGATGTGCGCTCCGACACACTCATTGCCAATCCTTCAGTGATAGCTTGGACGCGACGTAAAAAGCTGTTTGGTTCCGCATTCCGCGCCAATCGCTGGTCGAAAGCCGCTCGTTTTCCGTTCGCTCTCTTTCAAAACCGCCCTTCGACGACAGGCATCCGCGCGATTTCGGAGACAGAGGAGGGTTTTGGAAAATGTACCCGCGAACACTCAATTCCGGTTTCCTGCTCTTGGCGCTGGCGTCTCTGGCCCTTGCACCCATGGGTTGCAAGAAGGCTCCGCCCATCACCTTGTCGTGCAATGCGACAGCTCCCGCCCTTTACCAGGGCGAGCCACAAACGGTGAACGCAACTGCCGGGTCGATGAGCACGAAGAAAAACAATAACGTGATTTACAGCTGGAGCGGCGATGGTGTCACCGGAAATGGCGCCACAGCAGCCGTGAATACGGCTTCGCTGGCCCCGGGCTCCTACACGGTGAAAGCCGATGTGAAAGAAGGCAAGAAAGGCAAGGAAGGACTAAAGCCGGGCCAAGCGGCGTCGTGCTCAGCCTCGTATACAGTTAAGGATTTCGAGCCGCCTACGATCAGCTGCTCGGCGAGTCCAACCACGATCAAACCCGGCGATACTGCCATCGTGACTTCGGTTGGTGTGAGCCCGCAAAACCGGCCTCTGACCTACAGCTACGCAGCAACAGCCGGCACAGTAAACGGCAGCGGCACCACGGCGGCCTACTCTTCGGCAGGCGCGCCGACGGGTGCGGTGGGAATCACCTGCAACGTGTCGGACGACAAGGGCCACTCGGCCAACGCATCGACGAACCTGACGATCACGGCTCCTTATGTGCCTCCGCCGCCGAAGACGCAGGCACTGTGCACTTTCAGCTTCGCCACCGACAAGAAGCGGCCGGAGCGGGTGGACAACGAAGCCAAGGCCTGCCTGGACCAGGTGGCTCTCGACCTGAAGCAGCAGACCGACGCCAAGGTGGTGGTTGTGGGCGAGCAGGACGCGAAGGAAGCCGCCAAGGTGGCCAAGCAGCAGGCTTATGCTGCCAAGCACAAGCATGCCAAGGTGGATCTGGTTGCTTCGCAGCGCGTCGTGAACGCCAAGGACTACCTGGTGACAGAGCAAGGCATTGAGACTTCGCGCATCAGCGTAGCCACGGGCACGACCGATGGGCAAACGGTAGAGAGCTACCTGGTGCCTGCGGGCGCGACCTTCGCCAACGACGTAACCGGAACCACGCCGGTCGACGAGACGGCGGTAAAGCCACAGGCGCGCAAGCCGCTGCCTCAGAGGCATCACCACAAAGCAACCAAGGCTGCGGAGTAATGCGATCCGGCGGGTCGGCGTTCTGGAGAGCTTTGACCCGCAGGGACCGCACAAACAAACTATCTTCCTTCGGTACTCAGTTGAGGCTGACCAGCGTAACTCCCGGTCAGCCTCTTCGTTTTTCTGCTCGACTTTGACTATTCTTGTTAGAGATGCAGGAGTTTTATTCGGCCTCAATGATCTTTAATCAATTGCTCCGCCTGGTGGACCGCCGGGCGCGAATCCCCTTATTGCTCTTCTGCTTGCTGCGGACTGCTGTCCTGCCGGCACAAGGCTCGCCACAGGGCTCCTGGAGCGTTGCTGGTCCCGACGGGGGCGATGCACGAGCCTTCGCAGCCGTGCCCGGACAGCCGGCGCACCTTTACCTGGGCACGACCAATAGCTGGCTCTATGAATCGAAGGACGAAGGCAGCACATGGCATCGGCTGGCCAAGCTCGACCCGGCCGACGGCTTCGTGCTCGACAGCATCGTTGTGGATGCGGCTAATCCCACGAGTCTCTTTGTTGGTGGATGGAAGAACAGTGACGACGGCGGTCTGTGGATGAGCGGCGATGGAGGCCGGACTTGGACTGAGAACGCCCAATTCAAAGGGAAGCCGGTCCACGCGCTCGCGCAGGCGCCGTCGAACCCGCAAGTCTTGATTGCAGGCACTCTGGAAGGGGTCTTCCGCTCGAACGATGCCGGCGAAACCTGGACCAAGATCAGTCCGGAGGGCAGCCGCGAGATTCACAACATCGAGTCGCTGGCGATCGATCCGCGAAACCCCGACATCGTCTATGCGGGAACTTGGCATCTGCCCTGGAAAACCGCCGACGGCGGCAAGACCTGGCACAACATCAAGCAGGGGCTGATCGTCGACTCCGATGTTTTCTCGATCATTGTCGATCCTGTGCACAGCAAGGTGGTCTATCTGAGCGCCTGCAGCGGTATTTATAAGAGCGAGAATGGGGGCCTTCTTTTTCGCAAGATCCAAGGCATTCCATCCGAGGCGCGCAGAACGCGCAGCCTGGAACAGGACCCGCAGAATCATGACGTCGTGTACGCCGGAACCACCGAGGGCCTATACAAGACGGTCAATGCGGGCAAGACATTTGCGCGGATGACCGATGAAAACGTGGTTGTGAACGACGTGTACGTCGATCCCGCAGACTCGAATCGTGTGCTGTTGGCCACCGACCGCAGCGGCGTGCTTGCCAGTCACGATGCGGGCGTCGGATTTAGCGCTTCGAACCAGGGAATCTCCGAACGCAAGGTCGCTGCGCTGCTGGTCGATCATAGCGATCCGAATCGGTTTTATGCCGGCGTGGTCAACGACAAAACCTACGGCGGCGTCTTTCGTTCCAATGACAGTGGCGAGCATTGGGAGCAGTTAGGGGCAGGGCTGGATGGTCGCGACGTCTACTCTCTGGCCCAGGCAAAGAACGGCGCCATCGTTGCAGGTACGAGCCACGGCATCTTCGTTCTCGATCCGTCCGCCATCTCCGATCCGCCGCCGACCGGCGTGGAAGATAGCCCGCCCGCGTCCGATGGCTTATCGGGCGCGTCCCACGACGCTCTCACCTGGCAACCGCGCAATACCATCGCCAACACCGTGATGAAGGTTTCCACCGAGACGGTTCGCGGCACTCACGTCAATATCGAAAAACAAGTCAAGGCCGCGGTTATCGAGTTGCAAAGCCCGGTCAACGCGCTCGATGTATCGGGGGATGTTTGGGTGGCTGCCACCGGCTACGGGCTGGTGACGAGCCGCGATCAGGGCGCGAACTGGCAGGGCGGACCGGTGATGGGACTTGGCGATTATCTTACCGTGGCCGTGAACGGCGAGAGCTTTGTCGCCGCGCGCAACGACAGTGTCGTGATCTCGAAGGATTCTGGCCAGACATGGTGGCCGATGGGCGTGCCCACCATGCTGACGCATATTCACCGGGTGGCATTCTCGCCCGATGGCACGCTCTGGCTGGGGGCGCGCGAGGGCCTCTACTACACGCGCGACCTCGGCAAATCGTGGATGTGGATCCAGCGCCTGCCCCTGCGCGACGTGGACGATCTCAGCTTCGACGCGTCCTCGCACAAGCTGTTGGCCAGTTCGCGCTTGAGCGATGTGGTCTACGCTATCGACCCCAAGACGATGAAGTGGGATTGGTGGCAGACCGGCTATCCGATCGACTTGATTCGTTGCGCCGGTGACCGTCTGGTCGCCGCGTCGCTCGACGATGGCGTACTGCTGGGACCGCGTACCGCGCCTGCCCAACCCGATCGCAGCGCGGGCGTCACAGCCAAGCAATAAAGCGGGTCCTACTGCACGGTAAACGCCTTGTCGACGATGGCGTTCGGGTCGCGGCCCGCAGGCAAGAGCGTAAATGCAAAGCGCTCTCCGTAGTTCGCGGGAGAATTGGGCAGCGACTGCGTCGCAGTGCGCACCACGGCTACATCGCCAGACCGGCTGTCAGCCACAAACAGCAGGTGCCCCGCCGCGGAAAACGCGAGTGCCGCAGGCCCGTCGCCCACGTGAATCGAACTCAGGCGCCTGCCATCATCGATCGAGTACACACTGACCTCCTGGGAGCGCAGGTTGGCCACGTAGAGCAAGGCATTGTCGCGCGAGACGAGCCCGCGCACGGGGTCGGCGCCGATCATATACGTGTCGCCGACCTCATCGGTGGAGTTGTAGATCTCCGAGACTGAGTCGGAGAGCGAGTTGGAGACGAAGATTTCGCCGCCATCGGGCTTCAAAGCAAGGTCAACGGGCGCGCGACCAACGTCCATCAGCGTTTCCAGCCGATCGGCAAGGGCAGGATGGCCGTCGGGCTGCGCAAGAGAGATGACCATCACCTGATGACCTGCCGAGCAGGGGGCAAACGCTTTCGAGGAATCGGGGAGAATTGCTACGCCGGCGGCGCCGGGGCAGCCCTCGAAGACGGCACGGACGCGTCCGCTGCCCGTATCGATGAGCATGACGGAATTTCCGCGGAGGTTTGCGACGACCAGGGTTTTTCCGTCTGCCGAGACACTGGCGGCGACCGGCTCGGTGCCGGCGCCGATCTGAGCGATTTCGCGGCGAGTTTTGAGGTCGACGACCGAAACCGAGTTGGAGCCGGAATTCGCGATGTAGGCGAGATCGCCCTTGGGGTCGAGATCGATCGAAACCGGTTGCTTGTGCAACGGAATCGTGGTCACAACCGCGTTGTGTTCGGCATCGATCACCGAGATCGAGCCATTGCCGCCCTCGGGTCCGGCATTGACCACGTAGATTTCATTACGCGCGGGACTTGCGGCGACGGCCACGGGATCGTGGCCCACCTGGATCTCGCGATCGACGCGGACATCGACCACGTCGAGAACCGTGACCGTGTCGCTGCCACCGTTGGTCACGTACGCGTATTCGCG
>Ga0187851_10004710_pt1 | contig 11073 bp, 10 predicted proteins | sample June2016WEW_6_10_FD_132997 | JGI IMG/M metagenome (GOLD analysis project Ga0187851, IMG submission 132997) | Peatland microbial communities from SPRUCE experiment site at the Marcell Experimental Forest, Minnesota, USA - June2016WEW_6_10 | ecosystem: Environmental > Terrestrial > Soil >... | reverse complement strand
GACCCAAGCCCCTCAACCCAATGGGGTCAAGGACCAGACGGCGGTTACTCCTGAAATCAATGCTTTGCGAGAAGGTGACGTTTTGAAGATTTCATTTCCCGGCTCACCAAGCCTGGACACCACCCAGCAAATCAGAAGAGATGGCAAAATAACGCTGCCTTTGATCGGCGAAGTGCAAGCGGCTGGAATGAGCGCCGAGGCATTGCAGGAGAATCTGGTCAAGACATACGCTCCGCAGCTTTCAACCAAGGAGGTCATCGTCACACTGACATCCTCCACTTTCCCGGTTTTTGTGACTGGTTCTGTTATTCATCCGGGAAAAATTGTTTCCGATCATCCCATCACCGCGCTTGATGCCATCATGGAAGCCGGGGGGTTCGACTACAATACAGCCAATTTAAGGGCCGTGAGAGTGATCCGTCACGCTGGAGACCGGGTTGAAAATTACACGCTGAACCTGAAGCTGGTCCTGGACGGAAAAGAGAACAGACAGTTTTATCTCCAGCCGTCTGATATCGTGTTTGTACCGGAACGACTCTCGTGGTTCTAATTGCAAACAAAAAACTCCCGAAGCGCTTGCTTCGGGAGTTTTTTGCAGACCCTTCTGAATCAGTTTTCGGCGGCTTCCCTTCGATCTCTAATAGGAATATGAAATCTGGCAGCCAATCTGGCTGCTCGAATAACCGTAGCCGGGCTGTGTGGACGAATCGCTGCTCGCCTGATAAAAGACCGCAACCGATCCGCGCCGGGTGAAGGGGTAGCTCAATTGGGCACTGAACGTGTAAAAATCATCTTCACGGCCGCTGGCAGGTGACGCGGTGCCTGCAGATGCCACATATTTGACCGTGTGGTAACCGCCCTGCAAATCCAGGTAGAATTTGCCGAGCAAACGCTGATTCAGTTCACCGGTAAAGTCCGTGTTTTCGGTGGCGGAATTTGTGAAATAAGACGACGACACCATGCGGTCCGCGCTAATGGAAATTTTCGTCACCTCAAAGGGCTGGTATTGAATTGCAACCCCGAAGACTGGATTTAACAAATCACCCGCGCCGCCAGGAAACTGGCTGTCTTCCCCGCCGGCGTTAAGTTGAAAACTGATCTTGTCTGTTGCCCGCCAATTGACCCGGCCCTGAAGTTGTTCGAAAGCCATGTCCGGGCCGGACTGCTCATTGAAGTAGCCAAAACCCGCGCCGATGCCGCCATTCAATCGCGGCCAAAACTCATAATTCAGCCAGTCGAGGGTGGACCATTCGCGCGAACTGTTAAACTGGTCAGCGGAGATAATATTTTGGCTGACCCCCAAATCCGTGGACATTTTGCTGTTGAACTGATACGAGGCGTTGATCGCGGTTGTATAGGTTTGCTGACTGGTTTGGGTGGCGGTCTGGACAAGAGGATCAGAGGTCAAGGTAAAACCTTGCGACAGCCCAAGGGTCCAATCTTCATAAGATGTTCCACCTGTCAGCGTGACCGAGTGATCCAAGGAGTCATGGAAACGGCTGTTCGAATAAAAAGTCCAGGCCGGCGTATAATCCAGAGTCCAATGCCTGCCTATGTCCAAAAGAAAACCGGGGGAGATTTGATTAACGACCGTGCTTTCAGCATTGGTCGGGCTTGATAGAATTCCATTTCCGTAAAGAAACCGGTAAGATGGATGAGGTCGGAAAGTGAATATCCCATATTGAAACGGTTGCGTCTCCGGCGCGCTGCTGGAAGTATTTTCTCCCGCGATGAAAACCGTCATCTCATTATTGGCCTCATATTCCTGGACAGCAGGCGGAGTCACGGGATACGAAGGCGACGGCATAATGACCTGTTGCGCCCTTGCCGCGAAAGACAATGGCAACAGGACGGCCAAGGTGGCTTTCAGTGCCATTGATTTCCTGATGCCGCGAGCGGCAACAATGCGATTGGTGGATTTAAAGTTCATAGGACTATTTTCGAATATGATTGGCCGAACCGATGTGATTTGAGACTTGGCGGGCCGGCGTATCCTCGTGCCATTTCCGCAATGAATCTTCAAGCGCCTCCTTGAGGGGGCGCATTTTAACTCCGGTGGTCAGCAACTTGGAAACGTCCAAAATCGCGTGCGACCGCGGTGCCCTGGCGCCGGGATGATCGGATGGCAAAACCGCTTCATGTCCCAAGGGTTTGATGGACGGCCCGCGCGATTCGGCATCCAGGCTGTAGAATTCCTCGTCGTCCCTCCAATATTCAAAGCGGCGGGCAGGCTTGAGGATTTGTTGAATCATTTCGATGACCTGTCGGGTGCCCACCGCGCCGGGATTTGTCATGTTGTAAATGCCGAATGGGGCGCGGAATTCCCAAAGGTCCAGACAGGCGCGCACAAAATCGTCCAGGTGCGAGAGCGAGGCGATGGCATCATACACCTTGGGATAATGCTGAAGTTTCCAGAGAAAATTCCTCGGTTCGCTATGTTCGCCAAAGGGTGTTCCGGGCCGCCAGATGTAACTTTGTCCGATGCCGCGAATGGCTTCCTCCGCCAGTGCTTTTGTACCGCTGTAAAAATTGCACGGGGCATGACGGAAGGAAAAGTTGGGCTCATCCCATTCGGTGAAACCAAAGAGGCTTTCCGGAGACTGCTCAAACAGCCGTCGGATCTCAGGCTGATTGAGCTCGCGGACCACCCGCATTTTCCCGCCGTCAACGATTTTTGCGCCGGTGTAAATGCCTCCCGACGAAATGTGCCCCCAAGGCGTGTTGGTCAGCAGGCAAACGCGGGCGATGGTTTGCGGGAGCAGCGTGTTTGCAAACAATGTTTCCTCGCGAGTCGCTTCGCAGGCGTCCACGTTGGGTTTGCCGGTGTAACCGGCGGCGTTGATGATAAATTCCGGCCTGATTTTCCGAACGTAATCAAACAGCAGATCGAAGTTCGTGTAATCCAGCGCCGTCCGGGTCAGCGGAATAAAGCTGGAGCGCCGCCGGTGCAATTCGCGCGCAAATGCATGGCCGACGTAACCGCTGGCTCCCAGGAGCAGAATCATGACAAAATCACGAATTATCCAAACATCTGAGATCTGTCGGATCTGGACACTGGATTTTTGTCCAAAAGAAAAACAAACATCATTTTATCCGGCGCTCAGGCTTTCCACACCTGGCCAGGCTTTGTCTTTACACCCGCCATTTGATTTCGCGTGTCCAGGATGCAATCCGCCCAACCTGCCAGTTCCTTGTAGTTGACGGATTGATGATTGGTGGCAATGACCACAACGTCGAAGCTTTCGACTGTTTTGCGATCCCATTTCACCGACTGCGTCCCCGCCCAATGCGGATGTTCGCGGGTCATGCGAATCACCGGCACGTAGGGATCGTAATAGGCCACCTCTGCGCCACGCTTTTTGAAAAGGTCCATCAGCTCATAAGTGGGTGATTCGCGATCGTCATCCACGTTCGGCTTATAGGCCAGGCCGAGCAGCAACACGCGGCTGCCGTTCACGGATTTTTTCCGCGCGTTGAGGGCCTCGGCGGCCCGGTTGACGACGTGCAAGGGCATGGCGGTGTTGATTTCGCCGGCCAGTTCGATGAAGCGCGTGTGCTGCCCGAACTCGCGGGCCTTCCAGGTGAGATAAAACGGGTCAATGGGTATGCAATGCCCGCCCAAACCCGGTCCCGGATAGAATGCCATGTAGCCAAACGGCTTTGTTTTCGCCGCATGAATGACTTCCCAGACATCAATTCCCATCGCGCCATAAACGAGCTTCAATTCATTGACCAACGCGATGTTCACGCTGCGGAAAATGTTTTCGAGCAGCTTGGTGGCCTCGGCGGCGCGACAGGAGGAGACTGGCACGATGGTTTTGATGGCGCGGCCATAAAGCGCCTTGGTGCGCTCGAGACAGGCCGGCGTGTAACCGCCGACCACTTTGGGAATGATTTCCACCTTGCTCTGCGCATTTCCCGGATCTTCGCGTTCCGGCGAGAAGGCCAGATGAAAATCAGTTCCGGCTTTCAACTTCGACCCGGCTTCGAGCACTTCGCGCAAATCCTCCTCCGTCGTGCCCGGATAAGTCGTGGATTCCAGCACCACCAAGGTCCCCTTTTTCAAGTGCGGCGCAATGGCCCGGCCGGTTTCGAGGATGAACGAAATGTCCGGCTCGCGGTTTTTATTGAGTGGTGTCGGAACACAGATGATCACCGCTTCCACGCTCCGGACCAGGCTGAAATCGGCGGAGGCGGAAAACATTTTGGCTTCCACCGCCTCGGCAATGGCTTCGGCGGAAATGTGCTTGATGTAGCTGCGCCCGCTGTTCAGCGCTTCAACTTTGGCCGGATCGATGTCCAGTCCGAGGACCGTGACCCCCGAGCGCGCGAACTGAAGTGACAGTGGAAGCCCAACATAACCCAATCCAACGACTGCTATTTTCATGTATACCTTTCTTTTTTTTATCTTTTGTTGTTGTCAAATCCGCCTGGCCGGCTGATTCAGCCTCTTGGGCTTGGCGGTCCCAGCTTTAAAAGCAAAATTATTTTCCGCACCGGCCCGGGAAAGCGTTCCAGCGGGATCAAGGTGGTGAGAACCTTCACGGAATAAATGCCGGTGGCCAGGGTCAGCAACACACCCAGGACAATGGCTGCCGGATATGGAATAAAAATCCTGCTGACAAAGACCAGCCCCACGAGGGGCAGAAACACGAGCGCCAGCTGGCGGTTGGCCACCGACCAACGGAACCCGCTCAAGCGGCGGACGAGCATATAAATGCCGGTCCAATACGCGGCGTACATTCCAAAGAACCCGATGCCGGTGCCGCTCAGGCCAAACACCTTCAAACACACCCAGACCAGCCCGACACAAAGCATGCTGCTGAGCAGTTCGCTCCAGAAGAAAAGTTTCCGTTCGCCCTTGGCAAGCATGATAAAACCCATCGGCCAACTGGCCACGCGCAGCATCATGCCCAGGCAAATCCACCGGAGGATATCCGCCGCCGGCTCGAATTTGGACGAATAAAACAGATGGATGATCAAGGGTGCGAAAGTCAGAGTGGCGATGACTCCCGGTCCGGCCAGCAACAGGCCCACTTCAGTCTGTTCGTTCACAAGCCGATTGCATTCCGGGTTATTGTTCGCCACGGCCGTCAGGCGGGGGAAAAAATCAGCGCCCATGGCCTGCAAAATGAATCCCACATACAGGCCGCCGAGCATCCATGCGGCCTGAAAACAACCAGCCGCCTCCAGGTTGAAAGAGCGCAACACAATCACACGAATCAGGTAGGCTGCGCCCATGGTCAGCAGCCCGCTGGCCATGAAGACCACTCCCATTCTCAACAACGCGGAGGTTTCATCCCAGATCTGCCGCGCGGTCATTTGCACCCGTTCCACTTGAATTTTCCGCGCATACCACCAGGAGGTGAGAATGCTCATGGCCGCGACACAAATCAGGAATGGCACAATGCCCTTTTCGCGGAAAAAATAAACGATGGGAATACTGAGCAACGTTCCATAGAAGGCCCCGAGCACGCTCATTTTGGCGAGATCGGAGATCCGCCGCATTCCCTGCACCAGAGCCGCCTGCCCGGCGGAAATTTCGTTGAGCCAGACCGCCAGCGCCAGCAAGGCCACCCATCCGGCGTGTTGATAATCCCCGAATGTGAATCGCGACACTGGCTCGCAGAGCACCACCAGAAACACAGCCCCGAACGCGCCCGAGAAAAACGCCACCCGCCGCAGGGTGGTGACCGTGTGGGCGATGCGCTGTGAATCACCGGTTCCAACGGCCTCGGCAATCTGACGCACGCCGCTGCTGTTGATTCCCAATCCGGCAACACATCGTGTCAGTTCATAGACCGACCCGTAAAGACCGTACAATCCAAAGCCCGCGGGCCCCAGAAACAACGCCAGGGCCTTGGTCCGCACAATGCCAAGCACGATGTTCAGCATGGAAGAACCCCCAACAAGCGCCGAGGATTTCAGAATCTGGCCATAGGAACGCTGAGACGGCGGTACCAGCGCCGGTTGCATTTCCTTAACGGCCTCTTTTGGTTGGCTGAGCATCGGTTTTGATCAAGTCACTACGGAACAAGGATTGTTAAAAACGAAATTCCAGTGTCTGCCATGGGCAACCTGACTTCGCTGGCCACTCGAAACCAGCGAGGATGGAGGTCAAATAGTTATTCCAATGGTTTGAGGTCGCGGGTCCATTCACGATCTTGAGCGAGGGCCCGGGCTGGTATGCCGCCTAAGAGGCACCGATCGCCATAACTGGCTCTGTGGGTGACGGCACCCGTGGCAATAATGCACCCATTGCCAATTCTTGATCCCTTCAGGATTGAGCAGTTCGGCGTGATCCATACGTGATCACCAATCACCGTGTCTTCAGTACTGCAAGCGCCAATCGTTTCGTGCCAATCGCAGTCGGTGATGAAAACTCCCCACGAACAGATGAAGTCCGTCCCAATTGTAACGCACCGGCGCACCAGGATCATGCTTTTTTCGGTTATTCCAGAGCCACTTTCCTTCAACCGTCCTCCAATATAAAGTTTTCCTCCTTCAATAACGACAATTCGGCACCCATTACCCAAAGAAAAATCTCCGGCTATCGTCAGATTACTGCCGGCTCCCAACTCAATATGCACTCGTTGCCGCGAACCCGCCCAGGAATCGAAGGTCAGTTTCCCCCTGAGCACGAACGAAGCGCCCTTGCCCATTTTTATGGTAACCGGAAGAAACGGGTCTGTGACGCATATGCGGGCGTTGGAACCTTTTTCCGTCACAAAGCCAGTTAAACGCGCACTTCTCAAGCTCAAGTATGCGCTTGTGACATCTCTGATCGCCCGCGACAGGCAGCGCCGGGGCAATCTCATCAGTGATGCAAGAAACATAAATTGAACGCTCAGCAGGGAGTCAAACGGGAATTTTCTTACAAAATGTTTGTTCGGGAAAATTCAGGGCTGTTTTGGGAACCTGCACTTTCAACAACCCGGCAAAACACTTAACAATGATCTCACTGACTCTGTCGTCAAATGCGGTCCAATGGGCAGGCTCAAAACAGTGTCAGACAGTGCTTCCGCTATTGGAAAGTTGCCACGCCTCCACTGGCCATCCGCATAAGCGCCGGAGAGGTGTGGCGGCACGGGATAATGAACCAATGTTCCAATGCCTGCCGCGGTCAACTTTCGCTGGAGTTCATCGCGCTTTGGATGTCGGACGACAAACAGATGCCAGACCGGCTCCGCCCACTCTGGCACGAATGGCAAAGTCAGTTCGGGACTGCCGCTCAACCCAGCCAAATATCGGGCAGCTATTGCCCGTCGGCGTTCGTTCCACTCATCCAGCTTGCTTAACTTGACCTGGAGAAAGGCCGCTTGAAGTTCATCAAGTCGCGAGTTAAAGCCTTTGACCTCATTGTAGTATTTCTTTTTCGACCCATAGTTTCGCAATGTCCGCACCCGATCCGCCAATTGCGTGTCATTTGTGGTGACCGCGCCGGCGTCGCTGAATGCGCCAAGATTTTTGCCCGGATAAAAACTATGCCCAGCCGCATGGCCCAGCGAACCGGTCCGCCGGCCTTTGTACCGGGCTCCTTGCGCTTGCGCGCTGTCTTCGATGACTTTCAACCCGTGTTTCCCGGCCAGGTTCATAATCGGGTCCATGTCCGCCGGTTGGCCGTAAAGATGCACCGGCATGATGGCTTTGGTTCGCGGCGTGATTGCGGCCTCAATACGGCCGGGATCCAGGTTAAAAGTCCGGGCGTCGGGTTCAACCGGGACCGGTCTGGCGCCCGAATACGATACGGCCAGCCAAGTGGCGATGAACGTATTGGTCGGGACGATCACTTCATTACCAGGACCGATGTCATACGCCCTAAGGATTAAATGCAATGCGTCCAGGCCATTGCCGACGGCGATGCAATGTTTCGCCTCGCAATAGCCGGCAAAAGCGGTTTCAAACGATTCGAGCTCGGTGCCCAGCAAATACCAGCCGGAGTCCATGACCCGGTGGTAGGCGGCATCAAATTCGCCACGCAACTCGTCGTACGTGGGCTTCAATTCCAGAAATGGCACATTCATCTGGTTTTTGCCTTTTTCAAAGCTTTAATAAACGTCCGATAGTCACGGTAGTAATCGGATTCATCATACAGATTGGAAGCCAGCACGAGGCAGACGGCGCCCGAAGAAAAATTGTCCAGTTCCCGCCAGATCATCGGGCACACATACAATCCATAATATGAACGGTTCAAATGAAACCGTTTTTTCTGTTTTCCATCGTCCAAGATGACGTCGTAGCTTCCCGACATGGCGACGATTAACTGGTGCAGCCCCTTGTGCGCATGGCCGCCGCGCTCCGCGCCACCGGGCGTGTCGTACAGATAATAAACCCGCTGGATTTGAAAAGGCACATGCCGGTTGCCCTCAATGAAGGTCAAGTTGCCGCGTGGGTCGGCAATCTTCGGCAAATCAATCAATTTGCAGTCATTCAAGGTCATAATTTATTTACTGATTTTGGTTTCAATCCACGGTTGGCTCTCGATTGTCTGTGTTTTTTCCCATTCCATCACCCGGGTGCCCGCCAGACGGGCCAAAGGGACGATGGATTCACGGACCCCGGCCCAATCTTCCGGCTTGAGAAGAAATTGAACCAGATCCACCGGCTGGCCGTTGATGGTCTGGGCGGCGCGAATGATGCCCGCGTCCTTGAATCCAGACCGGCGGTGGAGGGAATGAACGGCAACGTTGGTGGACACGCAGGTGGCACGGAGTTCGCTCAATCCCAATTTGCCAAAGCCCAGGTCCGTCGCCAGCAGGCCGGCAGGCACGCCCGCCATCACTTCCGGGCGAACGATATGCCGTCCCTTCTCGGCACTGGTTCCCCGCACGTCGTAAATGCCATGGGTGCCCAGGGCGATCCCGCCAAGCGTCTCGACGATGAAGTAATAATCCCCGTCCCTCTCAAAATATTTTTCAAGCCACGCTTTCTGTCCGGCCAGGCTGGCTGCGGAATCACCGACTTTTCCCCTCACATAATCCAGGTTCCTGAGCCAGACGATGAACCCGGCATCCTCCATCCGAACGGGACGCAGGCGTATGCCAAAATCTTCAACTTGCAATGAATGTCGCATGGTTATCAGTCAATAAAGGCCACCTATCGCGGCGTGCCCGCTTGCCCTCCGGTTTCAAAGCCGGATCACGACCTCCTGGCGATAGTAAAAAATAATTCTCTTGATGCCAACAATCCGGGAACAGATTTCCCTCACCTTTTCAACCAAGGTGATGCCCAGACCTGTATCGCGGCCCTGCAACGTATAATCCGGATTCACTGCAATGTGCATGATGGCAACCTCCTCGGGTGACGTTCGAAGGAAGACCACCACACCAATCGGATCCTGGTTGCGCCGGTGCTGGTCAAAGGCAAAAAGGGTTTGCGCTTCACAATGTCCTACCCGGACGGACAGGCCGTCACCGGTCTCTTCAATCCGAGGATGGCCGAATTTTTCCAGGGAATTGACGATTCCCTCCCGCAACCGGTATTGGGCAGGGTTGAAAAACATGAGCTCTTCCAGCGCTGGACGGCATGACTTCAAGACTTTCGACGAAAAAACAAGGTTCACGGGAGTCAAAACTGCCACGCTGGACGCGGCCGGTTTTCCGGCGGATTGACTGCGTTCGCGGCACACTCGTTAAGGGTCGGTGAGAAAACCGACCGGCCGCCATCCACGACAATTTCCTGTCCGGTGATCCAACGGGCGCGATCGGAGGACAGAAACTCGACCGCATCAGCCATGTCTTCCGGGCGTCCAAAACCCAGCGGGTAAAGAGACACGAAATCGGAATTGGCGAAATATTCCCTGGTCATCTGGGTCTGAACGATGCCGGGCAAAATGGCATTCACGCGAACTGCCGGGGCGAGTTCCACAGCCAGCGAAAGGGACATGGCGTTGACCGCGCCCTTACTGGCCGCGTAAGCGAAATAGCCCGCCGCCCCCACCCGGGTCGCAATGCTGGAGATGAAGGTGATGCTGCGCAACGCCCCGTGATTCACCCGTTTCGAGACCAGCACCCGGATGATTTCCATTGCGGAGAAGACATTCACGTTGAAAAGCCAGGAGACAAACTCCATCTCCGTCGCGCGCGCCAGTTGAATGCCGGTAATTCCCGCGGAATGCACAAAATGGTCGATGCTGACATTTTTTGCCGCCATGAAAGCAGCCAGTTCATCGCCCAAGCCATCCATCTGGCTCAAGTCTCGCGCCCACAACAGATGCCGCTCCGGGGCTTCGCAGGTCGTGCGGACGGCTTCCAGTTTCTCCTCGCTCCGACCAGCCATGACCAGCTTCCGGGATAAAGCCAGTTTCTGCGCGATGCTCCGTCCAAAACCGGACGAAGCGCCGGTAATCAGGGTGTACGTTTCAGGCATACGGTCAAAATCAGTTCAGGGTGCCGGGGCTTTCCGGGCCGAGCGGCCGCCATCTACAACAATTTCCTGTCCGGTTATCCAGCGGGCGCGGTCGGAAGACAGAAACTCGACCGCGTCGGCCACGTCTTCGGGCCGTCCGACGCCCAAAGGATGAAGGGACTTCACGGAAGCCAGAAAATCGGCATTGGCAAAATGCACCTGATTCATCTCAGTTTCGATGGTCCCGGGCAGGACGGCATTGACGCGGACGGCGGGAGCGAGTTCCACCGCCAGCGAGAGGGACATGGCATTGACCGCACCCTTGCTTGCGGCGTAAACGGCATAACCTTTTCCGCCCAGACGGCTGCCGATGGCGGAAATAAAAGTGATGCTGCGCAAGGCCCCTTGGTTCGCCCGTTTCGAGACGAGCGGCCGGATGATTTCCATGGCCGAGAATACATTCACATTGAACAGCCGGTTCACGAATGCCATTTCATTGGCGCGCGCAAATTGAATTCCGAAAAGCCCGGCGGAATGAATAAAATGATCGACGGTAATTTTCCGCGTGGTCAGGAAGGCGGCCAGAGCGTCGCCGATCCCGTCAAGCTGGTTCAAATCCCGCACCCACATCAGGTGCCGGTCCGGGTTTTCGCAGGATTTGCAAACGGCCTCCAGTTTCTGCGCCTCGATGTCAGCGAGGAGAAGCTTCCTGGACGGAGCCAGCTT
>Ga0187851_10004706_pt1 | contig 11081 bp, 8 predicted proteins | sample June2016WEW_6_10_FD_132997 | JGI IMG/M metagenome (GOLD analysis project Ga0187851, IMG submission 132997) | Peatland microbial communities from SPRUCE experiment site at the Marcell Experimental Forest, Minnesota, USA - June2016WEW_6_10 | ecosystem: Environmental > Terrestrial > Soil > Wetlands... | reverse complement strand
GGGCCGAAGACCGAGATATTCTGTGCTCCGTTGTTTTGCAGAATCGACTTCATATAGATGGAGTCGTAGTAGAAGCCGTATCCCGCGCGGAGAACCGTCTTCGCCGAGTTATCAACCTGCCACGAGAAACCGACGCGCGGGCTAACTCCGCCGTAGAATTTGTTCCACAAGTTCGGCACATCCTGGCCAACAACGGCGAGACCGCTTGAAAGCGACGGATCGAAGACCGAGAGATTCGGATATTGCGAGTGAACGGGTCCTTCGTAATCGTACCGAATGCCGTAGTCAAGGCTCAGGCGCTTGCTCACCTGCCATGCATCCTGCCCGGCCAGCGACCAGGTGTTCACGAATACCTGGCGTTTTGGATCGCCGACCACATTCTCGGAAGTCGAAGGGTCGAAGCATCCCGCCAGGAAGTCAGCCAGATAATAGGCGTTGATGTCGGAGGGCAGTCCAGCCAGAGTTGTCGAACTCGGTGTCGTGGTGGCCTGTGCCGAGCAGGCGGCCGCGGGAGTTGAGCCCAGCACTGCGGCCCATGGTCCCTGCGAAGCGTCGAAGTAGATCGTTCCGCGCTCGCCGGTCTGATAGAAGTCGTCCACCTGCGCCTGGCGGAATTCGCCGCCAAACTTGAACTGGTGCGCGCCCTTGGTCCACGCCAGGTTTTCGTCAAGATGACCGGTAATGTCGTTGCGGCCTGAGGGAGCAGTCACGCCGAGCGGATCGAATCCGCTGCCGCCTGCGGTGAGACCCACGCTCGCCGCGGAAGGTCCGATGATCAAGTGCGGCGATCCGGCAAGCGATGGATCGGTAATGCCCGTGTCCAGGCCCAGGCCTTGCGGATCGAAAGCAATGTCCGCATCGGAGAAGACCTGGTTGAAGTAACTCACGCCCGCTGAAAGTTGATTCGTCAATGCGGGGGTCAACACGCGGTTGTAAACGAGAGAATAGTTTTCTACGTGGATGGGGGCATTCTCGAAGTAAGGTGCGAGCGCAGACGAGGTGGGCGCAGTCTGCGTTCCTTCACCTGCGAACCAGCTCGCCGCCAGATGATCCTTGTCGCTGAGCTGATAGTCCAGCTTGACGATGCTGTTATAGCTATGGCCAGTCAGGTTTCCCGTAGCTGCGTAGTTGTCGTTGCTGGCTGGTCCGGTAAGCGCCGATGCCGGCCAGAGCCCATTCAGCGTGCCATTGCCGCTGAGGAGATTTGCAGTAACCGTGTTGTGCGGAACGCCCCATGCATCCAGGATGGAGTAGGCCTCGGCCTGATAAGCCGCGGAGGGTTCCGTGCCCTTGGTCTCGGCGCCAATCAGGAAGCCCTGGTGCTCGCCCGCGGTGAAGATGAATAGCTTGTCCTTCCAGATGGGGCCACCAAACGAAAAGCCGATGTGCTGGTTGCGCGTTTCGGTCTTGCTCGATTCGAATGGGTTGATCTTCTGGAAGAATTCGTTGTGATTGTAGTAATACGCCGACCCGTGAAGGCTGTTGGTTCCCGACTTGATCGTGAGGTTGGCGGTTCCACCGGAGTTGCGGCCTAGCTCTGTCGAGCCCGCCGTGACAAACGAGAAGTTCTCGATTGCATCGATGGGCAGAATCACGCCGGCAATCGAGGAGACGCCGCCCTGGTTGACAGCAGGAATATTCCACCAGAGGTCGTTGTTATCGGTGCCTTCAATTTGCCAGTTCACCGAGTTCGAGCGGGTGCCGTTTACGGCGCCTACACCTGCGCCCCCGCCCGTCGAAAGACCCGCAAAGCCCGGTGTCTGCGCCAGCATCTGCGTAAAGTCGCGGCCGCTGTTGGGCAGGTTCTGCACCACTTCTTCAGGGAGCGCGGTGGCCTGCGTATCCGTCACCGTATCCAGGCTGAGCGAATCCGCAGTTACCTCAACGGTCTCACCTGCTGAAGCGATGGCCAGTTTTATTGGGAGCGTGTACGTGTTGCCCGCTGTAACTGGAACTTTGTCAACCTTCTCTGACTTGAATCCTGAAGCCGTCACCGAAACTGTGTAACTACCTAAAGGGATATTTGAGAAGGCAAACTCGCCGGCAGTAGAACTCACGGCTTTGTACGACGTATTGGTGGCTGATTAAACCGCCGTGATCTGCGCGCCGGGAACAACGGCGCCGGATTGATCGGTCACCGATCCGCTGATGCCTCCACGAAACGTCTGCCCGAATGCAATGCCCTGGGCCACAATAAACACGGTCATCAGCGACCACAGGACTGCGAATACACTTCGAGTTACTCGATACGTCATTGGGCCAATCCTCCAAAGTTTTTCAGGTGCTGTTGTGATGTCACGCGCCTTGAAAAGAGCGGAACGTGTATACGCGAGCGGGCGCTCGCAAACGCACAAATGTCTTATTTTTTCTTAGGGGGTTTACAGGAATGGAATGTGTGCAGGAGTGATTCCATATCCCACTTTCCCAGCATTCGAATAAGGAATCAATAAAGAAAGCCAAAAAAATTCTCTGGGCCAGCCAACCCATAACCCAAGAAGTTAAGAAAAGGCAACCGTGCAAGCATGCTTTATTCCTTGACTCTCGCCAGCTTTCTTACCAGCCCGCGCACCCATCAAATCTCATTCCCTAGTTCCACGACGCGCACCATCATGGCTCCAGATACATGTTGAAAGGCAACGGCCAGGCACCCTTCTCCCGCGCCGCATGGGATGGAGAATCCCTCCGCCTCCATTGCGAACTCGGGCACATTCATTGATGTTGGGCGCGGCAGGGCCGACTTGAGGATTCCTCCAATCATATTGGCAATCTCCTTGAGCGCATCGGCCACGTCGAGCTCGGCCACCGTCTCGACCGGCTGCATCATCATGGCGGCAGCGGCCTCATACGCAAGGCCACACTCCATCCGGACTTCAATACACCCTTCCCACGCACCCTTGATTCCGACCGAGCCGCGCATGTGTTTGCTGCACGCGGACAAGTGCTCAGAATCCGAAATGGTCTCGAGCTTCATCGCCAGCATCTGCTCCCAGAACTGTTCGTTGGCTTTGATTACATTTTGCTCATCCAGAATTGCCCGCATCGCCACGCTCTTTTACTTCCTCACCGCAGATTGGCCTCTTCTCACTTATCGGGCTTTTCATGGATTCAATGAAGGCCAGTTACCGGATTTGGAAGACCGCTCGTCTTGTCCCGGCCATGAGACCTCACGGTGATTTGGCTCACGCGTCTGAGTGCGTCCTGGCACATCGAGCCATCTTCCCTGAGTGCCACTCTTAGAATGGTTCCGCTCTCTGCCCTGCCGTTGGCGGCCGTGCGGAGGGTGGGCTTCCGTAAAGCACTTGCGTCGGAAGCACGGTTCCGGGCCCAATTCGTCGAACCACGATCGGTTCCGAGGTGGATGCCATGAAGAATTCAACCCTCATTCCGCCGCAGCTTCATTTGGAGGAACCTATCTCGGTGTCAACGTTGGACCGATGGACGCATCCCTCCGTGATTCTTGTTGCCACCGACCTCAGTGACCTCGACCGGCTGATGCCGTTTACCTTTGAACAAGCGGCGCAAACGGGAGCTCGCCTGCTCTTGTTGCATGTCCTCACGGGCGCCGCGGCCATGCTCACCGATGCCGCCGGCATGCCCTATTACTACCCCGCTGGCGTCATGCAATATGCGGCCACAAGTCTGGAACCATTCTGCCAGGAGGCGCAGGACCGTAATATCGCCTGCAACGCGCTTGTGCGTGAAGGAAGTGCGGCGCAACAGATTGCAATCGCGGCGCGCCAGTTTCGGGCCGACCGCGTGATTCTCGGCACCCGGAGCCCCGGCAGGCTCGGCAAGCTGCTTCTCGGCTCCGTGGCAGCGCAAGTGCTGCGCTCGGTCAATCTCCCGGTCATGACCGTGGGACCCGAGGCTCGTCTCCCGGTGAATGCGGGCACGGCGGAACGCGTCGTACTCTACGCCACCACTCTCGGAGAGGCCTCTCGCCCGGGCGCGGCGCTTGCTTGCCAAATTGCCTCGGCCCAGCGAGCCAGGCTGGTGCTGCTGCATGTTCTGCCGCCGATTGTGCCTCCAGCTGCCTTTGCACCGCTGCCGGGGCTGCCGTTAGCGGCTTTGACAGTCCGCGAGAACTTCCGCACCGTGGAACCGGGAACCAGTGGCCAGCCCGCTGGCCTGGACTCGGCGGCATTTCACCATCTCCGCGCTCTCGCAGCCGACATCGGGTCAGACTGCAATACAACCGTCGAGCCGCGAGTGGTTCACGGCAACCCGTCAGTCGAAATCCTCGCCGAAGCCGCGAAAAGTGGCGCAAATCTGATCATTCTGGGAGCACGGCCCCGGGCTGCCTTTGAAAATCTCACCCAGGATCGAACCATCTACCGCGTCCTCGCCCATGGCCGCTGCCCTGTACTCACACTGCGCGAGAGCGCCGGAAAACCGCATGGGTTCGGCTTAGCTTCAATCGGCGCGGAAAGCTGATTCGCTTTCGTGCTCAGTTTGCCTCGTTGCGCCGGTCGACAATCTTGTATTCGTGGGGCACATTAAAGACATCCGGGTCGGGCTCGGCCGTGGAGATTTCTTTGGCCCGGAAGACCTGCTTCCCTGACTCAGGGGTATCGACGATGGAGATCAGGTTGACGGCCAGGTGGGGCGAATACCAGAACTCCCGCATCGTGATCAAAGGCTTGTCATTGCCCATCTTGCCCGGATTGACCGTAGTCGATTCGCGATACCCGTGCGTCTCCTGCCCTTCAACGGTGCCCAGGCCGAGGTCCTCGTGGTCGCGGAATCCGTTTCCATCCGGAAGAGGCCCCGATGGAAAGATTGCCGGCGGAAATTGTTCGTCCGTCGTGAGGTGATACATGTAGAGATCGCAGACCTTGGTCGCCGTGATGCAATTCAGCCAGGTATGCCGCTCCGGATCTGTAATCTGGAATACGTCCATGGTGGATTTGATGTTGCTGCCCTTGGGGACAAGAATCCATCGCTCCTGGTAGATGCGGCCCTTGCTGTCGCGCGCAATGTGCCGCTCGTTCGTCAGCGTAAAATTGCCGCCATTTGACTGCATTCGCGTCCATTCCGTCGCGAGAACGAAACTGAAAGGAGCGCCGGCCTTGGGCGGAACGAAGATGCTCTGCATGCGGCCGCCCGCGCCGCCTTCGAATACCCGCACCACATTTTGCTGAGGAGCGGTCTGGGCAGATGCCGCGGCTGCGAACAACGATGCGATCCAAACAGAGAGACTGAACGCCCGAATGCTCATGGGAACCTCGGAAACGCCATGCACCTGGATTCGACGCCGGCCGAAGAATAGCAGAGTCCAATAGAAGCTGAAAAATGATTGACCGGCTAAGAAATCGTGCGGATGTCTTAAAGGAGGGGGGGTGTCGCGAGCTTAAGCTGTGAGTTGCTCGAGTTGATCGGGCCGCGTGATGGTCATGCTCGAACCCTTGATCGTGATCCATTCGTCGCGGCGGAACTGATTCAGGAGGCGCGTCACCGTTTCCCGCGAAGTGCCTGCCATATTGGCGATCTCTTCGTGCGTGAGGGCCATGGTAAAACGAATTTCCGGCTTGCCGTTGGCCGATGAGCGACCCCAGTCCAGCAACAACCGGGCCAGACGACCGGCAGCCGACCCTGACAACGCCAGCCGCTTGGCATCGTGAAACACAGTCAGATATTCCGCCGAGAGCGATTGGGCGGCATGCATGCTGGCGATGCCATGCCGGCCGAGAAAGTCGACAAACTCCTGCTTGCGGACCGTCTTTACCTGGCACGGCTCAATGGCTTCCGCCGTCACTTCGTGCGATACGTTCGCCAGCACAGCGCTCAGGCCCATCACATCCCCAGGTCCGGCAATCTTCAAAATCATCGTCTTGCCGTCGCGGGAAGTGGACGAGATCTTTACTTGTCCATAACAAATGACAAACACATTGCGCGCCGCATCGCCTTCGGAAAAGAGTTTTGCTCCGCGGGCGTGGCTCATCATGATCCCAATGCCGTCGTAGTCCTGAAGGGCTTCAGGCGTGAGATTGCAGAACATGCGCAGGTGACGGTGCTCACAGTTGACGCAATCTTCCGGTGGGTGATGAGGATGAAACGAAACCATGGTTGTGTCGAGTACCTAACCAAAGTATAGCGCACTTTCGATTGAGATTTCCCTGGGCCTTGCATCGAGAGGATGCCTGGAGCCTCCGGCGTGCCCTCGGCAACCACATTTTTCATGCCCAGCGCTATGGCCGGAAAACCGCTGCGAGAGGCAAATTGTCTCTCCATTCCATCCCACGGCCAGGAACTGCCGCGGTTCCCACGGTAGAAAAGAAAGCCCAGGCTTTGTCGTCTGGAAAGTCGCGTCAGGCCGCAGACACCTGCCCGCTTCTGCGGCGAGTCCTTGACATCCTGTGTTGGCAGCTTGCGTCGTAGCCGCGCGAAACCTCGCGGGCAAGCTCCTCAAGCAGCCGCATCCGCATGGGCGGATGTGCCTCAAAAGCCTGTACCAGGGCCTCCATCGGCAACAGGACGACCGACCCGGCAATCTGCGCGCTCAGTGTGTACGTGTGCGTTCCGTCTCCCAGCACCGCGGCAAGTTCAACCAGGTCGCCGGCCCGCGACATTCCCAGCGCCAGGCGCGCCGACATCCGCTCTGCCCGGCGAGCAAATTGCCCGGAAACAATCACATACAGCCCTTTGCTCAAGCTCGATTGGCGAAACACGACGTCGCTGGCTTCCACTTCAATAGTCTGGGCCGCTTGGTTCAGGAGATTCCCAATCGCAGGCGGGCACCGTAACAACTCTTCGAGCGGCCGCTTCTGGAGTGCCGACCCATGCCCGTTCTTCACCTCAGCTTGCATCGTTCCATCTCCACTGATCCGGTGCGACGCGATCCTCGTTGCCATCGAAGTTGCCGCAATCGAGAGCCTAACGTTTCGTTGGTTCGCCGACGTCGCGATTCCCGCTCGCCGGATTTCGTCCTGTCGAATGGTGCGGGGGCCCATGGAGAAAAGCCGCGACTTGATCAAGGCTCGCTCCTTCTCGTTGTTCGTTGCCAGGCCCTCGCCTTATCGAATTTCGGCGCGCGTTTCGGCTTCGGGCTCTTTGACCTCTTTCACCGGTTCCGGAGGAACACACAAAACAGGAACCCGCGAACGAGCCAACAGAGCAAATGCGGTCCCGTGTGGCCCCGGCGTCTCGCTGGCGCGCTTGACCCCGGCCACCAGCATGCTCGGGTGATACAGGGCAATGGCCTCAGTAATTGCATCGGCCGGTGAGCCGTCTTTGACGACCCATCGAACCGGGAAGCGCGAACCAGGCTTGATGCCGAACTTCGCAAGAGATGCTGCGCCGGGATTCAGAATGGCCGAAACCTCGGCCGACCCGCGTGCGTGCAGCGCAATCAGTGTGCGTTGAAAGGTTTCAGCCAGCGAACATGCGGTCGACACGGCGGCCTGCATTGCCTCGTTGCGCTCCAGGGCCAGCAGGATCGGGCCGCCGGGAGCTGGGCGGAATTCGCCCGCATTCCAATCCGCGGCGACCGCCAGTACCGGGCACGGGGAAATCCGCACCAGCTGCTCAGCGATTGCCCCCACAATCACCGGCCCCGCGCCACGCATTCCCTGCGTTCCGATAACAATCAGTCCAGCATCGTACTGCCGCGCCACATCCACCAGCATCTTGGCCACGGCTCCCTGGCGAACTTCAGAATGGCTGGGGATGCCTTCTTGAAGAAGGTCATGACTGAGGGACTCCAGCGCCGCGCGCGCTTGTTCGGTCAGCCCGCGAAGCAACCGGCCAGGAACGCCATCCACGGCGGCGTACGTCACAGGGTCCAGACCGTGCGCGAGCACAATCCGCGCTCCATACGCAGCGGCCAGTTTCCGTGCGTATTCCAGAGCCGCTTCCGAGTGTCCATCCAGATCTGTGGAAACTACAATGGTCTTCATGCCGCTTGCAAAGCTCATGAATTCTCCTGACGCTCGATTGGCGCCTTTCTGCCTGACTGCCTATTGGATTTCGAGTCTGCTCCATGGCTAACGGAGCAGGCAGTGACACCCTGCACGACCGGCTGTGATTCCTATCACATTTGGCCCCATGAACTCATTGAAGGTCAGTGAGATCGGGTGCGCTCCAATCGGCGCCCAACAGAAGTGCTTCCCTCCCTATACAGCACTCATCAAAATGCGGTAGCCTTCTCGGTCATGAAAAACCAGATTTTCTTCGCTCAATCGATTTTGCAGGGCCGTGCCGCAACCCTTTCCTTCGCCCTTCTAGCCACCCTGGCGTACCCACTTGTGACCGCCGCCCAGGCTCCCGTTCCAGATTCGCCCGCGATCGAAGCCAAGGCACACGACTGGATTCAGAAGCTGACCCTGGAGCAAAAGCTTGAACTGCTGGGCGGCGTTGATGAGATGTATACGCATGCCGAACCATCGATAGGCCTGCCCCGCTTCAAGATGTCCGACGCGTCGCTGGGAGTTCGAACCTGGGGACCGACCACCGCGTATGCCGGCGGAGTGTCGCTGGCTGCCAGCTGGGACCCGGAGTTGGCGCGCAAGATCGGCGCAAGCATCGGCAAAGATGCGCGGGCCCGCAACGTCAATTTCCTTCTCGGCCCTGGCGTGAACATTGCGCGCTCGCCCGTGGCTGGACGCAACTTCGAATATCTCTCCGAAGACCCTTACCTGAATTCCGCGCTCGTGGTTCCCTATATTGAAGGCGTGCAGTCGCAGGGCGTCATAGCCACCGTCAAGCACTTTGCCCTGAATAATCAGGAGTACAACCGGCACAACGTCGATTCGGAAGCCGACGAGCGCACCATGCGCGAACTCTACTTCCCTGCCTTCGAGGCTGCGGTCAAAAGGGCGCATGTCGACTCGGTGATGAACTCCTACAACCTGATCAACGGCATGCACGCGACCCAAAATGAATTCCTCAACCTGAAAGTGCTCAAGGGAGAGTGGGGTTTTCAGGGCATTCTCATGTCCGATTGGGACGCAACGTACGACACCGTAGGCGCCGCGAACAACGGCCTCGATCTCGAGATGCCAGGCCCGCGCTTCATGAATCCCAAGGCACTGTTGGCTGCGATCAAAGACGGCTCGGTGAAGGAATCAACTATCGACGAGAAACTCCTGCGCATCTTCCGCACCGAGTTGCGCTATGGCTTTACAGACCGTCCGCAATTCGATCCGTCGAACTCGACCTACTCTGTGGCTGATCGTAGCGTCGCTCTGGATGGAGCGCGGGAAAGCATCACCTTGCTCAAGAACGAAAGTCATCTGCTTCCACTCAGTGCAACCAAGGTCAAGACCATTGCCGTGATAGGTCCCAACGCGTGGCCGGCCGTCACCGGTGGCGGCGGTTCTTCAGAGGCCCAGGCCTTCGAGCCTGTTTCGATCGTCACCGGAATCGCCAATCTGGTTGGACCCGAAGTGCATGTGCTCTACACCCGTGGCCTCCCCATGGAGAACGACGTCTTCGGCAACACACACTGGCAGGGCCGGGTGAAGATCGAAACCTACCCCAGCAACGATTTCACCGGCGCAGCCGACACCGCGTACGAGGGCAACATCTCCGATTGGAAACCGTCGCCATGGGACGTCGAACAGCCCGCGCCGCGCAGCATCCGCTACACCGCGGCTTTCAAAGCTGACAAAGCGGGCAAATATCTACTGCTCGCCGCCGCCTCGGGAGAAGACGCATTCACCATAACCGTCGACGGCAAGCCGCTTCTCAAGCAACCGCACGCCGAGGGTCAGGTCCCTCTGTCAGCTTCACTCGATCTCACCTCCGGCCAGTCCGTGAATATCGTCGCCGACTACCTGCCTCACGCAACGGGCGTTCGTCTCGGCTTGGGGATGGCTTCAGAAGCCGACCTCGTTTCGGAAGAGGCGCGCACGTTTGCCGCCAAGGCCGATGTTGTCGTTCTCGCCGCCGGCTTCAACGACCTGACGGAAGGCGAGGGCCAGGATAGAACCTTCGAGTTGCCATGGGGCCAGGATGCGTTGATCGACGCCGTAACCGCTGCGAATCCGCACACCGTCGTCACGCTAAACGGCGGTGGTGGCATGGAGACCAGCCACTGGCTCGACAAGGTTCCTGCGCTCCTGCACACGTTTTATCCCGGACAGGAAGGCGGCACGGCCATCGCCGAAATTCTCTTCGGCAAACACAATCCTGAAGGCAAATTGCCGATGAGCTTTGACCGCAGTTGGGAAGAGAATCCCTCGTACAACTTCTACTACCCCATCGCAGGCGCCGACACCACTCTCCATGTAACCGAGACCGATGGCAAGAAGATCGACTACGTCATTCCGCACCTGAAGTACGACGACAAGCTCATGGTCGGCTATCGCTACTGGACCACTACAGGCAAACACCCGCTCTATCCCTTTGGCTTTGGACTGAGCTACACAACTTTCAAATTCGCGAACCTGAAAGCACCGGGACTCGCAACCAGCGGCACAATCGACCCCAAAGGCATCGCGGTCAGCTTCGACGTCACCAACTCCGGCAGCGTCGCAGGTGCTGAAGTCGGGCAGCTCTATGTATCCGATCCCTCCGCCAAAGTCTCACGCCCCGAGCGGGAATTGAAAGGCTTCGAGAAAGTGCGTCTCAATCCAGGTGAGACAAAACACGTCACTCTGACGCTCGATGCACGCGCCTTCAGCTATTGGGATGAGACCGCCCATAAGTGGACCATAGAACCGGGAAAATTCGTGATCCACGTCGGCGACTCGAGCGAAAATACGCCGCTCCAGGCCGATCTTACCCTGAATTGATTTGCGCCTTGACCCGAATGGCCTGACGCTTCGATGCGTCAGGCCATTTCATTCGGGTGCGGAAGAGCGCTCGACCAGCATCACGCCATCGCCGTTTATGATCCAAACATGAAGCGAGTCCTCCTCTCCTGGAGCAGCGGCAAAGACAGCGCCTGGACTCTTCACGTTCTGCGCCAGGATCCGAACATCGAAATTGTGGGCTTGCTCACCACCCTCAACGCCGAGTTTCAGCGCGTAGCCATGCACGGAACGCGGCGCGCCGTCCTCGAAGCCCAGGCCCAGGCCGCAGGTCTTCCGTTGTGGATCGTTCCGCTCCCGTGGCCATGCTCGAACGCGGACTACGAGCAG
>Ga0187851_10004702_pt1 | contig 11090 bp, 12 predicted proteins | sample June2016WEW_6_10_FD_132997 | JGI IMG/M metagenome (GOLD analysis project Ga0187851, IMG submission 132997) | Peatland microbial communities from SPRUCE experiment site at the Marcell Experimental Forest, Minnesota, USA - June2016WEW_6_10 | ecosystem: Environmental > Terrestrial > Soil >... | reverse complement strand
TCCAGGATGCGTTCCTTGATCTTCTCCAGGCCGTAGTGGTCCGCGTTGAGCACCTTCTCGGCGTACTCGATGGAGCGGGTTTCCTTGGAGCGCTTCTTCCACGGCACGGCCAGCAGCCAGTCAATGTAGTTGCGGCTGACGGTAGACTCGGCCGACATGGGCGGCATGGCTTCCAGCTTCTTCAGTTCCTGGATAGCCTTGTCGAGCACATCCTTGGTCATTCCGGCGGTCTCGATCTTCTTTTTCAGCTCGTCGAACTCGCTCTTCTCGCCGCGACCTAGCTCTTTCTGAATGGCCTTGATCTTCTCATTGAGGTAGAATTCTTTTTGCGCCCGCTCCATCTGCCGCTTGACGCGCGACTGTATGTTGCGGTCGAGGTCGAGCTTTTCAATCTCGATGTCCAGCACGTCAGCCAGGCGCGCCAGGCGTATGGCTGGGTCGAAGAGCGCCAGCAGTTCTTGCTTTTCTTCTATGCCCAGTTGCAGGTTGGCGGCGATGGTGTCGCTCAGCTTGGCCGGCTCGTCCATGCGCACCGTGGCGATTATGGTCTCATAGTTGAGCGACTGCTGCAGCTTGACGTACTGCTCGAAGAGGCTGGTGACGCGCTGCATCAGTTGCTCGACGCCAGGGGTCATCTCGAACTGGCTCTTGGCTACCCGCACGGTGGCCACAAAGAAACCGTCGCCGTCGTTGACTTCGATCGACTTGGCGCGCTCCACGCCCTCGACCAGGACTTTGATATTGCCGTCGGGCATCCGGACGCTCTGCACGATATTGCAGATCGAGCCGACCTGGTAAATCTCCTTGGCCTTGGGCTCGTCAACCGCCGCATCGTGTTGCGTGGCGAGGAATATCTTGCGGTCGCCGGTGAGCGCCTCTTCGAGGGCCTTCACGCTGGACTCGCGGCCCACCACGAAGGGCGTCATCATGTAAGGAAAGATCACCATGTCCCGGATGGGCATCATGGGCAGCTTGTGCGTCTCGGTTTTTTCGCGGGATGCGGTCATCGGGAGACTCCGAGTGTTGGACGCAGGAAAGCAACCTCGGCTGCCGGGCTGGTGAAACGGCTCATGGTTGAATTGTACAGCGAAATGGGGTTGTGGATGGTGGAAGGGATGCGGTCCGGAGCGCTGAGATCAAGGAATTGCACTCCATGCGACCACGCCTCTCGGCGAGATACAGGCCGCTTGCATCGAAGATTTTCTCACGGTTTGGCATATATGGTGTAGAATGCCATCATGGGCGACCGATGAAGGCCGAACTGCTCTTTCACCAGCGCATCGATTACGACGATGGAGCGATCGTGGAGATGGCGATCTGGCGGGTTGCATCACCGGTCCCGCCGTCTACGCACGGCCTGAAGTATTCGTTGTTTTATGGCCGTCCCGGCGTGCGCGAGGTGGGCTATGACAATGAGCGCGGCAAGGGCGATCACCGGCATTTTCAGGGTGCCGAGACGGCCTACCAGTTCACCACCGTCGAGCAATTGATCGCCGATTTCTGGCGCGATGTGCGGAGATTGCGAGGGGTCCAATGAGCGATGTGAGATTCACCGTGGGCGGCGCGATGGAGGACGAGGCCTCGGGCAGGTTTGTCGATGCCTGGCATCGCGCCGAGCGCGGTGAGAGCTTCCATCAGCGCCACTTGGCCTTTGAAAGCTGGGATGCGCTGGCCCGCGTGCTGACCGGCAAGCGGATGGAGTTATTGCGCTACGTGCGCCGCCACAACGTCACTAGCATTCGCGCTCTGGCCAAGGCGCTCCAGCGCGATTACAGCAACGTCCATGCGGATGTCCAGGCCTTGGCGGGCGCGGGGCTTCTGGATAACTCGGGCAAAGGGGTCCGCGCCGATTATGACGCAATCGAAACAAGGATCGCAATCTGAGAGTAAGAGCAATTTGCGATTGTTTTCATTGCCCGATTATTGGCAGCCTAGTACCTGTTTTCCGTTGGTTGCTGGACGTAACCCCAGTCGTTTTTCAAGAGGGCTCCAGTTGTTTAGATAGCTAGAAAAATCGCGATCTATGTCTCGACGATCGCGCATAATAATCTCCATTTGCTCTTTAGGGCTGAGGCCGCGTGATTCCAAACATCGCTCGTCCTTTGTAACCCATAAGTAGCTCTGGATTGATTCCGCTGCTCCATGGAATTTCTCAAATCGTTTTAGAAGTTCTGATGGGCTGATGACGACGAAATCTATTCTTTTCATCTGGAAGCCCATCAAAACAAACACCCAGTAATCTGCTTTCGATTTGGCAATCCCCTCGCGGCTTAATTTCCACCAACTGGTTACCTCTAATAGTGGCCGAAATTCAGGAAGGTCATTCGTTGCCAAGTAATCTCTCGAAAACTTGACCTGAAGGGAGACCGACTTTTTATTTTCCGAATCTGTGACTAAGAGATCAGTGCCAATATCTTTGGATGGAATCCATACCTTAACGTCCTTCGAATATTTTTTCTCTAAATGGTTGCCAACAAGATACTCTCCTGCGTGAATTGTGAATAATGTTTTCATTTACTGACCTCCAGTAGCAAACAGTTGATCCGCGCGACGCTGTAATGTCACCCCGCCTTTTCCAGCAGGCACAGCGACAGGTCGCGGCGCTCGACCATGTCCTTGGTAATTTCCAGGTCGCGGACTCGCTTGTTGTTGGGCAGGTGGAACATCAGGTCGAGCATCAGTTCTTCGAGAATCATGCGCAATCCGCGCGCGCCGATCTTACGGGCGAGGGCCTCGCGGGCGATGGCGGCTATGGCCTCCTGGGTGAAGTGCAGGCGGACGTTCTCGAACTCGAAGAGTCGCTGGTACTGCTTGAGGATGGCATTGCGCGGTTTGGAGAGAATCTCGATCAGCGCCGCCTCGTCCAGTTCGTCCAGAATGCCCACCACCGGCAGGCGGCCGACGAACTCGGGAATCAGGCCGTACTTGATCAGGTCCTGCGGTTCGGTCTTGCGCAGCAGCTCGGTGTCACGATGCGAGCGTGTCGTTGCCGCGTCGGCCTCAGCATCGATGGCCTTGAAGCCCAGCGCCTTCTTGCCTACGCGCCGGCCTACCACGCGCTCCAGACCCACAAACGCCCCGCCGCAGATGAACAGGATATTGGTGGTATCGACGGCGGTAAATTCCTGGTGGGGGTGCTTGCGCCCGCCCTGCGGCGGCACGTTGGCCACGGTGCCTTCGAGAATCTTCAGCAGCGCCTGCTGCACGCCCTCGCCGCTCACGTCGCGGGTGATGGAGGGATTTTCGTCCTTGCGGCCGATCTTGTCGATCTCGTCAATGTAGATGATGCCCTGCTGGGTGCGGGTCACGTCGCCCTCGGCGGCCTGCAGGAGCTTGAGGATGATGTTTTCGACATCCTCGCCCACATAGCCGGCTTCGGTGAGCGTGGTCGCGTCGACGATGGCGAAGGGCACGTCGAGCATCTTGGCTAAAGTGTGCGCCAGCAGCGTCTTGCCCGATCCGGTGGGGCCAATGAGCAGGATGTTACTCTTGGACAGCTCCACTTCATTGTTGCGCATCTTGTTCATTTGAATGCGCTTGTAGTGGTTGTAGACGGCGACGGCGAGCTTTTTTTTGGTCTGGTCCTGGCCGATCACGAAGTCGTCCAGAAAGCTCTTCACCTCCTGCGGCTTTGGCAGGTGGCCGGCGACGTTGGCCGGATGCGCGGCATCCCCACCACCGCGGTCGTCTTCGAGGATCGAGTTGCAGACGGCTACGCACTCGTCGCAGATGTAAGCGCGAGGGTAGTCGCTGGGCGAGGAGATCAGCTTGGCCACCGCGTCCTGCGACTTGTGGCAGAACGAGCAGCGCAATGCCTCTTCCGGTCCCACGCGCGTTTTCATCATTGCAGTGCTCCCTCTTGGACGATGTTAGCAGTTTACTGGTCTATGTGCGCGGCCGGTCGATGATCTCGTCAACGATGCCGTATTCCTTGGCCTGTTGCGCGTTCATGATGAAGTCCCGCTCCACATCCCGCTCGATGCGGTCCAGCGGCTGTCCGGTGTGCCGGGCGATGAGGTTGTTGGTGATCTCGCGGATACGCAGAATCTCGCGCGCATGAATGTCGATGTCCGTAGCCTGGCCGCTCAGTCCGCCCATCGACGGCTGATGGATGAGAATACGCGAGTTGGGCAGGGCAAAGCGTTTGCCCTTGGCGCCGGCGAGCAGAAGAAACGCTCCCATGCTGGCCGCCTGCCCAATGCAAATCGTTTCCACCTTGTTCTTGATGAACTGCATGGTGTCGTAAATGGCGAGGCCGGCGGTGATGGAGCCGCCGGGAGAGTTGATATAGAGATGCACGTCCTTTTCCGGATCTTCGCCGGAGAGGAAGAGCAACTGCGCCACGACGAGATTGGCGATCTGGTCGTCGATAGGCGTGCCCAGAAAGATGATGTTGTCGCGCAGCAGACGGGAGTAGATGTCGTAAGCGCGCTCGCCCCGGCTCGTCTGCTCAACCACCATGGGAACCAATGCCATTGAACCCTCTTCCCGTTCTTGCTCGTGTTTTGCCGCCCTATGCGGGCAGCCGCTCGTACAGTACCGACGCGGTCTTGTCGCGCCGCAATTGCTCCCGAATTTTGGCCAGTCCGTTGTCCGCCGTCAAACGCGCCCGCAGGGCCTCGATCGGCTCGCGGGCTTGGAGAGCGGCAAGTTGCAGTTCGCGGTCCACCTCTTCGTCGCTGATGCTGATGCTTTCCTCCTGGGCGATGCGGTCCAGCAGGATATTGGTCTTTACCTCGGTCACGGCGCCGTCGCGCTGGGCCGCGCGCAGGCGGGGAAAGTCCAGCTTGCGCATCTGCTCGGTGTCCATGCCCTGGGCCGCCAGGGCGCGCAGGCCGCGCTCCAGGCGCGTGTCGATCTGCTCCTGCACCAGCGACTCGGGAACCGCAAACGGGAAGCGCTCGACCAGTGCGGCAAAGAGCCGGTCCTTGGTCTGGCTTTCCACGGCGCGGCGCTTGCGCTCGGCCAGGTGTTCGCGAACGCGCCCTTCCAACTCCGCCAGGTTTTCGTATCGGCCCAGCTCTTTGGCAAAGTCGTCGTCCAGTTCGGGCAGCGTCCGCTTCTTGATGGCCTTGACCTCAACCTCGTAGGCCACGGTCTTGCCGGCCAGCTTGGGCTCGGCATAATCGGAGGGATAGATGACCTCGGCCTTCAGCTCCTGTCCCGGTTTTGCGCCGCGCAGCACGGCTGAGAAAGCCTCTACAGTATCTTTGCCGCCCACTTCGACCAGCGTGTCTTCTCCCGTGATCGGGGCTGCCTCCGGGCTGCCGTCGATCTGGCCCTTATAGGTGATCTGCGCCCAGTCGCCGTCCGTAAGGACCCGCTCTTCCTCCACTGGCTCGATCGTCGCGTGCGACTCGCGCAACTGCTCCATCTCGCGCCTGAACTCCTCATCGGTGGCTTCCACCGGCGGCTTCTCCACGGTGACTTTCTGATAGCCCTCGATGGAGAACTCCGGGACGAACTCGAAGACCGCCTTCACGTGCAGCGGCTGACCGTCCTCGATGGTCAGCTCGGTCACGCGCGGCTCGCCGACGGGCTTTATGTTCAGGTCGAGGATCGCTTTGTTGAACCGTTCGGGAAGCAGGCTGTCGATTACTTCCTTGCGGATTCCATCGGCAAAACGCCGCCGGATGACCGAATCCGGCACCTTGCCGGCGCGGAAGCCGGGAATCTTGGCGTACTTCCGGTAGTTGCCGGTTACGGTCCGATAGGCCTTGGAAACCTCATCGGCGGGGATGTCCAGCACCAATTCGCGGGTGCAATCCGGGTTGAGGATGGGGCCATGCTCGTGGCCTTCATGGCCATGGCCGTGATCGTGGCCCTCGCGCTCTTCGTCGTGATCGAGGCCTTCCTGCGCGTGCTCGTTGTCTGCCGCTGCCTGGGTCGATTCAGGTTGCGGGTCGTTCTCGACGGTGTCGCTAGAACTCAAGGTTTTGCCTTCCATGCGCATTGTGCGCTAAACAAACTTCCAGACTGGGCGTAAATTCCCTGTTTTTCATCACATACAGCTAACACCAGAGCCAGGCACCCACCCCGGACCACCGCTCCGGGCACAACCCGCCCCGTGCGGTAATCTCAATGCCTCATCCCATGGTAAGGGGGTTTGCTGGCAGGGTCAAACCGGACGGGCGGTTTCCGCGCCCTTAGGGACCGCGAAAGGCACGTTACTGCTCAGTGACCCGGGCCTTGCGGACATGGGGCAGAAATCGGGGATGCGCGGCGCCACACTGGGCATAGTACTCTCGCGCTTCTTCCAGGCTGAGGCCGCCGTTCACCGTCAGCCGGACATCGGATGCGTCGCCATCTTCCTGCCCGTCATCCTCCCACCAGCAGACCGGGCACAGCGCCAGCGCGCCGGGCGCTTCCAGCGTTCTGTACCCGCAGCACGGGCAGCGAAAACGATTCCCCACAGCTCCCCCCTTCTGATGTAGACGGGAATCCAGGCGCGCGGGATTACCCGCGTGCGGAAAGCAGGAGCAGAGAACTGGCTTGCAGATGCAGCCGGGGTGCCCAGTCCTCGCCGCGTCTTTGTTCCTGCGGCTAGGGTGGGTGGCCACGAACCCCAACCGGCTCCGTTGATCGAGGCAGGGAAGCGGCTTCCAGATTGGCCTCCGATTGCGGCCCCGCTCCCGCATGTGATAAAACGATTGGCCATGAAGCCTGCGTCCGCAATGATCCTCCTCCTCGCCATCGGCTGCGCTCTGCCGTCGAGCGCCCTGCGCCTCGAGCCGCAGCCCAATCCCACCTCCAAGCCGCTTCCGGTGGTGGACATCGAGGACGCAAGCCACATGGTCGTCGCTCATCTCTTTGTCCTGCCGGGGGAAAGGATGCTGCTGGACTCCGACACTCAGAAGCCCGCCTCCGGCGCCGGATACTACGAGGCGATGCCGGACGAAGACTATATTCTGCTGATTCCAGCCGACCTCAACTTTCCGCGGCTGGACGGGGAAAGCTGCCCCTGTGCGCTCCACATGGACAAGATCGGCTGGAATCACGCCGGTGTCGTGACAACCGTGGCCGGGCTCCGTCCTTATCTTGAGACAGCTTCAGGCGCAAAGATTCCCATTGTCTCCGATGTGAACCATCCCCGGCTCGCCAACGGCAAGCTGTATTTCAAACTGAAGGGGCGCTGGGGCCAATACTGGGCGCTCATCCGCTTTGGGCAGGTCAAGGAGACTGGAGGCCCATGGGGGTTGTGGGAGTTGGCGCGATTCCTCTTCTTCGTGCTTCTGCCGCTGGCGCTGTTCGGGCTTCTCGCGTACTCGGTGGCGGGCGCGATTCAGCTCTCGCGCGAGGAGAGCTACCCCGACAAATCCTTCACCGAACTGATGTTGATCAGCTTTACGCGCCTGCCGCTGGCGAGCAAGTTTAAGCCGGATGCTCCAATCCCCTCCATTCGGGGAGAGTGAAGTTGCTCCGGCCTTCCCGGATCGAAAACCAAAGGGAGTTACGCCCAGTCGCACCGCTCCCGTGACTGACAACTGACAACTGATCACTCACAACTGCTTTTACGGCACAAAGACCCGCAGCCGCACATGCCACTTGGTGCTCTCGCCCGGTTTGAGCGTCACCATGCCGGTGTCGGTCGCGCCCCACTCCTTGCCGAAGGGATCGGCGAGGTTGTACTGGTGCTCGATAGCCACAAAGCTCTTCTCTGGAGGCGCGTACATCTGGATGGCCTTGATCTCCGGCGAGAGGCCCTCGATCTTCACCCCATAATGCGCGGCAGGATCGATGACGTCGACGGTCGCCGCGCCGCCCTTCCAGTCGATGTGGTTCCAGTTGTCGTCATAGAAGTTCTTCCCCAGCGTCGCGCCGCCGGGGGCGCTCAGGTCGTACTGCGTTCCCTTCACCGGCAGCAGCTTGCCGGAGGGGAAGACGTTATCATAGTTGCCGTTGTCTACCTGAGCCGTGGTCGTGGCGGGAATTCGCACCCGTGCCTGCGTGCGGTCGCCGGAGGGCAGATTGAAGTACGGATGCCAGGCCAGAGCCATCGGCTCGGCCTCGCTGCCCACGTTGTGCGCCACAATCGAGGCGTCCACGGTCTCGGCGGAGAGCGTAACGGTGATGACCAGGTCGGTCTTCGAGAGCCAGTGGCCGTTGAAGTTGCCGCCATGAATCACGCCGACCGCCTGCTCGCCGCCGGGAAGTTTCTCCACGTGCACTTCATCTGTGGTGCGCTTGAGAATCAGTCCGTGCATGGCGTTGTGCTCGGCCGTGGGCAGCTTGCCCCAGAAGTTGGCAGGCAGCGTAAGCGTATGTCCCTGCCACGCAGTGGTGATCGTCTTGCCGTCCGCCGAGAGCTTGCCGCGAACCCGGTTGGGATAAGGGACCAGGAAGGCCGCGCCCAGCCGGTAGCCCTGGTTGCCAAACTCATCGTCGTCCACATCGAGTATCTTCTTCGCGCCGGCCAGATTCATGGGCATCAGCACATCCACATTGCCCTTGCCGGGGAAATTGGCGGTGATTTGGATAATTTCCATGCCGCGGCCCGGCGCGAGCGTGATGCTGGTGAACTCCGGCTTGGTGGTGCTGACCACGGCGCGGCTGAGGGTGACGATAGGTTGGCCGCCGATGGAAGGGACAGCCTGGGCGTAGCCGGCTGTAGAGAGCAAACCCGCCGTCAGAGGCAGCAGGGCAAGTGCGCAAACAAAGAGCTTCATCTCAATCCATCCCTGGAGTGCATTTGGACCCGGAATCAACTCGTGGGCGGGGCAGTCTTCCCGGCGCCGAAAAGCATTTTCCGGAAACCATGCCATTCTACTCCTAAACGTGTCCCCTCTTCTTCAACCTCATTCGGGCGCCCCACTCTCAGGCCCATCCTGAGGAGCTTGACTCGGGCCTGTGTGTTACCCCAGCAATGATCCACATGCCGGACGCGCCACAAAACTGGGCGTCCCTCTCGCGGCGTGGTTGTTATTGGCGCAAGGGGGGATGCGGAATGAACTCCGGCTTACTGCGCCTCCCGATGCGCAATGACGTAATCCTTGATTCGGTCGTAGAGCTGGCCGGTCACCACGCCGCGCTCCACCAGGTCTTGCTTGGTGCGGTATGGCCGGAAGCGAACGATGCGCCCGGCCCAACTGCGCGTCATGCCGGGAACCTTCAGCAACTCATCCACGCCGGCGTGATTGATGTCCACGCGCGCTTCTGGCGGCGGGACCGTTTCTGACGTTTTCGGCACACCCCGCGTGTCCCGGTCCTGATATTGCGCCATCCCAAAGATGCCGACACCCAACACCGCCAACACCACAGCCGCAATTCGCATACAAGCTCGCACGGCTCCATTCTGCACCTCGGCGGGGGACAGCGACAAGCCGGGCGGAGAAGTATCATGGAGAGTCGGAAACAAAAGGTCGTACCGGAATGACATTCGCGCAGCGAGGGTGAGGGAGAAGTCGAGCGCCATGGAGATGAGTCGTCGCACTGTGCTGAAAAGCGGCTCCGCTGCATTGGCGATGGCATCGCTTGCGGGAGCGTCAGAGGGGCAGGAAAAACCACAGCCGCGGAAGAAGAGAATTCGGCAGTCGGCCTGCCGATGGTGCTATCAGAAGATACCGCTGGAGAAGTTGTGCGCGTTTGGAGCGCAGATCGGGCTAGCGGGCATCGATCTGCTGCAACCGGAAGAGTGGGAAGCGCCGCGCCGCCATGGGCTCATTTGTACGATGGGCTATGCGGGCGGGGGCGAAATCGCCGATGCGCTCAACCGGACTGAAAATCATGCGGCCATCGAAGCGGCCTTTCGCAAGAACATTCCGCTGGCGGCAAAAGCAAGCGTGCCAAACGTCATCACCTTCTCCGGAAACCGCCGGGGAATGGCGGATCAGGAGGGCGCGCGCAACACCATCGTCGGTCTGAACCGCGTGAAGAAAATCGCCGAGGACCACGGGGTCGTGATCTGCATGGAGTTGCTCAACAGCAAGGTGGACCACCCGGATTACATGGCGGACCACACGGCCTGGGGAGTGCGGGTGATGCAGGATGTGAACTCGCCCAATGTCAGGCTGCTCTACGACATCTACCACATGCAGATCATGGAGGGCGATCTGATCGCGACCATTCGCGCGAACCTGGCCTGGATCGGCCACTTTCACACCGGAGGCGTGCCGGGCCGGCATGAGTTGGACAATACCCAGGAAGTGCAGTGGGATGGAGTGATGCGAGCCATCTCGGAGGCCGGCTTCCAGGGTTATGTTGCGCAGGAGTTCCTACCCACGCGCGATCCATTGACCAGCCTGCGCGAGGCCGTGGATCTGTGCGATGTCTAGAGAGGCTCCGCGCCGGCGTCACCGCCGCAAAGAGAATATTTGACAGCGAAGGGGGTTTCGCCTTAAGGTCAGAATCAGATGCAGAGCAACCGCCATCACGGTCATCACCATCATCATGGAATCTCCATGCCGGCGGACTGCCATGGCCTGAGCTAAAACGGCCAGAGAGATCTCAAGAGACACCAAGCCCGTCGGCAATCAAACCGGCGGGCTTTTCCATGCTCCGACAAGAAAATTCAACCCAAACAAGGAAACCAATGAGCAATAGCAATCCGATAATCGACTTCGACAAGATGGACGGACTCGTCCCCGGCATCGTCCAGGATGCGCGCACCGGCGAGGTGCTGATGCTGGGTTTTTTGAACTCGACCAGCTACGCCAAAACCCTGGAGACCGGCTACGTCACCTTCTGGAGCCGCACCCGCCAGAAGCTGTGGATGAAAGGCGAAACCAGCGGCAACCGGCTGCGCGTCGTCTCAGCCGCAACCGACTGCGACAATGACGCTCTGCTCTTTCGCGTCGTGGTCGAGGGCGACGGACTCGTCTGCCACGAGGGCACGGTCAGTTGCTTCACCAAGCCGATCGACCTGGATAAGGTAGGCGATTCATCAACGGAGGTAACTCGTGGCTAACAAGCTGAGACTCGGCATTCCCAAAGGCAGCCTGCAGGATGCCACTATCGCTCTCTTCAAGCGCGCCGGATGGAATATCTATGCCGACGGCCGCTCCTACTTCCCCTCCATCGACGACCCCGAAATCGAGTGCATGTTGATTCGCGCCCAGGAGATGGCCCGCTACGTCGATCACGGCGTTCTGGAC
>Ga0187851_10004701_pt1 | contig 11090 bp, 15 predicted proteins | sample June2016WEW_6_10_FD_132997 | JGI IMG/M metagenome (GOLD analysis project Ga0187851, IMG submission 132997) | Peatland microbial communities from SPRUCE experiment site at the Marcell Experimental Forest, Minnesota, USA - June2016WEW_6_10 | ecosystem: Environmental > Terrestrial > Soil >... | reverse complement strand
GTGCCTGCAGATGACGGTCGCGTACGTCAAGGAACGGCGCCAGTTCGCCCGCCCGGTCGGCTCGTTCCAGGGGCTCAAGCACCGCCTCGCCGACCTGTGGGTCGCGCTGACCCAGGCCCGGGCCGCGGCCCGGTACGCCGCCGCCTGCCTGGCCGACCGGGACAGCGATGCGCCGCTCGCCGTCGCGCTGGCCAAGTCCTACTGCGGTGACCTGGCGGTCCGGACGGCGGAGGAGTGCGTGCAGATGCACGGCGGGATCGGGTTCACCTGGGAGCACCCGGCCCACCTGTACCTCAAGCGGGCCAAGGCCGACTCGGTGGCCTTCGGCACGTCGGACGCGCACCGGACGTCCCTAGCCCGGCTGGCCGACCTGCCTGGCGCTTAGGGCCGATGACACCCACAAGATTCAGCCCGCGACGGGGGTGAGAGCGGGCCACTCGAAACCTGGACGGTGCTGGTCATAAGGCCCTACGATGACGGGCACGGCTGAGCGGCCAGCCGCGTACTGCTGGAGTGGGTTCGCAGGTTTGCGGCCGGCTCGCGCGCCGGCATCCATCCCTGGGGCCGCTGCCGCGAGCCCCGAAGGGCTGGGGTGGACGAACTAACGATTTCCGTGACGTCCGGCCCGGTGCACACCCTGGTCAGCCTGGCCGGAGAGTGTGACCTGCACACCGGTCGGCGGCTGCGGGACGCCCTGACGTCTGAGGTCTCCCGCGGCGCGCGGCGCCTGATCCTGGACCTCTCCGGGCTGGCGTTCATGGACTCCACCGGCATGCAGGTCCTGCTGGGCACCCGGACGGTGCTCAGCGTCCGCGGGGGCACCCTGGTCCTGGTCTCGCCGCAGCCCGTGGTGGCCCGCATCCTGGAATTGACCGGCGCCGACCAGCTCATCCCGGTATACGCCACCGTAAGCGAGGCCCAGACGGCCGATTGAGCCCAGCGCGCTGAGCCAGCCCGACGGCCGCGGCCGTATCGGCCGGCCTGCGCCTGCGGGACGGTCACGACCGCTCTGGCTCCGGCTGGGGTGACCGCGCCTGTCCAGTACGGCCCCCCGCGTGTCGGCGGCGGGCGCGTACTTGTGGCACGGGCAGTTCCTGTCCCGGGACCGGACCTGGCAGGCGATGGCCGAGTTGTTCGCGGTGCCTGTCTCCGCAGGCGCTGTCGCCGGCATGGTCAGCCGGATCGCCGGGGCACTGGATCTTGCGCTGGAGGCGATCCGCGCGGCGGCATTGGTGCGGCATTTTCGCGGTGTACTCACCAAAGGAATGGGGCTCCCGCAAGGGGCTCCATTTCATTTGCACCAGGGCCACGGTAATGGTGAATTGCGGCACTCGGGGAGGGCCAGTTCTGTGCGTCAGAAGTTTTGCAGAATGGCGAACCCTTCTCGGCCAAGAATTGACCGCGGAATAGGAATGGTCGCGTCCGAATGCCGGGGACTCGTAATAGGCCAGGAAGAATGGCTATTCGAGAATGGCTAGGGGATAGCCATTAACGAGTGGGTTCCGCCACACGGCTAGCCACGGTTGTGATTTGTCTATCCAGGGTGTATCCAGGCAGTGCTCCTTTCCATAAGCTAATCGCGCGTACCATCTTGATTCCCTATGCTGCTGGCATCCTCCCTGATTCGCACCTCGCGGCAGAATTACGATTACCGGGAATACCATCAGGCACCAAAAATTTCGCACCCCTGGCGGCATATTAGGTAGCAGTGGCCGTCTGGCCTCAGTGGCTTCGTAGCCCAGCATCATGCCCCCGGGAACCCCATCGCCGGAATCATTAGCCGCATGTTCATACGCACGGCGTCAATGGCTGCCTGTTTATTGCCCAACCCCCTATTTACTTTAGCCAGTTCCTGGGATAAGCAGGCAGCACTTACAGCCTGACCTTAGGAGAAGGATTTTGAAGAAGCTCGCAGGCGTGGCGGGGGGCATCGCAATCGCTGCGGTGGCCGCTGCCTGCTCATCAGCACCATCAACCACGTCCGGTACCGAGACCTGGCAGGGCAAAGTGACCGGCGCTGCCGTTGTCAGCAGCCAGTCGCCCACCTACCACCTGACGTTCACGGGCCCGGTGCAGGCCACGTCCACCTGGGCCCCGCCCAACAACAACAACACGAAGGCCACGGTCACCTTCAAGACCACGGCCGGGAACCTGGTGGTCAATGCCGACCTTCCCGACAACGCCAACCCGCCCACCAGCGTGAACAAGGCGACGTGCTTCTTCGTGTCCACCATCACCGGGACCTACACGGTGGTTGGTTCGCAGAGCACCGGCAAGTTCAAGGACGCGACCGGGCACGGCAACATCAAGGACGTCTTCGCGGCGTACGCGCCGAAGCTGAAGAGCGGTGCGTGCAACGAGAGCAACAGCGCCCAGCCACTGCCTGGCGGGGCGTACACCACGCTCTACGTCACCGGGCCCCTCACGGTGACTTCGTAGGTCGTGGGCTGGCCTGAAGGGCCTGCGCGGCCCCAGGAGCGCCGTGGAGCGCCGTGGAGCGCCCACAAGCTTCGGCCGGTAGCAGTGGTGGATCCGCTGACCGGCTCGTATGTGCCGCACGTCTCCCTGTATGACGGGCACAGGGTGGTGACGGTACGCCGGACGCGGCCATGCCTTACTCGGGAATGTTCAGCTTCCGAGTGCGGCAAACGAGCTACTACATCAAGCCCAAGCCCGGACTACTGCTGATGTGGCCTGCCGATATCCTCCACAAAGTCGCCCCGTTCTACGGTAAATCCGAACGGGTCGTTATTAACTTCAACATCAACATACGCCCACTATGATCCCGCGCCAGTCAGCATCGGGCCGTTTTCGCCTCGAAGCCGCTGTCGCTCACCAGGCCCGCGGCCAGTGCTTCGCGCCGCCACCTGGCGATCCCGTCGGGCAGAGTCCAGTGCGGACGGCCTGGCGGTGTGCCCAGGATGATCTCGCTCAGCCGTCCCGCTAGGCGAACTGTCTGAACCAGGGGAAGTTGGTAGCCCAGTCGGCGCAACTCGGCAGATACACTGAGTTCAGCGTCCACGATGATGCCCATTCGCCCGACTGGAGAGATCACCCTTGAGGCCTCTGCCCAGAACTGGCCAAGTCCGTCCTTCAAGAGCCCAGTGGCGTCTACCGCGAGATTCCAGGGCGGATTGGCGGCAAGCACATCGATTGTCCGGTCGCCAAGATCTAGCCGCCCAGCGTCCATGACAGAGAAGGGGATGTCGGTGCCCGCCCGTGCCGCGTTGGCAACGGCATTATCGACACGCGCGGGGTCGAGGTCGGACCCGCGGATGTCCGCGCCCGGAGCAATCTCTGCGATCTCGATCAGAATGGTTCCGTCGCCGCAGAAAGGGTCAAGAACCGCTTCATAGGGGGCGACCGAGAGCAAGCGGGCCAGTACTGCCGCCATCGGCGGGTGCAGCGTTCCTCGCGATGCGTCTCGTTTGTAAGAGCGGCGGTGCAATGGACCGGCCGCGAGCCTGATCGCAATTCCGGCGGTGTCTGCGCTGATAAACAGCCGGATGCTAAGCGCGACAGGCTGCATCGAGGCGGAGGCAGCGGGCCGCCGTGAGATGTACCGCGCACCCAGTTCGCCGCTTAGCGCCGAACCGACCGCATCCTCGACGTCGTACCGCGAGTAGTTGCGGCGGCCGACGAGGCTCGCCACCACATCGAACCGACGCGGGGCGGACAGATCGCGCACCCGCGCAAGCGTCTCAACTGCCGTGCGCCAGTCCATCTGCCGTACCTGCTCGGCTAGCCCCGGGAGCACATCCTTGCGGTGGCCCACGCCCTCGACACGCCCGACCGACAGGAAGATGTCGTCCGGGGTCCGGAGCTCGCACACGGCAGCGTCTAGCGGGGGAACCTGGAACCTGACCTCGCGGGCGCCCAGCGTGAGGTCACCTGGCATCAGTGCGGTGATCTCGTCGGCGACCGCGTACTCGATTCCTCGCACACAGCGAGCGATGAGTTCGACTTTCATGAGGTTCCTCACCGAGGCTACGCTTAGCTAACCTACTGTGCATGCGGTCACGCGACGGGCACGCGATCCGGCAACGCCTACAGAGAATATGGTCCTGCTCCAGCGGTCGCTGATCGCGCGTTCGCCCAAGCACCTGCACGGGCCACTGGGAGCGACGCCTTCTGGAGTCCCGCACTGGCTTCATCCCGCTGGTCCGACGTTCAGGCGACGCTTCCAGGTACGATGGCCGCCATGAGCTCGGAGTCCTCGTTTGACATCGTCAACAAGCCTGATCACCAGGAGATAGACAACGCGGTCACCCAGACGGCAAGGGAAATCACGAAGCGATTCGACTTCAAGGGCGTCGATGCGGGCATCAGGTGGTCCGGGGAGACGATTGATATCCAGGCTAATTCGGATCTGCGCGCGAACGCTGTCCTCGATCTCTTCAAAGAACGGCTTGTCAGACGCGAGGTTTCGCTGAAGAACATCGAGGCGACCGAGCCCGCGCTATCCGGCAAGATATATAAGGTCACGGTCACGGTCGTCGAGGGCATCAGCCAGGAGAATGCCAAGAAATTGTCGAAGCTCATCCGTGACAGTGGGCCGAAGGGTGTCAAGGCGCTGGTCCAGGGCAACGAGCTACGGATCTCAAGCAAGAGCCGAGACGATCTCCAGGTGGTCCAGCGCCTAGTCCGCGCACAAGACCTTGATTTCGCGGTCCAATTTGTTAACTATCGCTAAATATTTCCAGTTGTCGCGGGTCGCATATCCCTTCCGTAAAGCGCTGCTCTTTCGGCGACTTCATCCACGGAGATTCCTTTGTCTAAGATGTGGACAATAGGGGCCTGGAGGCGTGCGGCTTCAAATGAGTGGCGGCTGTTCTCCTGAATGTTCTTGGATATGGCCTGGCTGACACGCACCCGCTCATCCTGCGTCAGTGGTGGCCCTGACTGCCGGACGGAGCGGACCAGGCACACTATGGCTGTGATGACCAGCGTCGCGACGAAGATGAAGATAATCATGGTGTGCCCCCCCTGGTTGGATCAGCCTGTTGAACTACCTGTCTCCTGATAGTCTTCGGTGAGGGTAAAATGACCGACCCCGTTCGTAGACTCAAACGCATATGTCTCCCAATACGAGGTTCCGTCACTGTAAGCAACATCAACCTTTGCAAGCTCACCACCGGCTGCATTCACCGTAGGGCTGCCGATGACATTCACACTCTCGCAGGTCAGCAGATTGCCATCCTGATCGTAGGCCTTGAAACTGGCAACGTCGGTCTGGATCTGCTGAACGCTGGCGGGGAGGCTGGGTGCTGTAACTGTCGCTGCCGCCGGGCCGCCGATGAGCCTGACGAACTACGACCACATGCGGCGAGTCCGAGGCCTGCGGCCAGCGCGATGGCCGGAACGACAATGAGCTTCTTTGAAAGCTTCATTGTCTTGCCTTCCCCCCGACGATTCTGTCTGAATCGCTCTCCGCAATGCCCCGGAGGGCATCACCAACGATCAGCTAAGAATTGGTGGTCTGAGCCGGAGTTGTCCAGTAATTGGTGACACCACCATCGATGTAGATGTCCGGGCCGGTCCAGTTCATGCCGGTATCGGTCCAGGCGTTGCCGTTATCGATCACGGTCACCGTGTCGCCGTAACCTGTGTCACCATCCTGGTCGCTGCCGGTGCAGATATAGGCGATGCCGTCGCCGTCCGGGGTGCACGAAACATTCACTGATATGATGCCGGGCGAGTAGTAGTCATCGGCCGGTGCGGCGGTCAGCTCACTCTGCTGCTCGCTGGCCAGCGAGTTGTACAGGGTCTGACTGTTGAGAAACTCGCCAGCCTGGTTGGTGGGGGCGGCAGGCGCAGCGGGCGCTGGTGCGGCTGGAGCCTGTACGTAGGTGGTGTGAGTTGGCGCGGGCGCAGGTGCTGCTGTAGATGCCTTTGGCTTCGGAGCAGCAGCCGGTGCGGTCACCGTGTGGGTGACGGCCGGTGCTGCGGCAGGGGCCTTTGCAGAGCCGCACGCGGCGAGACTAATTCCGGCGGAGAGTGCGATGGCCGGTATTGCAACCAGCTTGGTGGTAGTCATGATTCCCCCTTCCCGTCAATCATTGAATTCGATTAGGTCGCCGCTGCCGTCCGTGACTATCACGGGGTTGCCGACCGATGCGGAGGTCATGGACTGACCATCCACATAGAAGTACGAGGTGCCCGGCTGGTTCCAGTAACCGCCTGCGATGTAAGCCGAATGGACATCCAGCGCGAACGCGCACGTGGTACCCGTCCCGATAGAGACACCTGAGCCGCAGAAGGTAAGAGCACCGGTGTTTATCGGCTCACTCTGTGCTGGCGGTGCGGGCGCTGGCTGCACGATGACGGTCTTGGCGGGCGCTGGCGTGGTCTGGACCGGCGCTGCCTTCGAGGCCGGTGCGGTCACGGTGTGCGTGGCTGCGGGCGCGGTCTTGACGATGAGCGTATGAGTGTTAGTGCCGCACGCGGCCAGGCTGAGGCCTGCGGCCAGTGTGATGGCCGGGATTGCGACTACCTTGCTGAGCTTCATTGTCTTGCCTTCCACCAGTACAGAAAAGCCTTATTCCAACTCTCTGTTGAGGAAATGTTACGGAGCGCGCATTCCGGTACCTAGAGGAGAAATGACTAGGAAGTCAGGGGTGAACGTCACCTAACGTGACAGCCACCGGACGTTCGGCAACTAGCCGCCTCTTGAGCGCAGGGCGCCCCGGGGAATCTGCGGGCTCCCGCCTGGTCACCCGGTAGCCCGGCCCGGCTCCCTGGTGGCGGCGATGTGAGCCTGGAGTACGCAGGGGGTCATGAGAGCACTGTCATGAGGCCAGGTCATGCATGGGGAGCATGGGCCAGGAACAACCCTGTGTGCCCCCGGGGGGCGCGTTGAGGGACCGGGAGCATCGGGGGCTTGGTGTCATCCCGGATGGGGTGGCGCTCAGCGTGACTCTCAGGGCCGTGCAGGGCCAGTCGAGCGGTGAGCGCCCCAGGGGGAACGCCCACCGCTAGCTGGTGGTCACAGAACTAGCTGTCGTACGTTGCCGAGCAAAGGTCCGTGCCGTTGATGTTCGCGTCCTCCAGCGAGCCGGTGGCAGCGGTGCTCACCCAGATGGTCCCCACCCCGGAAGCGTTGAGGCCCACCTGCTGTGTTATCTGGTAGACGTTAATGCCGCCCTCCTCCGTGATGTAGAACTGAACGGAAACGACCGGGCTGGTGTTCGGATTCCCGGTGACAACCGCACCCTGGTTCGGCACAGTCTGCGGGTACCAGGCTCCTGTCGCCTCACTCCCGGCGTTCGGGTACGCGAGCGCGCAGCCGAGGGGGGATCCACCCACTGCGCTGGTGGCCATCTACTATCTGCTGCCCCTGGACCACTCCTCGACCTGGGTCGCCGTCACGACACTGGTGATCGGGCTGGTGGCGCTCATCGCACTGGTCGCCTTTCAGGTCCCGCCAGATCGTCACATCACCGTTCCCGGGCCTGCGGGGGGTCGAAGCCCTCGCCACCAGCATTCCGCTGTTCCTGCTGCTGTTCGCCAGCACCTACGTCGTCCTGGACACGATTTCCGCCAGCAACTTCACCGAGCCGCTGACACGCACCGACGCGCTGTATTTCACCGTCACCGTTTTCTCCACGGTCGGGTTCGGCGATATCACCCCCAAGACCGAGACGGCGCGGCTGGTGGTCACCGGGCAGATGATCGCCGATCTCGTCGTCATCGGGCTCGGGCTTAAGGTCATTGTGGGCGCGGTCAAGCGTGGTCGCCAGCAGCAGCCGACGGGCGCGCCGCCGCCGCCAGGCCAGGCTGCCCCGCGTCCGCAGGTCGGCGGTACCCGCCGTTACGCTGCGTCGATGGTCGCGCCTGCAAAAGGGGGGCCTGACCCGTCCTCCGTGCCAGACATCCTCTCGCCGTTCCAGATCACAGTAAAGGGCGCGCCTGCGGCGCGTCGGTTGCTGGCGCAACCGCAGACCCTTGACTGTGACCTTCCAGGGCAAGACCATCGGCACCTATCGGTTGGACGGGGCAGTCCGAGCCCCGCCGTCCCCACGTCTGCGGAAGGTGTCAACAAAGTCCCGGACTTCGTGACCATGACCGCACCCGAGCCGGACAAGCCGATCGCTGACCTGGCCGACGCGACTCCGTACAGCAGAGGGGTACAGCAACCACCGCGGGTAGATGCCACCCTGAACTGACGTCGCCTGCCAGGTGAGCTGGGCAAGTTAAGCGACCACCTGGCCGTGCCGACAGTTCGGGACGAAGAGCCACCGGAACTGGCGAAGAAAACTGCCGAACCGGGCCATATGTGGATCTAGGCGGGTTTGCCGGTGACGTAGACGGTGAGCGCGCCGATCTGCAGCCCAGGGGTGAAGACCTTAACGACCAGCTTGGCGTCGAGCAGCACCGCAGCGGCCGAGTTGATGGTCGAGGTGATCCCGGTGGCGACGATCTCGCTGCCGCTAGTCGTGCGCGCCATCTTGGACAGGCTGACCGCCAGCACCGGGACCTGCTTACCGGACACGGTCGCCGACAGGATGCCCTGGGTGGTGTTGAGCACGAAGTTCGTCGCGGTCACCGTCTTGCCAGAGTGCGTGAACGACAGCCCGCCGCTGTGGTCGATCGTCCCCTTCAAACCGGCCTGGGTCAGCGTGCCGCCGGTGATCGGGAAGCTGATCCCACCAGACGAAGCCGCGGTCGCGGGGGCGACCGCACTGACCTGCACGCCAGCGGTCTTAAGCGCCTGCGCGGTCGATGCGTCCAGCACCAGGACGGTGTTCTTGCCGGTCGCCGTGATCGTCTGCGCGGACGCCGACCCGCTCGCACTGGCCATCGGGCTCGCAGTTGCCTTCGGTGAAGCCGACGGCGACTTGCTGGCTGTACTGGAAGGCGTCGACGAACTGCAGGCGGCGGCAGCGGCCACTGTGAGGGCGGCAACACCAAAGACCAAGGGGCGGCGGGCAGAAGAAATCGTCATCGTGGCACTCCGGTGGTGAGGGTGGCAGCGTTGGGTTGTCCCCCTCGCTGAGGCCGGTGCCGAAGCTACAGCATGAGCCCGCAGCCTGCTGCCCGCCGCGCCGAAGGTGCTCCAGCCGATTCCGGGGAGTCACGGTCTTCTACCCGCCCGTAGCCGCTGCCGCCGCCGCACAGATCGTCGTCCGTGCCGATAGTTCGCATCGAGCGGGTCAGCTGAGCCCCGCGGACCAGACGTGGACCAGCCGACATCTCACCTAGCAGTCTGCGCACATGGGTGTGCACTTGGACGTGCCGACAGTTCGGGACGCAGAGACCACCCCGTGCCAGCCGCGTGCCAGAACGGGGCGAAAACCAGAGACATCGAGCAGTAGCTAGACACTGAGCAAACCGGCTCTGACCAGGGAAAGCAGCAGGTGGGCACCGTGGGTGCAACGAGCTTCTAAGCAGTCTGTCACCAAGGTGAGTCGCCAAGAGGCTGACCACCAATGCTGACCACATCAGCATCCGATTTCGGCGGACAGGGGCGGACCGGGGAAGTGGCGCCCGTCCAGGTGGGCGACAGTAACCGACAACTTGGACGTGCCTTACAACCAAGTGGTCAGACCCGAACATGGGCCAGATGCGGCGATGACCCAAGGGGCACTGGCGGAATCAGAGTGTGAGAAAGTTGCCCGCAGTCCCTGCAAGAATGCCTGCGATGAGCAGGGGAGAAGCGATCCATGGGCGAGCCGCATCCTCGGTAAGCACGGCGAGTATGTCGAAAGAATCAGGCTGCAATTTCCGCCCGGATGCAGCACCGCCGTCAACTCGGCTGAGGGCATCCGTTGCGAGCATGCGACGAATCCTGAGTGCGAGCCTAACGACGAGTACGACCCCTGAGATTTCGAACGCGGCGGCGACGACATAAAGAATTCCGGCGGCGATGTGCATGGGAGACCGTATCACTATCGATGGTGGCTGACCTCGCTAACGCTCGTGCTAACAACGGTCCTGGATCACGGTGGATGCGTGTGGAGCCAGTAGTCGGCTGACCTGCGCTTGAGTACCTATCTGGACCTCTGGGGACGGTCGTGATCCTGCTACGGATCAGAAGGCTTCAGAACCCCTGCTTCACCAATGCTGCGGCGTCGCGTGGCCCACCTTCCGGTGTCCGACTGGCGGGGCAGCCCGGGCACCCCCGGGCCTGCCAGCGGCCCGGGCACCCCCGGGCCTGCCAGCGGCCCGGGCACCCCAGGCCGGTGAGCGGCCCGGGCACCCCGGGCCTGCGATTCGATTTCAAGTTCGATCCTAATGAGATTGTTGGCCAGGACGACGGGATAAAACCCGCCTGTGGATAAGAGAAACTTGTTCCACGAAATGGTCGCGGCCCTTGCAGAGTCCGATCGAGGACGGGTAAGGCTATGAACCGCTCAGGGCCCGGCTCACCGGCCGCCCTTGCTCCAGGCGGCCGTGTCCTTCAGGCAGCCGGCGTAACGGGCGGCGGCGCTGGCCACCACCTGGTCCGACGGCAGGCCGGGGCAGTCTCCCTTGGTGGACTGGATGATGAGCATCAGCGAGCCCAGCATGCTGACCACGACGGCGCCGACCACCAGCTTGCGCCACACGGTCCAGCTGGAGATGACCTCTGTGGCCGGTTTGTCGTCCCGGGGCGCCATCCGGGCGAAGGCGGCGAACATCGACTTCAGCCGGGGATCAGCCGCCTGGAGAACCTGTTCGATCTGGTTGAGCATCTGTTCCTGGCGGGGGGGCAGGCCCATCTCTGTTCTCCAGTGCACCAATGCCGTGAGAGGTCCTGCTTTGACGTTAGCCGGCCAACCGCGCCGGCACTGGCCGGCCCGGGTGCAGGTGGGCCCACGCTTCAGCTGCCCAGATTTTGGTTGAACATGTCCAGGATTGCGCGGACTTTGGCATCCGCCGCGTCGACCACGCTGAGGGACGCGGCGAAGCTGTGGATCAGCCAAGGCCCGGAAGGGTACTCGGCCGGCACGCCCGCGTTCTTCAGCCGGTCGGCGTAGGCTGCGCCCTCGTCGCGCAGCGGGTCGAACTCCGCGCCGGCCACGATGACGGGCATGACGCCCGCGGCGCCCGCAGCGCCCGCGGCGCCCGCGACGGGCACGGCGCCCGCGACGGGCACGGCGCCCGCGACG
>Ga0187851_10004700_pt1 | contig 11094 bp, 9 predicted proteins | sample June2016WEW_6_10_FD_132997 | JGI IMG/M metagenome (GOLD analysis project Ga0187851, IMG submission 132997) | Peatland microbial communities from SPRUCE experiment site at the Marcell Experimental Forest, Minnesota, USA - June2016WEW_6_10 | ecosystem: Environmental > Terrestrial > Soil > Wetlands... | reverse complement strand
TGCCCCACTACGCGCCGGTCAGCAATTGGAAAGCCCGCCGGGCTACGATCAGCTCCTCGTTGGTGGCCAGGGCAACAACAGCCACCGGGCCGTTCGATACGATGCGGTCGCCGCTGCCGTGGACGTTCGAATCCGGGTCGAGCGCGATGCCCAGAAACTCCAGGCCTTGGCAACAGGCGGCGCGCAGCGTGGCGGAGTTCTCGCCGATGCCGCCGGTGAAGGCCACTGCGTCCAGTCCGCCCATGGCGGCGGCGTAAGCGCCAATAGTCTTCTTCACCTGGTAGACGAAGACCGCGAGTGCCTCGGCGGCGCGCGCATTGCCCGCGGCGGCGACCTGTTCCAGATCGCGCACATCGCCGCCCTCGATCCCCGAAAGACCGGCCAGCCCGCCGCCTTTGGCGAGTTGCTCGCGCACCTGCCCGCAAGTCCAGCCGTGGCGCTCCATCATAAAGAGCACGGCGAAAGCGTCCAGATCGCCATGCCGGGTAGCGTTCTCCAGACCGGATTGCGGCGAGAAGCCCATGGTGGCGTCGATGGACCGGCCGCGGTCGATGGCGCACATCGACGAGCTGCCGCCCAGGTGGCAGCTTATCAGACGGGTCTGGCGGCCCAGCAGCGCGGCGCATCGCTCGGCCACATACTGGTGCGAAGCGCCGTGGAAGCCGTAACGGCGCACCCCCTCCGCGAGCCACTCGGCGGGCACGCCGTAAAGACGCGCGCAGGCGGGCATCGTGGCGTGGAACTCCGGCTCGAAGGCGGCCACCAGCGGGATGCCCGGCAGGCTTGCCCGGAAGGCGCGGATGGCCGCCAGATAGATGGCATTGTGCGCCGGCGCGGCGGGCAGGAACTCTTCCAGGGCCAGCAGCACGCTATCGTCAATCGCAAACGTGCCGCAGTATCGCGGTCCGGCATGCACGGCCTTGAAGGCCACCGCATCCACCGGCACGCCGCCGGTGCGGATCTGCTCGATGGCTTCGCCGTAATCCCGCACGCGCTCGAACCGTCCGCGGCCCAGCACTTTCTCGGAGGGCATCTCCAGGATCTGGTACTTCAGCGACGTCGAGCCCAGATTCGGGACCAGGAGGTTCATTTGACGCCGTGAAACTGAGCTTTTATGGCAGTCAGATTCTTGGTGGCGGTCGCCTGAAACGGACTACTCACCGCCGCGCACGCCTTGAAAAAAGTGTAGGCATCCTGGACTTTCTCCATCTTGTAATTGGCCACGCCAAGGTAAAAAAGCACTTCCGTCTTTACCGCCACGTTGCCTTCCACCAGCGGCAGCGACTTACGCAGTTCCGTATCGGCCTGCGGCAGCTTCCCATCGCTGAGATACTGTTGGCCGCTCATGGAGTAGGCCAGCCCGACAAAGGTGTTCTTGCGTTTAGTCCAATCCGCGTCGGCCACGCCTTCGGGCTTGGGCTTGGAACTCATGACTTCGATGAGCTTGGCGCTGTAGGCATGTACCTTGTCGCCGTCTTTCTTCTTGGCGGCATTGTCGGTGAGAACCAGTAGCATGTCTTCGCTCGGAGTGCCCGTAGCGGCGATCTGCTGCGCCAGGGCCACGGCCTTATCGTTGGCGCCGGATTTCTGATACGCCACGAACAGCGTGTCGATGGCTTTGGCAAAATACTCGCTCTTGGCGTTGCGCTGCTGCAAGGCTTCCAGCATCACAACCTGCTTCTTGGGGTCGGCCGTTCCGAGCGCCATGGCGTAGAGCGAGTACTCGGTGTAGGTATTGACTTGGCGGGCGTAGTCCACGCGCGCCTTCCAGTTTTCAACCTCGTCGGCATCCGTCGGCTGGGGAGAGGCAACCACCTTCTGCGCCAGTTCGGCGGTTTTGCCCGACCATTTCAAGACCAGGTCGGGATCCTTCTTCAGCTCCGCCGCCTTGAGGGTCTGCTGGGCGTCCTCCACGCATTCCGGAGGCATGGCGGCCAGCTTGTCGGCCACGGCCAGCGCCTTGTCGGCGTCGTTAGCCTTGACGTAAGCGGTCAGCAGTTGCTCGTAGACCCAGGCGGCGCCCTCGTGCTGCGGATACTGGGTGACGAACTGCTCCTGCAGCGCCAGTTTCTTGGCGGCGTCTTCCTCCTGGCCGGCCTGCTGCAGCAGTTGACCTTCCGGTGTGGCGCCGTTGACTTCCGCGAGCTTATGACACTGCGTCCATCCTGGCGCGGCGGCAAGCGCCAGAGCAAAAAGGGTGGCGACGGTTTTCATGCGTACCTCCTCGATTCTGCGGAATGTTAACACAATTCGAGGCGCATTGTGAGATGCTAAGGGAATGGCACGGGCGGCCGCGAAATACGTATTCGCCGCGCTGCTTGCGTTGCTCTCGACGCAGGCGGGCGTACCGTCCGTTCGTGTTGTCACAGCGATCGAAATCGTCTGCCGCACCGAGGCCGAACAACAGACCCCACGCGAAGCCCCGCGCCCTCGGGCAGGCAGACAAGTCCGCCAACCCGCCGCTACGTACCTGTCCCGGACCAGGCCCGAGCCGGATGCCGCCATCCTGTTCCAACGGCCGCCTCCCACGCCCTTTCTCTTCTCGTAGTCACAAACAAGGGCCAACAAATAGGGAGAGGACCGTGTCTTTCAGAAACTTACTACGTCATTTGGGGCTCGCAGATCGCGAGCCCGAGGATCAACTGCGCGCCATTGCCCGCCGGCGGCAGGAGCTATCCGGGTTGCCTGACGATCGGCTCAAATCTGCCGCGAGAGGTATTGGCCGCGACGCCGACGTGATTGAAACATTCGCGCTGGCAGCGGTGATCGCGGCTCGTGTGCTCGGGTTGCAGATGTTCGACGTGCAGATCCTGGGCGCGCTGGCAATGCACCGCGGCCAGATCGCGGAGTTGCAAACTGGAGAGGGCAAGACGCTGGCGGCCGTGCCCGCCGCGATCTGGTACGCGCGTCAGGGCCGCGGCACACACGTGCTAACCGCCAACGATTATCTTGCCCGCCGCGACGCCGCGTGGATGCGCGGGATCTACGACTGGTTCGGGCTGTCCGTCGGGCATATCTCGCAGGAGATGCCGGCCGCGGACCGCCGCGCCGCGTACCATTGCGACATCACCTACGCGACGGCCAACGAAGTCGGCTTCGACTACCTGCGGGACGGCCTCGCGCGCAGCACGGGCGAACTGGTACAGCGGGAGTTTGCGTTCGCCGTCATCGACGAGGCCGACTCCATCCTGCTCGACGAAGCGCGCATCCCGCTGGTCATCGCGGGCGGAGTGGCCGAGGATTCCGCGCTGGCCTACCGCGTCGATTCGGTCGTGGCCGGGATGCAGCCGCACATGCATTACTCGCTCGATGAGTTTGCGCGCAACGTGCAGTTGACCGATGCCGGCATTGAGCGCGTGGAAGCGTCCCTCGGCTGCGGCAGCCTGTTCGACGAGCCAAACCTGCGCTTTCTAACGGCGGCGCAGGACGCGCTGCATGCGCACGCCTTGCTGCGGCGCGATGTGGACTACGTGGTCAAGAAAGGCGCCATCGAATTGGTGGACGAGTTCAAGGGCCGCATCGCCCAGAACCGGCGCTGGCCGGCCGGGCTGCATTCCGCCGTGGAAGCCAAAGAACGTGTGCGGCTGAAGACCCAGGGACGCATCCTCGGTTCGATTACGGTGCAGAGCCTGGCCGGAATGTACGAGCGAATCTGCGGCATGACGGGTACCGCGGCGACGCAAGCCGAAGAGTTCTGGAAAGTGTACAAACTGCCGGTAAAGGCGATCCCGACGAATCGGCCGGTAATTCGGCAAGATCTTTCCGATGCCGTGTATGCGGATAGTGAGGCGCGGAACGAAGCGCTCGCGGAGGAAATTCGACGGGTCCACGAGACCGGCCGCCCGATGCTGGTGGGAACGGCCAGCGTCGAGGAGTCGGAGGAATTGAGCCGCCGCCTGCAATCGGCCGGTATCCGGCATGCGGTCCTGAACGCCAGGAACGATGAGGCGGAAGCTGGGATTATCGCGCAGGCGGGCGCGCTCGGGGCGGTAACGGTTTCCACCAACATGGCGGGACGGGGCACCGACATTCTGCTGGGTGGCAATCCGCCAAAAGATCGCGAGCAGGTAGTGTCGCTCGGCGGCTTATACGTCATTGGCACCACGCGTCACGAGGCCAGGCGGATTGACAACCAACTGCGCGGCCGAGCGGGACGGCAGGGCGATCCGGGCACCTCCCGCTTCTTCATCAGCCGGGACGACGACCTGCTGGTGCGTTTCGGGATTCGAGAGAACCCGGATATCGACAGCGTGCAGCGCACCGCGGAAGGGCAGAATCTTGAGATTCGGCAGACGCTCTGGAAATACGAGTGTACGGTTGAAGATCACCGCCGCGAGGTGTACAGCTTGCGCCGCGAGATTCTGCTGTCGCCCGGCTGGAGTCTCCGTTCCATGCTGCCCGAAGAGCAATACTGCGAACTGATCCAAGCTGCCGGTGAGCATGCGCTCGAAACGGCCGGGCGGCAACTAGCGTTGGCCATTATTGACGATCTATGGGCCGATTACCTGGCGAATGTCGCCGAATTAAGGGGCGGCCTGCATTGGGCTTCCTGGACCGGCGCCGATCCGCTGCATAAATTCCTGACCGGCGAGTGGGAGATTTACGATGATTTTCACGAGTGCCTGAAAGAAGAGATTGCCGGCGCGTTTCAGACCGCGGAGATCCACACTGGCGAGATCCATTTCCGCGATGCCGAGCGCATGGAACGCGGAGCGACCTGGACATACGTCACCACCGATCAGCCCTTCGGAACGCTGGCCGAACGGATCAAAAAAGGGATTCAGCGCAGACTCTCGAAAACATAGAAGGAGCAAGGCATGCCGATCCATTTGCCGCATGTTCGCTTGAGCGTGCCGATGCTCCTCTCCCTTGCGGAGTGGTCGGTATTCTCGCTCTATTGGAGTGCTGCCGCGAAGAATTCTTCGCCGGCGAAATCCGCGGAGTCGCGGCCATCGCGGCGCGTACACGAGCTATTGGTAAACCTCGCCCTCTTGCTGGTGGTTTTCCCGTTTCCGGGGCTGCCAGGCCGGCGATTCCTGCCAGGCGGGCCCTATGTCGCTTGGGCCGGTCTTTGCATCCAGACAGCGTCCGGCGCGCTGGGCGTATGGGCGCGGCGGCATCTCGGTCCCAATTGGAGCGGAGAGATCGCCATCAAGGTCGATCACCGGCTGATCCGGTCCGGTCCATACCGAATCGTGCGCCATCCGATCTACACCGCGATGCTAGGGATGTTTGCCGGCTCGGCGGTGGTGTCCGGCCAACTGCACGCGGCCCTTGGGTTGGCGATGGCGGTCTTCGCATACTGGCGCAAGATCCGATTGGAGGAGGCCAACCTGAGGAAGGCCTTCGGTCCGGTGTACGATGCTTATCGGCGCGCAACCGGGTCGCTGGTTCCGAAGCTGCTGTAATGGGCCGCTCAGAATCGGCGTTCATCGGCGTTCATCGGCCGCCAAGAATAATGACGCTCGGAGGCTGTACGCGAACGTCGACAAGGCGATATTGGCCGCCGATGAACGCCGATTTTGGCCGGCTTCTATCTGTTCGATTCTGCGGGCCAGGTCTTTGTTGTGCGCACGCTGTTGAGAACGGCGGAGAGCATGGCCGCGCCGTTGTTCGGTGAAGGCGTAAGGTGGCCGGCGTACCCCCATCTTCGCCCCTGGATTGAAGTTCCGCGTCGCTGAGTCGAAACATGAAGTCTTCGGGGAAGCGAGCGGGGTTGCGCTTTACGGCCTGATTCAGGGCTTTGGTGGGCACCTGGTAGATCTCCGCCAAGTCGCTCGCGAGCATCACTTTCTGGCCGCGAATCACATAGATGCGGCGCTCGATCAATGGCATGGCGGCCGGGATCTGGCTTGCAAGTAACGCTTTCGTCATTTGAGAAGATCGTGGCTTCAGGACTGAAACTTCTCACTGGGATAGTTCAATTCCCCGCCAGCGCCTCCGCCAGCACAAACACCAGCGGCGGGTACCAGTTGATGGCCACCTCGTTGCTGGAGTCGGAAGCCGGCTCATCCAGAGACAACTTCGCCGGAGGCCCGTTGGGCGGTCGCTGGAGCGTTCGACGATCTGCGGGGCGGCGGTCAGCGAATCCTGCGCAATGGCGGCGACCGCACCCGCGATTACTAATCAGGGCTCCTTCGTGATCGTGACCCTGCCTTCGGTTGCTCGACCTCCGGCATCCGCCGTGAGACTCCCCTCAAGGACGCGATCTTTGCCGGTTGCTCTAAGCTCCCACTGGAACGCCCAAGGCTCCGGCGGCCCCGTCAGGCCGGTCAGCTCAGTGGGTAGCCCGCTGGGTGGCGTCATCAGATGTAGCGCAAATGCGGTGCTGATGAAGCTCAGACCGCCATCGCCGGAGCAGCACACATTCGCGATTTCGTGGGCGACGCGGAATTCACCTCGAAACGGCGGTTGATCCTCGCGTCGCGAGTCGAAGAGCTCGAAAGTGAGGCGGCAGTGCGCTGTTCCCCTCCCGATCTGGTCGCCTCTCAGGTACGAAGGATTGTCTCGTAAGTACAAATCGAAAAAGCCGTTCAGCTCGGCGAAGCTCGGATAATCCACCCGGAGGCCGCGCCACTTCATGAGTTGGGCGGCGAAGGTCCACCTCCCCGTGTAGCCGTGCACGATTTGCGTTCTCACTATCTTCTCCGCCGTGTCCACAAGTTGAGAAGACCATAAGTGCAAGGTATGCCGCGCGTTGTTTCTGCAATTCTCCCGTTTGTCGGAGGCGAGCCGATCCATCCGGACAACTGTAAGCCCTTCAAGGTCGGAAGGCAGCTCCGCCTGTCCGTACTGGCACAGGGCGATGTTGGCGCGGCCAAGCCGGCCCGCGACCAGACCAAACTCCAACATCACGTTTGCCCTGGGCATCTTGACGCGCCGGCCTCGTATCGTACCATCATCGTCAGGGGTTGCTACGAAGACGGCGCCGCAGCATTCGAGCAACATGCTCTCGAGCGCCTCAAAGGTCAGGGAACTGGGAGCGAAGATCTCAGGCCAGTAGACAGCCTCGGTGTCTTCACTTTTCAGGAGATGGCAAACCTCGGCAGCTTCCTTCCTGCCCTCGGTTGATGAACCCACGAAGACACGCCGCATAAAACACCTCAGTTGGATACTATACCGCCGGCCGACCTCGATAGCGTAGCCATGCAATCTAGCAGGATGCTGAAAAAGGCTCCCACAGGCTGAAGCCTGTGCCACCAACTGCCGCTAAGTCATTGATAACCGGTGGCACAGACTCTAGTCTGTGGCCCGAGCATCCTGCTAGCGCATCAAGCGCTTCGCCGAGCGGCCGCGCGCCTCAATATCCCGCCAGGGCGGCGGCCAGCACGAACACCAGCGGCGCGTTCCAGTTGATGGCCACCTCGTTGCTGGAGTAGGAAGCCAGCTCATCCAGATACATCTTTGCGGGAGGCCCGTTGGGCAGCTTGCGCATCGCAGCGTCCTGTCGGCCGCGGTTGGGACCGCCCGAGAGCAGCCCCGGCCACGGTTCCGGAAGTCCGGCGCTGGGACGGTGGTGCGGATGATGGTACGGGTTGGCCCCCACCTGCGTCACCCAGGATAGCGAAAAGGTATTGCGGCCCAGCAGGTAATGCAAGTTATCCAGCGCCGCCTCCACGAAGCGTCGATCGGGCCGCAGCGCGTTAGCCACTAAAAGCTGCATGCTGTAATTGGCGGCCACGCCGTTCGATCCCCAGATGTAATCCGCGGAAGTCAGGCTGATGCGGTACGGGTGGCGGCTGGCGCGCTCTACGATCTGCTGGGCGGCGCTCGCCGAATCCTGTGCGATGGCGGCGACCGCCTCGGCGTTCTTCCCGTGCCCGAGCGCGTAGGTCCACAGCGCCAGCGGCGCCACATTGCCCCAATCCGGAGGCGCGTTCGGCTTCAGCGTCTTCCGGAAGGCCCCGAAATGCTCCAGAAAATAGCGCTCGTAGGCTTGGTCGCCGGTCGAGCGCCACAACTCGGCGGCGGCCCACAGATGCTCGTCCGCGCAGTCGCCGTCTCCGTAATCTCCGGTCTGGACGCCGGGAGGGTTGTGGAACGTCACGTCGGGATTCTTCTCCAGCCACGTCCACGCCTGGCGGGCGGCGCGCAGGCATTTCTCGGCATAACGGGCATCGAAGGGCTGGTAGGCGCGGGCCGCAATCGCCATCACGGCCGCGAAATCGCCGGTGGCGCAAGAGCTCTTATACGGCTGCTTCCCTGTGCCGATGAGGTAGCTGATCAGCGTATCTTTCTCCGGCGGGATGAAATCGCAGAAGCGCTCGCTGGATTGTTTGTGCCAGACTCCGCCATCGTCGTCCTGCATGGAGAGCATCCAGTCCAGGTTCCAGCGGATTTCGTTCAGGATGTCGGGCGTGCCGTTGCCGGATTCCGGAACGTCGAGCTTCACCTGCTTCAGGCGCCCCCCGAAAATTTCCCAGGTCCACAGCAGGGTGCCGGTGGAGATGCCGGAGTTGACCACGTAGCGGCCGTAGTCGCCGGCATCGTGCCATCCTTTGGCCGAGATGTGCGGGCCGGTCCTGCCCGAGGAAACATGATAGGCCCCTTCCAGGTGACAGGCGGCGTGCTTGTAGCCGGGGAACTCCGGCCCCAGGTCCACGGCGGTCCCGCAACGCTGCCCGTAGTACGACCGCATGGACAGATAGAACGCGCGCGCGAACACATCCGGGCCAATGCCAAACTCCCAGCTTCGGCCCACGCCCGGCACTTCGAGATAATACTTGCCGGGCTTGTCGAGTTTGGTGAAATCCGCTTCCTGAACGATATCGCCGGAATCCGGATCGTTGGCGGGCTCCGCCAACTTGCCGCGTAACACTACGGAGTCGTTGCCGGCGCGGTGCACGGAGAACTCCTTTGCCAGAGTATGGGACACCACCATCGCCAGCTTGGGGGAGTGGGCCGGGTAGCCTACCTGATCCACTTTGATGTCGGTGCTGGGCGCAGCGGCAAAGGCGCACAGCGATATTAAGAATATAGCGGCCAGTTTCATCGACACTGAGTATAACGCCCGGTGCGCGGTGTGCGATAATCGCCAGACGGGTAGGGTTGGGGGAGATGCTTCACCACCCCTTGCATGCGAAGCACCGGGTCTGGTATAAGAGCCTTACTGACTTCAGTCGCCGGCTATTGGGCCCCGTTATGCCCGTGAAGAAGAAGACACCCATGCCGAAGAGTGCCGAAACGCGCAATGTCCCGGGAGCTTCTCCGCCCCAGGAAGGCAAGAACGGCCAAGCCGCGCCGCCGCACGAAGCGGGACCCACCCAGATGCAGTCGTTCGAGGAGGGAATGCGCCTGTTTCATGCGCGCCAGTTCCGGCCGGCTAGGGAATCCTTTCTGCGGGCTGTCGGCGGGCCGGATCGCGCCGTGGCGCATCGCGCCGGCCTGCACGCGCGCATCTGCGAGCAGCGCCTGGAATTCCCCGGACCGGCGTTGAACACGCCGGAAGAGCACTACAACTATGCCATCACGCTGATCAACTCCCGCGACCTTGCCACCGCTCAAATGCACCTGCGGGCCGCTTTGCAGGCGGACGCCACCGCCGATCATGTGCTCTACGCGCTGGCCGCCTGCCATAGCCTGGGTGGAGATTTGCAGGCGGCTTATGAGAACCTGAAACGTGCGATCGATTTGCAACCTCGTAACCGGCTGGCCGCCCGCCAAGATCCCGATTTCGCGGCCATGGCCGGCCAGCCGGCGTTCCACCGGCTGCTCTATCCGGACAAAAAGAACTGAGAACCAGACACAGCTAGGATTGGCTGCACTACCTTGCGGCAAGCCGCAAACGGCAGGCCGATTGACAATCGGCCTGCAGGCTGCCAGCCTGCCCCACGGCTCGGCCCCAGACCAGCGCAGGCAGCAAGATGTCTAATTCCGCACCTTTGCGTGTCGTCGCTATTGGTGGAGGCACCGGCCTTTCCGCCCTGTTGCAAGGGTTGAAACACTACGCCAGCCCACACCGCGCTCCGCTCATCGACATCACTGCGGTGGTCACGGTCACCGACGATGGCGGCAGTTCCGGCCGCCTGCGGCGCGAGTTCGATGTGCTGCCGCCAGGGGACATCCGCAACTGCCTGGTGGCGCTTTCCGAAGACGAAGCCCTGCTCTCGCGCCTCTTCCAACACCGCTTCCAAGCCGGCCTGGGACTCAAGGGACACAGCTTCGGCAACCTCTTCCTGACGGCCCTAACGCAGCTCATGGGCGATTTTCCCGAGGCCGTTAAAGCGTCGTCCGAAGTGCTCAAGATCACCGGCCGGATCTATCCCGCCACGGCCGCCAATGTGGCGCTCGAGGCCACCCTGGAGGACGGCACGCGCGTAACCGGAGAAACCAACATCAGCAAGAGCCGCAGGCTCATCCGCACCGTCCGGCTGCGCCCCCGCAAAGTGAAGCCCATGGCCGATACGCTGGCCGCCATCGCTCAGGCCGACCTCATCACGCTGGGCCCCGGTTCGCTGTTTACCAGCGTGATCCCGAACCTGTTGGTGGAGGGAATCTCCGCGGCCATACGGCGCTCGCCCGCTCTCAAGGCGTATTTTGTGAACCTGATGTGGCAGCCCGGAGAAACCATGAACTTCACCGCCTCCGACCATATCCGCGCCATCCACAAGCATGCCGGCGGCAAGCTGATCGATTGCGCCATCGTCAACGTCGCGCCCATGCAGATGGCCGCGCGCAAGCGCTACGAAAGGCAGCAGGCGCTACCCGTGGAAAACGACCTCGATCGAATCGCCAAAATGGGAGTCAGGGTGGTGAGCGGCAAGCTGCTGCAGGAATCCAGGAAGGTGCGCCACGATCCGGAACAAACCGCCGCGATGGCCGTGCGGCTGGCGCACGAGGGCCGGCGGCAAAGGCTCAAGGCCAGCGGGAGGAAATAATGGATACATCGTTGACGGTAGTGGTTCTCGCAGCCGGGCTGGGCACCCGCATGAAGTCGCGCAAGGCCAAGGTGCTGCATCGCGCCGGCGGGAGATACCTGGTGGAGCACGTCTTGCGCACCGCGCGCGCACTGGCGCCCCCCGAGCGGATTTTCGTGGTGGTGGGGCATCAGTCCGCCGAGGTGCGCGCGGCCATACAGACGCCCGGCATCGGCTT
>Ga0187851_10004699_pt1 | contig 11094 bp, 5 predicted proteins | sample June2016WEW_6_10_FD_132997 | JGI IMG/M metagenome (GOLD analysis project Ga0187851, IMG submission 132997) | Peatland microbial communities from SPRUCE experiment site at the Marcell Experimental Forest, Minnesota, USA - June2016WEW_6_10 | ecosystem: Environmental > Terrestrial > Soil > Wetlands... | reverse complement strand
TCTGTCTCCCGCCCGTCGTTTGCGGAAACCCTGGATTGACGGCATCAAAGCGCCTGCTCCCATGCCGCAGCACAGCGAACTTCAGCGAGTCGTACACCCACAAATCCCCGCTGCCATCCCGGCGGATGCTCGTCCAGCTTCCCTCCGGTAGACCGGCGAGCTTGCCGAAAACGGTAACGTCGGCCAGATTCATCCGGCACAGGCTCGTGGCGCAACCGAACCATACAACCCCCGGTTCAAGGAAAATCCCGTGAGCGTCAGGCGCGCCGGCAGCGGCTGGCGTGGGGTACAAGCGAAGGGCTAGATCGCCGCCTACGTTTGGGGATGTGGCTTCCACAAGTCCACGCTCCGTGGCGATGAAGGTTCGCTCTGTGCCATCAAAGAGAATCGAGTTGAAGCCGTCAACGCCGCGTGCACCCGGCAGCGGCACTTTCTCGAAACGCTGGCCCTTTTGCTCGAAGAGACCCCCCCGGTACCCCGCCAGGAGGCCTCCATCAGGAGCCTCGCCGACACTCAAGACTACGTCGGAAGGAAGACCCTCAGCAGACCCGTAACGCTGAAACCGCTGGCCATCGAACCGGAACAATCCGTTTTCCGTTCCGACCCACAGAAAGCCCGTGCGATCCTGGAAAAGAACTTTCACCGCCACGCTGGTGAGACCGTCCTCGGGTCCGTAGTAGCGAAAACTGTCCTGCTGAGCCCGTAGCGGCGCGGCAAGGGCGAAGACGACCACGATGGCCGCGAGACACCACAGCGACTTGAAGTGCGAAAACACCATATCAGATAGTTCGGCCAAATCGGGCCGAATATCTACTATCGATCTCATGCCTCGCCAACAACGTACACCTCGCCGGCACTGGACACAATGGTACTAACGGATCATGGCGCGAGGTGTTTCCACGGACACGGCTGTGGCCGTCGATGTTTCTTTATTCAGTTGCGTCAGGAGATAACCGGGGCCACTCGACTCGGGGAAAAACCCGGGGTGAGCCCATCAGACGTGTGAGGTGCCCCTCGAATTCAATTCAGTCGGGGGTCCCTGAGGAGGGAGACCGTAGATGTGGTCCCCTCGTTAGCCATCTGATTCCTCCCGGATAACTCACTCGGAAACAAGGATGAACGGGCACTTCCACGGATTCGGCCTGAAAAACGCCCTTCTACGCCTGAATCCTGCCAGCCGCGATGCACCGCGCTGACGGCTAGGCGTAAGCGACGGCGTTAGGAGGGAAAGCCACAGAGTGAGATTAAACTGTGTTTATGGGCCTGTTGTGAAGGTTACAGCTCTCCAGCCAGTACGACGGTTTACTGCGGTTCTTGATTGAGGTGTGCGCCAAAACTGGTAACCAAACTTCTTACGTCCCTTGAGTATACATCCGTCACGCCTTCATTCGCGCCACGACCCGCCCGACGGCGCAGACCGAAACCCCCAAAACAGTGGCACATTCTGCTTGGCTTTTGCCGGCGCGCAGGAGCTTTCGCACTCGGGCAACCGTCTTCGTGCCCAGTAATGCCGGACGCCCGCCTACCTTCCCCCAGTTCCTGATCTGGGCCTTGTTGTACGCCTTCCCATAATTTGTGAACGTCGCAGTATGGCGGAAATCATGTAGGCGACCGCATCTTTAAAGTTCTGGGGATTTTTCCACGTCTGTATCGGTGGATTGAAAGATCTTCAAGAAGCTCACCCCTTACGCCGCAATGGTTTGCAGTGCCGTACCCCCGTACCATTGCTACCGGAGTTTATGAAGGCTACAAGTGTCCTGAAAGATGCGAATGGTGTGGTGACGCGATGGAATTCAACGTATCATCCATAGATCAGGTAGGGCTCGACCCCCACCCCACCCGCCTTACCTCCGGAGTTAGGGCAGACACCGAGTTTGCAGTGTTTCTCTCGACGCATCAGTAAGTGGGCGTGTTGGTATTTTGGCCATAAAGCAGAAATCCGATACGGACTGTTGGGGAGACTGGCAAGCATGCAAGGTAGCTCGGGACTATGGCGCGGCTTCGTAACCTTGTTGTTCCTCCTCTTGCCATTGTCGGCAGGCAAGGCGCTGGACCGGGCGCAAAGCATCGGACAGTATCATCACGACATTTGGGACCAACGCAACGGGCTGATGGGCACTTCGATCGACGCTCTGGCGCAGACGAAGGATGGCTATCTCTGGTGCGGAACTCGTAGTGGGCTCTTCCGCTTCGACGGCATGAAGTTCACACGGTTCAGCAACCGGAATACTCCGGCCTTTGTTGAGAATGAGGTCAGCTCCCTGTTGGCGGATGAGGAGGGCGGCCTGTGGATCGGCACCGGGGTGGGGGGGCTCCTGTATTATCGGGACGGGGCCTTCCGTCGATTCAGCACCCGTGATGGGCTGCCTGACGACCACATTTTGAGCCTCGCTCGCGCCCGAGACGGGACTCTGTGGGTGGGAACGGGAAATGGCGTTGCCACCTATGACGGGCACCGGTTTACCCGTGTGCTCGCCTCGGCCGTGCAGGGGCGCGTGGCCTCGCTGGCAGGGGACCGAGACGGGAACATGTGGATGAACGTCATGGGCCAGATTGTGCAGGCGCCACGGGGTGGCACTGCGGCCTGGCGGTCAAAAGCCGCAGATGAGGAAGCGTTCATTTACGTGGACAAGGAAGGTGGCATTTGGTTCGAAGGCGAGAGCGCTATCTTCCGCATTGAGGACAACAAACCCCGACGGGTGAATCTGTCGGCCGCCGACGCTGCCACTCTGACTAACATGTTGGAGGACTCGGACCATCAGTTCTGGATGGCGGGTGATAGCCTGCACGTCCTCGCCTTGGACACCTTGCCGAGAGTGCGCCCGGCCGCGATACGCCAATCCTCCGCAGCAAGTGTTCCTCTTGGAGAGGTCACGTCGCTCTTCGAGGACAGGGAGGGAAGCATCTGGGTAGGTACCCGGAGCGGCGAATTGCACAGGTTTCGCAACAATGTATTCACCACTTTCACCCACCGCGATGGCCTCAGCAGCGATTACATCTACTCCGTCTACGAGGACGACGACGGAGTTCTGTGGGTGGGGACACCGGAGGGTTTGAACCGGTTCTGTGACGGTGAGGTCAAGGTTCTTACTACCAAAGACGGACTTCCTCACAACCACGTGAACGCCATCTGGGGAGGCGCCGGCCGAACCCTGTGGCTGGGCACCAGTGGCGGCGTGTCCGCATTTCAGAACGGCCGCTTCAAGAACTACGCCACCCGCGACGGCCTGTCGTCCGACATCATCAATGTAATATTTGAAGACAAACATGGAAATCTTTGGGTGGGGACTCGCTTTAACGGCCTAGATGTGCTGAGCAAAGGACGTTGGAGCCACTACGGGATCGGGAAGGGCTTGGCGGCTAACACCGTACGTGAGATCCACCAGGATGCCAAGGGAGCAGTCTGGGTGGGAACCGGTGGAGGATTGACCCGTTTTGACGAGCAGGGGCTCCAGACCTACACAGTGACGGCGGGGCTGCCCCACAACTCCACCACGGTGGTAGTGGAGGATCACGACGGCACCCTCTGGCTCGGCACGAGCGGAGGTTTGGCCCATTACCTGAACGGTGTATTCACTGCCTTCGGGAGCAGCGCTGGGATAGCGGATCCCGTCGAGCAGATCTTGATTGATGGCCAGGGGTCCATCTGGCTGGCAAGTGGTGAGGGCATTTCCCGGCTTCGACAGTCCGATCTGAGGGCCTTTGCGGCGGGTAGAATCGGAAAACTCCCCCTGGTGAATTACGGACTGGAGGATGGGCTCGCCACCGTTGATTGCAGTGTCAGCACCCACCCGCTTTCCTGGCGGGGTCGCGACGGGCGCCTTTGGTTTGCCACCACGAAGGGGTTGGCGATGGTGGACCCCGCACGGCGGCCCATGAACCCGTTTCCCCCTCCCGTGCATGTGGAAAGCCTTACCGTCGATAATCAGGAGGTCAACCTCCGCCGCGAGATCCGCTTGCCTGCCGGCAGCCGCAAGCTCGAAATACACTTTACGGCGCTTTCTCTCCGCCAACCCACGCGAGTACGCTTTCGCTACAAGCTGGAAGGCGTCGATCAAGAGTGGGTGGAGGCGGGTAGGCAGCGTGCCGCCTTATACGACAACATCGGCCCGGGCCGTTTTAGGTTCCGCCTCATGGCGTCGAATGACGATGGTTTGTGGAACGAGTCCGGCGATACGCTAGCCTTTTCCCTTGCCCCATACGTCTATCAGACCTGGTGGTTCTATTGCCTGTGCTTGCTGCTGGCGTATCTGATGGCGGTGTGGGCGTACCGGCTTCGCGTCCGGCAGATGCGGGCGCGGGAGGCCGAGCTGGTTTTGACCGTCGAGCAACGCACCGCCGAATTGCAGGAGGACATTCAGAAGCGAAAGCGCGCCGAAGCCGCCTTGGAAAAGACCAAGGAAGCTGCCGAAGTTGCCAACCGGGCCAAGAGCGAGTTCCTGGCGAACATGAGTCACGAGATTCGCACTCCCATGAATGGAGTTCTGGGAATGACGGATCTCCTCCTGGAAACGGAATTGAACCCCGAACAACGCGACTACGCGGGTATGGTCAGGACCTCAGCCGAGTCGCTGCTCACCGTTATCAACGACATCCTGGATTTCTCCAAGATTGAGGCGGGCAAGTTCGAACTGGAGACCATTGAATTCAGGCTGCGCGGCAGCATCGAGCCGGCCCTGAAGACGTTGGGCCTGCGCGCCCACCAGAAGGGCCTGGAGCTGAACTGCCTGATCGAGCCTGACGTGCCCGAGGCCCTGGCGGGTGACCCCAGCCGCTTGCGCCAGGTTTTGATTAACCTGCTCGGCAACTCCTTGAAATTTACTGAAAGAGGAGAGGTCAACTTGAGGGTCCAGCCGGAGGCTACAAAGGAAGATACAATCAGTTTGCACTTCAGCGTGGAAGACACCGGCATCGGCATCCCCGTCGAGAAACAGGCAGGCATCTTCGAGGCCTTCACCCAAGCTGATGGCTCCACCGCCCGCCGCTTTGGCGGAACAGGCCTGGGACTGACCATTTGCCGGCGGTTGGTAGAAATGATGGGAGGCCGCATCTGGTTCGAAAGTGTGGTCGGCCAAGGTAGCACCTTTCATTTTACCGCCAACTTTGGCATTTCCAAGGTCGCCGAGTCTCCCAAGCTCGCGGAGAGGGCCCAACTGAAAGGGGTGAGGGCACTGGTGGTAGACGACAATCCGACGAATCGCCGGATTCTCCAACGTTTCCTCGCAAGCTGGGGCATGCAGCCGACGCTGGCGGATAACGGCCAGCAGGCTCTCGAATCCCTGGCTCAGGCGCTCGATGCCCACCAGCCCTTCCCTCTGGTGCTGACGGATGGCCATATGCGGGAAATGGACGGATTCCAGCTAGCGGCGGAGATCCGCAAGAACCCGGATCTGTCCGGCGCCGCGATTATAATGCTGACTTCGGCGGGGCAGCGATGCGACGCGGCACGTTGCCGTGAACTGGGGGTGGCAGGCTATCTCACCAAGCCTGTGGGTCAGGCTGAGCTACAGGAAGCCGTTCTTCGGGTCGTGGGGTCGAAGCGCACTACGGAAAAACCGGCCCTGGTAACCCGCCACTCGATGCGCGAGGAGCGAAGGGCCCTTCGTATCCTGCTCGCTGAAGACAACCTCGTGAACCAGATGCTCGCCTCTCGCTTGTTGGAAAAACACGGTCACATTGTAGTCATAGCCGCTGATGGGCGGCAAGCGCTGGAGCGACTTGAGACTGAGAGCTTCGACTTGGTCCTCATGGATGTCCAGATGCCTGAGATGGACGGGTTCGAGGCCACAGAAGCGATACGAGAGAAGGAAGGGGCGACGGGGCGCCACTTACCCATCGTAGCCATGACCGCACACGCCATGCGGGGTGACCGGGAACGTTGCCTGGCGGCAGGGATGGACGGCTACGTTTCCAAGCCCATTATTGCCGAGGAACTTTTTCGCGTGGTTGAAAAGGTGATTTCCGCGCCATCCGTGCCACCCTCCCCTTCAAATCAGGCAGGTGCGGACTGTCCTTAACCTATTTTTTGCGAGGAAAGCCCAACCCACCACATAAGCCGGATAGGGCCTGATAAACGCCCTTCCCTCCCGGAATCCGAACCGGCCCAAGGTGGTCGACCTCCTGTCCGCAATCATGCGATTTGCAGAACAGAAAGATCTGGGTCGCCACATGTGCGGCTATGATTTGGCCAAGTGACGCGGAGGGGGATGCAAAAATCGCTCTGTCTAGCCCAAATCGCCGCGTCTCGCGGCCCGGACGGCATAATCCGCGGCACGGTAAGCCAGGGCCTGGATAGTCGCCGTAGGTTGCTGCCTGCCGGAGGTGACGAAGTTGCTGCCGTCCACCAGAAACAGGTTGGGAACGACGTGCGTGCGGCTGTAGGCATTCACGACAGAAGTGCCCGGATCGTTGCCCATCCGGCAAGTTCCCATAAGGTGACGGCTCGGCATGTTGCTAACGACGTCGTAGCGTTGGCTCCACGTCTTCAGGGCGCCGGCGGCCTCGAGGATCTCAATCTGCTTCGCCATCATCCACTTCATGGTGGCCACGTCATCGGGGTGGTAGTCGGAGGTGATGCGGACAGCGGGCAGGCCCCAGGCGTCCTTCACGTCGGGATCAAGCGAAACGGTGTTCTTCGCTTGCGCTAGCGAGGTGGTGTGGGCCATGAGCATCATGGTGCGGTTGAAATAGGTCGCAAACGTCCTCTTGAACTCGCTGCCCCATCGGGGCGTATCGGGCGGCAATCCACTTAGGGCGAAGCCGGCGGGATAGAAATCGAACCGGGCGTCTATGCCGCCCCCGCCATAAAAACCCCGCTTGGGATCACTTGCGTAGTAATCGTGGATGAGCCGTGTTACCTGAATCCCTTTGTACTCATTCAAGGGATGCTCGAACAGCCCTAGGGCCTCGCCGCCGTTATCCCACATCAAATACTTCCCCACCAAGCCGGACGAGTTTGCCAAGCCCTCGGGGAACCGTTTCGACTTCGACATCAACAACAACTTTGGAGTTTCGACGCCGTTGGCGCACACGAAGACGGCCTTGGCGCGTTGGAAGATCTCGCGCCGATTTCGCTCGAAATAAATGGCGCCCGTGGCGCGGCCGGCGTCGTCTAGTTCAATCTTTCGTACGTAGCACTTTGGCCGGATTTCGCAACGTCCGGTCTTTTCGGCCAGCGGAATGACGCTGACCAAGGTGCTCGACTTAGCGCGCATCTCACAGCCGAACGATTCGCAAAAGCCGCAATTCACGCAGGGTGCGCGGCCTTGATAAGGTTCGGAAAGAATGGCAACCGGGGCTGGAAACGGATGCAATCCGAGCTTTTTCGTGGCGCGATCGAACAGAACGCCAGACGACTTGACGGGCATGGGAGGCAATGGGTAGGGTTTCGAGCGCGGCGCCTCGAAGGGATTGGCGCCTGCAAGGCCGGAGATGCCGAGTTCGTATTCAGCTTTCGTGTAGTAAGGTTCCAGATCGGCGTAGGCGATGGGCCAATCCCTAAGGTCGGCGCCACTTACCTCACCGCACAAGCTGTGCTCGCGAAAATCACTCTCATGGAAGCGCCAGTAGTTGGCGGTGAAATGAACGCTGCCGCCGCCCACTTGCCGTCCGTACTCGATCGCCTTCATGGGTCGAGCGCGATCCGCATCCGACTTGCGGTAGGTAATAGGCTGGACTTTCGGGTCGTTGGTCAGGCCGGGCTGGAAGGTGTACTTGATCTCATCGTGCGAATAATCTCCCTCGTGCAGGTAGGGCCCTTGCTCGAGCACCACGACCCGAAATCCGGCGGTCGCCAACTCTTTGGCTACGATACCACCCGCGGCGCCGGCGCCCAGAACCAGGAAGTCAACAGCATCAGTGGGGAGGAATGCCACGCCGCTCATTTCTTCTCTTCCTCCCCCTGTGCGTCGTAGTAACCGAACGGCGGTTGGTAGGCCATCTGGTCTTCAAAGCCGATCTGCTTCCATCCGCTCTCGCCTCGATTGCCGCCATAGCTTGGGTTTCCCAGGAAACCCAGCACCGTGTGGGTGCGGAGTAGGTCGAAGAAACTGGACATTTCGATAGCCCGGATGAGGGTCATTTGCTGCTCGCCAGTCAGCGACGAAATCGTGGTCGAGTTCGGGAATAGCTCCGTGCGTTTCTGCTGGAGCTGGGCCATCCCGGTACGATACGTCTCGCGGTCATCGGCAGCGAACGTCGACAGCGCGCGGTCGATGAAGTAGATGACGCCGGCCTCACGCGCGCCTGCGCCGCCGGTGGATGGAATGATCCGAGCCGCGATAGCTTCGATCTCCCCCGCCGTGCCTGCATCCAGAGCTTCAAAATGCGGGGTTGGCAATCCCGCGACCGTGTGTGCGTGCTGCAGGGCGGACAAAACATCCGGCCATACCGCCGTCGCAAGGCAGGTTGAGAGCCACTGTCGTCGTGTTGAGTTCATCGTATTCGTAAACCATCATGGCATGAACGATGCGTCCTCGCAAGGCAGTTTGAGAACCAGTGCCGTCGTGTTAAGTTCTTGGTTTTCTTAAACCATCACATAAACGATGCGTCCTGAAGGCCCCCGCTGGAGGCTACGCCCCTTTCATCGAAGCGCTTCGTTCTGACGCCGAAACGTTTAACGATCTCAGCTCACATAAACGTTTTAGTCGGCAAACCGTAGATGTTGTGCCTACGTTCGCCTGCTGATTCCTCCTGGATAACGCACTCGGAAACTAGGATGAGTGGGTACCTCCACGGATCCGGCCTGATAAACGCCCTTCCCTCCCGGAATCCGAATCGGCCCGCGGTGGGCAACCTCCTGTCCGCAATCATGGGATTCGCTGAACAGAGAGATCCCGGCAAGTTCGGACCCCGATGCGGCAATCCGGCCTCGGCACAGAACAATTCGGTTGGGACTCGACGCGAGGGTTTCTGGAGCAGTGTCACTCCAGCCTGACTTCCACGGGATGTGGAGTCTTGACGTCGAAGGCGAAGGTCCCGACGATTTCGTGCCCGTGTTCCTCGGTACTCACCTTGTATTCGCCGTAGAAGCCGTGGAACTGCGCTCGGCCCTGGCGCGACACGCTCACCTCGGTTCGCGTCCACCACTTGCCCTTGATGAGCTTCAGGAGCGCCTCGTAGGCGGGCTTGGGCGTCATGTCGGCTCGGAGCAGACCCGCCGGTGCGCCCTGCCACGCATCTTGGTCGGTCAAGTCCCACCAGGTGATGGCCTGCACGGCGGGGTGGCTGAAGAGCACGGTATAGAACCGGACCACGTCCTTCTCCTGCCGCCGCTCCCCCTCGGCAGTGCTGGCCCAGTCGAGCTGGGGGTTTTCCTTCCTCAGCTCCCAGCCCGGCTCGCCGGAGAGGATTGTCGCCTCGGTGAAGTGCAGCGGCTTCCCGGCCTTGGCGAAGCGCTCGCATATCTGCCAGGTTTCAACTGCGGACCATGTCCGCCGGTGCTGGTGGCACTGGATGCCGATAACATCGTAGAGCGGCCGCCCGGATTCATCCACAAGTTTGGCAATCACCTTCTGCATGCTGTCTTCGCTCGTGACGTAGTCGTTAATCACGAGCGTGGCATGCAGGCTGGCCTGTCGGGCCCGCGAGAAGGCGGAGCGCAGCCAGTCCTGCACGCCCGCCTGCCGGATGGCGGCGGTCAGCGCGGGCCCGCCCTGGCAGGTAGACTCGCGGTCGAAGTCCGTGGCCTCGTTCACCACGTCCCATATGCCGATTTCGCCCCTGAACCGCCCCACTATATCCGTGATGCGCTGCATCTGGAGGCGCGTCACCTCCGCAAGGTCCGTGGGCAGCCAGGACGGCTGCCCCTCGTTCCACGCCAGCGGGTGGCCCTTCATAACGATGTGGTGTGCTGCGCACCAGGCGACGATGCGCTCGGTGTCCGCGTAGTCCGGGCTGCCCGGCCGGGGCTCGTATTCCCACCAGTAGAAGGGAAGAGTGGCGTAGTTGAGCAGGCCTGAGAATGCTTTTTCGTAGGCTGCGTTGTCGGCGGGCGTCTTGCAGTGGCCAAGCATGAAGATGTTCGCGCCGAAGAGGAAACTATGGCGGGTCTGCTCGACGTGCACCCGGATGCCTTTCCTAAGAGGCTTCCCGTCCATACCTGTCAGACGCAGGTGCGCATCGCCCGTGCGGTACTTTTGGATGCGTGCCTCGGCTTGGCCGAGGATTTCGCCTTCCGAGAGATTCTGGGCGGGAACCAGGCGGCCGCTTTCAGTGACCGCGAGAATAAGGGAGAGAACAAGAAGGATTTTGGGTTTCATGGCATCGAGGAGGATACACCAGGGGGCGGCTGGGAGCTTCAGAAAATGCGGGGGCTTGGCAACCTCCGCTCGGCATCGGCACGAGATCGGCACACGCCTGTCCGCTTTACCCAAGTCCCGAGGCACCTGAATGCGGGTCCCACGCTGCAAGCCGACACTCACAGGACCACGGACCGCTTGCCAAAAGAGCGGTCACAATTGAGTTCCCCGGTTAGCTGTGCTATGGTTTGACCCTGGGTAAAAGCACACAACTTATTAAAAATCAGTGAGGGGGGATACCATGCCAAAGTATCTGATTCAGGCGACGTACACGGCCGAAGGCGTGAAGGGGTTACTCTCGGAGGGCGGCACCAAGCGCCGCGACGCAGCGGCGAAGGCAATCAAGTCGGCAGGCGGGAAGGTGGAGGCGTTCTATTTCGCGTTTGGGAAGCATGACGCCATTGTGCTCGTCGACCTGCCGGACAACGTCAGCGCGGCGGCGGCCTCGCTGGCCATCAATGCCAGCGGCGCGGTCACCACCACGACCACAGTGCTCCTCACGCCCGGCGAAGTGGACGAGGCCGTGAAGAAGAGCGTCCCGTACCGTGCCCCAGGGCAGTGAGGTCAAATAGCGGTCCTTTCCAGCCCGGGCCAGAAAGCCGGGCGGCGCGGGTGCCACGGTCAGGACTGCCCCGGCCGTGGTCCCGCTTCTTCTGTTCCCGCGTGAGGTTCTTTAATTTGCTGGTTTGGGACAAGGCTCTGCAGGTGGAGGAAGGGGTCTGCCCCGAATCCTTCGCCCACGAGGCTTTTTGACCCGCTCCAGAAGGATGAACCGTTGGCAGTCGAGACAGATGAG
>Ga0187851_10004698_pt1 | contig 11094 bp, 8 predicted proteins | sample June2016WEW_6_10_FD_132997 | JGI IMG/M metagenome (GOLD analysis project Ga0187851, IMG submission 132997) | Peatland microbial communities from SPRUCE experiment site at the Marcell Experimental Forest, Minnesota, USA - June2016WEW_6_10 | ecosystem: Environmental > Terrestrial > Soil > Wetlands... | reverse complement strand
GCCTCGACATGGACCTGACCACGCGCAGCATGCTGGCCGGGCGCATTGCCTCAGCCCTATGCGCCAAGTCAGGACTCACCATCCCCGCGGAGATCAGCGTAGAAACCTTCCTTGAAGCCGTCGCCCACCAGTTCCGCGAATTGGGGCGCATGGGCTGACGCGATTCCCAACGGGCATGTGTAGCGCCGGTCTCCAGACCGGCTGTCGTGCAGGCGTCCACGCCCGCACCCGTCTGGGGATCACTACGACTTGACGCGGCCACAGCGCTCCCGCTCCTGCCGGGCGCAAACCCTTACCTAATGGCCCTCTCACGCGTCTGACATATAATTGCCACACCTTCCGGGAGAATCTTTCGATGCGCCCCTATCGCTTCTTGACGCTGCTGCTCGTGCTGGGCGCAGGCCTTTGCGCGGCCGGCCAATCGCCTTCGCCGGTTTTGCAGGCCATGCAGACCGAGCTGGACCGCTCCATGGAAAAACTCAAGACGCAGCCGGTCCCGCCCTACTTCCTCAGCTACGAGATTGTCGACGAGCACTCCTACGTTGTAACCGGCGCCTTCGGAAAACTCACGCGCAGCGGCGAAAACCGTCACCGCCAGCTCGACATCGAAATGCGCGTGGGCGATTACGCCATGGACAACACCCACGAGATTCGCGGCAGCCTGCCCATGGGCTCCGTTGCCGGTTACTCCTCTACAACGGTGCCCATCGACAACGACCCCGACGCCATTCGCGCCGTGCTTTGGTACCACACCGATGAGCGCTACAAGCGCGCCGTCGAGCAGTTGACGCGCGTCAAGACCAACTCCCAGGTTGAAGTGGCGCCCGAAGACAAGTCCGACGACTTTTCGCACGAGCAGCCGCAGCAGTTCAGCGAGTCGCAGCGGGACGTGAAGGTCGACCTCAAAGCCTGGGAAGAAAAGATTCGCAAGTACACCGCGCCCTTCGCCAAATACTCCAATATCTACAGCGCCCAGGCAATCTTCGAAGCCGGCTCTGAGACGCGCTGGTTCGTGAATTCTGACGGCTCGCGCATTCAAACTTCGCAACCCACCTGGCGGCTGTTCCTCATCGCCTACACCAAGGCCGACGACGGTATGGAGCTGCCGCGCTACGAATCCTGGCTGGGCTTCAGCGAGAAAGACCTTCCTAACGACGCGGCCGTACTCAAGGCAGTCGACAAAATGATCAGCGACCTTGAAGCGCTGCGTGTGGCTCCGGTGGCCGATCCCTACACCGGCCCGGCCATTCTCTCGGGGCGCGCCAGCGGCGTATTCTTCCACGAGATCTTCGGCCATCGCGTTGAAGGCCATCGGCAAAAGCTGGCCAACGAGTCGCAAACCTTCAAGAAGATGATCGGCCAGGAAGTGCTGCCCAAAGATTTTTCCGTCTACTTCGATCCCACGGCCGAACGCATGGCGGGAACAGCGCTGGCAGGCTACTACCTCTATGACAACCAGGGCGTGAAGGCGCGCCGCGTCGACGTGGTGGACGACGGCGTGCTGAAGACGTTTCTCATGGCGCGCACTCCGATCGAGGGCATTCCACAATCCAACGGCCACGGTCGCGCGCAGGCAGGCTTCGCGCCAGTGGCGCGTCAATCGAACCTGATCGTGCAGGTTGCGCAATCGTCGGTCAAGCCGGATTTGAAGAAGCTGCTCATCGAAGAAGTCAAGAAGCAGGGATTGCCCTACGGACTTTACTTCGCCGACATCTCCGGCGGATTCACCTTCACAGGCCGCACCGTCCCAAACGCGTTCAACGTGATGCCGCTCGTGGTGTACCGCATCTATCCCGACAGGCGCGAGGAGTTGGTGCGTGGCGTGGACCTGATCGGCACTCCGCTCACCACGTTTAGCAAGATCGAGGCCGCGGACAATCATGTCGAGGTCTTCAACGGCATCTGCGGCGCGGAGTCCGGCGGCGTACCGGTCTCCGCGGTTTCGCCGGCCATCTTGATTTCGCAAATCGAAGTCCAGAAAAAACAGAAATCGCAGGAACGGCCGCCCATTTTGCCCGCGCCGTTTGCGCAAAAGTGAGGCCCGCGATGCTGACACCAGTGAAAAACATGAGAATTGCCTCCCCGCCTCCGTGCCCCATCCTTTTCGCGCTTTTTGCGAAAAGGGTGGGAAAGCAAGAGAGCTGGCCGCACCGATTCCGGCATCGCTATGCAATCGCCGCTGCCGTCCTCCTGTTAGTCGCTTTCGCCTGCACCCTCCCCGCGCGTGCGCAGGACGACGTCGTAATGAAGGCCATGCGCGATGAACTCGATCGCTCCATGAAGCAGTTGCGGCTCGAAAATCTTGAGAGGCCCTACTTCATCGCCTATCGCGTGGTCGATTCTGAAAGCACGAGCGTTTCGGCCAGCTTCGGCGCGCTCGACTCCAGCAATCAGGGACGTGGCCGCCGCATTACCGTGGAAGTCCGCGTGGGTAGCTACCAGCTCGACAACACAAACTTTTTTTCCTTCACTCTCAACATGTCGAGCATGGTGCAGGCCTTCAACGGCACCGCGGAGCTGCCGCTCGACGACGATTACAACGAGCTGCGGCGTCAGATCTGGCTCGTCACCGACGCCACTTACAAGAAAGCCGTCGAGGATCTCGCCAAGAAACGCGCAGCTCTCGAAAACAAGGTCGACACCGACAGAATTCCCGACTTCTCCAGGGAAACTCCCACGCAAACCGCCATCACGGCTGCGCCCATTCACACGGATCGTTCGCAATGGGAGACCGAGGCGCGCAACCTTTCCGCGCTTTTCCGTGCCATGCCGAATATCTACACATCGGGGGTTAGTTTTTCCGCGGTCAATTCCACTGTGCGCTACGTGAACAGCGAAGGCACGTGGTACACGCGCCAGGAACCACGCGTCACCTTCAACGCCCACGCCAACACGCAGGCCGCGGACGGCGCTCCGCTTGAGGATTCGACGTCTCTCTACGCGCAATCGCTCGAGGGACTGCCTGACAGTGACACGCTGGCCACGCGCATTCGTGCGATCGGCCAGCGCCTCCAGGATCTGCGGGCGTCGGCAGAAATTCAGAGTTACAACGGTCCGGTTCTAGCCGAGGGCGATGCGGCGGCGCAGCTCTTCCGGATGGTTTTTCTGCCCAACCTGCTGGGCGTGCGCCAGCCCATGATGGACGCCACGCTGGGCATGCGCAATAACCAGGCGGAGAATGCCTTCCTCGATAAAATTGGCGGGCGCGTGCTGCCGGATTTCCTCAGCGTCACCGACAATCCCTCGCTCGCGGAGCTGAACGGCAAGCCGCTGGCCGGAACCTGCAAGGTGGATGAGGACGGCGTGCCCACGCGCGAAACCCTTCTCGTCGACAAGGGCATTTTGAAGACGCTGCTCACCACGCGCGATCCGGTACGCGGCATCGAGCACAGCACTGGAAGCCGCCACGACGGCCAGGCCGCGCCCTCGAACGTGATCGTGACCGCGGACAACGGCTTGAGCCAGGACGATCTTCGCGCCAAGTTTCTCGCCATGCTCAAGCAGGAAAACAAGGAATACGGCATCGTGCTGCGCCGCATGCGAACCTCCGGGCAGCCGATCTCGGCGTTCAAAATGTACCAGGACGGGCACGAGGAGCTGATTCACGGCGTGCAACTCTCGGGCCTGAATGCGGCCGCATTCAAAGACATCGTCGCCGCCTCGAAGGAACAGAGCATGCAGACGGTGGAATTCCGCCCTGAAGCCCTGAACGTCCTGACGGTCGGGCTCGGCGATGAGGGATTCGCGCCAGTCACGCTTGCCGTGCCCTCGCTGCTCTTCGATGACGTCACGGTGCGCAAGCTGCGCGGAGAAACCTCCAAGCCGCCTATCGTCCCGTCGCCCTACGCCGGGGGCAACTAACCGCGCCAGCGCCTTCCTTCAAACCGCTCTGTCCGACCTGCTCCGCGCCCGCTCCTTCTACTCCCTACGTCTGATCGCGCGGAGCAGCTCCGATAGAGTCCTGACGTTTTACATCCAAGTGACGCAACTCTTCAACCTTGATCGCCGCAGTGTCCTGCATGTGGTCTGGCACAGATGTCGAGCAGTGGTCGAGATACCGACCTATGGATTCCCCCCTCGCCCACCTCAGAAAATAAAAGGGTTGCCGATATGGCAGCCCTTTCGTAGTTTGAGGCTGTGGGAGCTTTTGAGGGCGGCAAAGAGAGGACCGGCGCATAGGCGCATATCTGCCAGAGAGGTCCTTGGAGTGGGAAGCAGTTTGCGGGTGAGGATCTCGCGATAGTTCGTGGAATTCTCATTTGGAAGTGCAAGCCGCTCCATCTTCTATTGACAAAACCAATCCATGAAGGAACACTACCACGGTAGCTTTAGAGCAACCTCGTTGAGCCGCTTGTCCAGAGCAAGCATGGCCATGTAACGATTCTCGGTTCATCAACACCATTACTGTAACGAGGTCCTCTGACGCAGGCGCCGCGGACACCCCTACCGACGCCAATCCGAGCCATTGACCCTTGGCAAATGCTAAACGTTGCTGTCTTGAATCGACTGCAGTCCCAGTCCTTGGTCGAACTGAAAGGTTAGAGCAATGAACCTGAGGACGATTCTGTGGATGGACCTTCGCAGCAGTTTTTCCGGGCTGGATCTTTGCAGCTGCCTGCCCGAAACCTACGCTGCATACCGTTTGCGTCATCTTCCCGAACTTCACAGGGCCATTCAAACTCAGCGTCCATGGGCCATTTTTTTTGAGTTGGATATGCCAGACGCGCGCGGCTTAGCCGCGCTGACCGAAGTGACGGACCGTCATGTCCCGCTACCCATAGTCTTGTTAACCGAGCGGGAAGCAAAAGCCCGAGCGACTTCGACATTTCGGCGATATGTGTGGGACCACCTCGTCAAGCCCGTCTCGGTAAAGCGTCTTTGCAACTGCTTGCAGCGGATGGAGAAGGGCGAGAGCCCGGCCAGTCATGCGCCTTGCGCGAAATCCGTAACTCCAGCTCCCGCCGGAAAGCCTGGTGCGGCCAGCACACTGGCTCCGGCCGTTTCGTACATCACCACGAACTATCCTGAAAAACTCTGCCAGGCGACGGCGGCAAAACTCTGCGACCTGAGCCCCTTCCAGTTCAGCCGGGTTTTCAAGAAAGAACACGGGGTTACGTTTCGCGATTTTGTTGTCCGGGTGCGGATCTCGCAGGCTGCAGAGTTGATGAAGCAGTCGCGAGTCTCGGTAACAGATGCGGCCTTCGTAGTCGGTTTCAACGATCTCTCCCATTTTGCGCGCATGTTTCGCCGCCAGCTGGGTGTCTGCCCATCGCAATATCGTCCCGACAACGAGTCGGGCCAACTGCCGCTGTTTCTGCGCCCGGAGCGGCCACGGCGATAGGCGCACTTTCGATTCGCATGCTGAAGTAAGCGGAGTCGCTCATTCTCGAGGGAAGAGACATTCTGCAGCGAGTTTCTGTTCGGGGCGGAATCGAAAGAACTGCTGCGCAAGAAACTCCTAATCCTTCAGCAAGAAACTCCTAGCATGCAAAATGAGCTTCGCATTAAATGAAGGCTCTGTTCGTTTTGGGAATTTTGGTCACCGGGCAATCCGGCCGGGGACCAGGGTCGATGGCCTGCAAATCCCCTGCAAATCCTAAGCAGGAATTCGACCTTCCCAAACCGCCGAAATGCAACTTCTCCTGCAAGCCGTTCATGCATCGCTCAGGAAGAATCAGGAAGCCTGGAGAGGCTGCGATCAGACAACGTTCTCTTCAGGGAGGGACTTCAATGGCAGTCGCAACTTCCTACCCCGGCGTCTATGTGGAGGAGATACCGAGTGGTGTTCACACCATCACCGGCGTCGCAACTTCGATCGCCACATTTGTGGGCTGGGCTGACCAGGGTCCAACCCAGTATGCGGGCCTGGTGCTGAGCTGGTCCGACTTCCAGCGAATCTATGGCGGATTCGATGCGCGGAGTCAGTACCTGTCCTACGCGGTTTCTCAATTCTTCATTAACGGCGGGCAGCAGGCTTACATCGTCCGGCTGGCCTACACCGGCAAAGCTTCTACGACGCTGACACCCGCCGCCGCTGCCTCGCTTGCGCTGGGCGGCCTCACCTTCACGGCGGGAACGGTCGGCCCTGACGGATTGGTGGCGAACGCGGCCAATCCCGGCGTCTGGTCGCAGAACTATGGAATTGCGATCAAGAACCAGAGCGGCGGCACAAATCGGTTCCGCGTCCAGGTCATCTACGCTCCTCCCGGCGCGCCGTCAGAGGTCGTGGTGGAGTCGTACGAGAATCTCTCCATCGTGACCCCCGACCCTCAGGGAAGATATGTGGCTGATGTAATCAACAAGCAGTCAAGCTATGTGACCGTTGCGGTGGCTGGCGGAACGACAACACCTCCAGCGGACACAACATTACCTTCTCCCAAGCTGGCGGGCAACGCGACGGACGATGGCACGGTTTTGTTGCCCAGCACCGACACGTCGACGGGAACCGAGTTTGAAACTGCCGTTGCAGCCACGACTACGATCCTGGATCAGATCGATCTGTTCAATCTGTTGTGCGTTCCGGGCGAGATTGTGACCGCCACGCTCAGCACTCTTGAACTTTATTGCGAGGGCCGGAGGGCCTTCCTCATTGCCGACAGCGATCCGGGAGTGACGGACATCTCGAAACTGACTTCGACTCCTACAACCGGAATGAACTCGGCGTACTACTTTCCCTGGATTCAGGCTCCCGATCCGCTCAACCAGAATCGCCCGAGCTATTACCCGCCCTGCGGATTCGTTGCCGGCATCTACGCAAGAACCGATGGAACGCGCGGGGTTTGGAAGGCTCCGGCGGGGACAGAAGCGACGCTGGCAGGAGCGTCGGGAGTGATGGTGCCTCTCAATGACAAGCAGAACGGTCTGCTGAATCCGCTGGGGATCAACTGCATTCGTAACTTTAGTGTTTACGGAATTGTAGTGTGGGGTGCGCGCACGATGCAGGGGAACGATGAGCTCGGTTCCCAATGGAAGTACATTCCGGTCCGGCGCACGGCTCTGTTCATCGAAGAAAGTTTGTACCGGGCTCTGAAGTGGGCCGTCTTCGAGCCCAACAACGCGCCGCTGTGGGCAGAGCTTCGCCTGAACGTAGGCTCTTTCATGCAGAACCTCTTCCGGCAGGGCGCGTTTCAGGGACAGACTCCAACCGATGCGTACTTTGTGAAGTGCGACAACGAAACCACGACCCAAAACGATATCAATCTCGGCATCGTCAACATCCTGGTCGGTTTCGCTCCACTGCAACCTGCGGAATTTGTGGTCATTCAGATTCAACAGATGGCCGGACAGATCGCGACCTAGGCTTGAAGGAGAGATTTTTATGGCGCAGTTCACCGTCAATGCACAACGCTTCGATCCCTACAAGAACTTCAAGTTTCGCCTCAAGTGGGACGGGAAGTATGTAGCGGGGGTGAGCAAGTGCGGCATGCTCAAGCGCACTACCGAGGTGGTGAAGCACCGCGAGGGCGGCGATCCTTCGAGCAGCCGCAAATCGCCGGGGCGCACCGAATACGATGCCATCACGCTGGAGCGCGGCGTAACGAACGATGTGGCTTTCGAACAGTGGGCCAACAAGGTTTGGCATATAGGAGCAGGGCTCGGTGCTGAAGTTTCGCTCAAGGATTTCCGCAAGGACATCACGATCGAGGTGTACAACGAAGCCGGCCAGCTTGCCATCGCATACAAGGTCTATCGCTGCTGGGTCTCTGAATACCAGGCGATCCCCGATCTCGATGCCAATGCGAACGCCGTAGCCATTCAACACATCAAGCTCGAAAACGAAGGCTGGGAACGCGACGAATCCGTCACCGAACCGACGGAGCCATCCTTCACTGTGCCGGCAGTCGGGTGAGGGACAATGCGCGCGCTATCGGGTTCTAAGCTTCTCGACGTCTGGGAGCGCGGACAGGCGGCGCTGCCAATCGAGCGCGCGCTGTATCTTCTATCGTCAGCAATTCCCGAGTCCTCTCCCGAAGCTCTTGCGCTTCTAAGTATCGGGCAGCGCGACGCCCAGATTTTCGAGCTGCGCGAATTGGCATTCGGTCGCCAACTTCCAATGATGACCATGTGTCCCGCGTGTTTCCAGACGCTGGAATTGACCGTGCCAACTTCTTCCCTGAGAGTGCCGATGAAGCCTCTCGATGACCTTGAATGCTGCCTGCACCTCGATGGCTACGCAATTCGCATCCGGCCGCTGAACAGCGAGGATATCGTATCTTGCGCCGGCATGGACGCTGCCCGGTACCGTCGAGAGCTGCTTACAGGTTGCGTCACCGAAGCGAGCTTCCAAGGCGACGTCTTATCCGCGCAGACGCTGCCTGAATCCGTGTTGCGGGAGATTGAGGAGCGAATTGCCGACATCGATCCACAGGCGGACGTCCACATCAATCTTGTTTGCCCCGAATGCAACAACACTTGGAAGCAGGCTTTCGATATCGTTTCCTATTTCTGGATGGAGATCGACGCGTGGGCGCGCCGCATTCTTTTGGAGGTCAGCGTTCTGGCGCGGGTGTTTGGATGGCGCGAGAGCGACATTCTGGAACTTAGCCCGGCGCGACGGCAGATCTACATGGCGATGGCACAGGCATGACCGATTTTCTAAACAGTCTGGCGGCAAGAAGCTTCGGAACCGAGACCCCGATACGGCCGCGTCTCGCGTCGCTGTTCGAACCGGCTCCAGGCCTGAACTCTGCTTATTCCAAAACGCACGCGCCTCCCCTTGAAGGGCCTGACGCGATTTCGGAGATTGAGGCCTGGGCCAACGGCGCCGACAAGGATGTCAAAAGTTCTGACACTTTGCACGCGGCGAAGACCGGTCACGCCATGGTCGATACTGCTCCGCAGTCTAGGAGCGAATCGACGGGCAATTTCTCGCCGAAGATCGACATTCCGACTCGAGCGCGAATGGATGATGTGGCGAAGTCGATTGCACATGAACCGGACCGCAAAGATTCGAGACTGCCGGTTCCCCTGGCCGCCCACGATCAACATCAGATCGTTTCGGAGGACTCGTCGCCTCGCGCAAGTGAGGCCATCGGGCGGGATTGGATCAGCACAGCCTCCATTCCGAGTGTGCCGGCGATGCCTCGCGACGAAAAGGCCAACGAGACTGCGAGCGTATTGCGCCATGAAAGTTCCGAAGAGCGCTCCTCGCTGGCGCCGTCGTCCAAAGCGATCGCGGAATTGGCGGCGCAGATGAGCGATGCAGCGGCTGCCATGGGCACAATTCGCGGCGCGCTCAGGGGACAGGCGGCTTCCCGCTCTGCGCAAACGAGGACCGCCGAGCCGGATTCCAGTGTTCAGGTGACCATCGGAAGAATCGAAGTGCGCGCCGTAACCGAGAACAACCGAGTGAGCAGTCCGCGCGCAGCGTCTCCAGTGATGAGCTTGGAAGAGTACATGCGGCGGCGCTCACAACGAGGTGGCCGGTGAGCAATCCGGTTGCCATCGCCGCGACCACGCTCACTCTGCAGACCGTACTGCAGAGCGCCATCGTCAGCGATCCCACAGACACCGATCTTACGGATACAACCGTTACCATTCTTCCGCCCGATAAGGCGCGCGGCAACGGCAGCGCGAACCAGCTCAATCTCTTTCTGTATCAGATTCTGCCTGACGCGGCGTGGCGAAACATGAACATACCCAGCCAGGTGATGACGGGTGAAACGGGTAATCCTCCGCTCGCATTGACTCTGCATTACCTGATCACGGCGTTTGGCAAGGATAATGACACCACTCTGCCCTACGGGCACCATCTGCTTGGCAAGGCCATGAGCGTTTTGTATGACCATGCGCTGCTTGGACCGGAGGAGATCCGTTTGTACGCCACCCCGTCCTTTCCAGGCAACAACCTCGACCAGCAGATCGAGCGGATACGGATCACTCTACAGCCGCTCACTCTCGATGAAATCGCCAAACTATGGTCGGGCTTGGTCACTCAGTACAGGCTTTCGGTCGGGTACGAAGTGTCGGTGATGCTGATTGACAGTACGGCTCCCAAGAAAACGCCGCTTCCGGTCCTCACGCGCGGCCCCGCGGACAAAGGGTTCCCATCGCAAGCAAGTCTGGTTTCGCCGCTGCCGGCGCTGAGCCAAATCCAGTTTCCCAATGCGCAGGTGTCGGCGCGCCTTGGAGACACGCTCACATTCACCGGAACCAACCTCGACGGAACCAGCGTGGGGCTGGTGTTCAACCATCATCTGTGGAGCACAACCGTCGAGGTTGCTCCGCAACCGGGCGGAACTTCGACCCAGGTGTCGGTCATCATCCCCAATTCGCCCGCAGATTGGCCCGCAGGGTTCTACACGGTCAGCTTGGCGGTGCAGCGTCCTGGGGAGACGTATCGCCGCTCAACCAACCAGCTTTCGTTCGGGCTTGCGCCGGCGATCACCATCGCTCCTGCAAGCGGCGCCGGCCCAAACATTACTTACACCGTCACGAGCAGTCCCGAGGTGTGGGTGGGGCAGAGCGCCGCGCTCCTGCTTGGCGATCAGGAACTGATCGCGCAGCCCTTCACTGCGAAGACTGCGACGCTGATTTTCGATGCGCAAAACCTTACCGCCGGCAGTTACTTCGTGAGATTGCGTATAGACGGTGTCGACAGCTTGCTCGTCAATCGCGCTGTCACTCCGCCGGTTTTCGATCCGGCACAGAAGGTGACCGTAACTTGAGCAACGGCGAAAACAATCTCGGGGCTGATTGGCAGAAGGGCAATGCCGAGTATCTTGCCGCGGCGATGACCTGGTTGCGGGCTTGCCTCGAGCAGTGCGCCACTCCCGCGCAGAGCAGTCAAAGCAGCATTGTGCTGCAGCCCCGGCCGGTTCCCGCAGAGCCAGGGTCCGTGTGGCGGCGCTTTTCAAAAACACCGCCAATGCTTTCAGGACAAACCCCCACGCTTCTGCCTCCCGCTGCAGCTCCCGGCGGCGAGCACGTATCGGAAGCATACGCGGCGATGCAGGCTGCGGCCCATGGCATGGATCCTCCACCGGCGCTCTTGGCTTTGGTACAGCGCCTGGGGCTCTCGGAGTTTGAGCAGCAGTTGCTGATTCTGTGCCTGGGCATGGAATTGGACACGAACATTGCCGGATATTGCGCCCG
>Ga0187851_10004697_pt1 | contig 11097 bp, 11 predicted proteins | sample June2016WEW_6_10_FD_132997 | JGI IMG/M metagenome (GOLD analysis project Ga0187851, IMG submission 132997) | Peatland microbial communities from SPRUCE experiment site at the Marcell Experimental Forest, Minnesota, USA - June2016WEW_6_10 | ecosystem: Environmental > Terrestrial > Soil >... | reverse complement strand
GTGGACCGGCGGGGACTCGAACCCCGGACCTCTGCCGTGCGAGGGCAGCGCTCTCCCAGCTGAGCTACCGGCCCCAGAGGGACCACAGTCTACCCGGGGACCACGTGCTCCCCGATCAGCACACCAGGGAAGGGGGACGCCCGGAGGTCACTCCTCGACCGAGTCGTCGACGAAGTAGGTCTCGCAGGCCTCGTCGAGCAACTTGGTGGTGAGCTCGGGCTCGCGCCCCAGGTAGCGGCAGAGATGGATGACGTGCTCCAGCAGGTCACGCGGGTGGGAGCCGTGGAAGTCACGGCCCTTCTCGATGTAGTGACGCCGGATGAGGTCGGCGATGACCGCCTCGCGATAGGGGATCTCCTGGGCGGCACAGACCCTTCGCCAGATCTCGACGAACTCCTCGACGGTGGGGTCGGGGACGTGCACCTTGTAGCGGACCCGGCGCAGGAAGGCCTCGTCCATCAGGTTGTGAGGCTCGAGGTTGGTACTGAGCATCAGCAGGCAGGTGAAGGGCACCGCCACGCTGGTGCCGGCCCGGGCGATGTTGACGTAGTCGACCCCGTTCTCCAGGGGGACGATCAGCCGGTTGAGAAGGTCGCGGGGCGACATCTTCTGCTGGCGGCCGAAGTCGTCGACGAGGAGCAGCCCGCCGTTGGCCTTGAGCTGGAGTGAGGCTTCGTAGAAGCCGAGGGCGGCATCGAAACCCAACTCCAGCATGCGCGGGGTCAGCTCGCCGCCCGCCTTGACAGCGGGCCTCTCGGCAAGCTGCCAGCGGGTGTCGTGGGGTGGCAGCGGGCGGTCGATCGGGGTGTGGTAGATGGGGTCGTAGAAGCGGATGACCTCGCCGTGCACGTAGAGCGCGCGGGGGATGAAGACGGGCGGGCCCATCACCCGTGCGCTGGCGTCGGCAATGCTCGTCTTGCCGTTGCCCGAGGGTCCGTAGAGGAAGCAGGCGTGGCGTGCCGAGAGCGCCGGACCGAGGTGGTCGAGCACCCGCTGGTTGAGCACCAGGTGGGAGAAGACCTCGTGGAGGCGCGCTCGGTTGACGGCGATCCCCACGTCCGCCTGGCGTGCGGCCATGGCGTTGTAGTCGGCGATCGGAACCGGCGCCGGGCCGGCGTACTGGTTGATCTCGAGAAGCTCCCGGGCGCGCTGCCGGCCGGTGGTGGTGATCGTGAACTGCATGCCGGCGTTGATCGATTCGTCCTCGGCGAGCACCGCGGCCCTGACCCCGGCGGAGGCGCAATAGCCCTCGTCGGCCAGAAACTTGAGAGTGGTCTCAACGAAGGGGAACGGCAGGCACACGTGCCGGGCAACATCACCGCCCAGCATGCTGCCGTTGAAGTAGAGGACCTTCAGGACCAGATCGCAGACGAAGCTGAACGGGAGGCCAGTCTCCTCCGCGCTGCGCGGCATCGGCGGAAGGGCGATCGGCGCCGGGGCGACGGGGAGCGCTTGGACAGCCATATCTCGCCCGATTGTGTCATCGCCAGATTCGCGGGCCCCCGCCCGGCCGGGGACTTGTCATCGAGCTGCCACACGTCTGCGTCCTGGATCTCGCGATCCGCGCCCTCGAACGCCGCCGGAGGCGCCTCCGGGCCGCAGGAGGTGACGCCTCCGTGACGGGACCGTCGTGGTAGGGTGCGGTCATGCCCAGCATCCCCCTGGACGAGGGCGGCCGGGGCATGCGGCGTGCCGGCCCCTTCTGGATCGAGGAGGGCAACGGCCCTCCCTGGGTCGGCGCCGCGATCGCCGCCATGGTCCTCGGGCTCTACAGCGTCGCCGCCATCCTCAACGGGGCGTAACCTTTCCGGGCTCGGGGGCGTTCCCCTGAGCGGCCCCACCCCCACCCCGCGCCACCTCATCGGAGCTTCATCAGCATCGTGCCCGCCATACCCCCCGACAACCCCCGCCCCCGCAGGGTGCGGGCCGGCAGCGTCCGGCCCCGCGGAGGCTCGAACGGCGCGGGGGCCGGCGGTGGTGCCACGCGCAACGGAGCCGAAGCGATCCCGGCCTCGGCGCGGCGCCGTAATCGACGCGACCTCCTGCTCGGCAGGAAGCGGAAGGCACCGCGGCGGCGACGGCCCCTCCTGCGCACCTCCCTGCTCTTCCTGGCCCTCTTCTCCAGCATCGCGGCGGGCGCCGCGGTCACCGTCGACGCCGGGTACAACATCTACCTCGGTCAGATCCCGGAGGCGTCGACCGTGGCCTCGATGGAGGACCCCGTCGACACCAACGTCTATGCGGCGAACGGCACCCTCATCGACGTCATCCACCCGTCCGGCACCTTCCACCTCCACGCCGCCCTCGCCGACATCTCGCCGTACCTCCAGGAGGCGACCGTCGACATCGAGGATCGCCACTTCTGGACGGAGAGCTCCCTGGATCTCGGACGGATCGCGGAGGCCGGCGTGGGTTATCTGCGCCACACCGACGCGGGCGGCGCGTCCACCATCCCGGAGCAGCTCGCCAAGATCAGCTTCCTGCAGGACAACGGCAGCCTTGCCTACAAGATCAAGGAGATCATCCTCGGGACCGAGCTGGTCAACGACTTCTCCAAGGACCAGATCCTGGAGATGTACCTGAACCGCATCCCCTATGGGAACCAGGCGATCGGGATCCAGACCGCGGCGGAGCTGTACTTCCACGAGCCCGCGAGCGCCCTGGACCTCGCCCAGTCGGCGATGCTCGCCGGGCTGCCCCAGGCCCCCTCGGAGTTCGACCCCGACGTCAACCCTGCGGGTGCCAAGCAGCGGCAGGGCGCCGTGCTGCAGGCGATGGTCACGGTCGGGAGCATCACCCAGTCCCAGGCGGCCGCGGCCGCGGCCGAGCCGCTCAAGTACTACACGTGGCAGCAGTACCTTCCGCCGACCATCATCGACGGGGCCAACACCTCGAGCTTCCTCAACTACCTCACCAAGTACTACCTCCCCACCCTCTTCAACGGCGACGGCTTCGAGGACCCCGGCGGCTACGACATCTACACGACGCTCAACCTGCAAGACCAGGCGCTGGGCGATGCGACGGTGCACAACGTGATCACCTCCAACCCCGGCTGGTTCGTGCAGAGGGCAGCGGGCGGCGATGGCGCCCTGGTGAGCCTCGACCCCGAGAACGGGGAGATCCTGGCGATGACCGGCAGCGCCAACTACGACAGCCCGGTCTACGGTCAGGACAACCTGGCCATCGGGGAGCGCCAGCCGGGCTCCACCATGAAGCTCTTCACCTACACCGCCGCGATCGCCTCGCGCCAGTACACGATGACGACGCAGATCTCGGACGAGACCATGAGCCTCAACGGGTGGACCCCCAAGGACTATGAGGGCTCATCCGCGGGCTACGGCTTCTGCGAGATGGAGTACTGCCTGGGCAACTCCCTCAACCTGCCTGCGGTCAGGACCGAGTACGCGGTGGGCGTGCTCCCCATCGCCACCCTCGCCGTCGACGCGGGGATCACCCTGCTCCAGGGCCAGAACTTCCCATCGTCCAGCGAGTACTCGTTCACCCTGGGGACATTCGAGGTCAGCCCCCTGGACCTCGCCGACGGCGCCGCCACCATCGCCGACCTCGGCATCCACCACGCCCCGGCGCCGGTCACGAAGATCACCGATGCGGCGAGCGGCACCACCGTCTGGACCTACAACGCGGCGGCCAACGCCCAGCGGGTGGTCCCGGAGAACGTCGCCTACATCATGGACGAGACGCTGAGCCAGGCCCAGTACCGCCTGGCGGCTTTCGGCAGTTACCAGAAGCTCTCGCTGCCGGGTCGCCCCGCCAGCGCCAAGACCGGCACCAGCGGGTCCGGATACGACAACTACGACAACTGGACCGTGGGCTGGACCCCGAACGTCCTCACCGCGGTCTGGGTGGGTGATCCCCAGGGCGAGAGCCCAACCTACGGGCTCACGCCGGGCGTCACGAGTGGCGTCACCGGGGCGGCGCCGATCTGGCAGGCCTACATGGAGGGCGCCACCGCCAACACCCCGGTGGTCTGGTACCCGACGCCCTCCGACGTGTACGAGGCGGGCGGTTCGTGGTATCTCCCGGGCACCGGCCCCGACAGCTCGATGGGCGTCGGGGGCCCGATCTGCAACCCCAACTGCATCGGGGAGCCGACGGCGTCGAACACCCCCTTCTCCCAGCCCTATCAGACCCCGTCGCCCACGGTCGCACCCACGCCTTCCCCATCACCGAGCACGCCGGGGACCTAGCAGGGACCGGTTCCCAGCGGTCGGTGCCAGCAGGCGCCGGTCCCCAGCGCCCCGCTAGAGCGCGTCCGGCCCCGGCTGCGCCTGCCCCACGCCAGGCGTGCCGTGGCGCAGGATCGCCCACACCCCGTCGAGGTCGGCGATGTCCGGCAGCGTCTGATCGAGGCGGACTGGAGTGTTCTCCTCCGGATCCAGGGCGGCGACCCGGATGGACACGCTACAGCGCACCTTGAGGGGGACGACGTCGGCCTCGGAGGCGCTGTCGCTCAACGACCACCAGTACTGCAGCCAGACGTCGTCCGCGGCCTGGACGCTGACCGAGAAGGCGTCGAGCGCGGGCCCGTCGGGGTCATCGTCGACGTCGGCCGAGAAGATCCGGAGAAGGCGGAGGAAGGCTTCCCGGTCCATGCTGACGTCGAGGGCATCGACGGACCGCTCCGGCCCCGCCTCTGATCCCGCCGATCCCGGCAGGTCGCCGCTGCCGTCGAACACGTCGTAGGTCGCGTCCTCGACGAGGATCTGGCCCAACTCGGCCTCGAACTCCTCCAGGTCGAAGATCCGAGGATGGGCGACCAGCCGGCCCCAACGCTCGCCCCCGTCGAGGCTGTAGACGAAGGCAGAGCCGTGGCGCGCGACCAGGAAGCGCTGTGGCTGGCCGGGCCCGTGCAGGGCAACCTGAGCGCGGTCGAGCACCCGATCCTCGTACTCGACGAACGTCTCCAGGACGAGGCTGACGGGCTCCGCGACACCCTGCCCGCCGTCCGGCGCCGCCAACGTGCGCTCTTGGAATTCCACGGTGACCCGGATTCGCCCGACGTCACCGAGACCGGCGCGCATCTCGCGATAGAGGGGCCCGAGGGTGAGGTGGCGGTCCAAGCTCACGGCAGCACCAGCGGCGACGAGGGGCAGCGGCTCATCGCCGGTGGACAATAGCGCGAACGTCCACCCGCGCCTCGGGGTCCATCCACGTCTCCTGGCGAGGTCTCCCCCCTCCGCGCCGATAGACTGGCCCGGTGACGGAGAACAGCTGGTCCGACGAGGGAGGGCTGCCCCCCCAACCGCCGGCGCTCGCCCGGCTGGTCGGCCTGCAGCTGGTGACCCGGTACCACCTCCGCCTCGCCGACCCCCGGGACAGCCGGCTCGGTGAGCTGGGCTCGGATTACGCACTGGTGACCGTGGCCTGGACCGGCACCCGCTCTGCCCTGGTCGGCTTCTTCCAGCCCCCGGACGACCCGGGGGCGCAGCTTGCCGACCTCCACCGCCGCATCGGGGCCGCGCTGCGCTGGGGCGACGCCCGCCTACGGACGCAGCCGGCAGCACGCTGCGACATCCTGCTGGTCGCCCTCTCTCCCCTTGCCGCGCAGCTCCCGCCACCGGCCCACCCGGCCGTCCATCTGGGCGTGATGTGGGCCGACCCGGGGTCCGGCGATGCCGGCGCCCTGCTCCCGGCGCCACCCGGCCTGCCCGGTGCGGGCGAGATCCGGGCGGCAGCGCGGGCGCTCCGGGACGGGGCCGAGCCGCCCACGCTGGCGGCCGTCGACCTCGCTGAGCGCGAGACGGTCCACAGCGGCTACGTGGCCCCGGCCCGGCGGGCCCTGATCTCGACTCCGCGGCTCACCTACGCCCTGGTGGCGACCTTCGTCGTGATCTTCCTCGTGGAGAACACCGTCTGGCTTCGCTACGGTGGGCCTGGTTTTCCCGGTTACCTGGGCGCCGGAGGCATAGCCGTTGGCGTCCCCGGTTACCCGGGCGGCGACTGGTGGCGCTATCTCAGCACCGCCTTCCTCCACGTCCCCGGCTTCTTCAGCTCCGGCGCCGGCGTCAGCTCCTACCTCTCCCTTCATCTCCTCATCAACTGCTACTCGACGGTGATCCTGGGTCGCATCGTGGAGCCGGTCTATGGACGGCTCACCCTGCTGGCAACCTTCGTCACCTGCGCCTTCGCCGCCAGCGCCGCCAGCGTGCTGGCCAGCACCCTGGGCCTGCCTCTCTCAGATCCGATCTTCGTGGGAGCCTCGGGAGGGCTGATGGGCCTGCTGGGCCTCCTCTTCACCATGGGTCGCGTCCAGAGCCACGAGCTCCCGGCGGGCCTGACCCACGCGCTGCGCCGCGGGGTCCTGATCTCGCTCTTCATGACCATCGTCATCGGATTCACCTTCTCCGGCTACATCGACAACTACGCCCACCTGGGTGGTTTCGCGGCCGGGGCCGTGATCGGTCTGGTCATCCCCCCGGTGCGTGCCGTGGGCGGTCGCGACCTGGCGCCATGGCAGAAGGGCGCGCTCATCGCCGTGCTCGCGGTCGGCGCGGTGGCCATGCTGCTGGCGGTGATCAACCTCGGCCAGTTCCTGGCCTCCAACCCACCGGTCATCGTCACCGGCTGAGACCTATCCGGAAGGCTCGGCCGCGGCGGCTCAGGCCGTCCGGATCAAGGAGCGGCGCCCCCACGGGCCGGCGTCTTCGCAGCCTGGGCCTGACGCCGAGCCGCGCGGAGATGAGCGGCAGCCGCAGCCTCAGCCGACCTCGGCCCGGGGCGCACTCCAGAGCCCCTCGAGGTCGTAGAAGATCCGCTCACCGGGAAGGAAGACGTGGGCGATCACGGAGTCGAAGTCGACGCACGCCCAGGAGGCGTCGCGCATACCGGCGACATGCAGCGGCCGAACTCCGAGCGCCCGGCAGGCCTCCTCGATATTGTCAACGATGGCTCTAACCTGGCGGTCGGTATCGCCCTCGCAGACCACGAAAAAGTCTGCAATCGTGGTCTTGCCCCGGAGGTCGATGCTCACGACCTCGCGCGCCTTCTTGTCGGCGGCGGCGGAGCTGATCGCCTCCACCAACTCTTCGGACGTCATCCGCGACCGATTATGACATCGGTGCGGGCGCGGACCGGCCGACCGCCGGTCGGGCCCGAACGGGCGGCCGCGGGCCAGGCACCTGACCGGCTCACCGATAGAGGCGTCGCTGCTCGATCATGGCGGCGACGGCGGGGCTGACCAGACCGTCCAGTGGCTCGCCGGCCGCGATGCGGCGACGGATCTCGGTCCCGGAGATGTCCGGGGAGTCGATGCCCACCACCCGGGTGCGCTCGGGCAGGAAGCCGAGGGCGATCGCCTCCGCATGGCGGATCGGCGCCTCCCCGGCGCGGTTGACCAGGACGAAGTGGTAGGTGCCCAACAGCTCGGCGGCCTCGTGCCAGCCGGAGGTCTGCCGGGCGGCATCGGCACCGAGGACCACCCAGAGCTGCGTGCTCGGATGTGCCGCTCCCAGGTCCCGCATGGTGTCGAGGGTGTAGGACGGGCCGGAGCGGCGCAGCTCCACATCGAGGGCGGAGATGCGGGGGCGACCCTCGATCGCCGCCCTGCACATCGCCAGGCGGTCGGCGGTGCCGGCGATCACCGGACCGCGGTGGGGGGGCGCCCCGGCGGGCACCACCCACACCTGATCAGCGAGGACTCCGTCCCTCGCCTGCTCCGCCACCGCGAGGTGCCCGAGGTGGAAGGGGTCGAAGGTGCCGCCGAAGACCGCGACCCGGGTGAGGCTCATCTGCGCGACCGGCGGGGCGGCCGGGGCACGGAGCTCATCGCGTCCGCCGCAAAGGTGAACTCCGCGGAGCCGATGCGAACGGTGTCGCCGTCCTGGCAGCCGCCCGCCACCAGGGCGGCGTCGACGCCCGCCGCGGCCAGCCTCCGGTGGAGAACCGCCACCGCCTCCTCCTCGTCGAGGTCGGTGCGCTCCACGATCCGCAGCACGGCGGGGTCGACGACCCGGTAGGCGCCGTCCGGGTCGCGTTCCACCCGGGGCGGCCCTGGCTCGTGTGAGATGTGACGGTAGACGCGGTGGCCACCCGCTGCGGCATCGGCCTCCCCGGCCCCCTGACCGCGCCCAGCCTCGCCCGGCGACCCGGCGTTGGGAGGGGGGGCGGCGTGGCGGGCGGCGGCGACCAGAGCGGCGGCCGCCTCGAGGAGAGAGTGAGTGCCGATGCCAGCCGCCGCGCTGATCCGGTGAGAGCCGGGGAACTCCAGCTCGAGCTCACCGGCCGCCTCCCCCGCCTCGGGCAGGTCGACCTTGTTGAGAGCGACCAGCGTGGGCCGCTCGGCGAGCTGGGTGCTGAAGGCGCCCAGCTCCGCCGCCACCTGCTCGATCGCCCGTCTCGCCTCGGCGGCACCGGCGGAGCAGTCCACGACGTGGATGAGCACCCTGGTCCGCTCCAGGTGGCGGAGGAACTCGATGCCCAGCCCGGCGCCGTCGTGGGCGCCCTCGATCAGCCCGGGGACGTCGGCCAGAACCAGCGTGTGCCCGCCGCTCAGCTCGGCCACTCCCAGGTTGGGGTGGAGAGTGGTGAACGGGTAGGCGGCGACCTTTGGCCGGGCCCCGGTCAGGGCCGCGAGCAGGGTGGACTTGCCCGCGTTGGGCAGCCCGACCAGACCGATGTCCGCGATCAGCTTGAGCTCCAGGTGGATGCGCCGCTGCGCCCCCGGGTCCCCCAGGTCGGCGATCCTGGGCGCCTGCCGGACGGCACCCGCGAAGTGGGCGTTGCCCCGGCCCCCGCGCCCTCCCTGGGCGACGACCAGGCGCTGGCCGGGGTTGGCGAGGTCGCCGATCAGCTCGCCGCTCTCGGCGTCCGTCACGACGGTTCCGGGCGGCACGGGGAGGACGAGGTCCGGCCCGTCGCGACCACTGCGCAGCGCACCGCCGCCCGGGCGTCCGTCGGGGGCGTGGAAGCGGCGCCGCTCCCGGTAACGGCTCAGGCTGCTGTCGTTTGACTCCACGACCAGGACGACGCTTCCGCCCCAGCCCCCGTCACCCCCATCGGGGCCACCGCGCGGGACGTACTTCTCGTGGCGGAAGCCGACCGCGCCGCGCCCACCGGAACCGGCGGCGACATCGAGGCTGACCTCGTCGATGAACACCTCAGCTCAGGCCAGGCACGCGCGACGGGCGCGCGGCCGCGAGGTCAGACGGCCGCGTCTGCAGCCTCGGCGACCCGAAGAGGGCCGTCGCCGGCGGACGGGATCGTGTCGTCCACATCACTGGACGTCCTCCCCTCCATGGCCAGATCCAGCATCGGGAGCGCGAGCACATTGGCACGGGTCCGATCGCTCCCCTTCTGGTCGAAGGCCACCAGGCCGCTCGCCAGGGCATAGAGCGTGTGGTCCCGGCCCACCCCGACGTTGCCGCCGGGCAGGATCTTGGTGCCGCGCTGCCGGACCAGGATGGTCCCGGCCAGCACCAGCGAGCCGTCGCCGCGCTTGACACCGAGACGCTTGGAGTTGGAGTCGCGTCCGTTGCGGGAACTGCCTCCGCCTTTCTTGTGGGCCATCTCTACTCACCAGCCTCCGGCGAAGTGGTCTTGCGGGCGGTGCGGCGGCGCGGCGCCTCGACCTTGCCGGCCGAAGTGGACGGCTCGGCCTCGACCCCGGCCTTCGCGGCGGGCTCCGCAGCCTTGCGGGCGCGTCGCGCCGGATGCGAGGGTGCGTCCGGCTCGGCCTCGACCGGAACCTCGACGCCGGTCTCCACCGCCGCGGCACGAGGGCTGCGACGCCGGGCCGTGGGCGGCTCGGGGGCCTCGGGCTCGGGCGCGGTCGCCTCGACGGCCACCGCCTCCTCCTCGATCCCCGGCGCCTCGAACGCCACGACCGCCACCGGCTCGGGAAGCGGCTCACCCTTGGCGAGCACCCGATCCACCACCAGCTCGGTCTGCTCGGCTCGGAAGCCGAGGGTGCGGCGATGCCGCTTCTTGGGCTTGAAGGTGAAGACCCTGATCTTGCGGCCGCGACGGTGCCCGGCCACGGTGGCCGCGACCCGAACCCCCTCGAGGCTGGCCGCATCAACCTGGACGCCCTTCCCGTCGGAGAGGAGGAGCACAGGCCCCAGCCCGATCACATCGCCAACGGCGGAGGGGAGGCGGTCGACGACGAGCCGGTCGCCCGGGGTGACGCGGTACTGGTGACCGCCATGGCGGACGACGGCGAAGCTCGCCGGGGTCGTGGCCTCAGTGGGGGGTACGTCGGATGACTGTGGTGTCTTCATCGCTCAGTGACAACAGCTGACAGGGTGACTGAACCTCCGCGCCCTCGGCGCGGAAGAGGCCCATCGATGGACAGGCCAATGAGCACGGCGACCCGTGCGTTGGGGCAGGATACCAGACCCGCCCGAGGCCTTGGACGCCGCTTCCCGATCAGTGCATAATCCGCGCACCCGGGGTGCCGCCCCGGCTCATGGCGCGCCCGGGAGAGACCATGTCCGGACTTGACCTGCCCCCAGGCCCCGACCCGACCGGAGGCGAGGACGCGCCGCCGCCCGGCCCCGGATACACCGATCCGCTCAACGTGCCCCCGGGCGGCCCGAATCCGCCCGGAGCGAGCCCCTACCCCCCAGGGGCCGGCTCGTACCCCGCGCCGCCGGGCGCGTACCCCCCTGGGGCGGGTCCGTACCCCGTGCCCCCGGGCACGTACCCGCCGCCGCCGCCGCCCTCTGCGGCGCCCTATCCCTACGCGCCGCCGCAGTCGGGCAACGGCTTCGCGGTCACGGCGCTGGTGCTGGGCCTCATCAGCCTCTTCCTGTCGTGGTTCCCGGGCGTCGACTGGGTGCTCGGGGCGCTGGCGATCATCTTCGGCGCGGTCGGCATCTCCACCGCGAGGCGGAGGGGGGGGACCGGCATGGGGATGGCGATCGCAGGGCTGGTGCTCGGAGTCGTCACCGCCGTGCTCGGGATCATCTTCTGGGCTGTGATCTACGCCGGCTTCGGCGGCACCCAGTGCGCCTACGGCTGCTGATATAACGCGAGCAGGGGTCAGAATCGCACCGATCTTGACCTTGCGGGGAGACCGGCACCCTGCTATCCGGCAATGCGACCGATGCGCCTAGTGACCGGCCCTCGCTCTTCGCCATG
>Ga0187851_10004696_pt1 | contig 11097 bp, 11 predicted proteins | sample June2016WEW_6_10_FD_132997 | JGI IMG/M metagenome (GOLD analysis project Ga0187851, IMG submission 132997) | Peatland microbial communities from SPRUCE experiment site at the Marcell Experimental Forest, Minnesota, USA - June2016WEW_6_10 | ecosystem: Environmental > Terrestrial > Soil >... | reverse complement strand
CGTTTACGTGCACTACAACTCGAGCGCGGAGGGCGCCGAGCGGACGGCCGAGCAGATCCGGCAAGCGGGCGCGGAGGCGGTGGTGGTGGCGGGCAATCTGTCGAGCGAAGCCGGCATCCGGGCGTTCGTGAATATGCTCGCGGGCGAACCGAATGCGATCGATTACCTGGTGAACAACGCCGGCTCGCTGGTGCGGCGCGCCACACTGGCGGGGTTCACCTACGCGCTGTTCGACGAAGTGATGGACCTGAACGCGAAGAGCATGTTCTTCCTCACGCAGGCGGTGGCGCCGCGCATGGCTGCGCGCGGCGGGGCGATCGTCAACCTCAGCTCCATCGCGGCGCGCACGGGAGGAGGTTCCGGCGCCGCCGTGTATGCGGCGTCCAAAGCCGCGGTGGCGGCGCTGACCAAGGGCCTGGCAAAGGAACTCGCACCGCGCGGCATCCGCGTCAACGCCATCAGTCCGGGCACCGTGGACAACGATTTTCACGCGCGCTTTTCGACGCGTGAAATGTTGGCGAGCGTGGCCGCCAGCACGCCACAGGGGCGGCTGTCGACGAATGAGGAGATGGCCGCTGCGATCGTTTTCCTGCTGAGCGACGCGGCGCGGAACATCGCCGGACAAACGATCGAAGTGAACGGCGGGGCCTACATGGTGTAGCGCGCGGGGCGCACGAGCCCGGCGGCAGCCTATTTTTCGGCGCGTCGCAGATCTTCCGCGATCCAGCGGTAGAGACGATTCTCGGAATGCGGACGGGACCAGGTTCTCCAGAAGCCGCGCGGCGTCATGTAGTTGTACAAGGCTACGCGGTACTTCAGCAACATCAGCACGTAATGCAGCGGGGGATCCAGGAGGATGGCCCCGCCTCCGCGGTGCGTATCCAGTGCCTCCGAAATGCCGGACGCCATCACCGCCGCCGCGGTGCAGCGGGAGAGAATCTCGAGGTCCGCTACCCAGTTGCGTCCCATGCCCTTGAGGTAGGTGCAGCGTTCAGCCGGGAGATCCAGGCCAAAGCGCGCGTACTTCGGGTCCAGGCCGTGCCGGTTCGTCTCATCCAGAACCGGGTTCATCCCGGTGATGAGAACGTGGCAATCAAACTCGTCGATCAAACGCCGAAAGACGCGCGAGTATTTTTCCACCAGCGCTTCTGGCGAAGGTTGTCCGATCGGGTTGATCGCGCCGCCTCTGTTGCGAAATCGCCAGACGAAGGCGACGGTCTTTCTCGTACGGAATAGATCTTCCGGAATGCCGTACTGCTCCATCGCCAGACGGACTGCCTGACAACCCGCAGCGCTTAATTGCAGACGTTGGGATGAGTTGAGTGGCAGAAGGCCTTTCAAGTCATCCCAGAAGATCCGGTTTCTGGTCCGGTCAATCTTGGCCAGAAGATCGGAGGGCAGATGGTCGAGCACATCCTGTTTCAGCTCACTGTCGAACACCTGGTATTGCAGGAATTCGTCAACCGGCGTCGCCGGCAGTTTCTCCCACGGCAAGAAACACTCCGCGAAGGAGAAATCCAGCTTCTGGAATTCGGTCAGGCGGTCGGGCGCCGCGGCAAACAAACACAGCTTCGTGCCTGGATTCCGTTCCGCCAGCAGTTTCAAGCTGGTCGCCTGCCAGTAGTAGTCGCCACATGCGCCGTGGAGGATACTGCCAATCCGTCTAGCCATACTTATTGGTTACGCGCGGCCGTTGGCTGCCCGGCCATCAATATACGATCGAAGAGCGTCCCGCCAGTGAGGCAGATCCTCGAAATCAAGCGACCGGTAGCGACGATTGTCGAGGACTGAGTAGCCCGGGCGCCGGGCCGGCGTTGGAAACTCCGAGGACGGAACGGGGCTCACTGCCGGGTGCAGGTCCATCAGCTCGAAAATCGCGGTTGCGAATTCGTACCAGGAACATTGGCCGGCGCACGTCAGGTGATACAGTCCATAGTCCTCGACCGCCAGCAGGTTGCGGACGGCATGGGCCAGTTCCAACGTGGGTGTTGGGGTGCACACCTGGTCGCTGACAATCCTGAGCGGCTTGCCCTGCCGGGCCCAGCCGATCATGGACTCGACGAAATTCGTTTTTTTCTCGCGGCTGCCCGCGTATCCATAAAGACCGCACGTCCGAATGAGGAAATGGCGTTCGTAGAGCGCTCGCAGCATAATTTCGCCGGCGGCTTTCGACACACCGTAAATGGATTTCGGCGTGGGGATGTCATCTTCCCCGTAGGGCGTACGGCGGGCGCTGTCAAAAACATAGTCCGTCGAGAAAGAAACCAGCAACGCTCCGGATTCCCGGGCAGCGAGAGCCAGGTTCCGCAAGCCGTAAACATTGACCCGAAAGGCCTGCTCCACCTGCGTTTCGCAGTCGTCCACACGGTGGAAGGCGGAGCAATTGATGATAATGCCGGGGTTGTGTTGGACTACGCAGGCGCGCACGCGCGCGGCGTCTTCAACAGGCATTTCGTCTTGCGTTGTCGGAATAATCTCGTATGCGGCGGAGAGAACGGCCGCGAGATCAACGCCCAACTGACCCCGAGCCCCGATCAGAAGAACGCGCGGCATCAACCAAGAGCCTTCGGCGCCGGCGAGTCGAAGATGCCGCCGGTGATATTGATGATGCTTTGCGCCTCCTCCAGCAGCCGCATCCAGCGGATGTTGTAGTAGCGGTCGTGATCGAAGTTCATGTATCCGAAGGCGCGGACGTTTTCCACGATGTGACGAACCGAGTCCTCGATGCCGACTTCGAGGCGGAAGTTTAAAGCCTGTGTGATCTTCCGGCCGGAGACGCGATAGTTGCGGACGGCGGCATACTTGAAGTCGGTGCGGATCTCGGCATCAATGTCGAGATCGGCCAGCGCGTCCCGGACGCGCAGGGCGAGTTCCGAGATGCGGTAGTTATCGTGGACCAGATTGAAGATCTCTCCGCACACGGCGTCTTCGGGAGCCTCGAGCAGGGCCACGTATGCCCGCGCCGCGTCGCGCACCTCGGCCAAGGGACGCCACATCTGGCCGCCATAATGCAGCGTGACGTACCCCTTTGAAAGCGCGTCCTTGACGAACGTATTAACGACCAGGTCATAACGCATTCGCGGCGAGAAGCCATACAGCGTTCCCATGCGCAGGATGACCGGGCAGAAGGAATCGTCGATCAAGGCCAGCAAAGCCCGCTCGCCGTCGTACTTGGATTTCGAGTAAGCCGCGCGCGGGTCGACCGTGGAAGTCTCGTCCATCAGGACATCGCGTTCCGCGTCAACGATCCCGAAGTCGTAGACGGAGCAACTGGAGGCGTAAATGTATCGCCGTACGCCGCACTGCTTGGCCAGTTGCGCCAACGTGGCCGTGGCCAAGGTGTTCATCTGGTAGTTGGCTTCGGGATTATATTCCGCGGTGGGATCGTTCGAGAGCCCGCTCAGGTTGATGATCGCAGCGACGCCTTGCAGGCAATCCACGCCCAGATTGCGGATGTCGGCCGGAAGCAAGCGAACACGATCGCGGTAGGGCTCGATTCCGACCTGACCGAAAAACAGGCGGTCGAGAATCGTCACGGCGTAGCCTCTCGCAAGCAACTCACCGGTCAGGACCGACCCAAGAAAACCAGCGCCTCCGACAAGGAGAACAGAACGATTAGCAGCCACGCAATCAGTTTAGCATCGTCCCGGAATCAATGAGGTTCGCCACCTCTGTTCGCGCTTGAACAACTTCGGCTCAGCCCCAAATGCCTTCGTGCGGAGTCGTCCAAGGAAAATGGCGGGCTCGCTACCGTTTCAACTTCAGCTGTTGGTCGATTTCGCTGACGAACGTATTGTATTGTGGGTGCGAAAAGAGATGGACGGCAAACATGTGATCCGCCCAATGATTCATCCTGAGATGCTTGATGGGGCAGATCTTGGCATCAGGATGGCTCAAATTAAACTCTCGAATGGCTGCGAGTTCTCCAGTGTAATCATTATATAGTTCGATGGTCGCTCCGACGACATCATCAAAAAAACAAAAAATGCGCGGCAACAAGTAATTCGAACTTGCATTAAACATAGTAAGTGCGGCCGCTGTTGAACTATAATAATCAAGATCCACTGAAACAAAACCGATCGGAGCAGGATTATATTTATCAAAGAATGTCTTAATTGTATCAGCCACATCGCCAAGAACGAGTTTCGCCCTCGTCAAACGCTGCCGTAAAGCCTTTTCATCCATTTGATAGAAGCCGCCCTGCCAATGGTAGGGTAGATCTCTGTAATCTTGTGGCGTGGGCAAGCCGCTCCCCATGTCAAATCCGTACACATCAACCTGGATTTTCAGCTCTTCCTCGGCCTTCTTAGCCAACCGTTCAAGGGCGACGAGCCCGTCGCCGCCTGCGACACCCAATTCCAGGACACTCACCCGATCATGGCCCAGTTGTTTCGCCAGGCATGCGGCTTGGTAGACGCCGTAGGCATAGCCAATCCGATCAAACGCCTGAACGTGGAGGCGAAAGTTGTAGCTCCCGATGTCCAATCGGGCGAGAATGCGCGCGAAGACATAGAGCAAGAGCGGCTCTCTACGCCAAACGCGAATGGACTTAATAAATGTTGCGTAAGGTGTCATGAAGTTATCACGGAGCGTTCAAAATGGGGATGCGGTCTAAGGACACCAGGAACACTCTCGACCCTTTGAAGGCATGAGCGAGGGCGTGAATGAACACATATAAGAACGCGCGTGCGTCGCGGACATCCAAATCGTGGCCTTCCGACTTGAGTGCCTCGGAGAAGGATTTCCGCGGAGAGTCGGCAGGGACGGTTGTTTGATCCAAGTCCTCGACATTGTAGCACAGGAGAGTAGCCAGAAAACCCAATTCCGCGAGACGAACCCGCACGTCGCGGCGCCGATCCTTCGAGGCCCGGAATCGCGCAAGACTCACCGCAGGCGTTCCGCCTGATGGGGCTGCGCGGCAGAAAGGGCTGTCAACAGGCTGAAGTCCCGCGCTGGTGCATTCACGTGAACTGAAGGGGGAATAACGGTGGAAGGACAGATGCGCAGGAATGGTACCCCCGGCTGGAATCGAACCAGCGACCGACGGCTTAGAAGGCCGTTGCTCTATCCACTGAGCTACGGGGGCGCTCAGCCTCAGCTTAGCAAACGCCAGGTTTTCGGAAAATCTGACTGCAGCTCTGCGTTGAACAGTAGGGCGGGCCAGCATACCGGATCGGGATCCGGCCCTGTTACCTCTTGCTGCGGTGCCCCTGCGGCCTGCGGCCGCGCTTCCCCTGGGCAGGGTGCTGGCCCCTCTTGTACCTTTTCGCGCGCTTGGTCACTTTGACGACCCGCGTCGAGCCGGATTGTTCGGAGCCGCGCGCGACCCGCTCCTGCGCCAATGCGCCGAACTCGCAGCCGCACATCAGAATCAGTGAAAAGAGGATGGCGCAAATTCTGGTCATTCCACCTTATTGTGACCCCATTGGCTTCCGGAATCAAGTGATTACGCGCCGCACCAGGCCCATCCGGCCAGCGCGTGCAGCAGGATCACCGTAGCCCTGAAGCCGACCGGCCGCGGCGTCATGCCCGATGCCTCGACGTGCCAGTCGAAGCCTGGTCGTCAGTGGGGCCGGCGACGAATCCTTCGACCCGCTGGGCAATCTGATCGCGGATGCGGCGAAAGGCGGCTTCACGCTTCGTGAGCGTGCCGTGGACCGCGGCGGGATCCTCGAAGCTCCAGTGGAGGCGCTCCGTTTGCGCCGGGAAAACCGGACAGCTCTCCCGCGCGTTGTCACAAACCGTGATGACGTAGCGGAACGGCCGACCGATGAACTCGTCGACGGACTTGGAGCGTTGGCCCGAAATGTCGATCCCGATTTCGGCCATCACGGCGATGGCCTCCGCACGCAGCGAAGATGGCTTCGTGCCCGCGCTGAAAATGTCGAAGCGATCGCCGGCAGCTCGGCGCAGCAGGCCTTCGGCCATCTGGCTGCGGGCCGAATTGCCCGTGCAAAGAACTAAAATGGCAGCCTTCGTCATCCGGATTCCACCGCCCTTTCTTCCAATCCCGTCCCGCCACTCTGTCCTGATGGAGACGGTGCTCTCTTCATGGTCGCCAACACGCCCTGTCTGATGCGGGCAGCAGATCCGGAGGGAGAAACCGCCGAAAAAGCGTGCCCGCAATCGCCACGACGAGGAGGACACACAGCAGCATCACCGAGCTACGGCGCAACGTGGAGCCTGATCGCCGGTGGCGTCCTCCTCCGGAAACCAGTGGCGCGTGCGGTTGCAGAACGAGCAGACCGAGAGCATCACGGGCACTTCGATCAAGACACCGACTACCGTCGCCAGAGCGGCGCCGGAACCGGGGCCGAACAATGCGATGGCCGTTGCCACCGCCAATTCGAAGAAGTTGCTGGCGCCAATCAGCGCCCCCGGAGCGGCCACGGCATGGCGCACCTTGAACCACTTCATCAGCCCATAGGTCAGCGATGCGTTGAAGTAGACCTGCAGCAGAATCGGCACCGCAATCAGAGCCACGTGCAATGGCTTGGAGATAATGTTGTCCGCTTGGAATCCGAAGATGAGCACGAGCGTAGCCAATAGAGCGAGCACGCTGACCGGCGCGAAACGGGGCAGCAGCACATGTTCAAACCAGCTTCTCCCGTGGGCCCGAATGAAATAGAAGCGCAGCGCCGTCCCCGCTGCCAGTGGAACCACGATGAAGATCACGACCGCGTAGAGCAAGACCTGAAATGGCACGTGCAGCGCGGATGCGCCATTCACCAGGATGCGGACGATGGGCGCGAACAGGAACAGCATGACGAGGTCGTTCACCGACACCTGCACGAGCGTATAAGCCGGGTCGCCTTCCGTCAGATAGCTCCACACAAACACCATCGCGGTGCACGGCGCGGCCGCGAGGATGATACAGCCGGCGATGTACTGGTCGGCGTCGGCCGGGCTAATGAACGAGGCGAAGACGAATCGAAAAAACAGCCAAGCCAGGAGAGCCATTGAAAACGGCTTCACCAGCCAATTCACAACCAGGGTGACGATCAGCCCTTTTGGTTTGCGTCCGACGTCGCGGATCGCGCCCAGATCCACCTTCATCATCATCGGCGTGATCATCAGCCAGATGAGCACGGCGATCGGGATGTTGATCTGGCTGCCCTGGCCGAATTCCAGGTCTCGCAAAGCCTGCACGGCGGATGGCAGGAGCCTGCCGAGGAGGACTCCCGCCAGCATGCACAAAGCCACCCACAGCGTCAGATAGCGCTCAAAAAACGCCAGCCGTCTTGGCCCTTGCAGGCCCGGGGCGGCAACGGGTTCTTCCGCCATGAATCAGATTCCCGCCGCCGGCTTGGTGGCCCGAATGAAAGCGCTCATGAACCTGCCGTCAACCTGTGGAGCGATCGCTTGCAGGTCGACGCCTTGACCGGACAGGAACGCGCGGGCCTCGTCGAGTTGATAAATGCGAGTCGGCTCGATGCCGACTTGCTCGAATCCCGCCGCGGTCAGCTTGGTTTTGTACTCATTCTCTTCGAGCGCCCCCGCCACGCAACCGACCCACAGCAGCACGTTCTTGCGGATTTCGGGCGGGATCTCGCCGCGAGTCACGACATCGGATACGGCAAAGCGGCCGCCGGGCTTCAACACGCGGAAAGCTTCGGCCAGCACTCTGTCCTTGTCGGCTGAAAGATTGATCACACAGTTGGAGATGATCACGTCGACCGAAGAGTCCGGCAACGGGATGTGCTCGATCTCGCCCTTCAGGAATTCGACGTTTTCGACGCCCGCCTGGCGCTTGTTCTCGTTCGCCAGTGCCAGCATTTCATCGGTCATGTCCAAGCCGTAGGCCTTGCCGCCAGGCGAGACGCGGCGCGCGGACAGCAACACGTCGATGCCGCCGCCGCTGCCCAGATCCAGAACCACTTCGCCCGGTTTCAGTTCCGCAAGCGCCGTGGGATTGCCGCAGCCGAGCGAGGCCAGCACGGCGGCTTCCGGCAGTTCGCTCTTCTGCAATTCGTCGTACAACTCCGACGTGATCGGATCCGCGCCCGACGAGCAGGACGAGGGACTGCTGCCGCAGCAGGCATTGCCCTGCCCCGACACCACCCGCAGCGCGGCCTGACCGTATTTCTCCTGGACGATTTCCTTGATGTTGCCACTCATCGCACAACCTCCCATCAACTTCGAATTCTAAGATCCTGGCAGCACGCGGCAAACTGGTTTGGCTTGATCGCCTTGTTCCGCGTGCAGCACTCGGCATACAGAAAGCCCACCAGTTCCTGCAGCGCCGCAGTGTTGGCGCTGTACCAAAGAAATGTCCCCTCGCGCCGCACGCGGACCAGGTCCTCGTTCTTCAGCTTCTCCAGGTGGTGGGACAGCGTGGAAGCCGGAATGTCCAGTTCGGCCTGAATATCGCCCACTACGAACCCTTGCGGATGCGCCGTGAGGAGGAGCTGCATGATGCGCAAACGCGGCTCGGTGCCCATAGCCGAGAACATGTCGGCGTAGCGGGCAACCGCCTCCGCCGTCTTTACAGTGCCCTTGGCCGTGCCCATATTTCGATAATCGCAGAATTATGCAAATAGTCAAGAGAAGAGTGCGGTCGAGCGGAAACAAATCCGCCTCTGGCTCGCGTGCGGCGCGCGCCGCTACTTCATTGCGAGAAGCCAGCCAGGCGCACAATCTGCGGATAGTAGTTCACGTGCTGGCCACTCTCGCCGCGCTCGCCCGCTGCCGCCATCGACGCCGCCAGGACCCCCGCGGGCATAGGCCGGTATTTGGCCAGCGAACCGATCATGAGGAACTCAAAGGCGCGCGAGAAGCCCGCCGCCGCGCGCTCGCTGGGACGATTCTCGTTTCGCTTGCCCATCAATATGCCGGGACGGAAGATGTGCAGCGCTTCGAAGTCTAGCGCTGCCGCGGTGGCTTCCAACTCGCCCTTGGTCCGAAGATAGAAGGTCGAGGAGTTAGGGTCGGCGCCGACGCTCGACAGCAGCATCATGCGCACCGCGCCGACCTTGCGGCCGAGACGCGCAAAACGCTTGCAGTATTCGTAGTCGACGCGGCGAAATGCCTCGCGGCTTCCGGCTGCTTTCATCGTCGTCCCGAGGCAGCAGAACAGGTGTGTCGCGCCCACCATGTCGTCGGCCGTTAGACGGTCGAAATCGACAAAGCGTTGTTCCAGTTTCTGCGCCGTCACTTCAAGCGGGCGCCGCGTCAGCGCGACGATCACGTCGTAGAACGAATCTTCGATGAGTGTACGAATGAGGTATCGGCCGATCAACCCCGTCCCTCCGGCCACGACCGCCGCGTTGAACTCCATATGAGTCCATTGTGACGCATGAATGGGCGGCGGAAGCCCGCGCCAGGCCCCACACCGGCATTGCGACACGCAGACTGGAAAATGTTTGAACGAAGGAGCAGCGCGAGGGCGCGGCTGGATCTGCCATCGGTACGCTATTATGGCCGTGGGGCGGTTCGCGCGCCATGCTCCATGAGCGCGAGGCGAACCGGAGATTGGCGCGAGGGGGCTTGATCTTACAATTTACATGCACGCCGGCAGCCCGGCGGTATCCCGGAGCGTTGGCCGACAGCGATGAACGCGGTGCACTGGGCCGCGGCGCTCGAATCTCAGAGTTTGCGCCTGGCGTCCGCCGGGAGCGCTGGACAGCGCAGCGTGCCTGCAAAACGGGGCGCTTAGGTTAGCGCATGGCAATCGTTACGGTCTCGGGAGAGCCAGGTTGCCGCACTGGCGAACTGGCGCGCCTGGCGGCGCTGAACCTGGGCTACGAACACGTCAGCGCGGCTCAACTCGACGCCCTGCTGATCGAGGAGTTCGGCGAGCCGGGCGAAACGCCGTGGCCGCACAAGGCCTGGCCCGCGATGGCCGCCGCGGTGTTGGTGCGGCTGGCCTCGCAAGCGCACCTGGTGATCGGCGTCGACAGCGCGGAGCTGTTGTTCCCTGGGTTCCCCGCGTTGCTGAGAATACGGGTTGTCGCTTCGGCCAGCCGCCGCATCGGCAACGTGATGCTCGACAACCATCTCGACCGCGGCGCGGCTAAGCATCAGCTCAAAGCGCGCGAGGTCGACGCCCGCAAGCTCCGCCGGCTGCGCTTCCGCCGCGCCAACCCGGCCCCCGACAGCTTCGACCTGATCCTCAACGCGGGCGCCTTCGATGGCGATGTGATGGCCGGATTGATCGTCAACGCGGCCCAGGCGCGACAGCTCTCGAGCTTCGGTTTTCTGGCTCCGGCCGCCGGCGCCCTACGCGAGTTCCAGCTGCGCCTGCAACTGGCCCGCTACGGCATGGTCCCGAGCGCGCGGGCCAGCTTGAAAAAAGCTCAGTTTTCGCATCCGAGCGAGGAGATTTTCGCCAACCTGCTCGATTTCTACCGCATCGCGTGGGAGTACGAGCCGAAGAGTTTTCCGATCGCTTGGGACGCCGCGGGCCGCGTCCTGGAGGCGTTTACGCCCGACTTTTTTCTGCCTGAGTCCGATATGTACGTTGAGCTGACGACGATGAAGCAGTCGCTGGTAACGAAGAAGAACCGCAAGATACGGCTGCTTCGCGAAATCTACCCCGGAGTGAATATCCAGGTGTTTTACCAGAAGGATTTGCAGGAGCTCGTGTTGAAGTACGGCCTCGCCCCGGCGGCGGTGCAATCGTGAGAAGCGCATGAAGACGCCTGCCCTGCCGATGATCGAACGCGTACTGTTCACGCCGGAGCAGATCGCGGCGCGAATCACCGAGGTTGCCGCCGAAATCTCGGAGCGCTACTGGAACGGCAGTCTCAAGATGATCGGAGTGCTCAAGGGCTCGGTCTTTTTTCTGACGGCGCTGGCGCGCGAGTTGACGATTCCGGTGAAGGTCGATTTCCTCGCGATTTCAAGCTTCTCCAATCACAGCGGCGCGCCGGGCGTGGTGCGCATCGCGAAGGACCTCGACGAATCGATCGAGGGCGAGGACGTGCTGCTGGTGGAGGATATCGTTGACACGGGATTCACTGCGCGCTACCTCATGCAGACGCTGGCCGGACGCGGACCGAACTCGATCTCGTTGTGCACGATGCTCGATCGCACGCCGCGCCGCATCGTTCCGCTGCAGGTCGATTTTTGCTGTTTCGAGATCCCCGACCGGTTCGT
>Ga0187851_10004695_pt1 | contig 11100 bp, 10 predicted proteins | sample June2016WEW_6_10_FD_132997 | JGI IMG/M metagenome (GOLD analysis project Ga0187851, IMG submission 132997) | Peatland microbial communities from SPRUCE experiment site at the Marcell Experimental Forest, Minnesota, USA - June2016WEW_6_10 | ecosystem: Environmental > Terrestrial > Soil >... | reverse complement strand
GTGTGTCTCCCAGCCGTGCATAAATTTGCGGAACGTCGAACTCGCCGATGTTGCCTACGAGTTTTTCGTTCGACCTCAGAAGCTGCTGCCAGAATCCCTTGGCGCCTTCTACCGCGAATGCCTTTCTCAGGGCCACTTCGCCTGGTGCGGCTGCTTTTACCGTGAGATCGTCGCGTGAAAGCAGCCGTCCCATGGTGAGTTCGCTGATGGCATTCTCAAACTGCCCGGTCTCCGAATACAACCATGCTAAGTGGTAGTGCGTGACAAAGAAATTGGGGTTCAACTGGATCGCCATCTTGAATTGTTCTTGAGCCTGGTCATATCTGCGCGCATAGAAATAGGTCAGTCCAAAGACGGTGTTGTAGATCGGCGAAAATGGATCCAGCTGCAAGGCTTTCTTCATTTCCGCGACGGCATTCTCTGACTGCCCCTGCGGCATTAAGTAAGATAACGCATACCGAAAATGAGCCTCGGCATAGTTCGGATTGAGTTCAATCGCTCGCTTCAACTCCTGCTCCGCGCCCGGCCAGTCATATTCAAGGTCTGCTTTTTCTGCTCCCAGCGCGGCGTGGGCTTCGGCAAGGTCGTCGTCCAGTTCTAATGCTCTGGAGGCCGCTGCCTTTGCCTTTGGGTCGAAGTCTTGTGGGGACCGAATCGAGTTAGCGAGGTGGGAATCGGCAAGCCCCGCATAGGCCAGTGCGAAACCGGGATCTTTATCGATCGAGCGTTGAAAATACTCGGTGCTCTTATCGATCTCCGCGTAGGTTCGCTGGTTCAGGTAAAAGCGGCCTTTGAGATAAAGCTCGTAAGCCTCCGGATTCGGTGAGTACTTGTTGGTCGAACGACCGCCATGAGGCGGCGCGAGCTTCACCTGAACATGCTGTGCGATGGCTCGGCCTAGCTCGTTTTGCAGTGCGAGAAGTCCGCCGGTTTCGCGGTCATAATTGTGCGCCCACAGATGGACTTGATCTTTGACCCGAATCAGTTGCGCGCTGATGCGTGCGACACCTCCCTCTCGCCGGACGCTACCCTCCAGGATGTAATCAACTCCCAGTTCGTGCCCGATTTGCGCGATCGTTTTGTTGGTATGCTTATACGTAGCAGCGGACGTTCGAGCGATCACGCCGAGTCTTTCCGGGTTGAGTTCGCCCAAGTCCGTGATGGTTTCTTCCGTCAGACCATCGCTGAAGTACTCCTGCTCCGGATCATTGCTCAGGTTGGCGAAGGGTAGCACCGCCAGCATCACCCGGCCTTGGGCAGCTGCAGACTGCGACCGGGAGCGCAGGCGGAGCCCAAAGATGGCCAGGGCGAGAACAACGACGAGCAAAGCTGCCAGCGAGGCGACCCATGGCCACGACGTTAACGAGGCTCGTCGCTCTTGGCGGGTCGTGAGAGACGTAGATGGATCCTGAGGGATTGTGGTCGAGGAATCGAGTTTCTTGCCACCACCTTCCTGGTCCCGAATCTCGGCCTCCGTTACCGCTGCTATAAACCGATATCCTTTGCCGGTTACTGTTAGTACGAAGATTGGATTCTCAGGATCATCTTTTAGAGCGTGGCGAATCTTCCGGATGGCCCCGTTGATGCTGCTATCGGTATCGACGAAGACATCCTTACCCCAGATCTTTCCGATGATGTCGTCTCGAGTAACGAGTTGACCTTTGCGCTCGACCAGCAGGAACAAGATGTCGAGGGGGATTCGCTCCAGCTTCAGAGCACGGCCAGCGCGGCGCAGTTCGTAGGAATTACGGTCAAGTTCAAGTCCGTCTCCGAATTTCACGACGTCCGTAGGCATATAAGCACATTCACTGGAAGAGGACAACGATTCGTCAGGCACGCGCCATTGCCCACGAACTGCCCTTTACTGCTGTCTCGAGTCGAATCCCATACGCTCCAACAAGGCCCGAAAGCGGGAATCCGTACGGAAGGAGTCCCACTTGGGATCAACCTTGAGAAATATCATATGCACGTCTCGAGCCTCGTACCCTTTTTCGAGCCAGTCCAGTGCGTGATGGTTTTCGCCTAGGCCGGCGTAGATCATGGCGATGTTGTATGGCGGGACGTAGCCGTTCTGCGAATTGTGCTTCAGTTCTTCAAGCACATTTCGCGCAGCATCCTGCCTACCGGATAGTGCGTACGCGTGTCCCAGCGAAGCAATCGTCTCCGAGTTTCCCTCGGACAGATCGCGGGCTTTTGTGAACTCCTCAATCGCTGCCTGATACATTCCTGTCTGCTCGTAGACTTTTCCAAGGTGAAGATGGCCGACCCAAAAATGCGGATTTATTGTTATCGTCTTCTGCAACTGTTCGACAGCAGCGTCGTACTGGCGCGCCTGGAAAAGGAACATTCCAAACAGGGCATTAGTAATCAAAGAGAGGGGGTCGAGTTCGCGGGCTCGTTCCGCTTCGGCAAGCGCCTCCTTGTGCCGTCCGACATTTGACAAGAGATGGGCATAGCGAAGGTGCGCTCCCGCCAGGTTCCCGTTCAGCGCAATTGCGCGCACGGACTGTCGCTCGGATTCAGCCCAGTTCCACTCGTAAAACAACTTGATCCGCGCATCGGAGTCGTGAGCTTGGGCCAGTGCATCATCCAAATCCAAAGCTTTTGCCGCTGCCGCTTGGGCACCCGGAAACGACTCCCGGGGAGGCGAATCGCCGATCATGGGAAGCATGGCATAGCAGTCCGCCAGTCCGGCATAAGCCAAGGCATACTTCGGATTCCTTTTCGTTGCCTCCTGAAAATAATTGATTGCTTGGCTGAAGCCGCTCGGTGTGAGCATGTTCCAGTGATACAAGCCCTTCAGATAGATGTCGTACGCTTCGGGATCCAGCCCACGCGTCGTCTCCAGCTCGCTCATTTTCCCCGAAGTGAGTCGCAGACCGACTTGTTGCGAGATCACTAGCGCGAGTTCGTTCTGCACACCCAGAAAGTCCGGGAGCTCGCGATCATAGCTCTGCGCCCAGAGATGGGTTTGGTCTTGCACGCGAATCAACTGGGCGGCGATGCGGACCCGTTCACCGTCTCGGCGCACGCTTCCTTCCAGAATGTAGTCGACACCTAGTTCATGCCCAATCTGGCTGATTGTCTTATCTGTGTGCTTATACGCCATCGCCGAGGTGCGAGCGATGACGCCCAATTGCGCGGGGGTCAGTTGGCCCATGTCCGTAATGGTCTCCTCGCTCAGACCATCGCTGAAGTACTCCTGCTCCGGGTCATTGCTCAGGTTCTGGAAAGGCAGGATCGCCAACATCACTCGCTTTTGGGCGGCTGGTTTCGTGGACGAATGCCTGTGAGCCAGGTATGCGATGCTGGCCAGAAGTACGAGCAGAGCAGCCGCCGAAAGCATCAAAGCTGGCCGCCGGATACGCCGAGGCCGGTCGTGCTCCACTTCGGTGGCAGCGACGGGAGCGACGACGCTATGCAGAGGTTGAGGAGTCGCCGCGACGGCTTCCCGAACCGGTGCAACGAAGCGATACCCTCGACGGGAAACGGTCTCGATGAATCGTGGGTTCTCAGCGGAGTCACCAAAGGCGACGCGCAGTTTCCGGATGGCCGTGTTCAGCCCTTCATCGAATCCCACAAACGTATCGGATGGCCACAACTTGGCCTGCAACTGCTCGCGGGTGACCACATCGCCAGGGTGCTCCAGCAGGATGGCCAGCACCCGAAAAGGCTGCTCCTGCATGGGCACTTTTCGCCCTTCTTTGTGGACTTCGCCAGAGCCAAAGTCAATTTCGAAGAGTCCGGTGCGAACGCGGCGGCTGGAACTGGCAAGCGGGTTCATGAACCTTCACCCAGAGGAACCTGATTTTACCCCAGACGACTGTTCATGGAACTCAATAACTCCTTCGGCAACTTTCCCTTAGCAAGTCAGCGACGGTTTAGGACGGGTCAATTGACCGGATTCAGGTTCCGCGCTAAGAGTACACACACTTCGGCAGTTGCTTCGCAAAGAAGCGGGGGTGCGCTGAGGAAAGCAAGAAATCAATGAATGAGGAGAATTTATGAACAAGAAGCTAGTCGTAAATGTGGCCACGTTGGTTCTGCTAACGGTCGCGACCTTGGGGTCAGGATACGCGCAGAGTGCGTCTGCTGCCTGCAATAACAAGCTCATCGCTGGCAACTACGGATTCACCATCCAGGGCAACAAATTGGGAGGTCAAGGACCCACGGGGCCACAGGTAGGCGTGGCGATGACTGAGTTCGATGGCAAGGGTGGGCTCACCCAGATCGACACAGTCACGGTGAGTGGCGAGGTTGTTGCGGATTTCACCCACACACCGGCCACCGGTACGTACACGGTGAATTCCGATTGCACCGGCACCTTCACTATCAACTTTACCGACGGACGGCCGCCGGTAGTCGCGAACTTCGTCGCGGTGGATAGCGGTTCAGAGATCGACACCGTAGTGGTCAGTGCGGGCGGGAACCAGGGAATCATTGCAAGCGGCAGCATCGGGAAAAGGCGGTTCGCCAGACATTGAACGTCGCCCCTCCGATTGGCGGTAGAGAAGACTCGCGGGTGTGGTCGCGCGGGCATATTGCGACCACACCAGAAGAGGATAAGGTTTCGACATCGACTCTGTGCTCCAGCGCCAAAGGCCACCGTTTCATCAGCTTACGAGGTCACAAAAACAACAGCGAATCGTCAGATCGGCTCCATTGCCAATCGTGCCAGGTCACGCCATTCTGCCGCTCGAACGGGACGACTGAGGTCTTCGGGCCCAGAAAATCAAGATTTGAGGAGACACAAATGAAAATCTGGTTCTGCAAAGGAAAGTTCTGCAAAACAACACTGGCGGCAGTGGCCTGCCTAATGCTTGCGGCAACAGCCACGGCGCACGCGGCGGCGTGCTCGAATGCTTCGCTAAAAGGAAAGTACGGCCAAACCATCTCCGGCCAACTCCTACCTGGGCCCGGCATCGTGCTGCCGCAAAACGGAGTCGCGATGACAACCTTCGATGGAAAGGGAAAGTTCACGCAACAGGACTTTGTCGTGATTAACGGCGCTCCCACTTCTTCCGGTTTCGCCGCCGAAACTGGCACCTATGCGATCAACTCCGACTGCACCGGCACCGCCACCATTAACTATCCGGACGGATCTTGGATCGATCTGGAGCTCGTGGTTGTCAACGGGGGACGGGAGTTTCGCACCGTTGTCTCAGCACTGACTATGGGCGGGAACGCAGTGCCAGTGAACATCGGCAGCAGCGGTGTGCGCGTGGAAAACGCGGAAGGAGACATTGAGAGCCACAAATAGCCAACGTTTCTTGAGGGCCGCAACCAATTTGTTTCTTTCACCAGGCAAACGCGCCATAGCATCCCGTGTGGCGCAGTGGGGATCCACACGGGATGCGGTAAGCCGGGTCGGGTTTGTTTCGTTTCAAGATGGCGTGACACGTATTCACCGCCGTTTGCACTATCTGGGTGAAACCTCAGAAGCCCGACTCGACGAGACTCAGTACAGGCTTTCTCAAACAATTCGCCAAGGAAAATCAAAATGAAAAAGGTTCATGTAGCGATGTATTCGGCGCTGCTGTTGCTGTTCTGCAGCGCACTCCAGGCGCAACAAAGCTTGGCATCAACAAGAAATAGCGATTCCAACGCGGGCAGCGAAATCGGTAGTAATGTGAGCGGCACGGGCGCGAACGATTACGTTCCGTTGTGGTTGAGCGCGACCAAGCTCGGAAAGTCGACCATTTTCCAGAGTCCGGCGGGGATCGGCATCGGCACCACGGCGCCCGCGGCCACGCTTGACGTGAATGGCGCGGTGAACTCCGCCACCAGCTTTAATCTGGGGGGAACGCCGTTTGCTTACGGCTCGGCCACGAGTGGCAACGCCTTTCTCGGATTCGCTGGGAACTCCACGACCTCGGGCGGCAATAACACGGCCATCGGCGTCTCGGCGCTTCAAAACAACACCACCGGCAATTACAGCACTGCCGTCGGCGTAGGTGCTCTCGCCAGCAACACCACAGGCGGAAATACCGCCATCGGCTTCGATGCGATGTTCTTTAACATATCGGGCGACAGTAACACCGCCATAGGCCTGGGCGCGCTTGAAAACAACAGTTCCGGCAACTTCAACACTGCCATCGGGACAGGTGCTCTGGCCAACAACACGAAAGGCACGGGCAACACTGCCAGCGGCTTGGAGGCTCTCTACTTCAACACCACCGGCAACGGAAACACCGCGAACGGCATAACGGCGCTCGAAGAGAACTCCACCGGCAGCAACAACACTGTCAGCGGCTACGAGGCGCTCCAATACAACACTACGGGGAGCAACAATACCGCTAGCGGCTACGAGGTGCTCGCATTCAACACTACGGGCGGCAACAACACCGCCACCGGCTTTGGCGCGCTGTACTACAACGCCACGGGCAGCAACAACACTGCCTTGGGATACGGTGCCAGTCCAGACAACAAATCCACCAACTTGAACTACGCCACCGCCATCGGTGCGGGCGCAGTCGTCAGCCAGAGCAACACCCTGGTGCTCGGAGGCCCGCTGGGCAGCGCAGGGCAGGTCAAAGTTGGCATCGGCACGGCCGCGCCCGCAAATGTCTTCACCATCGCGCAGGGTGCAGGTCCAGCCGTCAGCGATGGCTGGAACGTATACAGCTCCCGCCGCTGGAAGACCAACATCGAAACGCTGCACGGCGCGTTATCGAAGATCGAGCAACTCCGTGGCGTCTCTTATGAACTGAAGGCGAACGGCAAGCACGAAATGGGAGTAATTGCCGAAGAAGTCGGCGCGGTCGTCCCCGAGGTCGTGACCTGGGACCAGAACGGCAAGGACGCCCAGAGCGTTGATTACAGCCGCCTTACCGCACTGCTGATTGAGGCGACCAAAGAACAGCAGGCACTCATTGAGCAACAACAAGAGCAGATCGCCCAACTAACCTCGCAGGTGAAGACCATCCAGACCTTGCTCAAGACGAGCGGTCAAGCGGGCTCGAAGGTTCGCACCGTAAATGCCGAGCTGCGGATGGTCCATCAGTAGAGATTACGAATAACGATTCCAGTACAAGCTTTTCCCAGAGAATTACGAGGAGAAACCCCGGCATGGGGCCGTTTGTCCGGCTGGTGACCACCTCCGCTAAAGTTGGAAAGACGGTTGAAATTCTAGGCCAAGGATTCACGGGCGCCACTGCCGTTTCTTTGAACGGGAAGGCGGCGGTTTTCCACATTGTCTCGAATACTTATCTTCATAACGGTTGTACCGAACGGATCGACCAGTGGATTCGCAACTGTGGCGACGCCAGGCGGAGCTCTTGAGAGCCTTACACGATCGCCAATATCATCAGTCACTATCTGCCGCAGGAAAGCGCGTGCTGGTCTCTTCCAAAGGCGAGAGGGCCCTGACCGAGGTGATTGGCAAGCTGCCTGAGGCCATGGCCTTTGGCCGTCGGCCCGCTGTCGAATGAACGCGAAGGAATGAAGCAGTTTGAACATTCCATTCAAACCATCGCCTCGACCGTGACAGCCCTGAATCCTGTGCAACTCGGCCAATATCTCTTCCGACCAGGAATTGGAGCTACAACCTTACGCTTCACGAATTCTGGCCAAATTTGATTCCCGGCCCAAGCACTCCGACAAACAGAGCCAGAATGATAACCGCCGCGATAATCCATCTCGCGCTCAGCGTGATTGGACCCGCCGGAACAGACGAATCGCTCGCGTTAGCTCCTGAAAAATGATCCAACTGCGTGAGCCCGAACGCAGCTGCGGCTCCCGGCAGCGCAGCGGTAAAGATGATGGTCCATCCTGAAGGATTCAAAGCTCCGGCAAAGCTCGCGGCACAGAGTGCGGCGACAAACGGGATCAGCGTAATTCGCCGTAGCCGCGCCTGCGCCTCCCTCGCCTCAGGGCCACAGAACGGACGCATCTCCACGGCCAGCAGGCGGAGCGAAAGGTAGTAAGAAATCACGCTGAATACGACAAGCAGAACTTGCCAAAGCCATGCTGGCGAAAGCCCCGAAATCACTGCGGCCCAGTCTCCAAATGCCGCTAAGCCGGAATAAGCCGGATAGCCCGCGGCGAAGAACAGGTTGAATGCGAGGACAAGCGTGAAGAAGTAGCGAATATGCGGTCCAGCCGTTCGCAACAGGCGCAAAGCCAGAATGGACAGCAAGCCGACTACCGCGTTGGCTATACCGCCCGCCGCTGGAATCCACCGGCTCAGACTCCCGCTTGAACTGAAATAGCACGTCGTCAGCATTACCGCCTTCCCGCCTACCGCCAAAGTTGCCAGCCCATGCCCCAATCCTTCATGAGCCACAATCGCAATCACAAAGGCGACAATGCCCAACGAAACCAGCGTCAGGGTGTCGTCCGGCGACTTGGCTGCTGCGGTCTGCTCCTCATTTGCCTGCATCGCTGTCGTTTCTCCGTAATTCGTATAGTTGTTGCATTTCCACTCGGAATTTATCTTTGATTTGGTTCTTCCTCAAATCCGGTGCAGGGACATGAACTTGATCATCTAATCACAAAGCCATGTCCAACGAATTGAGTGCACAGGATTTACTGCCACCCGAGATAGGTCTGACCTTGTTGGGGTTCGAAAAATCCGAGCAAGGTTGGCTCGTCCGTGCCGAGGGCCGCACCCGCTCGGAGTGCCCTTCCTGCGGAACGCAGTCTACCGCTCGCCACAGTCGTTACTGGAGGCACCTGCAGGATCTTCCGAGCGTTCCGCCATCGCGAGCGATTGTGCCACAACCTCCGCTCCCATGACATGCCCGGCCCCTAGTTCTTGGCGCAATAGGCCCGCTATGGATGAAAATTGAGTTCGATGAGTTCTTGGCTTTGCTGCGGAGCCGGTGCCCATTTCCATTTCTCAATGGCGTCGACCGCTGATTTTACCAACACAGGACTGCCGCCAACGACTTGAGTGGACGTCATCTTGCCGTTGGGAGCGACTACAACATGCACCTTGACCGTTCCAGTGATGTTCATTTTTCTTGCTAGCTCTGGATACGTTGGAACTACCTGGCTTATGATCTTCCGCTTTACTGACTGTTCTTGAGTGAGAGTGACAGTTGAGGGGAAAACGGTCACCCACAAAAAGAGAGCCACAAAAACGGAAGCAAAAGAGGGTCGCATGGACGTAGCGTACACGAAATTCAGAGCATCGTGAACGTGACTGGGGTAACGGGGAGATGAACACGTCACGTCCCAAATGAAGGGAGGCGAAATGGACATCATTGTAGGTTAAGGAATGTAAGCCAGTGGTTCTTCAACCGGTTGCTGGATCCATTTGATCGGGCGCCCATGTTCCGATGTTTGGGCTGTTTCATCGATTTGTAAACCACTGAAAAACAACAAGGGATCACTACACCAAACGTCAAAGATCGTACGCTAGCGACCGAGACAGAGCGGGGCAAACTGGCGAGATGAGTCCTCAAAGTAAGTAGGCCCCGCAGTCAGCAGGGGAAAGGTGCAGGAAGGGGGAACGAGGCTGTTCGAAACTCGGTGACCGCACAACGGGCGGCGCGGATCACTTCGGAGAAGACGGCATAAGTATTTGCCGTGAAGGTCTTTGAGACGCTGGTTGGACTTCGGAGAGTCCCGGCCAATCAGGCAAAACCATCGCCTCGCCGGGGTCGCACGATCTAGGCGTGCCATCGAAGGTAAGTTCACCGCTCGCCCGCGTTAGCGAGGTGCGCTCCATTCAATAGAGTGCGCTGTGATGGATGCTCGCAATTCAATCGATGCTTGGGACCTTCGCTGTCTGGTGCGCGAAAAGCTGATTGAATGATTGAATAGCTGCAGAAAAACCACCCGGAAAACCTGCCGCACTACCGGGGAGAGGTGCTAGCCATCTCTCGGCAGGCAAATCTGCCAGCCGAATCAGACTCGCGGGCCGATGGTTGAAGGAGCATCCGTGGCGCGCATCGCGCGGGCTCACGCAACGCCACCGAGGCTGCGCCTCTAAAACATTTGATGCTCTTCCATCGCGTCAATAAGAACGTCGATCAGCGACATCACAATCTCCGGGCGGTGGCGAGCTTCTTCCACCAGATGCTTCGAGCAAATCGCTTGCCCCTGCCAATCGGGGAGTTCGTCGGCACCAATCGGCGCGTACAGTTGGTAGCGGCCAGGATTTGGACACTTGGCGAAGTGACACGGGTTTGAATACTCCTTGTTCTTTTTGCGGTTAATGGTGACGGAATTAATCATCGAGCGCGCTCACCCTCTTTTCGCGGGAGTGGTTGGACTGATTTCAGAAATGATTGTCTCAGAAATGACGGTTCTGAAGCCGATTTCACCCGACATATGCAAACTTCACGCCTGGCTTCGCGGGGTCCTGAACAAGAGCGCCAAGTCCGCAACTGGGAATGATGATTTCATACTTACGCAGCGACGGCGAATCTCAGGCAACATTTCGGAAGCTTCCTTCCTGTCGACGAGAATCCCTTGCCGCGCCATCGCGTTCACGACCGCTTCGGAACCGGAATGTTTACCGATGACGAAGTCGGGCTGCGACCGTCCCACTTCACCGGCGGGGAAAAGCTCATATGCCTTCCTGTCTTTCAGCAACCCGCTGCAATGGATCCCGGACTCATGGAGAAAAGCTGCCTCGCCGGTAATAGCTTTGTTGCAGTGGATGGTGCGGCCGGATGCCTTCGCGACAAGGATGCACAGGCCGTCGAGTTGCTCTGTCTTCAGCGCCATGTTCAGCCGGAGGGAGTGACGTATTGCCATCGCTACTTCTTCCAGCGCCGCATTGCCGGCGCGCTCTCCTAAGCCGTTCACCGTGACGCTAACGCAATCGGCGCCCCCTTGGATAGCGCTGATGGTATTCGCGGTCGCCATGCCAAGATCGTTGTGGCCATGGAACTCCAAGCAATCGTCCCCCGCCACGTCGCGAAGATCACGGAACGCGTCATGGGTTTCGAGCGGGTTCCATCTGCCAACCGTGTCCGCTATTCGCACCCGATTGATGCCACTACTGCAGGCGAGGGCGACAAACTCGCGAAGGTAGCTCAGTTCGGTGCGCGAGGCATCCTGAGCGCCCACGGATACGTGGTCGAAGTGTGCCCGTGCCGTAGCTACGATGTGCGGCAGTTCTTCCGCGATCCAATCTCTCGTCTTGCC
>Ga0187851_10004694_pt1 | contig 11100 bp, 10 predicted proteins | sample June2016WEW_6_10_FD_132997 | JGI IMG/M metagenome (GOLD analysis project Ga0187851, IMG submission 132997) | Peatland microbial communities from SPRUCE experiment site at the Marcell Experimental Forest, Minnesota, USA - June2016WEW_6_10 | ecosystem: Environmental > Terrestrial > Soil >... | reverse complement strand
TAACCGCCATACGGCAAAGCACAAAAGAGCGATAATGAGGGGAAGCAAGAGCAGCGGCCCTGTGTAGATTCTCCCTGTTCTCTTCTGGAAGTATCGATAGTCGTACCAAATAATAATAGCCGCCCCACAAACAATTATTTTCACGAAATCTGGCATGTACGTGGCTAACTCATAAAAGAAGACTCCCAGAATCGCCTCGCCAAATATCCAGAGCAGCGGGTTCTTGTATGCGGACCAGTTGTCGGATAGGACCTTCATTGCACTTGTTGTATTACCTAGAGAAGCTCCACGTCCAATTACCAAGGACACCTTCGGTAAGGGAATCGCATAAAGCGTATATTCCCGCGTACTGAAAAATCTTCGCGAAAATCGAAAAAAGCACTTGACAGGTTTTTTCGGAGTGCCCGGAAACTGGCCTGTAGTACCCGTCCCGCGCGTCTCCAAAGTCACTATCTTTGCGACTGCCTTGCTAACTACAATCAGCGGAGATGGCCGCCACAGCCGAAGAACGAATCCCTGCTCTCACGAGCGCAGATATTTTTTCTTTAGCTGTGCCTTTCGCTGCCATCGCGTCGGAACGTCGCATCGGCGCAAACGCGGCTAGGGGCCAAAAACCGCATCAGCGGATTTTTTCCAGAAATCGCACAATCGCAGTAGGGGCAACGTGGGCTAAGTGGCCGGGAACGCATCAGGTTAGCGGGCAGTGGTGGTCGGAAACCGTGTTGGGGATAGTAATAGACGCAAACGGCAATACCCTCTCCGATCCCTCCGGCAAATCCTACTCCTGGGACTTCGAGAACCGGCTGACGCAGGCGGTGGTGCCCGGCACCGGGACCGTCGCCTTCAAGTACGACCCGCTCGGCAGAAGAATCCAGAAAGCTTCAGCGAGTGGAACAACGAATTACCTCTATGATGGGGCTATCCTGCTCCAAGAAGTTGATAACGTCGGCAACGTGCTTGCGCGGTACACGCAGAGTGGTCTGATTGATGAGTCGCTGGGAATGCTTCGCGGTGGAGTGACAGCGTATTACCAAGCGGATGGTTTGGGTTCGACAAGTTCCTTGAGCAATTCGGCGGGAACCCTCGCGAACACGTACACGTACGACTCATTCGGGAAGCTCACGGGTTCGACCGGAACACTCTTGAATCCGTTCCAGTACACCGGGAGGGAGTTCGATCCGGAGACCGGAATCTACGAGTACAGGGCGCGCTATTACGACCAGAACGCCGGGAGGTTCATCAGCGAAGACCCGATCGCTTTCCGAGCTGGTGTGAATTTCTACCGCTACGTATTGAATAACCCCGTTATCCACGTCGATCCCCCTGGACTAGGCTGGGGCAACAGCAGCTGGACATGGACTACTAGGGCGAACTGCTTCATCAGCTACTACGCATGCCTGGCGCATATTGCTGACACAAGGCAGAGCTTGGACCAAATGACCGACGACGCGGTTGCGAACACTTCTGATGCAACGGGTAGCGAGGGAGGGTACAGCAATCAAAGGCTCAAGTGCGCACTCAATCAAGACCAGAACTGCCAAGATGCCCTGAACCGATGCACCAAGCTAGCTCTCACTAATCCGTTTCCGCCACCTTGGTGGCTGAAGTGGCTAATCGGTATGGGCGGAAAGAAGTAGGAGTAAGTCTATGCTGCGAAGAGTATTGCTGGTTGTGATGGCGGCGGTTACTAGTTTTGCGTTGACTGCTCTCAGCGGGTACATTTTGTACGCAATTTCAGAGGGGCGGAGCGAAGGGCATCTCTCGCTGATGATTCGCTTCATCTTCAATCCAGCGATTGCGGTGCTGGTCGGAGTTCTGGTCGGCCTCTTGAGCAAGGATCATCCTGCCTTGACATCAATGGTCGGCCTTGTGCCGTGGGTTCTAATGTTGCTGCACGGTTCGGGGGGTGGAGCGACACTCCTCGCATGGATAGGCCGGATTCTTGTTTATCTGGCGCTCGCGGCGGGTTCCGCGGCATTGGTTTGGCGGTTCCGGCACGGGCGCGAAGGTGGCAAAAGAGCGAATGTGAGTATGGGCATGACGCATTCATGAGGGGTAACTGGGATTGGAACATCATCCCCGAAGACAAGGCTGAGTGGATCATTTTTTGCGGTGCACTTTTGATCGTTGGGGGAGCCGCCCTTTGGATATTCCGTTAACGGGTCTAGGGACAGGCGGATGGTTTTTCTTTTAGCTGCTAGTTCCATCTCTTGGGGCCGAGCAGATCTGTGGCACGGCCCTTGTCGCTTACCGCTGGCGATCCGACCCTGATTCCGGGTGTGTGTGACCCGCCGATCCGCGCCCTAATCCCGGCCTGATTCGATCCCGTTTGGAAGCTGATGAGAGATCAGATGAGACCGGGGAAATCCTTCCGAACCTGGGAGCGGGCATACTCGCGAGCGGAGTGCTCGTCCGGGAACTCTTTGAGCACGTCGAAGTCGCCTTCCTGGGGACCGCCGGGTTTGTTCACTCTGGCGATCTGAAACTTTCCTTCCGGTGTCTTGTTGAGGACGAGGCTGACCGGGATACCGCCGCCGGAGAGGTTGACGGGATAGAGCGGGGCTGAGTTGAGTTTCGCCATGGCCGAATTTTACCGCCGGGTGGTGCCGGTCGTTGTGGGCTGTTTTGCACAGGGGTGACGTTCTGGTGCTCCCGAGGGTCGGTTTCCGGGGCGAGGTTTTTTTGCCATGCCTACGGCATGGGGTTGATAGGGACACGTCATCCCCGATTGGGAGCAACTTCCGGTTAACGTGGGTTAACGTTCATGGGATCAGCGAGCTAGGCGGGAGGAGCGCGAAAAATGGGCAGTTTCCGCGTTTACGCGCGCGAACCTGCAGAGCAACTTCCGGTTAACGCGCGTTAACGTGCATGGGATCAGCGAGCTAGGCGGGAGAAGCGCGAAAAATGGGCAGTTTCCGCGTTTACGTGCGCGAACCTGGAGAAAACAAGCGGGTAGGAAGAAAAATCCTCGACTCCGGGTTGTGGTGCAGCAACCGCGCGGCGAGTGCGTGTTAACGTCTTGAAAACAAAGAAGCGGGGGAAATCTCCCATTTTTTCGCCGGGGAGTGTACGGAGCGCGGGAGCCGCGTCAAGCCTCTGCGCTTCGCTTCGACCGACGCGCGGCGCGCACGGAACGCGCGGGCTTGACCCAGCTCCCTCTCCGCTCCTGTGTTGCTTCCAGCTAGGAAAAAATGGGATGGAAAAATGGGAGGCGGGGGCAGGCTTCCAAGAAAAAGTTGCAATGATAATCCGGGTTTCGGCAGCCGTTCAGTATTAGAGAGAGAGGGGCAACTAGCCTCAAGGAAAAAACGCTTATGAAGCCGAACCAGAATGACGAGTTAGCCGAGCAGTTGTTGGACACCAAGAAGAGTGAACGTCCGCAAGAGCACGTTCTCAAAACACCGAAAAAGCCAACCGCCGAAGAGAAAAACAAGGCGGCGAAGCAGCGCAAAGCCATGCAAGACGACCTCGGGAAATAGTCCCGAGGCCGTTCGAGTCTGCCGCTGGCACCGGTCAGCGGTAGGCTTCGCGGTGGTTGCGGAGCCGGGTCCTTACCTCCGAATCGGCTTCATGTACTCGCGAATCATCTCCAAGTCCCAGTTTCGGCGTGGGTGGAAGTTCGTCTGTATCAGTCACCAATACAACTATTACACCGTCTGGAGGAGGAGACTGTGGTACTCCACCTCCACCTCCGCCTCCAAGCGAGGGTGATCCACCGACAAAGTGAGTTTCTGAAGACACTTTTCCCAACGGAATTTATGCAAGTGTTCACGGGAGCGCAGCGCGCCCCGGCCCAACCTACCCAGCGAGCGAGCCCCTGGGTCCAAACGGGTGGGGGTGTAGCCGAATTTTTCCCGAAGTGTACTACCCCCCCATCACGTTGACGGGTAGGATGTGGCGACGGGAAAAACGGCTCCACCCCCTTTTCGGCAGTTCCCAGGGGGAACAGGGGCCGGGGCGCGCGGCGCGGGGTGAGAGAGATCGGCTCTTTGGTCTCCCCCCCGCTTAATCCCTGGGGGGCGAGCCGCTTCTCAAAAGCCGAGAAGTGGCTTACCCGGCCAGGCGCGCAGAGCGAAAAAATTGTAGGGACTTGAAAATGCAACTCGCCGGACCTGAAATTCTGCGATAGTGATAAAGACCAGCAGACAGGCAAGGGCCAGGGCAGCCGGTCTCCACTTTCGGATCGGTCTCAGCAGAAACTCCATTCCAGCGACATACATCAGGACAAAAGGCAGCAGCGCCCCTGAAATAATGCGGCCCGAAACAAAGAACGGGTGTTCTCGGGAGGGGTTCACGCATTTGTGGAAATCAAATAGCAGCGAAATCGCGGCCATGAACAAGACAGAAGTAAGAAACAGAAGAAGCGACTGGGATTCTGTGAGTCGCTGCATTAGAGTCTTGTTTTTCCATCCCCGAAAAAGCTGCACAGTGAAAGCCGCGACCATGGCAACCGACGAGAGCAAGTAAAGCCAGTCAGCGGGCGGCCAGCTCATCGGTTTCCCATCCCAGAGATACTCCCCTCGCCAGAAGGTACGCACTAGATTCCCAAGAAAGTACGAAGCCCCGTTCAAGGTAAAAAGCGGGTGATTGAAAAGCTCCCCCCGAGGCTTCATCGTCCAACTCAGGAACTCGATTTTCGCCCGCGAGCCGGTCAAGTCACCCATCACCAAGTAATTGCGAAGCATCCAAGCCGAGGGAAGCAACATGGAAGCAAACCCAGCTCCGCATACAACCCCGGCCTTTGAGATGGGCTTTGCTGTGGATTGCCGCGCCCAAAACCACAACGTTAGGGCGAAGGCCCCGTAGAGTACCCAATTCGAAACGTCAACAAGAAACGTAAGTCCGACCAGCACTGATGCGAAAAGCAGCAGCCAGCCTTTGCTTTCTTCCTCGTCCACGGTTTTCACCATCAACAGAAGAGCAACCGCCGTCATGGGCGCCGAAAGAACCTCGCGGTTGATCCCGAAGTAGACGTCCTGAGGGAAAACCGCCAACAGCGCAGGAACGCCTAACCAGAGAAATACTCGGTCGGGATAGACCTTCCGCACGAGCCGGTAAGATACCCACACCAACACTACATAAGCAGCAGGATTCAGAAAGCGTACCCAGTAGGCCAATCCCCAGGATTGCATTCCGAGCGCTTCCCCAAGCCGATACCATCCTGCACCCAGCAGGTAGTAAAACGGGGCCGATTGCCCTTCAAAATTCCTGTCGTTCATCCAGAAGACGTACTTTGGAGCGAACCTATGAATAAACAGCTCCTGGTTGGAGAGCTGATAAATTGGAGGAGCATGCTTCATGGTCTCCTTTGCTCCCACATATTCCAACGTCCCATACATAGCGAAGAGCTTAGCCGATTCTTCATCGACCTTTGGAAGGTCATTGCCGGGCCATTCTCCTCGGGCATACATACGAATTGAGAGCAAATGAAACTGTTCATCGGTGATGTTGAAAATGGGAAACGCGGCGGCAAAGATCAAAATGCGCAACCCTGCGTATACGCAGAGCAGAGCGACGATGCGTCCACTGTGAACCCACAAAAATCGATCAATGCCGGTTCTGGGTGGAACCTGCCGCTGCATAACCTGGGTTCGCTTGCCTTGCCGCTTCCGCGAGCCCTCAGTTCTCTTAACCAACGTCTTCATTGTCTTTCCATTTTACTGCCATTTCGGTTTGTGCTGGCCGTTCGCAACACTGCTTTCCATGTGGCAACATCGACGAATCGACTGCGGCCGAAATCCGGCGCTCGCACCGGCTCGCACAGCGTAGAAGTCAGGAAGCGCGTCTACGAATCCTTGCACGTATGGATTGCTCACTGGTTCCTGGCAGAATGGCAACAGGGCGAGACGGATTGCGGATCGGAGTTTGCCGCGTTCGTTATCCCTGCGCTGCTGACCTCGAAGCAGGGCTTCTACGGTGGAGTTACTTCCGGAAGCTAACGAATTATTTAGGTCATTCCGTTCTTTTGTTTCTCTTGTTTGTATTCTGCAATTGCGGCCACAATTTTCCTGTAGGTATTTACGCGTACGTGCGAGTGCAGTGCTTTCTCGATGGTGTGCTGCCCAATTCCTCTCCGTCTTAATTCTCGCTGTCCTACAGTCGCTTTGATCTCCTGTTTAACGGAATCTGCAAGCACAACCTTTCTTTTCTTGCCATACTCAATCACTCTGAACCCGGTTTCGTCGTGATCGGTGACGACACTGATATCGTCGCCATGCGTCCAAGTTGAAGATGTCTCTTTATCGATATAGCGGATCTTCCCCGCCGTGATGTGCGCTCGGTGTAGCAGTCCGCGCGTCTCTGCCGTGCAGAGCTTCCCATCCGGCCCCAGGCTCTTAGCCTCGGGATGCCGGATGTATTCCTCAATCATGTGCGCGTAGGTGGAGGGGTGGAAATTGGGATCGTCAAGCCGATAACGCCGATATTTCCCGCGCCGGTTCTTATTGTGAATGTCAATTCCTTCGAGTTGGCCCCAGTCGCCTTGCTTGCTCGAAAACGGCACAATCACCATTGGTTTCTTGCTTGGCTTGTTGTCAAAATCGAAGTCAAACGAAAATGCCTCGGAAGTCATTACCATGAACATGAAATTGTGAGGCCGTGCGCTTTCCCACATACCCAACATCTTGAGGACATTCCATGTGGATACGGAGAAGCGCATCATTTGTGGAAGGGAGGCCCAAGCAGGTAGTCTGCGCGACAATCCCAGGAATCCGCGCACGATGTAATCCCACATCTCGTAAATCCACAGTGGCGCGTCCCTCTTCCAATTTGTCGGGTTGTCTTTCGGGGGGTACAAGAAGCCGACCCCGTGCGCTTTGGGATTTACGATTTTTATGTCTGTTAATTTCCCGCGTCCATCCAATACCTTTTCAAACAGCGCGTACCTTTTAGCTGCTATGCCCAAACCCCACAATTGTGCCTTCTGCCAGAAATTGGCCTACTCCATACTGACACAGCTAGCAGAGATTCCCTGAGCTGCGACGTGATGGAGGTCTGCCGCCCCAAGGTGGACGCGTTCGTTCTTAATTGGCTTCAGAGCGAGCCACTTTGCAAATCGAACTTCTGGGAAGATCGCAATGGGAACTGCCGGTTGGCTTCAGCCTTGGCGATCAAACTTGCCCAAACTTCCCACACATGGTGCAAGTTCGTGGCTCCGGTAGCGGAATATGTTGCGCAAGAGCTGTGGTCCTCTATTTCCAAGCCCGCATCAACTCTTGCTCGGCAACGGGTAGCCACACGCCTCACTCAGCGGAACAAGCGTGAAGTCAAGGGCAGCGACGTGCCCGAAGTAAAACAGCCGAAACCGGAGCACGTCTGTGCCGGATGCGGAAAGCCGATCAAAGCTGAGAGTAGCCATTGTGCAAACTGTGCCATCGATGTAGCCACCGAACGCCTTGTGGATGCCGCGCGAATTGGCCGCGTGGCTGCACGCAGCCCGGAAGCACGTGCCAAACATGCGGCCTCACGGCGACGACACGCGGAGGCATGCTCGAAGTGGGATGCGTCGACGCAACCAGCCTGGCTCACGAACAAAGTGTTCTTGCAACAAATCCAACCGCTACTCGCGGGCGTTTCGAGCTCCGTCATTCGGTCTCGGATCGGAGTTTCTCGGTGGTACGCGGGCCGTATTCGCGAGGGCTACCGCCCCCATCCGAGGCACTGGCTGGCGCTGGCGGGGCTTGTTAATGTTTCTGCAATTGCCTGATAGCCCGCCAGTCGCCGCCAGTTTCGTTGAAAATATGGTGGGTTGCCTGGTCACCGCGACCCCTTTTTCGCTCAAGAACCATTGGGAATCGGAGCGAGACTATAATTTCGTCTGATGGAGCTTTTGGACAACATTATCAGCATGGGGACTGCTAACGATCCACCCCCTCTCACCGCAGTGCTCCGACAGTGCATTGTTCTTGCAAACGAATTGAAGGCCCCACTGCTTAGGACGTGGGCAGAGCAAGAACTCAACGGCTACTCAGACCCAAAGGCTGTGCCAGACTACCGCATCGTACGTGTCGAGGCGCTGGGAAATTTCGTGGGTATAGCTGGGCTTCAATACAACGCACGCCCCATTCCGTCATCCATATTGAGACCGGAGCACAGATGGGCGTCCGAAAGCCTGTCCCTCACAGAACCAGTGAGTGCATACGAAACGACAAGGAATAATCCAAATAACTCTCGGTTCTACTCTTGGCAACACAACATGGTCGCCTACTATCAAGACAAACTGTTAGAGGGTTGCGTTCTCATGTCGGCGTGGCAGCAGGTTCCAAACACCGCAATTATTGGCATTCTCGATATTATCCGCACCCGCGTTCTGACCATGGCGATTGACATTAAGAATCAACTGGAGGAGTCAGGCTCGAATTTGAAACAAATCAAACGGGACTCACAGGAAGCGAAAGAGGTTCAGCGTATCGTTGTGAATAACGTATACGGCGATCTCTACATGACCGCCGGGGATCACGTGGTGAACACGCAAAACATCGCGGTTGGAAAATGGGAAGACTTGAAAGAAGCGTTGAGTCAATCTGGAATCGGTGAGGACGATGTGAAAGAACTAGAGCAAGCAATCCAGAAAGATGGGGAAAAGATGGGACCGGACGTTAAAGGTTGGATAACCCGAAACGCGGCAAAAGTGCGCGACCAAGGTGTGAAGATCGGAACGTCCGTGGCTACGACTCTTCTGACCGAATACCTCAAGAGGCATTTTGGATAGGAAGTAAACACATGGCACCACTGATACCGAACGGTAGACAGGTATCGGTGTATTCGCGCTTGTACCGCTGGCCGCATTCGCGAAGGCTACTGCCCGCATCCGAGGCACTGGCAGGCGCTGGCGGAAATTGTGGGTGTCTCGGCGGGCACCTTTCTAGGATAATGTTGATTTAGAGACAGCCAAGCTGAAAGCATGTTTGTTGTCTCCATAAACCGGGTATAGTCCCTCTACAGGCATCAACGTTCGAAGTTATGAAAACGATACGCCCATCGAACTCAATCTCCAAAAAGCGCTCTGAGGTTCAGGCTACGCAGGTTACGTTCTCTCTTCACACGTTAGGCTGGAAAGCCTTTCAGGACCTCTGCGCGACGATTCTCGCAGAGGTCTTCGGGCAGGCGATAGAAGTGTTCCTTTCCTCCAAGGATGGCGGCAGAGACGGGGCCTTTAACGGTGTGTGGAAACCGAAAGCTGGGACTAGTTTATCCGGGACCTTCACGCTTCAGTGCAAATTTACCAGCAAAGCCAGCGCTTCCCTCTCACTAGCGGATCTTAAAGACGAGCTCGCAAAGGCTAAGCGACTCGGCACCAAAGGACTTGCTGACAACTATATTTTGATGACAAATTTTGGGGTATCTGGACCAACCGAAGAGGACTTACGAGAAGCTTTCCTGAGTTGCAAAGGCATAAACTCCTTCCTAGCCTTAGGTCGCGACTGGGTTACATTAAAGATTCGAGAATCCCAACGATTACGAATGTTAGTGCCTAGAGTGTATGGCCTCGGCGACTTAAGCCAAATCCTCGACGAACGACAATATCTGCAAGCGCAAGAGATTTTTAGTTCGATGGGGGAGGATCTCTCTAAACTCGTCGTTACCCAAGCGTACCAGCAGAGCGCAAAAGCAATTTTAGAAAAGGGTTTTGTATTGTTACTCGGGGAGCCTGCGGCAGGAAAGTCCACAATCGCGGCAGGATTGTCGCTTGGCGCGCTAGATAACTGGAACTGTTCAACTCTAAAAGACCGCAACGCAGGAGAGTTTGTTGAACATTGGAATCCGAATGAGAAGCAATGTTTTTGGATAGATGATGCCTTTGGCCCGAATCAATATCAACCCGAACTCGCACGCGAGTGGAACGGAGCATTTTCGCATCTAAATGCGGCGATTCGGAAGGGTTCGAGGATTCTTTTTACCTCGCGGGACTACATTTTCAAATCAGCCTTGCGGGATCTGAAGGTAACGGCTTTCCCACTCCTCCAAGATTCGCAAGTAATCATCAATGTTCAAGATTTCAAGTTGCAAGAGAAGGAACAAATTCTTTACAACCACCTAAAGCTCGGAACCCAGCCACGGACGTTCAAAACAGCTATTAAGCCGTACCTTCAAGATGTTGCAACCAATCCTCGCTTTTTGCCGGAGATCGCGAGGCGACTCGCCGATCCTCTCTTCACAAAACGTCTTTCGATTGGACACGATTCCGTGCGGAGGTTCGTAGAAAACCCTGTAGACTTCCTGATCGACGTGATTCGTAGCCTGGACAAAGATTCTAAGGCAGCTATAGCAATTATCTTCATGGGTGGCGGCAGTTTAATGTCGCCTGTAGAGTTCACGCCCAATGTTCTGAAAGCACTCACCCTACTCGGCGTTACTGTGTCTGGCGTGCGCGAGGCACTCAACTCGTTGGACGGGAGCCTAGTCAAGCTTACAAAGTCAGCAGGTATTCAACGGTGGACTTATAAACACCCGACGGTCGGAGACGCGTTCGGCGCAGTCGTTGCTCTGGACCCGGAATTGCTGGAGATCTACTTAATGGGAGCCAAGATCGCGCAACTGATTACTGAAGTGGTCTGTGGTGACGTAGAGATTGAAGGAGCACACGTATTCATTCCGCCAAGGCTTTACGGCCTTTTTGCTAACAAGATCGCCACTCTTAACAAGCACACTCTTTTCACATTTCTCGCAACAAGGTGCGATGCTTCATTTCTGAAACAGTATGTTTCATCCGCAGAAGGGTTTTGGAAGGAGTTGTCCGCGTTCTGGTCTAACCTCTCCGGGTCCCCGGAGATCGCTTTAGCTGCAAGGCTGCAGGAATTCAATCTGCTCCCTTCATCCGTGAAGGAGGAACTCAAGAACAAGGCTATTGAGCTCGCGGTGGAATTGCCGGATGCGGATTTTCTTGACAAGGAATCCATGCACGGCCTCTTCAATGAAGTTGAAATCAACGAGATCCTTGACGGAGTTAAAACTCAGCTTTTGCCCCAATTGGATGACCTAGTACCGTGACCGCATGATTGTGTAGCCAAGTTTTTTGCGGGCCTGCTTGCGAGTAAATTTCCATTCGATGGCAACTCGATCGCGATTCACGCGCCGGTTCCAGGCCCGAGTTTCCTTGCG
>Ga0187851_10004692_pt1 | contig 11102 bp, 7 predicted proteins | sample June2016WEW_6_10_FD_132997 | JGI IMG/M metagenome (GOLD analysis project Ga0187851, IMG submission 132997) | Peatland microbial communities from SPRUCE experiment site at the Marcell Experimental Forest, Minnesota, USA - June2016WEW_6_10 | ecosystem: Environmental > Terrestrial > Soil > Wetlands... | reverse complement strand
TATCTGAAGAGCTTCCCGCATCTGCTCGGCTGCGTCTGCGCGCTCGGAGGCGGCGACGCGGCGATCGGCGCGGCGGTCGAGCGCTTCGAGACGGGCGGCCCCTGGACCGACGGCCTCGAGGCGAGCGACCTCGTGCTCGCGCCGGCGGCCTGCTATCCGGTCTATCCGCTGGCCGCGCGGCGCGGGCCGATCCCGCGCGACGGGCTGATCTTCGATGTCGCCTCCGACTGCTTCCGCCGCGAGCCGTCGCGCGACCTCGACCGCCTGCAGTCGTTCCGCATGCGCGAATTCGTCTTCATCGGCGCGCCCGAGGCGGCGACCGACTTCCGCGACACATGGAAGGCGCGCGCCGGCGACTTCGCCGCCTCGCTCGGACTCTCCTCACGCGTCGATCCGGCGAGCGACCCGTTCTTCGGCCGCGGCGGCGCGATGGTCGGCCGCTTCCAGGTCGAGCAGGCGCTGAAGTTCGAGCTGATGGTCCCGGTGCGCTCGGCTGAGACGCCGACCGCCTGCATGAGCTTCAACTGCCACCGCGACCATTTCGGCCAGACCTGGGGCCTGACGAGCGATGACGGCGCGACCGCCCACACCGCCTGCGTCGCCTTTGGGATCGACCGACTGGCGGCGGCATTGTTCGCCGCGCATGGCGTCGATTCCGACCGCTGGCCCACGTCGGTGCGCGCCGCGTTGAACCTGTGAGGACGTCCCGCGGCGCTGCTTGACGACCCCGCGCGGGCCTGACAAGATAGTTATACACTATAGCTATCGGTCGCCCACGCCTCCGCGGAGCGACGGGGCCGGCCGAACAGCGGGAGGACACGATGCGGGCGATCCGCGCAGACGGCGAGTCGTCGCCTTCCGTGCTCGGCGCGCTGACCCCGAGCCTCGTCGCCCGCCCTGACGGCTCGTTCCTCGTCCGTTCGGCCGAACCGCTGCCGGACTATCCGCGCCGGCTCGGCGACGGCCTGCGCCGCTGGGCGCGCGAAGCGCCCGACCGCGTCTTCCTCGCTGAGCGCAACGCCGACCGCTCTTGGCGCAAGCTCACCTACGCCGAGACGCTCGACGCGGTCACGCGCATCGCGGCGGCGCTGCTCAAATTCGATCTCAGCCCCGAGCGACCGATCGTCGTGCTGTCGGGCAATGACGTCGAGCACGCCTTGATCGGTCTGGCGGCGATGGAGATCGGCGTTCCCTACTGCCCAATCTCGCCCCCCTATTCGCTCGCCTCGCAAGATTTCGCCAAGCTCAAGTTCGCCTTCGGCCTGCTGACGCCCGGCCTCGTCTACGCAACCGACGGCGCCGCCTTCGCTCGGGCGTTCGACGCCGTGGCTCGACCCGGGATCCCGCGCGTCGCCGCGCGCGACGCCGACGCAGTCAATGGCCTGGCGTTCGCCGACCTTCTCGCCGCGCGGCCCAGCGTCGAACTGGAGCGCGCGCGCGCCGCCGTCGGTCCGGACACGATCGCCAAATTCCTGCTGACCTCCGGCTCGACCGGACGGCCGAAGGCGGTGATCAACACCCAGCGCATGATCTGCGCCAATCAGGCGATGCTCGCCCAGGCGTTCCCGTTCTTGGACTGGGCGCCGCCGGTGCTGCTCGACTGGCTGCCGTGGAGCCACACCTTCGGCTCCAACCACAATTTCGGCATCGCCCTCACCCATGGCGGCACGTTTCATTTCGACGCCGGACGGCCGATGCCGGGCGGAATCGAGGAGACGGTCGCCAATCTCAACGAGGTCGCGCCGACCGCCTATTTCAACGTGCCGAAGGGCTTCGAGGCGCTGCTGCCGCATCTCGAGGCCGATTCCCGCTTGCGCGCGAAGTTCTTCAGTCGCCTGAAAATGCTGTTCTACGCCGGCGCCGGCCTGTCGCCGGAGATTTTCCACGCCTATCGCGCCATGGCTAGGCGCGAAACCGGCGGCGACATGCCGTTCGTCACCGGGCTCGGCGCGACCGAGACTTCGCCTTCGGCGCTGATGTGCCTGATGGACGTCGAAGAACCCGGCAACATGGGCCAGCCGATGGCCGGGGTGGAACTCAAGCTCGCCCCCGTCGAGGGCAAGCTCGAAGCGCGCGTACGCGCCCCGACCGTGACGCCGGGCTATTGGCGCGATGACGAATTGACGCGCAGGGCGTTCGACGAGGAAGGCTTCTATCGCTTCGGCGACGGCGTGCGCTTCGCCACGCCCGGCGACGCCAAGGGCGGCTTCCTGTTCGACGGCCGCATCGCCGAGGATTTCAAGCTCGCGACCGGCACCTGGGTCAGCGTCGGGCCGCTGCGCGCCGCGTTGGTTTCCGCGCTGGCGCCGCTCGCCAAGGACGCGGTCATCGCCGGCCACGACCGCGACGACGTCGCGGCCTTGATCTTCCCCGACCTCGACGCCTGCCGGCCGCTAGCGGGCGGCGACGACCTTGACGACCCGAAGGTGCGCGAAGCGTTCCGCAAGCGGCTCGCCGCCTTTGCCGCCAAAGCGAGCGGCTCGGCGAGCCGGGTCGAACGCATCCTGCTGCTCGCCGACCCGCCTTCGCTCGACGCCGGCGAGATCACCGACAAGGGTTCGCTCAACCAGCGCGCAGTGCTGCGACGCCGCGCCGAAGCAGTGGCGGCGCTCTACAATCCGGAATCGGAGACGACGATCAAGGCCCACTGAGCGGCGGCCGCAGGCGCAAGACCGATCGTCGTCAAACGCGCAAAGGCGACTGCGCTCAACCGCCCTTTTCCATTTCGCGGCGAATGTCGTCCTCGCTGATTGGCTTCTGGAAGTAGGTCATCCAACCGTGGATCGCCAAACCGACGCCCCAGCCGACGATCGGCCAGATCGGCCAGAAGTAATCGTGTCCGGAGAACGCCCAGATGACGACGAGCAATAGGTTGACGATCACGTAGATCGCCGCGTGAACGGCGAAGCCCCGCTTGGCTTCGAGCCGTTTGATCGCGGCTTCGCGGCGCATGTCGGCGTCGGCCATCCTCCCCTCCTGTCAATCGCGAGCGGCGCAAGACTAACCACGCCGCCGTCGGCCACGGCAATGGCCAGCGTCAATCGGCGAAGCGGCCGTCCCTCGATTGCGCCGCCTAAGCCGTCGCGCCGGCGTCGACCGTCAGCACCGAGCCGGTCACATTCCGCCCGCCTTCGCCCATCAGCAGCGCCGCCATCGCCGCGACGTCCTCGACGTCGGTCAGCCGGCGCAGCGCGGCGCGGGCGACGATGCGATCGCGTTGCGCCGCGTCGAGGCCGCGCGTCAGTTCGGTGTCGACGAAGCCCGGCGCGATGGCGTTGACGGTGACGCCGACTCTGCCGACCTCGCGCGCCAGCGCGCGGGTGAAGCCGACCAGCGCCGCCTTGCTCGCCGAATAGACCGACAGGCCGTTGTAGCCGGTCGCGGCGACGATCGAGGCGATGTTGACGATGCGCCCCCGTCCTTCCGCCATCATGCCGCGCGCGACATATTTGGTCAGCACGATCGGCGCGAGCGTGTTGAGCCGCAGCAGCGCCTCGATGTCAGCGTTCGATGTGTTCGCCAGCAACCCTCCGGTTCCGACCCCGGCGTTGTTGACCAAGCCGTAGATCGGCCCGTGGCGTTCCTTGAGGCCGCGGACGAAGGCGGGTATGGCGGCGACATCGGTCAGGTCGAACGGCTCGAAATGCAGCGCCCCGGCGCCGCCGAGTTCCGCCGCCGCCCGAGCGAACGCCTCGCTCGGCTTGCGGGCGACGCCGATCACGCAAAAACCCTCGCGCGCCAGACGCGTCGCGATGGCGAGGCCGATGCCGCGGCTGGCGCCGGTGACGAGCACGTTATCCATGGCGGGCCACCTTGCCGCCGTCGGTCATCGGCAACTCGGCGACGAAACGGAGAAACGACGGCGTCTTGTGGGCGGGCAACGCGGCCCGGCAGGCGGCGAGGATGTCGCGCTTCGTCGCCTCGTCGGCGGCCGCGCCGTCGCGCAGCACGATTTCAGCGGCGACCAGCGCCCCGGTGATCGGGCTCTTGCGCGCGAAGACGCGGCTCGCCCTGACCGCCTTGTGCGCATTGAGCGCCGCCTCGACCTCTTCCGGGTGGACCTTGGCCCCGCCGACGTTGATGATCCCGCCGCGCCGGCCGACGAACAGATAGCGGTCGCCGCGCCGCTCGACGACGTCGCCGGTGTCGACGAAGCCGTCGCAATCCTTCAGCGCTGGCGCGTCGGCGCCGAGATAGCGCAGCGCGGCGCGGTTGGAGCGAACGCGCAACACGCCCTCGACGACGCGCAGTGCGACCTCGCCGCGCTCGTCGACAATGGAAGCGGGAAAGCCCGCGCGCCCGTCGCAGACGACGAAGGCGACGCCAGCTTCGGTCGACGCATAGGCGTGTTCGACATGGGCGTTCGGATAGAGCGCGCGGAGGCCCGCCAGCGTCGCGTCGTCGGCGATCTCGCCGGAGAGGCGCACGCGCTGCGGCGCAATGCGGCGCGCTTCTCCGCTCATCAGCACTTTGCGCCAATGCGACGGCGTGCCGGATATGTGGGTCGCGCCCGCTTCCCCGAGCCGGACGAGGAACGCGTCGACGCCGTCGTTCGGGTCGCCGAGCGTCAGCGACTCGGCGCCCAAGAGCGCGCGCAACAGGATCTGCAGCCCACCGTAGCGGCGGATGTCGTAGAACGTCGCCCAGCGTTGGCCGGCGACGGGGTGAAACGCGGCGGTCAGCGTGGCGAGCGTATGGGCGACGAGTTTCGGCGGACCGCTGGTGCCGGAAGTCGGCATCGCCCATTCGGTGACGAAGCGGGCCGCGCGCGGCGCGGCGAGCGCGGCGAGCGGCAGGCGGCAGGCGACGCGGGTCGTGATGTCGATCTGAGGCGCCGGTGCGTCAGCGTCATGGACCAACGCGTCGGCGGCGGCGGCGCGCGCCAGCGCGGCGAGCGAATCTGCGCCGGCGCCCGGCGGGCAGAGCACGATCTGGCGCGCGACGCCGTCGAGCTCGATCAACGCCGCCGCCGCCTTGGCCATGTCGCCGACCGCGAGCAGGACGGATCGGCCTTCAAGCCGCGCCAGGCCGTCGCCGAGGCTGCCGGAATCGGCGAAGCGATCGAGTTCGAGCGCAAAGTCGCGCGTCGCCACGCGGCGGCCGCGACCGCTCGCGGCCATCCGTTCGAAAAGGGTCGTGGGGTCAGACAAGCGCGTTGTCGTAGAAGGCGATCAGTTCACCGACGGTCGACGGCAGGCGCCCATCGCCAGCCGCGGTGAACGGGTCGGTCCCGAGCGCGTCCTCGAGCCGCGCCACGAGGATGGCGAAGCACAGAGAATCGAGCCCTGTTTCCATCAGTGGCAAGTCGTCGCTAAGCGGCGCCAGCGTCTTGCTTTGTTCCGCCGCGACCTCGCCAATGGCGGCGAGGATCGTTAACCGAGTCGTCATGACGGGCGTCGCCCCGCGTTGAGGGATATGCCTCATTCTACTATGGTTCCTCGCGCGCGCGCCGCGCCATCTTCGTGAACGGTAAATTTTTATGGTCGATTCCGCTGCGGCCGACGTCGTTTGCCGCGTGATCGAAGAGCGTGACCTCGCCAAAGTCGTCGACTGTCTGATGCGAAGCTTTCCCGAGCGGCCGCGCGCGTATTGGACCGACGGTTTGGCGCGTCTCGCCGCGCGGCCGGCGGTCGGCGACCTGCCGCGCTTCGGCCATCTGCTCGCCGCCGGCGACAAGGTCGTCGGCGTGCTGCTGCAGATCGTCTCGACCCGCGAAACGGAGGCCGGCGCGTTCGCCCGCTGCAACATGGTGGGCTGGTGCGTCGACCCGGACTACCGCGGCTACGCTCACCCGCTCCACGCCCGGGCGATCAGTCGGCGCGAAGTCGTCTATTTCACCGTCACCCCGGCGCCGTTCACGCTGAAGACGCTCGCCGCGGTCGGCTATCGCCGCTATTCCGAGGGTCAAGTCATCTTCGCGCCGCTGCTGTCGCACGGCGAAAGCGGTGCGCGCGTCATCGCGTACGCGCCCGACCAGCCGGAAGCGGCGCTGCTGTCCGAGAGCGACGCGCGCCTGCTCGCCGACCATGCCGCACTCGGCTGCCACGCCTTCATCGCTCTTGCCGGAAACGAGGCGCGGCCGCTCGTCTTCCAGCCGCGGCGGATCTGGCGTGAGCTCATCCCCTGCGTCCACCTGATCTATTGCCGCGAGCCGGGCGACCTTGCGCGCTTCGGCCCAGCCTATGGACGGCGCCTCGCCCGCCACGGCCGCCTCTTCGTCGTCGTCGACGCCGTGGGCCCCATCCCCGGTCTCGCCGGGCGTTATTTCGCCGAGCGCGAGCCGCGTTACTACAAGGGTCCGCGGGCCCCCTCGCCCTGCGATCTCGCCGACAGCGAGCTGGTGATCTTCGGCCGCTGACGCTCGCCCGCTTGCCTTCGCCTCATGAGCGCGAGACAAGCGCCAATGCGTCAACAACGCGCGAGTCGTCTCCTGGAAACGGCCAATATCTTCTCCATTCCCGCCGGCGTCCCGTTCGCGCCGACGCTGGCGCGGGCGCTCGTCGACGGCGCGCTGATCGCGGGATTCCCCGGCGCTGGCGGACCGCTGGCGCTCGCCGACGCGACGATCTACGTGCCAACCCAGCGCGCCGCCGCGGCGTTGGCGCGGGCGCTGGTCGCGGCGAGCGGCGGGGCGAGCCTGATCCTGCCGCGCATCGCCCCGCTCGGCGCCTTCGAGCCGAGCCGCGACGCGCCCGATCCGCTCGCCGACGACGCGTTCGCCGAGGACCAGCTCCCGGCGGCGGTCGGCGAACGTGCGCGGCGAATGACGCTCACGCGGCTCACGCGCGCCTGGGGCCAGGCGCTCAGAGGCGCGATCCGCGGCGTCGACGCCGACGGGCTGCTCACGTTCGACGCGGCAGAGCCGCCGCTGGTGGCGACGAGCCCGGCGCAAGCCTTCGCGCTCGCCGGCGACCTCGCCGGTCTGATCGACGACTTCATCATCGAGGGCGTCGAACCGGAGCGGCTCGCCGACCTCGTCGCCGACCGCTTCGATCCCTATTGGGGCGTCACCCTCGACTTCCTCAAGATCGCCTTCGCTCATTGGCCCGCCTGGCTCGCCGAGCGCGGCCTCGTCGATCGCGCGCGCCGCGCCGCGCTGGCGATCGACGCCGAGATCGAGGCGCTCGCCGCCGGCCTTAAGCGCGGACCGACGATCGTCGCCGGCTCGACCGGCGCCAACAGCGCCACCGCGCGGCTGATGTCGGCGGTCGCGCGCGCCCCGCAGGGCGCGGTGGTGCTGCCCGACCTCGATCGCGACCTCGACGACGCCGCCTGGTCGCTGCTCGGCGATCCCGACGGCGAAGCCGTCGGCGTCGCCGGCCATCCGCAGGCGATCCTCTATCGTCTGCTGGAGATCGTCGGCGTCGGCCGCGACGCGGCGCCCCCGCTCGGCGAAGCGAGCCCAGCGCTCGCCGCTCGCGCGCGTTTCCTCAGCGAAGCCTTGCGCCCGGCTGACTCGACCGACGCCTGGCGCCGCGACCGCAGCGACACAGCCGGCCAGGCTTTGAGCGAAGCGGCGATCGAAAGCGCGCTCGCCAGCGTGGCGATCGTCGAGGCGGCCGACGAGAACGAGGAAGCGCTGGCGCTCGCCTGCGCGATGCGCGAGGCGCTCGACACGCCCGGCCGCACCGCGGCGCTGATCACCCCCGACGTCGCCGTCGCGCGGCGGGTCGCCGCCGAGCTCGCGCGTTGGGGGATCGAGGTCGAACCCTCCGCCGGCCGCCCGCTCGGCGAAACGCAGGCGGGCGTATTCGCGCGGCTGGCGCTCGCCGCGGCGCGCGACTTCGCTCCGTCGACGCTCGCCGCCCTGTTCGGCGACCGACTGATGCGACTCGGCCGCACACGGCGAGCCTTCGACGACGCGGCGCGAGCGCTCGAGATCGGCGTTCTGCGCGTCGTCCTGCCGCCCGGCGGCCTCGCCGACCACGCGACGGCGCTCGCCGCGGGGCGCGCCGCCCAGCGCGCCGCGCACGCCCATCCGGCGCGCCAGCGCCTCACCGACGCCGACTGGAGCGCCGCGGCGGCGCTGCTCGCCGACCTCGCCGCGGCGCTCGCGCCCTTGCGCGCGCTTGGGTCCGACGCGCCGCTTGCCGATTTCGTCGCCGCGCATCGCGCCGCCCTCGCCGCGCTGGCGGCCGAGGATTGCGACTGGCGCGACGCGAGCGGCGGCGAAGCGCTGGAGGCGCTACTGGAAGACTGGGCGGCCGAGGTCGATCCAGGCTTCCGCTGCTCGCTCGCCGATTACGCGGCGCTGTTCGGCGCGGTGCTGGCGGCCGAGCGCGCGCCGCCGTCGCGCGCTTACCACCCGCGCCTGCAGATTCTCGGTCTGCTCGAAGCGCGGCTGCTCGCCTTCGACCTCGCGCTCGTCGCCGGGCTCGACGAGACCGTCTGGCCGCCGGCCGCCGAGACCGACGCCTTCCTCACCGCTCGATGCGCGCCGCGCTCGGCCTGTCGCCGCCGGAACGGCGCATCGGCCAGACGGCGCATGATTTCGTCGCCGCGCTCGGCGCGCCGCAGGCCATTGTCAGCCGAGCGCGCAAGCGCGGCGGCGCGCCGACCGTCGCTTCGCGCTTTCTCCAACGCATCGCCGCCGTCGCCGGCGAGACCGCCTACGCCGCCGCCAAGGCGCGCGGCGCGCGCTATCTCGCGCTCGCCCAGGCGCTCGACCGCCCTGTCGCCTATCGGCCCCGCCGCCGCCCCGAGCCGAAGCCGCCGCTGGCGCTGCGGCCCTCTCAGCTCAGCGTCACCCGGATCGAGACCTTGCGTCGCGACCCTTATGCGATCTTCGCCGAGCGCATTCTCGAGCTGGCGCCGCTCGCGCCGGTCGGCCCCGAGATCGGCCCGCGCGAGATCGGCGACATGTGGCACGCGGCGCTGCAAGCTTACGGCGAAGCCTTCGTCGACGGCGCGCCGCCCGCCGAGGCGCGCGCGCGCCTGCTGGCCTTCGCGCAGGAGCATTTCGCCGCGCCGCTCGCCGACCCGAGCTTCCGCGCGCTGCGCTGGCCGCGCATCGTCGCCGGGCTCGACGCCTTCCTCGCTTTCGACGCCGAACGGCGCGCGGCGGCCGAGCGCGTGCTCGTCGAGCGCAAAGGCAAATTCGAATTCCCCCTCGACGACGGCTCGCGCTTCACCCTCGCGGCGCGCGCCGATCGCATCGAGATTCTCAGCGGCGGCGGCGCGGCGCTGATCGATTACAAGACCGGCGCGCCGCCGGGACCCAACGAGGTCAAGGTCGGTTTCGCCCCGCAACTGACCCTCGAAGCGACGATGCTCGCCAACGGCGCGTTCGACGGCGCGCCGGCGATTGAAACGCGTGAAGCGCTTTATTTCAAGCTCGGCGGCGCCGCCGGCGGCGAGGTCAAGCGCCTCAAATTCGACGATTTTCGCGCCGTCGCGGCGCGCCACTTCGACGGACTGAAGGCGCTGCTGGCGCAATTCGCCGATCCGGCGACGCCCTACCCGCCGCGGCTGTTCCCGAAATTCGCCAAGCGGGCGGGCGACTACGACCACCTGGCGCGGGTCAAGGAATGGTCGGCGACCGCCGGCCAGTCCGACGAACCGACGGCGGACGAAGCATGAGCGCGCCGCGGCTCAATATTCCGGTTCCCGTGCGCGAGCGCCAGCGCCAGGCTTCGGACCCCGCCGCCTCGGCCTGGGTTTCAGCCAACGCCGGCTCGGGCAAGACCCATGTGCTGACCCAGCGGGTGCTGCGGCTGCTCATCGCCGGCGCCGCGCCGTCGGGCCTGCTGTGTCTCACCTTCACCAAGACCGCCGCCGCCAACATGGCGGCGCGCGTGTTCGAGACGCTGGCGTCATGGACCGGCCTCGACGACGCGGGCTTGACCGAAGCGATCGCCGAACTCGGCGCGCCGAAGCCGAATGCGCAAGGCCTCGCCTTCGCGCGCCGCCTGTTCGCGCGCGCGATCGAGACCCCGGGCGGGTTGAAGATCCAGACCATCCACGCCTTCTGCGAACGCCTGCTGCATCTCTTCCCGTTCGAGGCCAACGTCCCGGCGAGCTTCAGCGTCGCCGACGACCGCGAGGCGGCGGCGCTGATCGCCGAAGCGCGCACCCGCGCCTTCGCCGAGGAGCTCGGCGCGCCGGACCGCGCCGCGGAGGTCGAACGCGTGGCGCGCGACGCCGGCGCCGAGGGCTTCGACGAACTGCTCGCCAAGACCCTGGCCCGCCGCGCCGATTTCGACGCCCTTGGCGACACAGGAGCCTACGCAGCGGCGCTGCGCCGCGCGCTCGGCCTCGGCGCCAACGACACGAGCGCGACGATCAAGGCGCAGATGCTTACGCCCGCGCCGCAATGGACCCAATGGGCCGACGAACTCGACAACGGCAGCGCGAAAGACCGCGATCTCGCCGCGAGCCTGCGCCGCGCGATTGCAGCGACAAACCTCGACGACCGCCTTTCGGCCTATCTCGACGCGTTCTTCACCAAGGACGGCAAGCCGCGCGGCGGGGAGAAGCGAGGCCTCGTCACCGCGGCGCTCGCCAAACGCCTGCCCAGCCTGCCGCAGCGTCTCGCCGCCGAACAGGAGCGGCTCGTCGCGCTGCGCGACCGACTGCGCAGCGCCGAGGCGCTCCAGCGCAGCGTCGCGCTCTATCGCGTCGCCGAGGCGACGATCAAACGCTATGCGGAGCTGAAGGGCGCTCGCGGCCTGCTCGACTACGACGATCTCATCGCCCGCGCCCGCGGGCTGCTCGAGCGCGCCGACGCGGCCTGGGTGCTCTACAAGCTCGACGCCTCGCTGGAGCATCTGCTGGTCGACGAGGCGCAGGACACCTCGCCGGCGCAATGGGCGATCCTCACCAAGCTCAGCGAGGAGTTTCTCTCCGGCGAAGGCGCGCGCGGCCCCCGCACCCTCTTCGCCGTCGGCGACGAGAAGCAGTCCATCTTCTCCTTCCAGGGCGCCGCGCCGCATATGTTCTCGGCGATGCGCCGCCGGTTCGCGCGTCGCCATGACGAGGCGAAGCTCGCCTTCGCCGCGGTGCCGCTCTCGGTTTCGTTCCGCTCCGCGCCGGACGTCCTCGAAGGCGTCGACGCTGTCTTTGCCGCCGAGGCCGCCTGGCGCGGGCTGACCGGCGACGACGCG
>Ga0187851_10004689_pt1 | contig 11107 bp, 4 predicted proteins | sample June2016WEW_6_10_FD_132997 | JGI IMG/M metagenome (GOLD analysis project Ga0187851, IMG submission 132997) | Peatland microbial communities from SPRUCE experiment site at the Marcell Experimental Forest, Minnesota, USA - June2016WEW_6_10 | ecosystem: Environmental > Terrestrial > Soil > Wetlands... | reverse complement strand
CGGTTGCGTCAGCGAGTAATTGCCGGCCTGCGCACCGCCCAATGACAGACCGCTGACCGTGACGCTGATGCCATTGGCGACATTGGAACTGGCAAAGGTGGCGGTGTAACCGTTGGTCACCAGTGTGACCGTGTCACCGCTGATTACAGTACTCAGCGTGTAACCGTTGGTGCTCAATGAGGCGGCCATTGTTCGATCGTAAGTCTTGCTGTTGACCGTCAACCCCGTAACCGTCAACGCTCGGGCATTGACCGTTTGCGTCAACACGATGGACGTACTCGCGCCATAGGCGCCGTCACCGGCATAAACCGCCGTGATGGAATGTGATCCGGCGGCGAGTTGGGTGGCGGTGGTGGTATATGTTGCCTGGCCGCTGCTGAGGGTGCCGGTACCCAAAGTGGTTGAGCCATCTTTGAAGGTCACAGTTTCGCCGTTGGTTGGAGCGGGACTGACCGTCGCAGTAAACATCACCGTATTTCCATAGGTCGAAGGATTGGCCGACGGTTGGACGGACGTTGTCGTGGGAGTTGACGAACTGGTTGACACTACCGCCAGACCCACCAGCTTGCTGGTTGTATTGGTGACAATGGAATAAGTATAGGAACCGCCGGGCGTCGAACCGAGGGTTGGCAGGGCGCCGCTCAAAGTCCCGGTATATGTCAAAAGCGTGTTTGTGCCAGCCGAAAAACCGGAGGTGTTGGTCGTTACATTGATGGTTCCACCCATTGCCAGATTGCCCACCACCGCCACCTGGTTGATGTTTGTATCCAGCACATAATTCAACACCGTCGTCGGAAACAGTGCAAAATTGTTGCTGACAGCAAGGATGCTGTCGGCGAGCGTGAGCGGACCGGCGCCAATGGTGTTTGTAGCGCTCACGTTGGCTTGGCTGTTGTAGAAGGCCAGTTTGTTGATGTAGGAATTTGTCGTGACACCGTACAGTGAAATGGGGCTCGTGGAAGCACTGGTATTGGTAAAAGTAACATCGGCATTATAAAGCCAGAAGTTGGTGGTCGCGCCTGCACTCAGATGAAATTGTGAATCCACGATCTGAACTTGTTTCGCATTGTAAATTTCGAAATTTTGGTAACTGCCGGTGGCGGTGATATCGAGATTTTGCAATATGATGTTGGTCGCGGGCATTTCGGTCCGCGCCCAAATCATGCCCGGCTGGGCCGCCGACGCCCACAAATTGCTGATGAGGATGTTCCGGTATCTCGGCGTTGTGGAGGAAACGGTTATGGCATTCGTGGCCGCCGCCGCCCCCGGCGTGATGCTGGAAATGGTGGGATTTCCCCACGAATTGTAATAGCTGTAAATTAATATCGGCGCATACTTGATGTTGGACATCCTATTGGAGCAGTAGGAAAGATTCTGTATGATTCCGCCCCGGTCGTAATCCGATTTTATGCGGATGCCATAATCGGTGTTGGTAAATGTGCAGTTGACGACCGTCACGTTTGATATGCAACCCTGGGTATAACTGCCCATGGACACGCCGTGACCGATTCCAAAATTACAATTGGTGACGACGAGATTGGCCACCAAATCACTGCTGCCTCCGATCTCGATGTTGTCGTCGCCATCGCTAATATAGCTATTCTGGACCAAAATGTTGCTGGAACCCAAATCCATGCCGTCCGTGTTTTTTGAAGGGGGGGTGTTGATGATGATGCTTTGGATCGTGATGTCCGTGTTGCCGCCTTTCAACATCAGATGGAACGTGGGCGGATTTTGCAATGTCACGCCTTCTATCAAGATGCGGCTGGTACCGGTGAAATTAATGAAATTTGGTCGCGAAATGCTGCTGTTGGTATAGGCCACCCACCAATCGTACCCGTTTCCGTCTATCGTGCCCAGACCACTGATCATGACGTCTGAAAGACTGGAACCGGTGATGAAAGTCGTGGTGCCGGACCATTTGGCATAAGGCAGCATTTGCAACGTTGCGCCGCTGTCAATTTGCAGATTGACACTACTCTTCAAAGTGAGCGGGCCGCTCAAATAGGTGCCGGCAGGTATCTCCACCGTACAGCCACCGTTGGTGGTTGCCGCCGAATTGATGGCATTTTGAATGGCGGTGGTGTTCGTCAAGGTGGTGCTGCTCACTGCCCCAAAACTGGTGATGTTGACTAGGTTGTTGGTGTTGATGTTTGGCAGGGACGGCACAGCCATCGTCGAATTGACGAATGAAAAAATCCCGACTGCGGACAACATTAGTAGAGTGCGATGTGGAAGATAATTGTACAACTTCATATATTCTGGACAGCAAGATGCATGCCTCGATTTGAGTCATTTTGCCGGTTTGGGTTTGTGTTTTGTGTGGGTTTCCATTTCACTTTTGATTTTTCAATCCCTTGATTTCCGCATTTTCAGCGCTAAACTGCGGGCCGGTTTCAACCGAAATCGATGAATTTTTAAATTGGACGCCCTTGGCGTTGGCAATCGTCAGTCCGGTTTCGGCGGTGAAATGGACGTTTTCCAGTACGACATTCGATACCACACTCTCCGGCAAACCGATGATCAGGCCGGCGTCCTGGGTGCAGGTGGCGGTCACCTGGGAGATATGAATGTTGCGAAAGATGGGCGTGGTTTCAGTCACCGGCTGGGCTGGGTCATGCTTCAGGAATTTATCGTTGGTGCTGTATTGGTAATAAGCGACGATGGAAATCGCCGGATGCACGTTCTTCATCGTGATGTCCGAGTAGCTGATATCTTCGACCAACCCGCCGCGGTCGCGGCCGGACTTGATGCGCAAGCCGTTGTCGGTGTCTTCAAAACGGCAGTTTTTTACGACCACATGATGCAAGCCGCCAATGGTCGTGCTGCCAATGGACATGCCGTGGCCGTGCAGAAAAACGCAGTTGGTGACGGTGATGTTTTCGGAGCCAAATTCGCGGCCGGCCACTTTTTTGCCCGAGGTGATCGCGATATTGTCGTCGCCGGTGTCAATGGTGCAACGGGCGATGGTCACGTTGCGGCAATTATCAGGACCGATACCTTCGGTATTGGGCGCGCTGGCGGGCGACCGGACCGTCACGCCCTCGATGACCACCGCTTCGCAGTCGGTGAGCATCAAATGAGCCCTTGGCGAGTTGATCAACTTCACTCCGGTCAGGTGAACATTCGTGCAATGGTCGAACACCACGAGGTCCGGGCGCGGCAGGGCGGGACCACTTGGATTCTTGGTGCGGAATTCCCTGGCCGGCCCCCACCAGTTTGCACCATTGCCATCAATCGTTCCCTGACCGGTGATGGTAATGTCCGTGAGATTTTTCCCGCTGATGAACGGGACGAAATTGTCGCTGCTTTTGGCTGCCAGCCAGTTGCCGCCGCCCTTAAAAAAAACCGATTGTGTTGGCGAAGCCAGCAGTGTGGCCCCGGCTTCAAGGAACACCGTGGTTTTGGTGTGGACCGTGATGGGTTGACTTAGATAAGTGCCAGCGGTGAAATGCACGGTGCCGCCACCGGCTTTGCCGCAGGCGTCTAGTGCGGCTTGGATGGCCGCGGTATCCAAGGTTTTTCCGTCGCCTTTGGCACCGAACTGATGCACCTCAAAAATTCCTGGTCCGGAAGCGGCGGTACAAAGTGAAAGGCCAAGCGAAAGCACCAACAACATTGCTGGTGCCTTCGCAAAGCGCCCGGTTCGTGACGGGGGGGGTGCCTGGACTGAATCCATCAATCAATGATTACGGCCCGAGTTGGATCCGATAATACCGCTGGCTGAAGTTGCTCGCGCCGGAATCAGTCCAGACAAACGGCAACACCGGCGATGGGTTGGTGAAAATGCCGGCCCAATCAACAAGGTTGGTGGACGCCTGCACGATGTAGCCCGGCCCGGTATCGCCATTGACGGTGAGGCTGAAAGTCCCGTCGCTATTGTAAGTAAATCCCGACAGTTGCGGCTGGGACGGCGCACCTGACGACACGGTTAGAATCGCATTGGAACTGGTTACCGAGCCGGCGGTATTCGTCACGATCACGGAATAAGTACCCGCGTTGGTGGTCTGCACATTGGCGAGGATCAAGGTTCCGTTGGTGGCATTGGCCAGCGGCGTATTGGTGTTGAAATACCACTGGTAGGCCAATGGCGCGCTGCCGGACGCAACCACGGTAAAGGTGGCCGGGTTGCTGGGTGATACCGTCTGGCTTTGCGGGTGCGCAACAATGAACGGCGCCGTCGGCGCATAGGTGGTCATCAACCAATTGGTCTTGTCCCAGGTGAGCACACCGGCCCCGGCCCCCGCCGTGGGGCTGGTGACGATGTTTTGGAGCTGGCTCGGATCATCCGGCGTGTAAGTATAAGGCAGCTGGCCACCGGGCGCGCCCGAAGCCGGGTTCCAGGAAAATGGAATGATTGGCGCCTGGAACGGTCCCATCGGGCTGCCAAGGTCCGTGCTGTTGCCGCGCAAGGTAGTGCTGTCAAATTGATAAATACAGTCCAGCGCCTTAATTTTTCCGGTATAGGCCGGATTCGAAGGATCGGTCTGATTGTTGCGCAGCGGCCAGAGGCAATCAATATAAACCGACTTTTCAACCAAAATGGCTCCATTTTCGGTGGAGATGGTGCCGTTGACGGGGGGATCGAAGTCGTAGGTGTTTTTCATCGCGTTGGAACTGGACCTGTTCAAGTTGACAACCGTGGTAACAATGAAATCGCGCAGGCGTTTGGCCGCCAGCACCTGGGTGTCGTCCACGTAGATATTGTAATCATGCACGTTGCCGGCGCGCAGGCGCGGCACGCAGCGATCCCACACACCAATCCACAGATGGTGGAAGGTCATCGAGATGGTCGCGTTGTTCGAGTCGAGATCATTTTGACCCGCCAGGTGGGTCTTGTCATGCGCCTGCATGATGGTGACGATATTGGTGGTGCTGAATCCGTTACTACGAAGGAAATTATACATCGGGTAGCTCGACGGGCTCTTTTCCAGATAGTTGATCTGCTGCCAGACCCAACTATTGGTGTTGGTGGCGCCATCGTCGCCAATGTAGCGGCACCACGAAATGGTGATGGCCGAGCAGCCGGCCTTGGTGTCAAGCAGACCATCGTAGGATTTCGTGAACGTGCAGTGATCCACCCAGAGGTTGCTCACCGCGCCGCCATTGCCGACCGTGATGAAATCCCAATCATTCCGGTCGTATTGTCCCTTGGTGCTTTCATCCCATTCCCAGTTCTCGTCGAACTTTAAATTGCGAACGATGACGTTGTGGCAACTCTTGATGTTGAAGTTGCAATGTTTGATGGTTGCACCGTTGGCGGAGAAAATAGTCAATCCGCTCTTGGGCTTGATGTCGATCAAACTCTCGCCCACGGTCAGGAGCACCGGATGCAGCAACGGCGTGGCATTCTCCCGGAACGGGCCGACGGCCTGTACCGCCGCGCCGACCTCATTCCAGCCCAGGCTCAAATCGTTCATGATCTCGATGACCTTGACCGAGCCGGCGGTCTTGTAGGCGGACTGGAGGGCATTGGCGAGATCGAGCGGAGTAAAGACCTGAACATACGCGGGATCGTTCGTGGCAATCACACCGCCGCCAGTTGTGCTTTGTGCAAAGCCGGTCAGGTTATATGCGGAATTGACCAGCGGTACCGTGGTCGTCACGGTCAATTGGGCCGGATTGCTATTCGTACTTCCAACGCTGTTGGTAGCAGTAAGCGTGTAGCTTCCGTCATCGGCGGTCTGTACATTCGACAGGTTCAGGGTGGATGACGTTGCGCCCGGAATCGGCGTTCCGTTTTTGCTCCACTGATAGCTGATGGGCGCCGTGCCGCCTGCGACAGCGGTGAAGCTGGCAGCGCTGCCAGCCAACACCACCAGCGAAGACGGTTGGGAATTAAAAACCGGCGCGACGGGGCTGTTGTTGACAGTGAGGAAAGCATTGGAACTATTGGTGGATCCGGCCACATTGTTGATGACGACGGAATAACTTCCCGCATTGGCGAGCTGAACATTGGTGATGGTCAAAGTGGAATCGGTGGCATTGGTCAACACTGTATTGGTGTTGTAATACCACTGGTAGTTGAGCGGATCACTGCCGCTGGCTTCAACGCTGAAGGTGGCGGTGGCTCCCGGCAGTATGTTGGCCTGATCCTGAGGCTGAGTGATGATTGAGGGGGCCACTGGAAGACTTACCGTCAGTTGGGCCACCGCGCTTGTCGCCGAGCCATAAGAGTTGGTTACCACCACCGAGTAACCGCCTGAATCCGAAAGCTGGACGTTCGTGAGCGTCAATATGGAGCTGGTGGCGTTGGTCAATACCGTGTTGGTGTTGTAATACCATTGGTAGCTCAAAGGCGCGGTGCCGCCAGCCTGAACACTGAACGACGTATCCTGTCCCACCAAAGCGGACTGGTCTTGCGGATCATTGCTGATCGAAGGAGGAAAAACGTCCACGGTCAATTGGGCCACGACGCTGGTCGCCGAACCATAGGAATTGGTCATGATCACCGAGTAACCGCCTGAATCGGATTGCTGGACATTGGTCAGGGTCAGGGTTGAATTGGTTCCGACGGATAATAGTGAATTTGTGTTGTAATACCATTCATAGGTCATCGGCAGCGTCCCAACGGCCTGAACGCTGAAGGAAACGTTATCTCCCACCGATGCCGTCTGGTTGGTCAAGTCAACGCTGATGGACGGCGGGGTAGTGCTGCCCGGTACGGCCTCGGCCCAAGTTGAAGCCGCACGGAGCGTATCAAAAATCCAGGCTCCGCCACCGCTGGACTGCGATTTCCATCCGATATACTGAAGGCCCGTAGCGTCAGTGCCACCGGTAACCGTTGCGTCGGGTGTCGGCTCTGTTGCGCCAGGGGTCGGGTTGATATAAATCGAAACCGTATCGTCGGCGCTAGTCCCGCTGTTGAATGTATATTTCAGGACGACCAAATAAGTTGTATTCAAACTCAAAATGTTGGGTGCGTAGGTCGTTGAAGAAGTCCCATTCTTTCTAACGCCGAGCACAAAACCGGAACCGGACGCCTTGGCAGACATGTTTATCGCGTCACTCGAGCTGCCAACGGCGGCAGTTGGGTTGATTGCCGTGACGTAGTTGCCTGATGCCGACGGCAGGGTCGTGCATTGCGCAAGAAACGCATAATAAACACTTCCGCTCGTGATGGCGCTGCTGGTGATACTGCGATAAAGGCTGCTGGCTGATGTTCCCAGGATGCCGAACTTGTTTCCAATCGGCGACGCATCGGTTAAATTTGGATATGTAAGACTCCCGGTGACGATTGGAAATTGCGAACCGCCCGACTGATAAGGCGCAGATCCCATGTTGCTTCCTACGGTGCCGGTGATCCCATCTTCAAACCACAAGGTAGCGTTGGCATTATGCAATAGCAAAAAAGCTAGAATAAGAATAATTTGACGAAGGTACTTCATGCGAATTTACGGGTTGGGGGTATGCGAATTATCAGGCGGGAATGCCGAAGCAATCCGTCTCAGATTTATACATAATTGTGTTATTAGAATACAACGGAAGCCTCATTATAACCGGAAACCTTTATTGCACAACCCCGGCGCTCTGCAAATAGCTTTGAGAATAATGCACCGCAAACACACCTTCACCCTTGCCTGCTGAATCAGAGTGACTCATCCAGAGGCAAGAAGAGCATTTCCTTCAATGCTTTTCGGTCAAACCTTCGACTTGTGCATTTTCGGTTGAAAACGGAGGACCCTCTTTCACTGACACGGTCACATTCTTGAGTTGAATGTCTCTGGCGTTGCGAATCTCGAAGCTCTTTGCGGCGGAGATCTGGACGTTTTCAAAAACCACGTTCGATATCATGCTTTCCGGCAGGCCGTTGATGATGCCTGCCATCCCCGGGCAGGTGGCCTTCAGGTTGCTGATGTGGATGTTGCGATAAACCGGCGTGTCGCTGGCGACGGCGGGCGTGGAATTGGTCCCGGCCCCGGCGGCGGACCGGGTCTTGTCCCCGGCGGAATTGTTCATGTAATAACAGGTCAACGTGATGGCCGGATTCACGTTCTTCATGGTGATGTCGCTGTAATTGATATTCTCCACAATCCCGCCCTTGCCGCGCTGGGATTTAATGCGCAGACCGTTCTCGGTATTTTCAAAAGTGCAGTTGCGCACGGTCAAATTACTCACGCCGCCGGCGGTTTCGCTGCCGATGGATACGCCGTGACCGTGCAGAAACGTGCAGTCCGTTACCGCGATGTTCTCGCTGGCAAACTCGCGTTCCGCCAGTTTTTTGCCGGCCTTGATGGCGATGTTGTCGTCGCCCACGTCAATGTGGCACTTGGTGATCAAAACGTCCTTGCAACTTGCCGGATCAATCGCATCGGTGTTGGCTGCGCGTTCCGGCGCGAGGATGGTCACATTGGAAACCACTACGCCTTCGCATTCCGTCGGTACGAAATGGAACTTGGGCGAGTTTTGCACCGTGAGGTTTTCCAGACGGACATTTTTGCAGCGGGTCAGCATAATCAGATTCGGCCGCGGCAGCGTGAAACCGGAAACCTTCTGGCGGGCTTTCTCGGCTTCCTCCCACCAGGCTGCCCCGTTGCCGTCAATCGTGCCTTTGCCTGTGAGCGTCACGTCGGTCAAATCTTTGCCGGCGATGAACGGAATGAAATCGCCGCTACTTTTCGCCTTGAGCCAGTCTCCCGGCGTTTTCATGAAGTCGCTCTGGTTGGTGCAGGCCAGTAATGTCGCGCCCGCGTCGAGCAGTACCGTGGTCTTGGTGCGGATGGTGATCGGCTGGCTCAGATAAGTTCCCGGCGTAAATTCCACGGTGCCGCCACCCGCCTGGCCACATTCATCCAGCGCTTTTTGAATGGCTTCGGTGTCGGTTGTTTTGCCGTCGCCCTTGGCGCCATATTGGCGGACATCAAATACCTTTGCCCCGTCGGCGGTTTGAAGTGAGATGGCAAAAAGAAATGCAAACACAGAGGTGATGATTAAACGCATAGAAGGATAAATTGCATCAATTTGTTCCGGCTGAACATATCAATTTGAGCAATTCAGTTTTAAAAAAATGCACTCTATCCTGCCTCCGGCTTCCCTGCAATCCGCACTCGCAATTGTGCATCTGGTCGTGTTGGCGCTGTCAATCCGCAGTTGTTCCTTGAATCCACCGCCCGGCCGCATCGGACCTTGTTAGACAAGAACACAAACCGTTTATGTGGAGAACTGGATAATAAATGGATGGCGCAGCGGAAACCGTTACCGCACAAGCTTTCCAACCGGAATGGACAGCTTAAAACCCAGTGGCTTTCCAATGAAAGCAATCGGATCAACGGTTTTTTTGACGGCTGCGCCTGCGTCAGTTTGGATGGTTTGGATGGTTTGGATGGGAGAGTATGGATGGGAGTAAAGTGCATTTATTTCAAATAGTTTTGCAAAGCCAACCCCAAATTATATCTTCCCTTCCTGTTGTAACGATGCTAGCTTGAACTAGAAATTCACGTGCCAATTAACCCTTGTCATGATGAAAGGTGTCGTTGTCGTTTGTGACAGCAGACTGAAGTGACGTAGAAAAAATCAAAAATTGCCAAATCCAAATTGTAAATAAGATGAACAAATCAAACATGGCCGGAGACAAAGGCGGCTTCCGCCGCGCTTTTACGTTGATTGAGCTTTTGGTGGTCATTGCAATCATAGCTATTCTGGCGGCGCTGTTGTTGCCGGCTTTGGCGGCGGCAAAATCAAGGGCGCTACGAATCTCCTGCGTTGCCAATATTAAACAGATTGGCACGGGCTGGACCATGTACGCTACGGATTATGGCCAAATGTTGCCCTGTCACTGGCCGGGCTTTGCTTCGTCCGGGAGCACTTCCAATCCTTGGAGGACTTACGAAGCCGGTCGCGTTGTGCCGGGAACACAAGGCTGGTCAACGATCGGAACCGATGCGCAAGGTCCGTGGAATCTCGGCATGTTGTATGATACCAAGATCGTTGCCAATCCGAAGGTCTTCTATTGTCCTGCGGCGCAATCTCAGGATAATCAAAAATCAACATACGATTACTATTCAACCGCCGGCGCTTGGCCCTGTACTACGCTGGCGTCAGCGGATGATAAAATCCGCACTGGATACAATTACCTTCCTCAAGGAAAACAACTGGTGGGAATTGATGCAAGCCATAGAGGGCCGAACATTGCCAATAATACATGTCCCACCTGCACTCCTTTGACGCAAAATGACATCGATCCAAACCACAGCATTTTAACTGACTTGGTGCAGGACCTCGATTCCACCCCCCACAAAAGTGGCGGCATTACCAGTATTGCCGGGCTGAATGCGATGTTTGGGGATACGCACGTAAATTTCCAGAGCGCGAGTGCCAATCCCCAGGCATTCGATCCAACTCTGTGGTTGACTTCAAGTGATGCTAATTACATTGGAAATAACCCGACTGCCTTCCGAATTGTCATGAGCTATTGGACGCCGTAAACTATAGTTGTTTGTAAATATTGTTTGTAAATATCGAAAACCATCAAACCCAGGAAAACACCATGAAACGAAATAAACTAAGTATCTTTCTTCTCACAATGGCCTCCGGCCTTCTGCTTTGTCAGAACGCCGGTGCGTTTGCCATTGTAACCGAAGAATTTGCCAACTATCAAACCGGGCGTCTTGGCGATCCCAACACCGGTGGAAGCGGGCAAATACCCGGTTGGAATACTGCGCAAAACTCAATCACCGTCACCAATGGCAGCGGCAGCTTGGATGGGCACCTGTTGGGTTTGGTTGCGTCTGCCGGTGACAGGGTTTTCATCGATGCCACCAACAATCTTAGCAATGGTGTCTACAATAAATGGAACAACGGTGGCGTGTATCCGGGAAACACCACCACCAATATTAACCTGTATTATTCGTTCCTGTATAAGTTCCATTCCGACGCGCCGCTGGATCCCGTGGGACAGCGGGTTATCCAGGTCAACAAGCAAAACAGCGGTTATACTTCATCGGGCAATATCACCCACTTTTTCCTGATCGCAAAAGATGTGGCCGGCAAAGTTCAATTGGGCATTTGTAAAGAACCCGGCCAGGTGAACCCGGCGGTGACCAATTGGGCCAGCACCAACATCAACTATGAAGACACCTTCTTCGTGGTGATCAAAAATAAGACCTCG
>Ga0187851_10004688_pt1 | contig 11109 bp, 6 predicted proteins | sample June2016WEW_6_10_FD_132997 | JGI IMG/M metagenome (GOLD analysis project Ga0187851, IMG submission 132997) | Peatland microbial communities from SPRUCE experiment site at the Marcell Experimental Forest, Minnesota, USA - June2016WEW_6_10 | ecosystem: Environmental > Terrestrial > Soil > Wetlands... | reverse complement strand
TGAAAGCCGGTGAGCGCGGCGGGATTGCCGGTGAGAAGGCGGAGGCCCTGCTCGAGAGTTGCGCCGGTGAAGGCGAGGAAGTTTGCGAGGGCGCGGTCGAGGGTGAGGACGCTGCCGGCGAGGACGCCATCGGACATGGCGCGGCCGTTGGCGACCTGCACGGTGAGGCCGCCAAGGCGATACTCGCCATCGGGCATGCCGGTGGCGCTCATGGCGTCGGTGACGAGGATGGCGCGGTTGGGGCCCTTGGCACGCCACCAGAGCTTCGTCATCTCGGGCGCGGAGTGGATGCCGTCGCAGATGAGTTCGGCGAAGAGGGAATCGTCGGTGAGGACGGTACCGAGGATGCCGGGCTCGCGGTGATCGAGCGGGCGCATGGCGTTGAAGGTGTGCGTGGCGCTGGTGGCGCCGGCGGCGATGGCGGCGCGGGTTTCAACCGCGGTGGCGTTGGAGTGGCCGACGGAGACGCGGACACCGCGCGCTACGGCGTGGGCGGCGAGATCGGGCGCGCCGGGCAGCTCTGGAGCGATGGTCATGAGGCGGACGTGGCCCTCGGCAGCGTCGTAGATGCGGTCGAAGAGATCGATGTCCGGCTCGAGAAGGAATTCAGTTGGATGCACGCCACGCTTGGCGTGTGAGAGGAACGGTCCTTCAAGATGAATGCCGAGTGGGATGGCGGCGCCTGCTGTGGGCGGTCTGGCGATGAGCTTTGCCAATCCGGCGACGGCGCGGAGGGTTGCGTCAACGGGTGCGGTGACGGTGGTAGCGAGGAAGTGGGCGGTGCCGCGCGAGGCGAGAAATTTACCAATGGCAGCGAGGGCTGCGGGTGTGGCCTCCATGGCGTCGTGGCCCGCTGCGCCGTGGATGTGAACGTCAAAGAAGGAGGGCGCGAGGGTGGCTGCGGGGAAGTCGAGGATGGGTGCGCCGGCGGGGACGGCGCTGGTGGCACGCGTGGAGATAGAGGCGATGCGGCCGCCGTCGAGGATGACGATGGGGTGTTCGTGGAGATGGGAGCCGTCGTAGAGACGGCGTGCGGTGAGGACGGTGGGCCCTTGCACCATGGCGAGCAATTCCTTTCGACTTATCTATTATCCGACGCGGGGGGTCGTGCGATCCCACCCTAAACGCACAAAACGCGTTTAGGATGGGGCACCCATTCTTCGTGCTGAGTTGAGGGAGGAGGGTTGGCATTCGTGCCTTCCCACCCTTTCCACTTCTTCGCTTTGCGAAGCCAGGAGAGGATGGGGCACGGGCGGCGTGGAGTGTGGAGTGTGAGTAGGCAGTGTGCACCGACCACACTCGCACTCACACTGACCACTCGCTTCTGTGGCTCAGACCAGGTGCTCGATCTTCACGTTTTGTTCAGCGTAGGCCCTTCCGATTTCGCCCAAGAGTGGAATGGCGCTGATGGCGTCGATGCGCTTGAGGTCGGGATTCTTCTCAAGGATTTGGATCATCTCTTTTTTTCTGTAGGTGCGGTTATAGCGCACGTAGCTGAACCAGCTTCGCTCGGAGGGCAGAGTACTTGCGAGACCTCCAGCGAGCAGATTGCCAACCTCGATATCGAGCTTTTCGCCCTCCAGGTTTTCCGCGAAAACGCATTCGCCCAGACAGCGGCAGAGATAGTCCTGCTGCCAGCCGATGGACTGCATCAAGGCGGTGGTGGTCTGCAGTATGGCGTTAGGAATCTTGGTCGCAAGGACACCGAGCCGCAGCTTGGGATCGCCGATAGGAACCTCCGAGGAAAAAGCGATGGTGCCCACCGAAACGAGGCGGATGTTTTTGGGGCCGGGTGTCCAATTGACGCGATAGCCGGGCAGGATGGCGGTGAGCGCAGCGATCAGCGCTGGGTTGGAATAGGGCGTGATCGAGCCGTCAACAAACACGCACTCTGTATCCCCTAACTGGACCGTCTCCGGCGGGAAGAAGACCGGCGCGGCGGTGCTGGCCCGCACCAACTGCCAGAGAGGAATCTGCGTATTGCAGTCAGGAAGGTTCGGATCGTTGAACATGGCATCGGGATTATTGGTGAGAGGCCATGCCGATCCCGTGGTGTGGTTGCGGACAACGACCATCAGGAGGTTATTCTTCACGCCATTGCGCAGCAAAGGACTGGCAAGGGTGGCCTGTACCATCTTGCCGGTTTTGGGATCGGGTTCGAGGAAAATTTTCTTCAGGAAACTGGTGAGCGGCGCGGGGTTGTAGAGCGCGGCAAGCTTATCGGTTGGGGTGCGCCAGGTGAACTTCTCAAACATCTTCCGGCCTTCGCGGAGGTAGAGGTCCTTGACCTCTTGCACGGGCATTCCCCAGCAGAGACAGGTGGCGATGATGGCGCCGGTGCTGGTGCCGGCGAGGAAGTCGAAGTGGTCGCGGAGAACGAAGGTTTTGGCTTTCTCTGGATCCTGTTTTGCGTAGTACTCGCGCAGCACCTCCTCGATCCTGACGAGGACCTCGAGGGTGAAGACGCCGCGTATGCCGCCGCCATCCAATGCAAGAATTCTTTTCATGGTTTTATCCCTTATGCGATGCCGAGCCCAGCACCAGAGAGCGCCATTCGAAGAGCTCGACGACCAGGGCTCTTTCGATGCGCTCGACGACGCGGAGCACGGAGTTCCAGGTGTTGAGTGCTTCCAACTGAGTGTCCCAACGGCGCAAGGCGTCGCTCAACTCGCGATAGCGACGGCGACGCCGCGCACAATCCTTCATGGAGGCAAAAGCGCCGGCCATGGTGGCGACTTCAAACAAGGACGACATGAGGAAGGCCAGCCATTGCCGGCCGGAGAAGCCGTGATTGGCAAGCCATTGCAATCCGCCAGAGAGACATGCGACGGCGAGGACCGTAGCCAGTATGCCGCAGATCCATCCGACCGCTCCGTAACGCCGCTCCTGGCGCTCGGCCTTGCGCGCCTGGCGGGAAAAATACTCGATCTGGTGAGCCACGCGATCGCGGCGATACTCCTGCTTGAAATCGGAAAGCGGAATTTCGATGCGGTGACTGTCTTCCATCTTGAGGTAGTTGAGCGAGCGCAAAATGCCGGCGAGCCAGGGCGCGACTTCCGCGCCAATGACCTGATAGGTCCGGGGAGTACGCCAGGTGACGAGAACGGAGCGGGCGATTTCAGCCGCAGTGCGGGTCCGTGCCCAAAGCGATTGGCGGATGTGCACGCGCAGGATGGCGGGCAGGGCCAGAGCGACTACGCCTAGAGCGGCGCTGATGGCCAGCCACGGCGCAGCGCTCGGAATCTCGGGCGCGACGCCGCTCATGACCGCGGCAGCGGCGGTGTAGACGATGGGAATGGAGGCCACGCGACGCGCCTGGGGCGCAAAACGGTTGGCGTTTTCATCGGTTTTATCGAGCCATGCCTGGGCCAGATCGCGAGACGTGGCGGCAGGTAGAGCAACTCCCACGTCGGGAAGCTGGTTGAGAAACTCGAGCTCGTCGCTCGTGTCGATGTGCCCGAGGGCGTCTTTGTTGAGCCACTGGAGCTCACCGGTTTCGCTATGAATCCAAGCGATGGGATGGCCGGTTTTGCGGGCGTAGGAGACCATCTCCTGGGTGCCACCGGCGCCGCGGGCGGGCAAGCCATCCCACAGCGCCATCAGAAGCTGACTCTCTGCCACGGTTTGAATGCCGCAGTCGTAGTATTGGTCGCTCTGGCTTTCGGGCTCGCCTGTGAGTTCAACGGAGATAGCTTTCTCGACGATGCGCACGGTGCGTTGCCACGACGCCTCGTCGAAGTCGGCGCGGAACTGCTCGGCGGGCCGGGGCAGAAGAATGCGCAGGGGGATGCCGAGTTCCAGACAGCTCTCCGCGAAGAGCTGATCACCGCCCGATGCGGCCGAGGAGATGCCGTAGAGGATGCCGGGGTGCGACTCCTTTTGGCGCGCAAGGAAGTCGCGGATCACCTGACGGCTTTTGGCCTCGTAGGGAACCTTGCGATGGCCAGTAAAGCCGACGGCCAGTACCTCGGGAAGCCGGACGACCGGATTGGTTCGCTTCGCGTGTAAGGACATACGAACCTGATGAACCCTGTTTACTCCGTGCGCAGCTGCAGGATATCCGGCAGCGGGAACTTGGAGATGTCGACGGTGACCTGCGAGGAGAGCTGGTTGATGAGGCGGAACATGTCGCGGTTCCAGGTTTCGTTCTCCCTGGCAAAGCTAGCGGGATTCACGCTGTCGGTATCGACGTCGGCGACGACATAGTCATGACCCCTGTAACTCAGGCTAAGGCCATAGTCCTTGGCATAGACAGCATAGTGAGACACGGGCGGCTTTACTTCGGCGGGCCAGGTAAGGCGGAGTACGGGAAGCCGTTCGATGGGGGGGACCAGCTGATTAAAGGTAAATGTCATGCCTTGCAACTTCTGTTCGAGCGCCAGGTAGTTAGCATTGTCCTGCTTGTGATTGTTTGGATCCAATCCCTGTGCGGTCATCAGACCATCATGGATTCTTTGAACCAGGTTGTCTTTTGACATGGGGACTTCAGGGTCAGTCCCGGACTTTGCCAAAATGTCGTAGAAGGCCTGTTCCTGGGCCGCTGCAGCCATCAAACCGATGAGTGAGCGCAAGACCAGATGCGAGGTGACAACCGGCTTTCCCGCCACAGTACACGGTCCCGTGCCGGTGTCCTGATCAGTGGCCGAGCCGCCGATGGCAAAACCGCTGAAAAGAATCTCCAGAGTATCGGTGAGCTCGGGGGCATTGGTTAATGCGGCAACGCTGGGATCGTTCGGAAGCAAGTCGCCGCGGAGGATATTTTCGACGGTTGCTACACTTTGTCCGTAGGTTGTTTCCGCTGAATCGCTGGCGTCAGGGACCATCGTATTCAGTTGAAACTTGGGTTCGAGAGTTTTCTGGCCAAGGACCCATACACCGCCCTTGTTATTGGCGTCCGCTCCCTGCAGTTCCCATTCCTGGCCTTTGGCCGCGGCATCGTTCAAGTCTTTGGCGGCCGGGAGTTGCGTGTTCTTTCCGGCTGCGCCGCCTGCGCCACCACCGCCCGGGCTCGCGACGGTGATGTTAATGTCCACCGGTGTTTTGCCGCCGGTATCCGTGCTGCCGGTTCCAGGCTTCGGGCTGGTGGCCTTTTCCTCGTCATTCTTTGTGTCATTGGGGATGAAGGACTGCTTGTCGACGGCTTGAAAGGTATTGGTTCCGCGCAACAGAAGCAGGCCGTGCTTTTGCAGAGCGTACACGACGGCGCTGACGCGAAGGAACGTGACATATCTGTCGATGTCGCTGGCAGATTGGGAGAAGTCCGTACCGTAAATGGACGGCGGAGGCACATTGCGAATGACCTCGACGCGGCATCCTTTGTCAGTGGGGCTATTCCGATCGGGGGGAAGGGTGACCTCGATGCGGTCGACCATCAACCGGAAAAGCTGGTCGACGCGCCAGCCCTGCTGGAATAGGCTATAAAACACATTTTCGGGGACCGGCTGGAGGAGGAGTTGCGCGTTGGTCTGGTCGTTGACGGGAATGAAGCTGAAGGAGGGATCGTTTTCGTAGATGAGGCCGGGCGTGCCGCCGCCGGTGGGGATTATGCTGGCTGGCGGATTCGTGATGGTCGAAACCTGGCCGGTTCCTGTAAGCGAGGCTTCCATGCGGTAGCTCGAGTTGATCTGGCCCAACTTGAAGAAATAGGTCGGGTCGTGCTGCTCGAGGCGCGCGAGGTTGAGCAGCAACTCCTGGTTGGAGGTGACGGCGTAGCTGTTCTCATAGTGCGTGAAATCGGCGCGGACTCGCTTTGGCCCGCAGCCGGTGAGCGGCAGAATCGTGCCGACAAGCAGCAAAACGATCGAGATCCGGATCAATGGGGATGAGAAAAGGCCAGCGAGGCGAGAACGCTCGCGGTCAGAACCGTGCGATTCCATATCGATGCCCCTCGGGGAAAACTGTCAGTGCTCTACTTGGGTGGGGTCATCATAGGGCATTTGTATTGGGGATGCAATGAAATGTTGAGGGCGCAGATGGGTAGCGGGCCATCCGGGCCTTTGGACTGGCGCTCGCTTACGCGTAAATGATTGGAAAATGATCGGGTTATATGGGAATTCAGGGCTGTTTGGGAGCGTTTTGCGGGGCGCCGGACGGTTGGCGGCGCGGCATGCGTCCGAGAGCGAGAAGCAAGGCGGCGGCAGCGACTGAAAGCCAGCCGAGAAAGTTGCCGATGCGGGTGTAGAGGGCGGGCACTGGACCGGTGACGGTGATCGTCGCGAGCAGGGAGCGGCCGGGGAGTTCGCTGCTGGGCACTTCGGTAAGAATGCGGCCGTAGGGGTCGCTCACGGTGAGCAGCCCCTCGCGCGAGGCGCGGACGATAGTGTAGCCGTTTTCGATGCCGCGGAAGACGGTTGTGCGCGCCTCAAGCCAGCCGTCGAGGTAGGCGAAATCCCACGCGGGGACGAGCATGACAGCGGCGTGGCGAAGGCCGTATTCGCGGCCGAATGCGGCGAAGTGCATGTCTTTGCAGATCGCGAGGCCGTAGGTCTGCCCGTCGACAGTCACGATGTTGTACTCCGTGCCGGAGGCGTAGTGCTCGTGCCGCTCGGGCGGAGCCATGTGGTGCTTCTCATAGCTGGAGACCAGATCGCCCTGAGGCGTGAAAAGCCACGACCAGTTTGTGGGATTGAGGCCGTCGTCGATGCCGATACCCACTTCGAGCCAGACGCGATTTTGCAAGGCCAGAGCGCTGAAGTGATGCTGCCAATCGGGAACTTTTGCTGGCGGGAGCACTGCGATTTTCTCAGGGAGGACGATGATTTGCGCGCCTTGAGCTGCGAGGGATTGCACAAGACTGTCATATCCCGCTTGGATGTTCGAGGCGTATGTGTCGGAAGCGTGCGGGCCGATGGGATTGTCGATGGAGACGATGCCGAAGGTGGTTTGTGCGCCGGCGACGGGCTGGCGCAGGCGGGCGTAGCCGTACGCGATCGACGCGGCAAGGAGGAGCGCGGTGAGCGCGTAGGCAATCCAGCCGCGGCGCAGCGAACGGCCATAGGCAACGGCGAGGGCGAGCGTGGAGGGAACGAGTGTGACGAGAAAGAGAACGCCGGAGACGCCGAAAAGGGAAGCGGTCTGGAGGATAGGCAGGTTATCGCCTTGCGAATAGGCGAGGCTGCCCCAATTCCCGTCAGGTAACAGCGCGGCGGCCAGGGAGTCGACCGCAACGCAAAGGATGGGATAGGCGAGGACGGTCCACCAGGACTGGTAGCGGACGATGACGCGGCGGGCCGCGAAAATAAGAAACACCCAGAGCCAGGATTGCAGGGCGATGACGAGGATGACCGATAGCAGCGGCATGACCAGACGGTAGTAATGGAAGTTGCAGCTTGCGCCGATGACGACGGCGAGAGAGACCATCCAGCGCGCTTCGCGCGGGCGAAAACGGATGGCGATGAGAAGCGGCAGGGCGGGAACGATCCAGACCAGCCACCAGACGGGTTGCAGGTCGAGGACTTGGCGCAGAAGTACGCCGGTGGCGATGGCGAGCGCGAACTTGGCGAGGATAAGAAGAGAGCGAGACATCCTAGGGCGGGTTATAGCCGAGGGGGAGGGGGGTGTCAATGTGTGTGGGAGTGAAAGAGTAAACCGGGAGTCGTGGATCGCTCGCTGCCGGTCGATGCCGGCGTTCCTGATTGGATGAGGATGCGAAAGGCAAAGGCAAAAGCAACCGCAGGTCCTTCGACTCGTCGGTCGCTTGAAGCGCGGCCCACTTCGCTGAGGATGACATTCGATTTTTGTCGCACGGGATGACAGCGGTTTTCATGTTGCGAACCGAATAGACGGGACGCTAGTGGTGTTTGCCGGGGAGGACGAAGTGGTCGGCGCAGCGGGGCTCGTAGGAGTCGCCGGGCATCTTAATTGCGCTGTCGTAGGCCGCGGGCTTGCCGTCGATGAGGCGCTGCGAGTAGAGAGCGCGGGCACCGCAGTTGCAGTAGGCCATGCATTCGGTGATGCTGCCGCCGTAGGCATTCACGAGCCAGGTGAGGTTGAGCATTTCTCCAAACGGCATGGCGCGAAAGTCGAGATCGAGGCCCGCGACGAGGACATCGTGGCCCGCGTCGAGCAAGTACTTGGTGAAGAGGAAGAGTTGGTCGACGAACTGGCCCTCGTCGATGGCGATGCACTCCACGCGCTTGCCGATCTCCTGCTCCTTGTCGCGGATGGCCTGCAAAACCTCCCACGGATTGGTGGAGGTGAAGGCGAATGCGCTCATTTTGCCGCCGCCGTTGGGATTGCGGCTTTCGACTACTCCGGGCCCGCCCTTGGTGTCGTCACTGGGCTTGAGAACGAGAACAAATTGTTTCGCGTATTGACGGCGCATATCGGCGCGGCGCAAAAGCTCCGCGGTCTTGTTGCTGCGCATGGGTCCCATCATGAGTTCTAACTTGCCTTGCACGTTCGTCTCCCTGGTATCTCCGGTCTCTCATGATAGCGGCGCAGGCAGCGGCAAATGAGGCGGGTTTTCCACTTGTTCTGGAAAAGGGGATTTCGTGCGGAGTTGGGATAGGAAAGTTGGGGTTTGTGATATCCCGGGTCCCAAAATCGGGACCCGGGGCACCCCATGTCGAGGCGAGTTTGGAGGAGGTGGGTTGAGGTTCGCGCCTACGGCGCCAGTGATTTCCGCAGCGTCAATCTTTCAGCGTCGACTACGGACTTCATCACGCCGGCTTCGGCGAAGAAGTGGACTAGATCGGTGGTGAGGGCTCCACCGCGTGGGGCGGATTCAAGGATGGGTGTGCCGGGGACAAGCGGCGTCTGGGCCATGTGCATGGGGCCTGCGCCCTGGGCGTCGAGGATGAGCGTGGTGAGCTGGCGCGCGAGAGGCAGCGGGAAGCTCTCCGCGATGAAGACCGTTTTGCCGTGGGTGGTGATGAGCACAGGTCCTTCGTTGGTGGTGAAGAGCTGCTCCGTCGCGCCTTCGCCGACGGGAGACGTGTTGGAGGCGAGCTCGCTGACGTGGGAATACTTGCGGCCGAGACTGTTCGCGTAAATTCTGGCGAAGACCTTGGCGGAGTCGTCGCTCTTCCAGACGGAAAGATAAAAGAGACCGATGGAGCCGGTATCGGCCTGCTGGGCGGGGGTGGTGGCGCTGCGCAACTGTCCGGCCCAGTAGAGGCCGCCGTTCCAGGCAGGAGTGAGGTCGCGTGCAGCATTGTCGCCACCGAGAAGCTCGGAGAGAATGTGCACGTCAAGCTGGCCCACCTGGCCGATGTCGTACGGCTTGTACGCGGGATCGGTGAGCGGATGAATGTTGGGCATGAGCGGAATGGCGGGAATCTGCTTCTTCTCGTATTCGCGAGGATTGATAATCTCCCAACTGGAAGTGGGCGGGCGGTCGAGCGTGCCGGCGAAGGCAGCCGTCTGCCCCTGGTCCATCCACACATCCTGCTCGAAGCTTAGGCCTTCGCGGTAGGGAAAGAGCATGGATTCAGAAAGCAGCAAAGGCGCGCGCGCCATCACGGGCGAGTCGTCCGTGCCGCTCATCTGCGACTTGACCAGATCGAGGACTTCGGGATCCTTGATGAGGCTCTTGCCCATCGGCTTGAGGACGCAATCCCACATGACGGCGGTCGCCTGGCCCTCGGCCACGGCGTCGCGCGCAGTGTCCATCTCGTCTTTGGCGAGATGATCCAGATCGCCGGCAGCATCGGTGGAGACGTCGTCGGGAGTCTGGTCGTTCCACTTTTCGAGGTCGGAGTGCTGATCCTGGAGTGCGTGGGTGAGCTCGTGCGCGAGGACCGGCTGCTCATCATCGGGGCCGACCCAGTCGAGCATATTTACGGTTTTGGTTTTGGAGTCGTAATAGGCTTCGATCTGCTCCTTCAAGAGTTGGAGCAGAAACGGCTTGAGCTGGAAGTCGTGGTCGAGGAGGCCGAATTTTTTGAGGATGATTTCGTCGCGTTGCAGGCGCTTGGTGCCTTCATCCTCATTGAACTTTTCTTCAAGGTACTTTTCGACGGCGTCACGGGAAGTGAGCTGGCGCTTGACGGTGCTCTTGATGGGCAGACCGGTTTCGTCGGAGGAGAACTTGATGAGGACATCGACCAGGGCGAAGAGCTGGCGGGCCTGCTCGGGCGTGATCTTGGACGGGGCCTTGTTGTCGGTGTGGGACGGCCCTGCGGAAAGGGTGCAACCAGATTGGGCGGGCGAGGCCGCGGGAGCGGTGGATGGGGCGGTTTGCTGGGCTGGAGCGGTTCCGGCCACGGCGAGACTGAGTAGGAGGGCAAAAAGGAGCCCGCGACGAGGGAAGGTTGCATTCTTGTGGAGCACGCTCATCCTGCTTCCTCAGGGGCGATGCCCCCACTGTATTTTTGCTCGATTCAGGGGCCTTAAGACCCCCGCTCCCTCCTGGCCTGAGGGGTTAAAAACTGTGCCCATTCACTAAGTAACTACCCGTAACGATACTGCCCCGTCCGGGTCATTTCAGCCGTGCAACTCAAGGCTATAATCAGGGAGCGGTTCTGCGCCATGAATTCGCTAAAAACGGCGCAGCAACGCTGGAAACGCACCTATGCTTAAGTCCGATCTCGCCCAAAACCTGCGGGCCACTGCCCTGGCCTCTCTGCTTGAATCCGCACACACACCGCATGAGCTGACTGTTTACCGCGGCGCGTTGACCCCACGAGAGTTGGACGCACCGGAGGTGGAAATAGCGGCATTGGCGACTGGAGCCGCGCTCCACGACCTGGGCTGGATGCGGCGCGTGGAGGTACGCGGGGCCGACCGCTTTCGCTGGCTGAGCGGAATGGTGAGCAATACAGTGAACGACCTGTTCCCGAATACGGGGGCATGGAACCTGGTGCTGAATGCGCAAGGACATCTTCAGGGCGACCTGACAGTGTGGCGCGGGGGCGAGGAGCAATCGCCGCAGCGGCGCATCCCCGTGAACGGGGCGAAGAATGGGAATGGCGGAAATCATGAAGAGGATCCGCTGCTGGGCACGCCGTTCGCAGGCGAATCGGAACTGGAACTGGAGATTGCGGCCGACCAGGCAGACAGGCTGCTGGCGCACCTGAATAAGTTCATCATTATGGACGATGTGGAGCTGATTCCGCTGGGCGACGAACAGGTGGGCGAAGCGGGTTCGGAGACGGCGATTGGAGTGAG
>Ga0187851_10004687_pt1 | contig 11110 bp, 5 predicted proteins | sample June2016WEW_6_10_FD_132997 | JGI IMG/M metagenome (GOLD analysis project Ga0187851, IMG submission 132997) | Peatland microbial communities from SPRUCE experiment site at the Marcell Experimental Forest, Minnesota, USA - June2016WEW_6_10 | ecosystem: Environmental > Terrestrial > Soil > Wetlands... | reverse complement strand
TTTCGCGTCGACGCGCCCAAATGCAGGCCCCATTTAAGCGGTGGATCGAGGCTTAGAGCGACCCAGATGGGCCTTTACTCATGACGTTCCCGGTTACCGCTCATGCCGCGAACAGTTCGGTCTCCCTGCGGGTTGTGCCGAGCTTGATTGCGCTGCTCAGCCAGTCAGGCGCCAACACCGGAGACTTTAGGCGTTTGGGATCGTCTGGGGTGTTGCTGTCTTCGTGTCCTGTGCCTGTCGTTGAAGGTTTCCGCGGTGCTGCCCCTTCACTCTTGGCGGCGGAACGGTGCCCCGTTCCGCTCAGCGGCCGGATCGTGTGTCTCCTCGCCGGCGAGTGCTGCGGCCTCGGTGAGCGCGGCGGCGCGGGACCGGGCCGCGAAGTCGCCGGTGAGCCCGCTCTGCCCGATGCACCAGTGCGTCCACTCCGGCAGCAGGCGGAGTGCCGCGTTAGCGTAGCCGGGGAAGTAGCCGTCACGAATCAGGTGCGCCGTCATCTCGATCCGGTGCGGTGAGCAGGCGTAGCGCGAGCGCTCCCCGGGTTGTGCCCGCGGTCCCCACTCGCAGAGGATCGCGTCGGCAGCGTCGGCCGCGTCCTGCGGGACATCGTCGTGCCGTGCCGCGTACCAGCTCAGGAACGCCTCGCGCACCGGGCCGGGGTCCTCGCCGCCGGAGGAGGCCGCGGCGGCGCTGGCGGCCGTGGCGCCGGCGGAGCCGGTGAGGCTGCGGGCGCGCCGCCGGAGCCGGTAGTACTCCCGGATGAGTTCCCGGGGCTCGCTTCCCTGCAGCATGTCCGACAGCGGCCCGGTCTCCAGGCAGCGTGCCAGCAACCGGGCGGTGGTCTCGGGCGCGCTCGGCGACAGTGCCGTCCCGGCGGCGGGCCCGACGGCGTGCTGCCATTCAGCCAGCGCGTCCTGCGCCGACCCGAATACCCCGGCTCCCGCGACGGTGAGGATCCAGCATGAGTCGATGTCCCAGGCGTACCAGTGGTCCGGTGCCTCCCCGTCGTAGCCGAACGGGGCCACGAGCAGGAACCGGCTGCCGTACGCGTCGCGCGCGACCAGGGGGTCCCCGGCCGCGCGGCAGCCGTCAGCCAGGTGCCCCATGCCGGAAGCCAGCCCGCGGTCTGCCAGCAGCCTGGCGGCCTTGCCCGCTTCGGCCAGCGCGGTCATGTAGGGATCCTTGATGTCGGGGAAGCGCGCGCGGGCCAGCTTCGCGGTCTCGCTTTCGGTGTCGCCGGGCGGTGCCGTCAGCGCCAGCCCGCACAGCAGCGCCCACAGTTGCCGCCAGTCGCCGGTGCCGTCGGCCACCGATGCCCGCAGCGCCGCCCCGGTCTCCTCCGCCAGCGCGCGCAGCCACTGGGGCGGGTGTAGCCCGGTCAGCTGCAAGTTGAGCCGCTCGTAGAATTCGTCGCCCACGATCTGGCAGGTTTGCGTCTCCAGGTCGACGGGGCGGGACGGCCAGGTAAGGGCGCGGGCGGCGGCGAGAATCCGCTGATGGGACTCGCCCCACCAGGGCCTGGGCTCCGCCCCGCCGGCCAGGGCATAGCCCAGATCCCGCAGCGGGTCCTCCGGTTTCCCCGACCGGAAGTCCAGCACCAGCGGCGGGAGAGCCGGCTCGTCCGCGATCGCCGGACGCCGCTGAGCCAGTTGCCCGGCACGCCGCTGCGGGTTGCCGCTGAGGCCCTGGCGGGGCCCTTTGCCTTTCCCGGAACGCCGTTTCTTCGGTGCCACGCGGTCAGCGTAGCGATCCGGGGCAGCGCTCTGCCCGGTGCCTGCTTGGGCCGGTGCCGTACTGGCGGCTCTGCGGCCAGGCAACGAAACCCGTCAGGAAGGAGGAACCGCCCCGGGCCGCTTTGATCATGAAGGAGGCTCCTGATAGGGGTATGGGTGTCGATTCCTATGCCCTGAACAGGAGCCCTTGGGTGTGTTCTTACCTGTCGTGCGCTGTGTCCGCAACCCCGGTGCCGGATGCCGGCGCGTGGCGGGCCGGGGGTTTGGCGGCGGAGGCGCTGGGCGGGCCGTGCCTGCCGTGGGTCATCGCGGCCGGGGCCGGTGACCTGGCCGATCCCTCGGGCGGCCGCCAGGACAGCGCGCTGGTGGCGGGCCGGGCGGGGCTGGTGTCGTCGGGGCAGGTGATGACATTCGCCGTCCCGGTGATCACGGTCCCGGTGAAGGTCTGCAGGTCAGGAGCGGTCCAGGCGGACGGGTGGCTGCCGGATCAGGTGCGCCTGGGAATGCTGGAGACGGTGCTGGGAGACGGGGTGATCGAGGAACTGTGCGATCAGGCGGTCGCCGCCGGGCTGGTCACGCCACCGGAACGGCGGCGCCTGATGTCGCTGCCGTTCATCATGCGGATCGTGGTCGCGATGACCTTGCTGCCTGATGCTGACTACCCGGAGGTGATCCGGGCGGTGACCGGGCTGCTGCCCCGGCTGCCGTGGGCCAGGAGGTGGCAGGTCCCGACGCATAAGACGATCACCATATGGCGGCGGCGGCTGGGGACCTGGCCGCTGGAGCAGCTGTTCTGGCGGGCCGCCGGCCCGCTGGTACCCGATGGCGCGCCCGGGTCGGTGATGATCGCCGGGCGGCCGCTGTGCTCCATGGACGGCTTCGAGCTGGACCTGCCGGCCACGCCGGAGAACCTGGCGGTCTTCTCCTGCACCGGGGTCAGCAAGGACACCCCGTGGAACGGTCAGGCCGGCGAAAACCAGGCCGCCACGGCCGTCCCGGACGGGCCGTTCCCGCACCTGCGGTGCCTGCTGGTGACCGCCCGCGCCGGGCGGGCGATGCTCGGCGCGGCAGCCGATGCCACCGATGCCGGGGAGCAGTCGCTGGTGGCCCGCCTGGTGCGCGAGCACCCGGAGCTGTTCGCCGGGCGCGTGTTCCTGATGGACAGGAACTTCCTCGGCTATCACCTGATCACCGCGATCCTGGACGCAGGCGGGCACCTGATCATGCGGGTGCGGGCCGGGATCAACCTCCCGGTCACCGAGGACGGGTGGCTGCCGGACGGGTCCCGGCTGACCTACCTGGACGAGCCTGCCCGTCACCGGGCCGGCGACCGGCTGCCGCTGCGGGCCGCCGAGCACAACGTGGTGCTGCCCGGCAGCGACGGCGGCGAGGTGTCCGAGACCTACACGATCGCGACCACCTTGCTCGACCACCAGGCGGCCGGCGCCGAGGCGCTGCGGGCCGCTTACCCCATGCGCTGGTCCGCCTCGGAGACCACGATCGGGGAGAACAAGACCACCGTCACCGGGGCCGGCCCGGCCACCACCCCATGCCTGCGCTCCGGCGAACCGGACCTGGTCTACCAGGAACTATGGGCGTGGCTGGCCGCCACCCAGCTGGTCCGCAGCGCCGCCGCCGCGACTGCGACCAGCGCCGCGGCCGCCATCACCGCCCGCCGCCAGGCCGGCACCGGCCAGGTCTCCTTCACCACGATGCGCCGCGCCGCCGTGGCGTCGATGCGCCAGTCGCTGGTCACCGCGACCACCAGCCTGGCCGCGCTCGCCGCCCTGGCCGAGGCCGCCAGCCAGACCGCGCTGCACACCCTGAACCGCACCGGCCGGCAGCGTTACTCCGAACGGAAACAGAAGTCCCGGCCGGCCTTCGGTCACACCCGGGCCACCAAGACCACGCACCGGGGGCCGGTGAAGATCACCCGGTTCCAGCCAGCCGCCACCGTCACATAGCCGCTGACCAGCAGAAACAGCGACCCCGGAAGGAGGAACCGCCCCCGCGGGCGGGGCTGCGGCCCGTGGAACCGCACGCCCACCCGAGCGTCATCGGGCCGCCATCATGCCCGGAACAGCCCACCCACCGCCATAAACCAGACACGAAGATCGATACAGAACCCGAAGATACGAATACCCCAGCCAAGCACTAACGCCCAAAGTCCCTGGTGTTGGCCTCCGACACGGTCACAAGACCTGGATGGCCGAGGGACGGCATCCCTGAAATCCTCGCCGAACAGCGCCTCGGCCACGAAGTCCCCGGCATGCGCGGCCTCAACGCCCACGCCTCCGCCCAGATGCGCGACGACCTCAAGCACGCCCTTCAGGCCCGTTGGGCAGACTCCCTGCGCGCCCGCGCGGTCATCAGCCCGCGCTCACCTGGTCCCATTGCTCGACGAGCTGCTGATAGCGGAGGTGACCCATCAGAACCAGGCGGCACCGGGAGGCAGGGAGAAGTTGATCTCCCAAATTCCTCCCAAATCCGCCGCACGAGCTACCCCGGCGATCAAAGGAGAACGGCGGGACTCCACTGCGCCGCCCCGCGGGGATCTCCGGCCGCCCCGCTGAGCGAGCGCGTGGATCCTGCGGCATCAGGCTAACGCGGAACCTGATACTCGCCACCAATTTGTTCTTTCTCTTCTGCCGAATTGAGTGCATGTGTTGCCTGCATTCTTATGCGCTGGCCGGCATGTTCACTTGTGATTATAAGGGGGTTGGCCATAGCGGGGCCAAGATTGGCCGCGCAGCGTTGTGGTGCATTCTGGGGTTCTGCGGACGGTGCGCTGTTGCCGAGGGCTGGTTTTGCCGAAGGCGGCTTATGCAGGGACGTCTATCAGCGTGCTGTCTGCGATCGGCAGGCAGCTGCATCTGGCGTCCAGGGTGGCTGCGCTGTCCCAGGGCCGTACTTCCGGCCGGTGCGCGGATGCGGTGGTGGTGGCACGAGGGCGGTCATGCTGGCTGGCTCCCTTGGCCTTCGCGGATGGCTGGGCCACACTGCGGTAGGGCAAGTGCCGCGGGTGCTGGCGGCGGGGAGCCCGCACGCGAGGTGGTGTGGCGTCTTGGGCAGTCAGGTCCTTCAAGTCGCCTGGTACCGGTGCCGGGCGACCTTGGGGCGCAGGTGGGGCGGCTACCTCGGCCTGGTCCTGCTGATTGGCCTGATGGGCGGGGTGGCCCTGGGATCGGCTGCCGCGGCCAGGCGGACCGAGTCATCGTTTTCCGTCTTCCTGGCCAGCACCAACCCCTCTGACCTGAGCGTTCAGTACGCGTCGAATTATTATGCCGGCCTGCCGCCCTTTGCCCGCACGGTGAGCCACCTGCCCCAGGTCAGGCGGGCTGCGGCCGGCGTGGAGCTTATCGGCGACCTCTTGGGCCAGGACGGTGTGCCAACGGAGGCGAGCCTCGCCTCTGGCCTCGCGGTAGTTACCGTTGGCAGCGTCAACGGCCTGTACTTCAATCAGGACCGGGTCACTGTCATCCGCGGCCGGATGACCGATCCGCGCAGACCAGATCAGGTTGTGATGAATGCGCAGGCAGCCCGGGAGCTCGGGCTGCATGTGGGTGCCGTCGTTCCGCTGGGGTTCTATACCAACGCGCAGGCGTCATCCCCCGGGTACGGGACGCCGCGGGTGCGGCCGGTGGTCCGGATCGAGGCCAGGATCGTCGGCCTGGTCGAGTTCAGCAACGCGGTGGTACAAGACGACATCGACCGTCCCCAGGGGTACCTGCTGCTCACTCCCGCGCTCACCCGGATCCTGCTCGCAGCCCACACGAGCGGCGGCATCACTCAGTACGGGCTCCAGCTCGATTACGGAGCCCGGGATGTGGCCGTGGTGGAACGCGAGATCGACAGCCAGCTCGGGAACGGGGGACAGGCACAATTCCATGTTGCCTCGATCAACGCGGCACAGGCGCAAAGTGCCATCGAGCCGGACTGGATTGCCCTCGCCGCGTTCGCCATGATCGCTGGCCTGGCCACGCTTATCATCGCCGCTCAGGCCATCGCGCGCCAGGTCCGGGGGGGAAGCAACGACATGCGGGTGCTGCGTGCCCTCGGCGCCGGCCCCGCCATGGCCGCCGCGGACTGCCTGCTAGGCATCCTGGGCGCAGTCATGACCGGCTCGCTGCTGGCTGCCGGGGTAGCGGTGGCCCTGTCCCCGGTCGCCCCGATCGGGCCCGTGCGCCCGGTGTACCAGTCCCCAGGAGTCGCCTTCGACTGGACCATACTCGGGTTCGGATTCCTGGCCTTGGCCGGCAGCCTCGCCGCAGTCGCGGTGGCACTTGCTTTCCGCGCCGCTTCGCAGCACGGCACCGGGCCAGCGACGCTGACCGTTGCCCGGAGCTCAGGAGCGGGGCGCCTGGCCGCCCGTTCAGGATTGCCAGCGCCCGCTGTCGCCGGAGTTCATTTCGCGTTCGACCCCGGGAAAGGCCGCACCACGGTGCCGGCCCGTTCGGCCATCTCCGGGACCGTGCTTGCCGTGGTGATGGTGGTGGCCACCCTGACCTTCGGCAGCAGCCTGTCGACGCTGGTCTCGCATCCATCGCTGTATGGATGGAACTGGACCTACGCCTTATCGGTCAGCCAGGGACCCGCCGCTATCCCGCAACAGGTCGGCAGCCGCCTGCGCGGCGATCCTGACGTCGCGGCCTGGACCAGGGTCTCCTTCGTCACCGCCGAACTAGACGGACAGGCCGTTCCCGTGCTGTTCACCAGCCCGCGTGCCGCGCTCGCGCCTCCCATCCTGTCCGGGCATCAAGTCACCGGCAGGGATCAGATCGTCCTCGGGCCGGCCACCCTCGCGCAGATCCGCCAGCACCTGGGCGGCACCGTGGTATTCAGGTTCAACGGGCCGGCGGTAAGCATCCACGCGCGCCTGACCATCGTGGGCACGGCCACCATGCCAACGGTGGGGCTCTCGCAGGGGCTGCATACCTCGATGGGCACCGGCGCACTGGTCTCTAACCAGCTCCTCGGACCACTGGCCGCCGGCTGTGCCGGGCCGCCCGGCATGGCGTTCGTCCGGTTGCGCAACGGGGTGAGCGGCGCGGCCGGCCTCGCGTCGGTCCAGCGCGCCGCCTCCGGGGCCAGCCAGGCGCTCGCGGCCACGCCCGCCAGCTACCCCTGCCACGGCGACACCCTCACCGTGCTGCCGGTGCAGCATCCGGCCCAGATCTCGAATTACCGCACGATGAGCGCCACCCCGGCCCTGCTCGCGGCCGGTCTGGCCGCCGGCGCGGTCGCGGCGCTCGGCTTGACCCTGTTCGCATCCGTGCGGCGCCGCAGACGCGACCTGGCCGTGCTCAAAACGATCGGCTTCACCAAGCGCCAGGTGGCGGCCACGGTCGCCTGGCAAGCCGCCGTGGCCGCGATCATCGGAATCGCCGCGGGAGTACCCCTGGGCATCATCCTCGGGCGGTGGCTGTGGACCTTGTTCGCCCGGCAGATCTACGCTGTACCCGAACCCACCGTCCCGATCGGCCCGGTAATCCTGCTCTCACTAGGCACCCTGGTCTTGGTCAACCTGGTGGCTGCGCTGCCCGGCTGGGCCGCAGCCCGCACGCCGGCAGCTCTGGCCCTGCGCGCCGAATGACCTCACCAGCCAACGCCTGCCAGGAACCCGGCACCAGGCGCGAGTGCACGTGGTGCCCCAGGCCTCGCCAACGGACCACTAGATGAGGCAGGCACGTGCGCCAAAGCGCACAGCTCGCGCATAATTATGCGACATCATCCGTGCACGGGATCATCCGCAATTGCCGCGATCCGCGCGCTGCCATTCGTTGCCCTGGGCGGGTGAGACGGCCCGTGGCTCACGCCGGTCACGGTGCAGGTGGGTTCGGGCGGTGCTTGGTGACGGCGTCGTCAGCGTGACCAGTCCAGCTGGAACTGGGTTGCGGGGATCTGCTGGCGGAGTCCGGTGAAGAGCTTGCGTATCTCGTTGCGGGGTCAGGGGGATGAGCTGGCCGCCGTGGCTGCCGGGCAGCTGGGTGGCGGCCAGGACGGACAAGAACGCGCAGGCCAGCAGGGCGAGGATGGTCCAGCGGTGCTAGGAGGTCCAGCTCCGGACCTTGTGCTCGTCCAGCCCGGCGAGTTCCTTCCGGCGGCGCAGCCGTCCTCGATTCTCCACCGGGATCCGGCCACCCGCACCAACTGGGCCAGCGGCACCGGGGCGTGAGCGTGGTAGAAGGCGTACTCGCCGTCGCTGATCCGGCGCAACCGACTTATCGCGCGCCGATCCAGTCGGCTGCCGTGGCCGGCCAGCCTGGCCCGTCGGCCCGGTGCGTGGACTGCCCGTGTGGTGGTGGTACCTCTAAGCGTGCCTTGCTGGCTGGCCCCCTTGCCGTGCCCATGCGCGAGGGCCACAGTCGCACGTGGGGGTCGTGATGGCCGTTGCGTGGTTCCTGCTCCGTGCGACGTTGCGCCAGCGGTGGCGGTCATGGCTGTTGCTGTGCCTGCTCGTAGCGCTGGTGAGCGGGCTGGTGCTGGCCGGGGTGATGGCTGGCCGCCGCACAGCCACGGCATTCCCCCGGTTCCTGGCGGCTCACGGGTACGACGCCTTCATGCTTACCGAAGCCCCGATCCCCAAGGTCGCCAGCCTCCCCGGGGTCGCTTCGGTGACGTCGCTGCAGGCGATCGGGTTCGGCACCCCGACGTGTGCCTGCTCCCGCCCGATCAACCCTAATGACTTCAGCGTGTTCGAGGTGGCGCCTAGGGACCTGCCGCGGGTGGTCAAGCTGGTGGCGGGCCAGATGCCCGACCAGTCGGACCCGGACCAGGTGCTGGCATCCGTCCCGCTGCAGCAGGACGCCGGTGTGCACGTCGGCACGGTGATCCGGGTCCCGCTGTACGCGGCGTCCCAGCGGAAGGCCGTGCTGAGCGGTGCCAACGTCAAGCCGGGCGGTATGACCGTGGCCCTGCGGGTCGTGGGCATCGAGGCGGCCGAGCTGGAGTTCCCGGCCTCCACCGGAAGTCCTTCGTATGACGTGTACACCACCAGGGCGTTCGCCCGGGCCGTGAACCCCAGGACGCCGGTCCTGCCCGCCTACTTCGTGCGGCTCCGCCATGGTGCGGCCGACCTTGCCCGGTTCCAGCACCCGGCAGAGGCGGGCGGGGCGCTCGGCGTGCTCGACCTGGACAGCCTGGCCGCCGAAGTCGAGTCCTCGATCCATCCGCAGGCGGTCGGCTGGTGGATTCTGGCCGGGCTGGCCGCACTGGCCGGGGTCGTCGTGGTGGGCCAGGCCGTTTCCCGCCAGGCCGCCACCGAGGCGGCCACTTATCCCACGCTGGCCGCTCTCGGCGTCTCGCCGCGCCAGCTGGTAGCGGCGAACATGGCTGCCACGCTGGTCCCCGGGGTATGCGGTGCGGCCGGCGGCGTGCTGCTCGCCTTTGCGCTGTCGCCGCTCACCCCGGTGGGCGAGGCCCGGCTGGCCGAGCCTGCTCCGGGGTTCGCGTTCGACCCGCTCATATTGCTGCCTGGCGCGCTGGCGGTGATCATCGCCGTCCTCGTCCTGGGCGTGCGACCGGCCGTCCGTGCCGCCCGGACCGCCCGGCCCGCGGAACCCGCCTGGGCGGCACGCCCGTCCCGGGCCGTGGCTGCGATGGCGGCCGCTGGCGCCCCGCCCACCGTGCTGATCGGAGTCCGCCAGGCGCTCGAGCGGGGCCGTGGCCGCACCGCCGTCCCGGTGGGCCCGGCGTTCCTCGGCTCGATCCTGGCGGTCGCTGCGCTGTGCGCGACCGCGGTGTTCGGCGCCAGCCTGAGCCATCTGACCGGCACTCCCGCCCTGTATGGGGTTCCGTTCGATCTTGAGATCTACACCAATGCCCCCTCCACTCCAGCGCAGATCGAGCAGGTGCTGGCCAGCGCCAAACACGATCGCGCCATTGCGGACATCAGCGGGGGCCTGGGCGAAGCCGTCCACATCAATGGCCGGGCCGTGCCAGGCATCGCAGGGCAGAGCTTCCGCGGCCAGCAGCTATTCACGGCGGTCAGCGGCCACCTCCCCGCTGCTGCCGACGAGGTCGCGCTGGGCGCGACCACCATGCACATGCTCGGTGTCCACCTTGGGTCCATGGTGCGGGTGACGCAACGTACCCACACGTCGTCGTACCGGGTGGTTGGCACCGTGTTGTTCCCGCCCGACAACGGTACCGGGGGGATCGGCACGGGGGCGTCATTCACCCTGGGCGGCACCCAGATCGGCCGCCAGTGTGCCCACTGGCGTGACCAGCGGGCCTGCCAGATCGGGCTGGTCGCGAGCAGCGGGGACTTCCTGGTCCGGGCGGCGCCGGGGCCGGCCGGGCGGGCCGCCCTGGCCGGGCTGGCCCGGCGCTATCCGTCGCTGGTGCAGTTTCCTGCCACCCCGGCCAACCTGGTCAGCTTCGGGCAGGCGGTGGACTTCCCGCTGATATTCGGCGTGGTTCTCGTCCTTTTCGGTGTGGCGACACTGGTGCACCTGCTGGTGGTGACCGTTGCCCGGCGGCAGCGGGACGTGGGCCTGCTCAAGACCATCGGGTTCGTCCGGCGCCAGGTGGCCCTGTCCGTCTCGTGGCAGTCCACCACGGTCGCACTCGCCGGGGTCGTCATCGGTGTGCCCGCGGGGATTGTCGTGGGCCGACTGGTCTGGCAGGTCTTCGCCAGCAGCCTCGGTGTCGTGTCGGCGCCGCTCGTGACCGCGTGGGTCATCGTGGCGGTAGCGGCCGGGACGATGCTGGTCGCCAACGTTCTGGCTATCGGCCCCGCGTGGGCGGCCTCACGGCAGCGCCCAGCGAGCCTCCTCAGAACGGACTGAGCCTGGCCTGCCGGGAGCGATGGTGAGCGATGGGATTCGAACCCACGAACCCAGGACCCACTACAGAACGTCCGGCCAAGCTTCCGGTGACTCATGATGTCGGCGCAGGTCACCCTATAGGCACGGCTCCGATGTCGACGTCGTCAGAGTTCGCCATCCTCTACACGGCGATGTCGTCCACGCCGGCCGGGTGCCCGACTCAGGCAGCCTGGCCGTCCAGCCACCAGAATCCGGTCCGCCGGATGCTGACGCCTGCCGGGTAAAGACCAGTTTCCTCAGGCTGTGACTCTAGGCTGCGGTATCGGGCAAAGAGGATGAGGAGGCGCTCCGGATGGCTGGAACGGACCCGCGATCACGATGACGGTTCTGGTGCTACCACTGATCTTCGTGTTCACTGCGCTGACCGTGCTGGTGTTCGCGTTCGGTGCCCGGCGGCTGCTGGGACTGCGGTTCTCGTTCCTGCGCACACTGATCGCAGGCGTCCTGGCGTTCCTGATCGCCTCGCCAATAATCACGGCCATCAGCGGCTCGGTGGTCGCAAAGCGAACGAGCGTCCTGCCCGAGCTGTGGTTCGTGATCCTGGGCGTGACG
>Ga0187851_10004686_pt1 | contig 11111 bp, 10 predicted proteins | sample June2016WEW_6_10_FD_132997 | JGI IMG/M metagenome (GOLD analysis project Ga0187851, IMG submission 132997) | Peatland microbial communities from SPRUCE experiment site at the Marcell Experimental Forest, Minnesota, USA - June2016WEW_6_10 | ecosystem: Environmental > Terrestrial > Soil >... | reverse complement strand
TCGACCGCCTGGCGTCTGCAGCAATCCCGGCCGGGCACCTTGATCTGGACCGCGCCGTCCGGGTTGTCCTGGATGGTCGAGCCGGAACCACACGTCGCCTGAACTAGCGATGCCAGGTGAGGCATCAGCGTCAACTCTCGCATCACCGGCTACAGAGGGCAGCCAGTATCTGACGCTGTGATTACGGACCAGGCGGGTGCCCGGCGGACGGCCGGCGGCGGCCGGTAGCCTGGGCACGAAAGCCACGCCCCCGGCCGCGGGCCGGTCGGGAGTGCTTCGCTCTGGAAGCGGAACCCTGGGGAGCCCCAGATGGGAGATCAGCCGTGAGCCTGCCGGCGAGTCAGCAGAGGATGCTGGACCGGATCGACCGGATGCTGAGGGATTCAGATCCCCGCCTAGCCGCGCTGTTCTCCATCTTCACCAGGCTCACCTGGGACGAGGAAATACCCCGGATCGAAGAAGTGCGGGCCAGGCTGACCCGGCTCGGCGGCTGGATCGCGCGGCGTACGGAGCCGGTCCGCCGACGCATCCCCCGCCCGTCCGACCGGGTGAAGGCGATCCTGTTCTTTCCCGCGGCGCTTGCCGCGGTGGCCTGCGCCCTGCTCTTTGGGAGCAGCGGTCCGGCCGTGCATCGGTGTGCGGCCACGGTCCGGGCTCCGGCCAGCGAACTCATCGTCAAGGCCCGGCAGTGTCGGCTCACGATAGTGCGGAACCCAGCCCCGATCTTCGCGCACTAGCGGGTCCACGGCTTACCCGGTCGGTGCTAGCCCGGTCGCGCCACGCTAGTACCTACCGCGGTCCCGGTTCAGCACGTCATGCCCGAGGAAGCTGAACATCCGCTCGCTGGCGGGCAGCGGCCTGGGTGTCCCCGCGAATCGGTGCGCGCCGACCCCCCAGCGGGTCCCCGGCTCTGATATTCCGACCAGCTCGAAGCCTTCCGCCGCGAACCAGTCGCAGATTTGCGGGATCAGGTCCGGTTCACCGCGCCCGCGGGTCCATACCGCCGTGCCGCCCGTGGCGCACAGCCCGGCACAGCACCGGATGGTCCGGGCGATGTCCTCGTCCGTGATGTTGCCAAACACGCCACAGGCCAGCACCAGGTCGGCGGGAACCAGCCCGGCGTACACGCTGGTCTGCGCCGCGTCCCCGGTGACCACCTCGACCTGGGGCAGCCCGGCGTCCGTGGCGAGCTGGCGGGCGGTGTCCGCATTGCGGGGATCCAGCTCCACCAGCCGCGCGGTCACGTCACCCGCGCGCGAGTGCTTGCCAAGCACACCGATCAGGTCCCGGCCCTGGCCCGCGCAGATGCTGACCGCCCGCAACGGCCCCGGCGGGGCCTGCTCGAGCGCCTCCGCGATCCGGCCCTGCACCGCGATGAGCCGCTGGGCGAGCGGCGACTGCGGGTCGTCGTAGGAGTCATGCCAGGCGACCCAATCCCGCCCCGCGCTCACCGGGCTTCCGTCACCCGCGCTCACCGGGCTTCCGTCACCCGCGCTCACCGGGCTTCCGCCACCCAGACCATCCGGCGGCCCCGCTCCCCTGGCGCCTCCGGCTGGTGCGGGTCGATCCGGTCAAGGCGGTAGCCGAGTTTGCGGGGGATGGCCGCGCTGGCCTGGTTCGCCTCGTCACAGTGGATCTCGGCCCTGGTCACGCCGGGCAGGGCGAGAGAGACCTCGGTCAGCATCCGCGCCGCTTCTGTACCCAGCCCGCGGCCGGCGTACCGGGCGTCGACCCAGTAGCCGATCTCGATTCCGCCCCCTCCCACCCGGCGGTGCAGGCCGATCTCCCCGATGACGGTCCGGCCGGGCGGCAGCAGGATGGAGTAGATGAAGTCGGAACCGGTCTCCCACAGCTCGTCAGCCTCGGCCACGCGGATGAGCTGGGTCTGCGGCTGGGCGGCTTCCCGGGTGGCCCAGGCCATCCAGGGCTTCAGGTGGTCGAGACTGGCGCCGACGGCCAGCGCGATGCCCTCGGCGTGATCCGCCTGCACCCGGCACAACACCAGCCGCGGCGACAGCACTTCTTCGGCAGGGATCCCCACGTGACCCACTGATCGCTCGGTTGCTGGGGGCATGCTTCATAGTAAGCAGCCCGGGATGGCTAGGCCGCGGAAGGGCGTGCCTCGTGACCGTGATCACTACCCACCGGAAGCGGCCCGTCCACCAGGAACGGGGCTGGGTCGTCGCCGACGATGACACCGCCGCCGTGGCCCCAGGTCAGGTAGCGCCACGACAAGTTGAGCATGGCGGAGAGGCGGTTGCGATTGCCCAGCAGCGTGAGCAGGTGCAGGGCCAGCCACGCCAGCCAGGCGAGCGTCCCCCGGATCTTCACCCGGTGCGGCAGTTCCACTACCGCCGACCGGCGCCCGATGGTGGCCATGATGCCCTTGTCTCGGTACTCGAACGGCAGGGCAGGCTGGCCCGCGGTGAGCCGCCGGATCTGCCGGCCCGCGTGCCGTCCGGCCTGCAGCGCGGGCTGCGCCAGCTGCGGCAGCGGCTGATCCTCGATCACCGCGACGTCACCCAGGGCGAAGATGCGGTCTTGGCCGAGCACCCGCAGGTCGGGGCCGGTCAGGATGCGCCCGCCACGGCCCTGCGGCAGATGCCAGCCGCCCACCTCGGACGGAGCTGACACCCCGGCGGCCCACACGGTGACATCGCTGGGCAGATCCTCCCCGTCGGCCATGACGACCCGGTCGCTGCGCACTTCCTGGATGGCGCTGTTCATCCGGACCTCCACGCCGCGATCTTCCAGCTGACGGCGCGCGTACCCGCGCAGGTCCGGTTGGAAGGGCAGCAGCAGGGCGCCCGCCTGCTCGACCAGGCGGATGTGCACCGACGCCAGGTCCACCTCGGGGAACGCGGCATCCAGCGCCGTGGCGCGCAGTTCGGCCAGGGCGCCTGCCAGCTCGACCCCGGTCGCGCCGCCGCCCACCACGGTGAAGTTCACGCTCTTGCCGGGACCGGCAATGTCCAGCCGTTCCAGCCGGGCCATGATGTGGTCGCGCAGCTCCACCGCGTCGCGGCGGGTGTACAGACCGAGGCTGTGCTCGGCGGCCCCGCTGACCCCGTAGTAGGCCGCGGACACCCCGGTGGAGAGGATCAGGTAGTCGTAGTCGAAATGGCCGCCGTCCGCGAGCGTGACCGCCCGGCGGTCCGGGTCCACCCCGGTGACCTCGCCCAGCCGGAACCGCGCGCCATGCCGACGGGTGAACGCCCGGGCCGGGTAGGACACGTCTCCAGGATTCAGTCCGCCCGTGGCCACCTGGTAGAGCAGCGGCTGGAACGTGCTGTACACGTTGCGGTCGATCAGCAGCACCTGGGCCCCTGCCCGGTCCAGCTCCTCCACCGCAGCCAGCCCCGCGAACCCTGCTCCTACCACGATCACCCGCGGTGCGTCACCGGCTGCCTGCCGGTGCGTGCGCCGCCACATTCCCGCCACCTCAATCCCCGATTCCCCTGCTCGCTGTCTGTTACAACAGCGCCGACGCCCCGAACATGCCCCGGCGTGAGCGGCACGTGCCATCCCCCGAACCCGTGCTGACCTGGGCGGATTTCCGCACCGGGGCCAGGAATGGATCATGGCTTGGAATCAATGGCCGACGCCATGTTTATCTTCCGCTCAGCGGGCACGAATGGGGCGCCTGCGCTTCCCCCCCGGAGCACAGGCGCCGGAGGTGATCATGACGAGGACGGCCCTTCGCGGTCGCCCGGCTGGCGTGGATACTCAGCCCTTCCCTGGCCCGTCCGGAGAAGGCGGAGATCTGGGCCTGCCGCCGCCGTGGTCGCGTGCGGACTTGCTCAGCCGCAGCGACAGCGAGCTCCTGGAGCTCGTGAAATCGGAACCGATCGGGAGTGCCGTGCGCAGCGCGGCGTGCGAGATCCTGGTAACCCGCTACGAGGCGCTGGTCCGCTCGTGCGTGCTCCGTTACCGGGACAGCCCCGAATCAGTCGAGGAACTGATGCAGGTCGGATACGTCGGCCTGCTCAAGGCGATCAATAACTTCGATCCCGCGTTCGGCGGCGCCCTCGCCGCCTACGCACAGCCGTGCATCAGCGGGGAGATCAAGAGGCATTTCCGCGACAAGAGGTGGCAGGTCCGGGTGAAGCGCTCGGCCCAGGAACTGCTGCTCGAGATGAGGAAGGCCATCGGTGACCTCGCGCAGGAACTGGGCCACGCCCCCGCCGACGCGGAGCTGGCCCGGCACCTGGGGGTCACCGACGAGGAACTGCACGAGGCCCGCCAGGCCGACATGTTCTTCCACACGTCCTCGCTGGACGCCCCGCTCAGCCAGGCGGACGGCCCGGCCAAGCTCGCCGACCTGATCGGGGCGGACGACCCCGATCTGGAGCGGGCCCTGGACATGGACGCGGTCGGCGCGCACTGGAACGAGCTGCCGTCGCGGGAGCGGCTGATCCTGCTCATGCGATTCTACGGGAACCTGACCCAGGCTGAGATCGGCGAGCGGCTCGGCATCTCCCAGATGCATGTGTCCCGCCTCCAGGCCGCTGCCCTCCGCTACCTGCGAGGGTGCCTGCTCGGCGGGGACTCAGACGACGACATCGCGCCTGCTCGCCTCAGCGGCGCGTCATTAAGCGAAACAAGGAGAACGGCATGAAGACCGCCACGGGTCTCGTCCTTGTCGCCATCGGCGCCATTCTCGCTTTCGCCGTCACGGGCCACCCGGGCTGGCTGAACGTTCAGGCCGTGGGCTGGGTGCTGATGCTGGTCGGCCTGGCCGGGCTGTTCATCCCGCGGCGCGGTTTCGGCTGGCTGCGGCGACGCATGGTCGCGCGGCGGCCCGCCCCGCGGCGGCCCGCCGCGGGCCGGGCCGTGGTGGCCAGGAGCGTGGACGACAGCAACGTGGTGGCCAGCAACGGCACTGCGCTGCCGCCCGGCGCAATCGTGCTCACCCCGGAACAGGCCGAGGCGGTCCAGGCCGGCGCCTTCCTGGAGACCGAGCCGGAGGTCTTCCCCGGCCGGCAGCTGAGCAAGGCCGAGGCGGAGGAGCAGATGACGTCAGCCAGCCCGCTGAACTCCACGTCAGAGACCATCGAGGAATACCTGGAGGAGTAGCGGCCGGGCCGGCGTCCCACGGCGGCCGGGCGCAGCACCGGGCCGCAGCCGGGGCGCAAGTCCCCCACCCGGTCACTTTCCCCAGGAACCGGGCCGCCGGGCCGGTGCGTGGCTTCACTGGTCCGGCGGCTCGGCCACCCGCAGCACCAGCATGGTCATGTCGTCGCGCAGCTCGTTGCGGCAGAACTCAACCACCAGCGACTGCAGCCCCGCCACGATGTCCCGCGGCGCCTGCCCGGCCAGCCCGGCCAGCTCATCGGTGAGCCGGTCCTCGAAGTAGGTCAGCTCCGGGCTGCGGGCCTCGGTCACCCCGTCGGTGAAGAAGAACAGCACATCCCCCGGCTCCAGGTCGATCTCCTCACGACCAGCCTGCGCCGTGGGGAACAGGCCCAGCGGCAGCCCGCCCGGGCCCATGATCGTGGTCCGGCCATCCGGGCGCACCAGCACCGGGCCGGGATGGCCGGCGCTTCCCAGCACCACGTGCAGCCGCCCGTCCCGCCAGTGCAGATGGGCATTCTTCGCGGTCACGAAGCGGTCGCCGAACTCCTCGGCCAGCATCACCTCGTTGGCCTTGCCCAGGACCTCGACAGGATCAGCGCACCAGTGCGCCAGCACGCGGATGGCGTGCCGCGCGGCCGCGGTGACCGCCGCGGCCTCCTCCCCTTTGCCGCAGACGTCGCCGATCGCCACGCCCCAGCCGCCGGGGGTCCGGTAGACGTCGTAGAAGTCGCCGCCCACCTCGAGGCCCTCGGTGGCCGCGACGTAGGCCGCCGCGATCTCCACCCCCGGGACCCGCGGCAGCTCGCGGGGCAGAAGGCTCGACTGGAGCGCGTCAGCGATCTCGGTATGCCGCCGGAACATCCGGTCCACCCTGATCGCCAGGGCCAGCTGCTCGCCGAGTTCCTCCACCACGCCGAGGTCGGCCATCTCGAAGTGACCCTCGCTGGCGTTGCGGGCCAGGGTCAGCGTGCCGTAGGAGTGCTCTCCGTCGGACAGCGGCACGCAGAGCACGGAGGTGGCATCGAGCATCATCATGACCGGCACGCCCTGCGGCCCGGCGCCCAGGATCCCGGCGTCCTCCGCGTGCGCGATCAGCAGCGAGCTGCCCGACTCGTGTACCTGCCGCGGCGTCGTGCCCGGCGCCGGATCCACGCCGGCGACCGCGTTGGCCAGGTCAGAGGGCTGGTTCTCGGGCCCCATGACGAACTGCCGGCGCAGCCGCTGACGCCGCTCGACGTCCACGATCACCCACGCGGCGAGCTCGCCGGCCAGCAGCCGGGCACAGCGCTGCAGGGTCACCGACTCGCTGTAGGTGGCGTTCTCCAGGAACAGCCGGGTCGCGGACGTGACCAGGTCGTAGCGGTGGATCATCGCCTCCATGAGGCGGGCCGGGCTGTCCTGTCCCGCTTCCTGGCCGGGCGTCACGTCTGGGCCGTCCGCCACGTCGGGAGCGATTCCGGCGTCCTGGCCCGCTCCCCCGCCAGGCGAGCTGGCCACCACCACGAGCTGGTCGGCGTCCCCCCGGAGCCGGGCCAGCCCGGCGGTCAGCTCGGCGCCCGACGGTCCCCCCGCGCGGAGCAGCCGGCACTGGATCCGCCGCGTCCGGCCGGTCCGCGCGACCGCCGCGAGCTGGCTTTGCACCGCGGCCCGGGAGGGGAGGTCCACGAAAACCGTGAAGAGCTTGCCGACCGCATAGCCGGGCCCGGAACCGAGCAGCTCGCTGGCCCTGGTGTTGACCCGCTGCACGGTAGCGTCCGGGCCGAGCAGGAACATCGGCACCGGCGCGTCCTGGAACACCGCGCGGAGCAGCCGCTGCTCCACCAGCACGGCCTCCTGGCCTGGGCCGCCGGCCTGGGTCGTGCCCTTGACGGGGCCGGCCCGCATCGCGCCGAGCACATCCAGGGCGGCGTCCAGCTCTGCGAACGCGGCCTCCAGCACGGCCGCGACGTCCGCACCCGGCAGTCCGGCGGCCTGCCGGAGTCCGGCGTAACGCTCCTTGAGCGCGGCCACCTCCAGGTCAAGTTCCGGTGGGCCGGAGGGTTGCGGCATCGAGATCCAATCGCGGCGGGGGACGACAGGGACGATGGTAAGGATGTCGCAGAGGCTGGGTCGCGACTTACGGGGTGCGGACGGCTGACGAACCAAGCTAACCCGTGATCACGGTAGCCGGATCCCGGAGGTACCTGATCGTCACCGTTTTGCGCCTGACCGTCTTGCCGCTGACCGTCTTGCCGCTGACCGTCTTGCCGCTGACCATCTTGCCGCTGACCATCTTGCCGCTGACCATCTTGCCGCTGACCGCAAAGCCCTGAGTCTTCCCCGCGTCGCGGCTGATCGCGGGCGCGCCTGAAGTTCCTTCCGCGGGGGACGCCGGCGCGCCGTGCGCATCAGGTTGGCAGAGGCCGGTTTCGAGGTTATATTGCTTGCAGTGTCTACGACGCAGGCACGCCCCCACGCCGTCTGGCGTGGCTGGAGAGGCGTGCTCGCCATGGAAATTTTTCCTCCGGCTCAGCCTGGACTTTCGTAGTCCGTACTTTTCACTGCCTCTTCGGCGACTCGTGGCGTACCCGCGTGGGCGATCCCCAAAGAGGAGGCACCTCCCATGAAAATTGCCCTGGTCACACTGCAGGGGAACCCGTTCGGCCAGATCCCGGAGGCCGGACCGGAGAGGCAGGACCGCCGGCTGGCTTCCCTGGTGTCCGCGCTGGCCGAACAGGACAACGAGGTCACCGTCTACGCGCGCCGCGACTCCGACGCTCAGCCTGAGAAGTCGCAGCCCGCACCGGGCGTCACCGTCGAGCACGTGCCCGCAGGGCCCGCGAAGGAACTTCCGGCGGATGGCCTGACCTCGCACGCCGCGGAGTTCGGCCACTACCTGGCGCGGCACTGGCAGGACGACGCGCCGGACGTGGCGCACGCGTACTTCTGGACCAGCGGGCTCGCGGCGCTGGCCGGCGCCCGCGATCTGGGGGTGCCAGTCGTGCAGACCTTCCTGTCGCTCCAGGCCGGCGACCCGGCCCCAGCCCCAGCCCCGGCGGCCCAGTCGGCCCGGGCCCAGGCCCGCGCCGCCGCCGGGGGCGCGGCCCGGCTCCGCCTGGAGCCGGTCATCGCCCGCAGCGTGCGCGCGGTGCTCGCCAGTTCTTCCAGCGAGATGTCCACGCTCGCCCGGCTGGGCGTGCGGCGAGACTCGGTCCGGCTCATCCCGCGGGGCGTGGACACCGGGACGTTCTCCCCGGAGGGTCCCGTGGCGCAGCGCGGCAGCCGGCCCCGGCTGCTGTGCGTGGCCCCGCTCGCCCCGAACCAGGGCGTGGACGTCGCGGTCCGCGCGCTTGCCGATATCCCCGAGGCCGAACTGGTCATCGCGGGTGGCCCTGAGCACGGCAAGCTGCGTGGGGACAAGGCGTACCGGGCACTGCTCCGGCTGGCCAGCGATCTTAACGTGCGGGACCGGGTCATCTTCCACGGCGGCGTCAGCGACGGTGACCTGCCCGCACTGCTGCGCTCCGCGGATCTGCTGGTGGACGCCCCGACCGGCGAGCCGTTCGCGACCGTCGCTCTGGAGGCCATGGCCTGTGGCACCCCGGTCGTGGCCTCGGCGATCGGCAGTCACCTGGACACCATCATCGACGGCACCACCGGCCTGCTGGTCCCGCCGGGACGTCCCGGGCTGATCGCCCAGGGGATCCGGAACCTGCTGGCCAGCCCGATGCTCCTGGAGGGCTTCGGCATTGCCGCGGTGGACCGGGCCCGGGCGCGCTACTCCTGGGACCGGATCGGCCAGGAGACGATGGCCATCTACGAGCGCTCCGCGGCCGCCGCCGCCTAGATCCGCACCCCGCACCCCGCTCGCCCCGCACCCCTCCGCGGCGTGAGCGGGACCCGGAGGCCGGGACGGGCTCAGCCCGCCCGGCCTCCGGCGTGTCCGCCCGGCCTCCGGCGTGTCCGCTCCCCGGCCCGGAGTCAGCCCGCCCCAGCCTCCGGTGCGTCCGCTCCCCGCGACGCGATGACCTGCTGGGCCACCTCAGTCATCGTGATGTGCTGCGCCGCGGACATGTCGCGCATCTGCTGCCAGGCCTCTTCCGCGGTGCAGCCACGCGCGTGCATCAGCACGCCCCGGGCCTGATCGAGCACGGCCGAGGACTCGACGGAATCGCGCAGCCGCAGCACCGTCCGCTGCACACCGTCATAGGCGGCCGCATTGCCCATGAGCGCTCCCCCGAACGCGACGAGCAGCTCGGCGAGCGGGAGCTGATCCGGATCCAGCGATCGTGGCCGGGCCCCGAACATGGTCAAGGTGAGGGCCCGTTCCCCGGACCGCTGGGCCAGCGAGACACAGCACCGGACGCCACGGGCCAGCGCCGCGGCCGCGAACCCCGGCCAGCGTTCCTCTTCGAGGGTGTCCAGGCAGCTGACCGTAACGTTACTGGCCAGGGCGTCGAGCCAGGGCGCGGAGCCGGCTGCGAGCTGCAGCTCGAACAGCTGGGCGAGGTCAGGATGGCTGGCCGCCCGGACCACTGGCTCGGTGTCGTGCCATACGGCCGAGGTGGCCCCCGAGCAACCCGGGACCTGCCGCGACACGAGTCCCACCAGCTGGTTCAGCGACCGGGGGGCCGGTCCGCCGGTCAGGCTGAGCAGCTCGCGGGCCCGGCGGGCTAGGTCCTCTGTCGCCACGCCGCCTCCTGTCCTGCTGCCTGCGGGCTGCTGCTGCGGGCTGCTGTCTGCCAGGGCCACGCCAAGCGGCGAGCGTGAGACTGCCTAACTATTGCAGGATGGCACACTACTCACAATTAGCCACGGCACGGAGCGACAACCCGGAGGTTGAGACCGGTAATTCACCAGTTCAGGGCGACCAGTTCGGGGCGGTCGCAGACCGGGCTGGTGCTGCCGCGCGGCACGGCTCCGGCCTGCCCGCAGGTCGCCAGCAGGATTCCGCCTGACCTCGGGCCGGTGCTGCCGCCGATGCCGGACAGATCCACGAAGTAGTGCGGCCACGGCAAGTCGGGATTGGTCCAGAGCACCCGGCCGACGGCCACGCCATAGCCCCACGCATCTCCCTGGGCCCCCTGGTCGAGACCGAGCACCACGCCATCCCGGACAGCATAGAAGCCGGACGTCCCGGTGGTCGATCCGCCGGACACCTGGGCCTCGGTCCGGCCCGTCTCCGGGTCCACACCCGCCAGGCTGCTGCCGTCGGTGAGGTAGAGCAGCCCGCCGAGGGCATCCGCGTTCTCGGGCACCGCGCCCAGCCGCCGCCAGAGTTTGCGGCCTGTCGTGGCGCTGTAGGCAATAGTGCCCTTGGCGTCGGCAAACACCACCACACCGTCGAACACGCGGCTCAGCACGCCGCGGAAGGACCTGCCTGGCGGGCGGATCAGCCGCTGCCCGCCGGACCGCAGGAATATCTTGCGCAGCTGCCGGACCGGGCCGTTGCTGAGGTAACCGCCTGCGGACACGGTCAGGTAGAGATCGTTGCCGCTGACCTTCCAGGCCTGGGCCGCGGGTCCGGTCGGGCGGCTCCACTGCACGGCCCCGGTGCGGTTGCTGTAGCTGGTCACCCCGGTGCTGCCGACGATCACCGTGCGGGCGGAATCCGCCGTGACGGCCCCGCCGAACGGGGCGGCCGGGTAGGAGCGGATCAGCCGCCCGGTGGCGCTGTCCAGCACCACCTCGTGCCGCGCGCCGGCGTCCCCGGCCCGCCTGCCCGGCACGTCGACGCCGGCGGTGACGACGCCTGGCCAGACGCGTACCGACACGATCCGGGAGCCGGCCCGGAAACCGGCGAGCGAGCTCTTCCAGGCCGGCGCGCCCGAACGGGACCGGTAAGCGAACACGGTGGTGCCGATGCCGATCGCGGCGACCCGCGCGCCCATGGCCGCGTACGCATCGCCCTGCGCCGGTGTCGTGCCGGCCAGCCCGGGCTGGGCCACCCAGGCGCCAGGCAGCGGCCGGGCCCACCGCACCACGCCGGCGGACTGGCAGGCCCTGCTGGTGCAGGGCCGGGCCGCGGACGCCGGCCCGGGCACGACCGCAATCGC